>Ga0302325_10017951_pt1 | contig 14923 bp, 11 predicted proteins | sample Palsa_T0_2_FD_201948 | JGI IMG/M metagenome (GOLD analysis project Ga0302325, IMG submission 201948) | Peat permafrost microbial communities from Stordalen Mire near Abisko, Sweden - Palsa_T0_2 | ecosystem: Environmental > Terrestrial > Soil > Palsa > Peat permafrost | place: Sweden: Abisko... | reverse complement strand
TGCACCAAAATGGTGGAGTTCCACCTGGTGTGGAAGGCGCCGGACATTGGGTGCAACAGGAACAGCCGAAAAAAACAGCCGAGTTGTTGTTGGCCTTTCTTCGGCATTCCTCCCAAGACGCCCGTTGAAAACGTCGCGCGTTGAAACCAGGGGTATTGCGGTTCGAATTACTCGGCGGCCTTGAGCAATCCCGGCGAGCCGGCGCGGTACTGCTCGAGCAACGCGGCCTCATCCGCCTCAGCCGCCGTGAGATGCCGCTGCTTGACGTGACCGAAGCCGCGAATCTTCTCCGGTATCACCGCAAGCCCGACCGCCAGATGATGATTTTCTGGCGTCAGTTTTGCCACCACCTCGCTGAGCATCGTTTCGTAATCGGCGATCAGCTTGCGCTCGGTGCGCCGTTCCAGCGTGCGGCCAAACGGATCAAACGCAGTGCCGCGCAGGAATTTGAATTTTGCCAATAGCCGGAATGCCGGAAGGATCCATGGGCCAAAACTCATCTTGCGCGGCACGCCCGTGGCCTTATCGACTTTTGCCAATATCGGCGGCGCCAGGTGGAATTCGAAACGCAGATTGTCACCGTCGAATTCGGTTTCGACCTGTTTGAGGAACGCGCCATCGGTGTAAAGCCGCGCCACCTCATACTCGTCCTTGTACGCCATCAGTTTAAACAGATAGCGCGCGATCGCATCAGCAAACCCGGACTTGCCTGGAGCGTGTGATTGTTCTGCTGCTTTCGCCTTGTCGACCAAAGTCCGGTAGCGTTCCGCATAGGCGGCATTTTGATAGGCCGTCAGGAATTGGACGCGGCGCTGCACAGTTTCCTCGAACGACTCCGATAGATGCCGCGCATCGCTGGCAATTGAGGCTGCCGGCTTGGCCAGATTCTCAACAGCTGCGAGATCAATAGCGGCGCGCCGGCCCCAATGGAAAGCGGCCTGATTCATCTTGACCGCTTCACCGTTGAGCTCGATCGCTTTCTCGATCGCCGCTGAGGAGACCGGAATCGCGCCGAGCTGGTAGGCATAACCGACCATGAACATGTTGGCGCTAATCGATTGGCCGAACAGTGCATTAGCAATGCTGCTTGCGTTGATGAAATGGGTCTTGTCGCGGCCGGCGTCGGCGACGATGGTCCGTTTCAGCCGCTCGCTCGGCAACGAGAAGTCGGCGTTACGCGTAAAATCTCCGGGCAAGAATTCCGCGGTGTTGACGATCATTTCGGTCGCGCCTGGCTTCACTGCCGCCAGGATCTTGCGCGTGCCGGCAACAATAATGTCGCCGCCAAGGATAAGATCGGCGCGGCCGGCCGCGACCCGGATCGCGTGAATTGCCTCAGGATTCTCGGCGAAGCGGATGTAGCTGAACACAGCGCCGCCCTTTTGCGCCAAGCCCGCCATGTCCAGGACGCCAACTCCCTTGCCCTCGAGGTGCGCCGCCATGCCTAGAATGCCGCCGATGGTGACGACGCCGGTGCCGCCGACACCGGTGACCACGACATTGTAGGTGTGGTCGATGGCTGGAAGTTTTGGCTCCGGCAGCGGCGCGAGATCGTGATCGGCGGCAATGCCGGTGCCCTTCTTCAGCTTGGCGCCATGCACCGTCACGAATGACGGGCAGAAGCCCTTCACGCACGAGAAATCCTTGTTGCAGCTTGACTGGTCGATAGTGCGCTTGCGGCCCCATTCGGTCTCAAGCGGCTGCACCGAGACACAATTAGATTTCACGCCGCAATCGCCGCAGCCTTCGCACACCAGCTCGTTGATGATGACGCGCTTGTCGGGGTCCGGAAACTTGCCGCGTTTGCGGCGGCGGCGTTTCTCCGATGCGCATGTCTGATCGTAAATCAGCACCGTGACGCCGGGAATTTCGGCAAGCGACTTCTGCACTTCGTTGAGGTCGTCGCGATGGTAGATAGTGAGACCGGTGGGCCACGCGGTACCAGACGGATATTTGTCCGGCTCGTCGGTGACGACGACGACACGCTTGGCGCCTTCGGCGGCAACTTGCCGCGCCACCTGCGGCACCGTAAGGCCACCGTCATTGGCCTGGCCGCCAGTCATCGCGACTGCGTCGTTGAACAGAATCTTGTAGGTAATGTTGGTGTTGGAAGCGATCGAGGCACGGATCGCCATGTAGCCGGAATGGTTGTAGGTACCGTCGCCCAGATTCTGGAAAACGTGATTGCGGCTGGAGAACGGCGCCTCACCGATCCAGTTGGCACCTTCGCCGCCCATATGCGTGTAGCCCTGCGTTGAGCGGTCCATCCACTGTGCCATGTAATGGCAGCCGATGCCGGCGTAGGCACGCATACCCTCAGGAACAACGGTCGAGGTGTTGTGCGGACAGCCGGAGCAGAAGTAGGGGATGCGTTGGGCAATATCCCTGGTCTCGGCGGCGATACGTTGAAACTCTTTCAACCGCGCGACGCGTGCGATGATCTCATCGTTACGGTGATATTTGAGGAGTCGTTCGCCAATACAGATCGCAACTTCGTTGGGATCGAGCGCGCCTTTGACCGGGAACAGCCAGTTGCCCTGCTCGTCTTTTTTACCGATGCAAATCGGCTGGTTCGCCGTACCGTAAAGTTCCTCGCGGACTTGCACTTCGAGCAGGGAGCGTTTCTCTTCGACAACAATGATCAGATCGAGGCCTTGGGCGAATTCTTTGAGCTCGCGCTGGCTGAGCGGCCAGACGCAGCCGGCCTTGAATAGCCGGATACCAAGTTCGTTGCACTTGATCTCGTCAATGCCGAGCTCGTCAAATGCCTGTCGGACATCGAGATAGCTTTTGCCGGTGGTGATAATGCCGATCTTCGGATCGCGGCCGCCCGAGGTGATGATACGGTTGAGCTTATTGGCGCGCACGAAGGCGAGCATCGCGTCGCGTTTGTAGTCGTGCAGACGGGCTTCCTGGGCGAGGATCGGATCACCAAGCCGGATATTGAGGCCGCCGGGCGGCATCTCGAAGTCCGTCGGCGTGATGATATTGAAGCGCTCCAAACTGGTGTCGATTGCTGCCGTCGATTCGATAGTCTCGTGCATTGTCTTGAGCGCAACCCAAGTGCCGGTGAAGCGCGACATGGCCCAACCATAAAGCCCGTAATCCAGCACCTCCTGCACCCCCGCCGGGTTCAGGATCGGAACCATCACGTCGATGAAGTGATATTCGGACTGGTGGGCGGTGGTTGAGGACTCGGCAGTATGATCGTCGCCCATCAGCGCCAGGACGCCGCCGTGCTTCGAGGTGCCGGCAAGGTTGGCGTGACGGAATACGTCGCCGGTACGATCAACGCCGGGACCCTTGCCGTACCACATGCCGAACACGCCATCGAACTTGCCTTCGCCGCGCAGCTCGGCCTGCTGCGAGCCCCACACCGCCGTAGCGGCCAGGTCTTCGTTGATGCCGCCCTGGAAGCGGATATCGCTCTTGTTCAGAAATGCTGCAGCGCGTTGAAATTGACTGTCGAGCCCGCCGAGCGGTGAACCGCGATATCCCGTGACGAAACCCGCCGTATTGAGGCCGTTGCGGCGGTCAAGCTCTTTTTGTGTAAGGCAGAGCCGAACCAGGGCCTGAAACCCGGTCACAAAGACCCGGCGCTCGCTAAGATCGTATTTGTCGTCGAGTTTGACGTCGCGCAGCGCCATTACGAGCCACACTCCCCGGCACAACACCCCGGCCGTCAGTTTGCCCTCACGGAGCCGATATTGCTATAGGGCGACTGGAATGAAGCGGATATGGGGTCGGCACAGGCCAAGGCAATGCTAGAGCGCTGATACGTCACGCATTTGGCAGCCGGCGAAACTGCGCAATTTGGCCGCTTCAGGCCGAAAATCCATTGATGGAAGGATTACGCGGCGCGCACGCTCGGTCCGAGCCTGCGCAACAAGGCGGGGACTTCGGAGACCGGCTTCGGCTTGCTGAACAGGAAGCCTTGCACCTGAACACAGCCCTCCGTCTTCAGGATTTCGAGCTGCTGTTCGGTCTCGACGCCCTCAGCCGTAGTGATCATGCCGAGGCTCGAGCCGAGCCGCGTGACCGCGCGGATAATCGCAACGCAGTCATTTTCCTTGCCGAGTTCGTGGATAAAGGAGCGATCGATCTTGATCTTATCGAAGGGGAAGCTGCGCAGATAGCTCAGCGAGGAATAGCCGGTGCCGAAATCGTCCATACAGATTCCCACGCCGAGATCGCGGATCTGGTGCAGCGTATCGAGCACGGCACGGTCGTCCTGCAACAACACGGTCTCGGTGATTTCCAATTCGAGCCGCGAGGCCGACAGGCCGGATTGACCGAGCGCCGAAACCACAGAAAGCGCCAGCATCGGATTGCGAAATTGGGCAGCTGAGAGATTGACCGCGACCTTGACTTTGTCCGGCCACGCAACGGCATCCCCGCATGCCTGCTTGAGGACCCACTCGCCAAGCGGCACGATCAGGCCGATCTCTTCGGCGACCGGAATGAATTCGTCCGGTCCGATGAGGCCGCGCTCAGGATGATTCCACCTGATCAGCGCTTCGAAGCAGCAAATTTCGCCGTCCTCGAGCTGAATCAGCGGCTGATAATAAAGCTCGAATTCCCGGGCGAGCAAGGCTTTGCGCAAGTCCAGCTCCAGCCGGCGGCGCTCCTGCATCTGCGCATCCATTCCCGGCTGGAAGAAATGATAGCCACCGCGTCCGTTTGCTTTGGCGCGATAGAGCGCCATATCGGCGTTGCGCAAAAGCTGATCGGGTTTATCGCCGTCCGCAGGCGCCATTGCGATGCCGATGCTGGTGCCGATGATGACTTGATGGCCGTGGACCTCAAACGGCTCCTGCAAAGCCTCAATCACCTTTCCGGCAAGCTCACTGGCATCGCTCGGCCGAGCCTGGCTCTGCACGATTGCAAATTCGTCGCCGCCGAGCCGCGCAACCGTATCAACGCCGCGCACCACCCGCTGCAGACGCTCTGTCACGGCGCAAAGCAGCGCGTCTCCAACCGAGTGTCCGAGAGAATCGTTGACACCCTTGAAGCGATCGAGATCCAGGAACATAACCGCGAGCCGCTCGCCGCGCTGCAGCGCCTGCTCCATCTTATCGCGGAATAGAACCCGATTGGGCAGACCGGTAAGCGCATCATGCCGCGCCATATGAATGATCTTGGCCTCGGCCTGCCGGCGCTCGGTGACATCTTCATAAGTCGCGAGCCAGCGGCCATCCGAGGTGCGCGTATAGCTGGAAGAAACCACTCGGCCATTGTTGAGATCGTAAAGGTGCGGGCCAACCGACTGGTCCCGAAGGAACCCGGCATGCTCTTCGAATAGTTCGTCGGCCGTTTTTCCCGAAAGGTTGTTGATCGGTATGCAAATCTCCAGCACGTCCTGGTAGGTCATCCCGGTCTTGATCTGCTCGGGCGGCAAACGGAAGATTTCGAGGAAACGCCGGTTAAAAACCTCCAACCGGTTTTGCGCGTCGTATAGGCACAGGCCTTGCGACATGCTGTCGAGCGCGACATCCAACAGCAAGTTGGTCGCACGCAGCGACCATTCCTGAATCTTCAGGGGGCTGATATCGCTACACAGTACGATAAAACCATGGTCGCGCGTCGGCGATCGGCTGATCCGCAGCCAGCGTCCGTTCGCCATCAGTGCTTCGCGGGTGGCATGAAGCTCGTTGTCGCAACGCATCAACACGTACTCGGCGTCGGCCGAGCCTCGCAGCGCTGGCTCGAGTTGTGCCAGCGGCGTGCCGGGCTTGAGCAAGTTCGGAGGAACGCCAAGCAGCTCTGCGGCATGGGCATTGGCAAGCACGATGCCGTCGTCGGCATCCACCACCACCACACCTTCCGGCGAATTTTCCAGCGCATCGGCCAGTCGCGTCTGCGCCGATCGGCGCTGCGCCACCTCGCTATCCATCATCGCCTTGATGTTGTCACGCATCACGCCCATGGATGCGAGTAGTGCACCAAGCTCATCGGCGCTGCCTTTCGGCACTTGGACGTCAAGCTGGCCGGCGGCGATTTTCTCGGCCACGTTGGAGGCGACTGCGACCGGTCCGGCAATTCGACGCGCCAACGCCCAGGCGACAAGCGCCGACAACAGCAACGCCAGCGCGATACCGGCGATATTGAGCTGGATATCATGACCGACCGCGGCGCGGGCACTTTGCCGGTACAAGAAGCCGTCGCCAGCGGTGTAATTCACAAGCAGATCGATCTCGTCATCGACCTTTTGTGCGAAGTGATCGAGGGTTACCCAATTGACGTCGTTCTGGGTTCCGTCCAGCAGCCGTGCACAAACATCTTGCCAGGCGGCCACCGCACGCTTGACGCTTCCAGCCGCCTGGGTGGCGCGAACCGACTGTGAGCGCTGCGCGGCGATGTCAAGATCTTCCGAAAGCGACTTGCCGAGCTTTTCGATTTCATCGTCGAGCTGAGTCCGTGTCGCAGCGTCGGTGGCAATCCAGCGGCGCGCGAATGCAGCACGCATCGATGCAAAATCGGTCGCTGCCGCACGCGCATAGTTGATCGACATCAACGATTCGTCGAACGTCTTGTCGACCAGCATCCCGGCATTGCGCACACCCATCGTGGTGTAGACACCGAGGGCAGCCGTAATCATGCTCATGATTAGAAAGGCGACCAGAATACGTCCGCGAATGGTCATGCACAGTGACGCTGCGCGCGCCACGCTGTGCTGCCCACGGGACATAAGACGGACGATCAGAGGGGTGCTCCGGCCACCAGTCATGGGAGTGCTACGCGTACTTTCTGCTTTAGACAGAACAGACCTACACCGGCGCCCGTTAAGGCCAGTGGAGTGGCGGGTCCAATCTTCGTGAGTTCGTTAACGGGCTCTTAACTGCACACCGGCACCGTGCTGCTTCCGGAAATACAGGCGGATTCGCACTGCAGCGCGAATGCCGAGCAGACCCAATGGGGCAACCATGAGTTTAAAGAGAAACTTTGTGCGCGCACACAGGCTCATGGCTGTCGCATTTGCCGCAGGAGCGGTCACCGCAATCGGCACGCTGGTGGGCTCGGCATTCGCCGATTATTCGATCTCGCAGAAGGGGCGTGAATTCCATCCCGGCGAGATCACTATCAAGCGCGGCGAAACCATCCAGATCGTCAACGACGACGGCGACCTGCTGCACCACGCCTATATCGACTCACCCAAATTCTCGTTCGATTCCGGCGACCAAAAGCCAGGTTCGGTCACGCCCATTACCTTCGCCGTGGTCGGCGACTTCGACGTTCTATGCGCTATTCATCCGAAGATGAAGCTGATGGTGCACGTCAAGTAGCACACACTTTCGGCTCAGAGAATCGTCGTGCCGAATAGTTCCGCGTGCGCGCCGTAATAGGCGGCGAGGAACAAGACCAGCGAAGCCGCATAACCGACAGGAATGAGCCAGGAGTCACGCAGCCGCGAGGGCTGACCGCCATTGTCGGAGATAATACCGAACAGTGCGACGATAATCAGCGAGTGACCGATCAGGTCAATCTTACCGAACTCGCCAACAGCGCTGATGAACATGGCGGCAAGTATGATTGCTCCAACCCGGCGCACCAGCGGCGTCCAGATCAAAGCAAATGCCAGGGCAAATTCGACTGCGCCCGCCGCGCGCATGAAGAATTCGGGCGAAAAGCCAAGCCCCATATCCGGGTGAGTGATGAACAGCGGATATGACCATTCCGGATAGGCCCACTTTTCGATCGACGCCCACATCAAGGTAATGCCGGCAGCCCAGCGCAGCACATCAATTGGACGCTTACCGAAGAAGTCAGTTTGACCGCCGACCAAAGCCAGATAAGCAGCGACACCTAGAAAAATCGGATAGTCGGCGAGATGGAATGGATCATAGTTCCAGACTCCGACACCGAACAAAACGAAGATGCCCAGAGCGGACAACGGCATCGTCTTCCGTGACAGCATGCCCGCGGCGATACCGAGTTGAATTGCTCCAATCAAATTTGAGTCGGTCTTCAATTCCGGCGTGAGCAAGATGCCGCCGGCGCCCCAGATCGCGATGAAGAAGAACGCGCAGCCGGCGCGAAAGATTATTTCAAGGTTATCGCGCACGAGTCGGGTTGCGGCATCCAGTGCACGCAGTATGGCGAAACCGATCGGCGTATTCTCCAATACCGATCCCGCCATCAAAGCCAGTACTGAAAGGCCCGTGAGCATTTCAAAGTCCGGGCAAAGAACATTTTCCAGGCCATCAGGCTGCCCTGCGACGTCATAAGCACAAAACCATTTCACGTGCGCGCTCGCAGAGCCCGTGAACAGAGCCTCAAAAAGACACGCAAGCGGAAGCGCGGCTGCGAACGGCAGCCGCTTGGTTACCCTCCTCATGACTGAGGATCTCCATGTGAGCTACTTCAGGGACCAGATACGCCGCCGCACGCAGCTCACTGGTTTAATTAAGCTTTTCTTTACCACAGATTTTAGGAAATCGGTAACGCTTTAATATGAACAATTAGGTATTGGTTAACCTTCGACGACAGCACAGGCGAATTGCAGAAAATTTGAGCGATTTGGTCGAGACCGCGGGTAAGTAGTTACTGGTACGACCTCCGCGCTCCGGAAGTACCGGCGCGGGGGAATGTCATGCTCGGTTTTGCTGGCCTGATCAGCGCAATAATTGGCGGGGTAACCGCGTACGTCGCGGAGCGCTTTCCAGCTTATGTCGAAGTACTTCAGACCGTCGGCGGCCTGTTGCTGATCGTCGGCTTTGGACTTGTCGGCTCGAACTTGCCAGCGATGATCTGAAAGAATCGCCGCAAACCAAGATCAGCGGGGGAATACTGGAACTTCGACCTGGTCTCTTTTGCCGTCGAGCGTTTGCAGGAACGCGATGAGATCGGCCTTTTCGCTTGGCCTCAGATTGAGCTGATGGATTGCCTCGTCGCGGCTTGGCCGGTCGATACCGCCCCGATCATATAAATCGATCACGTCTGCAAGCGTCGGCAGCGAGCCGTCGTGCATGTAAGGCCCACGCCACGTCACATCCCGCAGAGTCGGTGTTTTGAACGCGTATTGCAGCTTCACCGAGGATGGGAAAAGCCGGCCGCGCCCAATGTCGTCGCCCTTGGCAACACCGATGTCATGAAATGATGCATCGGTGAAAGCCCAGCCACTGTGACACGCTGCGCAATTGGCTTTGCCGTTGAACAGAGCAAAACCACGCTTGGCAGATGCGTTAATCGCGTTCGGATCCCCCATGATCCAGCGATCGAACGGAGCATCACGCGACACGATCGACCGCTCGAATGTCGCCAGCGCCTTCTCAACCTTGGGCGTGGTGATCTCGCCTTTGCCGAAAGCCGCATCGAAAGCCCTGGAATAGCCCGGGATTGCCGAGAGCCGCTCCAGCATCATCTGCTCCGGTAGATTCATATTGTCCGGCGACGTAATCGGCCCGATCGCGACACTTTCAAGATCGTGAAAGTGACCGTCCCAGCCGAGCCTTGGCGTCCACGCGACGTTGAGGAGGGTCGGCGCCCGCAGCCCGGATGAAAGCGGCTTTTGATCTTCGCCTATGGCATGGGGCTGACCATCGGCCCACGACAAACCGGGATTATGGCAGCTTGAGCAGGATCGGACTTTTGCGCCGGACAGGATTGGATCAAAAAACAATGTGCGACCCAGCTCGTACTTCGCGCGCGAAAATCGATCCTCGTTCGGGTAGGGAATGCCCGCTGGCCGCCGATACTGTGCCAAAAGAGTCCGCAGCCCTGCTTCGCCGGCCGCGAAGATCGATCCGCCGGCGCCAAACACCAGCATCAAAACCGCTGCCAGCGCAGCGACTTTTCCAATAAAAGGACAGAGCCGCAAAGCGGGTTGCATAAACGACAATTCATCGGCGAGAGTTGATGAACCGTTAAAGGAAATAGCCGGCGCCCGATTGGCCGCATCGGCGCCTTGGATAAAACAGTCGATTTTCGCGCGAAAAATGAGCTTTGGCCCGGCCTACGCACGGGGGCTGCGCGGAAGGGTCGCGGAATGGTAATCTCACCCGTCCCACCCGGAGGCCGGCCCATGAACCCACACGTCAAGATCGCTACAGTCAGAAAGACCGATATCTCGCCCGCCGAATGGCAAGCGCGTCTCGATCTCGCGGCAACCTACCGGCTGATCGCGCATTACGGCTGGGGTGATGTGATCTACAACCATTCGTCGATGCGGGTGCCCGGCGAGGATCGCAAATTCCTCATCAAACTGCATGAACTGCTTTACACCGAGGTCACCGCATCGAACCTGGTCAAGGTCAGCATGGACGATGACCTCGACGAATCCGCAGGCGTCAATCGGCCCGGCTTCACGCTGCACGGCGGCGTGCTCTCCGCCCGCCCGGACGCCAATTGCGCTGTTCACGTACACACCGAGATTGGAATGGCGCTTGCCGGATTGAAGTCCGGACTGCGCATGCTCTCGCAGCCGGCAGTGCGGTTCTTCAATCGCGTGGGCTATCACGACTACGAAGGCATCACCGAGGATTTCGGCGAGCGCGAGCGAATCAACAAGGCGCTCGGCAAGAACCGCGCATTGATCATGCACAATCACGGCCTGCTCACGGTCGGCAAAACGACACGCGAGGCTTTCGTGCTGATGAAATCGCTGCTCGATGCCGCCGACATTCAGCTCAAGATGGAAGCGACTGGAAACGCGCTCATCGAGATTCCAGCGGAGATCTGCGAGAAAACCGCGCGTCAATACGAGCATCACGATTCCGGCCGTGGCTCGGCTGACTGGCCGGCTTACCTGCGCATGCTCGACGCGGTCGATTCGAGTTGGCGCGACTGAGCGTGCGGAGACCGTTGCCTCCGTACTTTGACGGCACGACCAAAGCATCAAGAGGCGCTCGCATTGGAGCGTTTGCGAGCGCGCTCTGGTTAGGCATTAGCGCGGTGTCGACCTCCACGCCTGCGCAGAGCGACTATCCTTCGCGCCCGGTCAGGATCATAACCCCGCTCGCCGCAGGGTCAGCATCCGATATCGTGCTTCGCATCCTCGCCGGGAAGCTGTCGGACCATTTCAACATCCAATTCGTTGTGCAAAATCAGCCAGGCGCCGGCGGTGTGATCGCCGATCGGACGATCACCGGCGCACTGCCTGACGGTTATACCCTTGGATGGGTCGGCAACAACAACGCGATCGGCGTCAGCCTGTTCAATGAAGCTGTCGATCCGCGGCAGGATTTCAGGCCAATCGTGGGCGTGAGCGAGTTCGCCTACCTGCTCGTGACCAGCGCATCATCGCCGTACAAGACGCTCAAAGACTGGATTGATGCGGCGCGCGGAAAACCGAATACACTGACGATCGGAACCTCAAGCGCCGGAACAAGCAATTATCTTGCGGCGCTATTGCTCAAGTCGTCGCAGAAGCTCGCTGTGACCGTGGTGCCGTATCGTGGGCCGACGGATCTTTCAGTTGCACTTTTGCGCAACGACGTTGATCTTGTCGTCAATGCCTATGGCGGCCTGCGCCCGCAGATCGACGCCGGGAAGATCCATCCGCTGGCTGTCACCTCGGCCGCGCGCCTGACCGAATTGCCAGAAGTCCCAACGATGGCTGAAGCCGGCGTACCGGACTATGTCGTAACATCGTGGAACTCGCTGTACGGCCCAAAGACGATGCCTGATCAGGTGGTCGATGTTTTGACCCACGCGTCGACGCAGATTCTCAATGATCCAGGCGTCAAAGCGAGATTCAAGGAAGTCGGCTTTGAAGCGAACGCGCTACCGCCACAAGAACTTGACCAGCGCATGCGGAGGGAAATCGATCGGTGGGCCCATGTCATCGCAGACGCCGGCTTGGAGAAGCAATAGCCGCCCGGCGCGATTCCGAGACCGTCACACTCTATTTCCCGCGCTCCACGTCCAGAAATCGCGGCCCTCTTCACGCATGAATTTCGCCAACACCATTTTGTGTACTTCGTCGGCGCCATCCACCAGTCGCGCAGCACGCGCCGCGCGATAGACCCATTCCGCGATGGTGTCTTTGGAATAACCGCGGGCGCCGTTAAGCTGGATCGCGACATCAGCGGCCTGATGCAGCGTATTGGCGCAATGCAGCTTCGCCATCGACACTTCCTTGCGGGCGTAGTCGCCCTGGTCGAGCTTCCACGCGGCGTGCATGGTGAGCAGGCGGCCGATATGAATGTTGTGGCCGACCTCGCCGAGTTTCATTTGCACACTCTCACGGTCAGCGAGCTTGATGCCGAAGCCTTCGCGCCGGTTGACGTATTCCTGTGCGATCTCGACACAGCGCTTCGACCAGCCGAGCCAGCGCATGCAGTGCGTTAGCCGTGCCGGACCTAGCCGCACCTGAACAACTTTCAGGCCGTTTCCGATACCGCCAAACACATCATCGTCGTGCACTTCGAGCCCGTCGAATTCAAGTTCACAATGACCGCCGTGCTCCTCCGGTCCCATGATCTCGATGCGGCGCAGGATACGCCAGCCCGGCTGGTCCTTATGGAACAGGAATGTCGTTATGCCTTTGCGCTTATCGTCGGAGGTGCGCGCTGCGAGGATGAAATGCGCAGCGCCATCGGCGCCGGTGATGAACCACTTGCGGCCATAGATTTTCCACGTGTCGCCGTGCTTTTCGGCGTAAGTCTTGATCATGCTCGGGTCGGAGCCGCCGCCCGGCGCAGGCTCGGTCATGGCAAACGATGAGCGTACTTTGCCTTCGACAATTGGCTTGAGCCACTTTTCCTTCTGCTTTGGCGTGCCGAGTTTTTTCAACACGTTCATGTTGCCGTCGTCAGGCGCCATGCAGTTGAGCGCCAGCGGACCGAACAATGAGCGCGCGGCTTCCTCATACATCACGGCCCAGGCGACGATCGGCAGGTCCATGCCGCCGTATTCCTTGGGCGACTGCGGCGCCCACAGCCCTGCTTTCTTTGCTTTCTCCCGTACCGGCTCAAGCCGGTCGTGGGGTATGTTCTCGTGATCGGAAAAATTGTGGTGGTCGGCCTCGAGCGGCAGCACGTGCTCATCAACAAACGCGCGCGTGCGCACGCGCAAATCTTCGATTTCAGGAGACAGCGTGAAGTCCATCCGGCGCCTCGGTCATCGGTAGCGAGGCGACAAGATAGCCTGTTATCTCACCGGATTCATACTGGTGCCTGATGGTGACGGTTGTACTTGGATGCCCGGAGGTGGCGTCGGTTGCTGCGTGCGAACGCAAACGCCACCATTATTGATATAGCCGTCATTACACCAGCAATGTGCCGTGCGCAGGTTGCCCGGAATGTAAACTGCAACAGGATGGGAATTCGGCGGGCATGCCTGTGCGGTGGCCACACGCTGATCGATTGCGATCAAAACCGCCAGGCCGCTGATTGATGCTTTCAACACCGGGAATATCCGCATTATTCGCCAGATCATTGCCGCCGTGGACGCCAATCCATATTCTATCGGCTAATCGCAAAAAGTTCGCGGACTGAAATCGGCAAATTCGAAGAGAGTCCTCATGGAAAATTTTACTCCCATATCGGCGGCAATTGGTGGTGCGTTGATCGGGCTCGCGGCGGTGCTTTTGATGTTGTTCAACGGCCGCATTGCTGGCATCAGCGGCATCGCCGATGGACTGGTGAACCCGCGCACCCATGACCGCCTTTGGCGGCTGACCTTCATCGTCGGCCTTGTCGCCGCACCACTTGCTGCCGCGCTGGTTGGCCATGGGGTGCCGATGCCGCGGATGCCGACGAACTACGCGATCATCGTTGTGGCCGGTCTTCTGGTCGGCTTTGGCACGAGACTCGGCAACGGTTGCACATCGGGCCATGGCATTTGCGGCATCGCGCGGTTGTCGCCGCGCTCAATCACCGCGACGGGCGTTTTCATGATTGCGGCTATCGTCGTTGTCGCGCTGATGCGCCACGTTATCGGAGGTTGAACCATGCCAGCGCTCGCAAGTCTGCTCTGCGGTTTCATCTTCGGCCTTGGCCTTGTCATCTCGCAGATGGTCTCGCCGACAAAGGTCCTGGCCTTTCTCGACTTCTTCGGCATTCCAAGCGGCGCTTGGGATCCAAGCCTCGCGGTGGTGATGGCGGCCGGCCTTGCTGTTGCCGGCACCGGTTACGCCCTGGTACGGCCGCGCACACCGATCTTCGATACGCAAATGCGCTGGCCGACGGCAACCACCATCGACCGGCCGCTGGTCACCGGCGCGGCGCTGTTCGGCATCGGCTGGGGACTGGTCGGACTGTGTCCCGGCCCGGCGATCGCGGACCTTGCAACGCTCTCGCCCGGCGTAATCGTCTTTGTCATCGCAATGGCGGTCGGGATGGTGGCCAACGATCTCTGGCAGTCGCGCGGCGCGCGGGTCTTCGAACAGAAACTCGCGGGCGCAACAGCGGCCGACGGGTAACGTGAAAACCGGCTCTCATTCCAGATGCAGTTATCCTGCCTCGCGGCCCAGTACGGCTGCCCTGGCCGGCCGTAACCATCAGCGCCTCAAGTTATTGCATTTTTCCTCGCGCGCGGCACACTCAGTGCGAAGGCGAGAGGCGTGAGCCTTGTGAGGAGTACTCGTCGTGAAAGCCATTATTGCAGGCGCCGGCGTAGGCGGTCTGGTGACCGCGCTGATGCTACACGCGCGCGGCATCGACTGCGAAATCTTCGAGCAATCTGACGCAATGCGCGAGCTCGGCGTGGGCATCAACACCCTGCCGCACGCGATCAAGGAACTCGCCGAGCTCGGCCTGCTCGATCGCCTCGACGCGGTCGCCATCCGAACTTACGAGCTGTTCTACACCAACCGGCTGGGCCAGGAAATTTGGCGCGAGCCGCGCGGAATCGATGCCGGCTACGACATCCCACAATTCTCGATCCATCGTGGCCGGCTCCAAGGCGTGATTTATCAGGCAGTCCGGGCACGGCTCGGCGAATCCCGCATTCACCTGAATTGCCGGCTCGGTTCATTCAGCCA
>Ga0302325_10017950_pt1 | contig 14924 bp, 16 predicted proteins | sample Palsa_T0_2_FD_201948 | JGI IMG/M metagenome (GOLD analysis project Ga0302325, IMG submission 201948) | Peat permafrost microbial communities from Stordalen Mire near Abisko, Sweden - Palsa_T0_2 | ecosystem: Environmental > Terrestrial > Soil > Palsa > Peat permafrost | place: Sweden: Abisko... | reverse complement strand
TTAAAGTTAATATAAATAAATTATTAATAATATAATAATAATAATATATATAATTAAATAAATTTTTTTAAATTAATATAAAAAATTTATATTTTATATTTTTTTAAAAAAAATTTATAAAATTTTTAAAAATATTATTAAAAAATTTAATAATTTTTTTAAAAATTAAAATAATAATAATTTTTTTAAGGATTTTTATTAATATAATTATAATATTATAATTATATTAATCACGTGTCGAGCGGGTATACTTCGGCATTTATATATAATTTAAAATTTAAATATAATAATATTTTATTATTATATTTTTATTTTTTTCTTTAATTAATTATTATTTTATATAATTAATATTTTCACGTATATATAACGACTATTATATATTATTAATAAACTAATATTAATATTAATATAATTAAATAAAATAAAATAAATTTTTATAAAATTATATTATTTATTAGTTTATAATTATATTATATAAATATATTTTATTTTTATAATATTATAAAAAATTTAATTTTAAAAAAAATTAATAATATATCCTGATATTAATATAATAATAATAAAAAATCTAATTTTATATTCTTTAAAATAATATTTCATTACTTTAATATAATAAAAAATATTATTTAAATTTATTTAAATAACTTCGTTTCTATAATGGTTTGGACAAATCGTTACCACGTCACATGACCGCGGTATTCCTAAGGAATACTGTAGTCACGTGACTAGCGCCTTCTTTTACATTACCTAGCTAAGGCGCAACCCCTCACGTGACTATCCTCTAAGTTATCTATAGCTCTTATTGCTGTCGCTCGCTCTTTTTCTTTTTCTCTCTTTAGCTTTAGATCCTTATATTTAAGCTAATCGATATAAGATCGGGATATTAAATCCTTTACTGGACTACTCTTTGACTTAACTTATACGCGTCGTCACAAGTATTTATTTTAAGTTTTTTAAGAACTTATTTAAGCTCTTTAAGCATTATTGTTAAAACTTAATAAAAGTGATATAAGAGAATAGAGATTAGATTAAGTGTAATTAGTTAAAAAGCAAGAAATTAAAACACGTGACGATGTAGTAATCTTGCTTAGGATAATCAGGCTTGCTCAGGTGAGCTGCTCAGGATGCTTAGGTGCTCAGGTTACTCAGGCGAGTTTGACTGAAGCGAGGGTGAGCCGAGGGTGATTAGCGCCTGAGCAAGAGCAGCAAGCTTACTAACCCCATAAGGCACTCAAGAGAAAATTGATTCATAATACCCAGAGAACTCTCGACACGCAACATCTGGTCTGGGCCTATTATAAACTCTTACCGAAAAATAACCCAAATAACAAACGTGTCTCGAGACTTGGGCGGATCTGGTTTTGAATATCAACTCAAAAGATTGCCATAACGCCCTCTTCGATACTATGATCTCAACTGGATTACACACCGATAGAGCTCATCCGTACTTAATGGACAAGTTGGCCAAGCAAGCAAACTGAAATGGTTGAAGCCAAGCTAGACTGCTCCCCATTGTGGGAGTGGAAAACCGTGCTCCCATGGAGGCTACATAATTGAAATGCTCCCTGGTAGATAATTCAAACTTTCGAATCTTTTGAGGTTATGAATTGTCATTTCTTTTTCATTAAAGGGATATTATTCTTCCGCAGACACACTATCTAAGTCAGGCAGGTGCTAAGTCGTAAATCATTTTATCATGAAGAAAACCAAGAGGAAATTTCTCTGCTTTAGAGCGCCACACCAATTTCAGATGGTATCACTTCCCTCTCAGGCTCTGTTCCATTACCATCCTCTCCTGCATCACTATTCTGTGCGACTTGCCTCGAGGCATTGTCTTCTCTATGTTCCTTCCACTCTTCCCTCACCCTATCTTCTTTCCCCTTATTCCATCGGCTGTAACATCTCAACGCTGGGTGCGCATCTCGTTCTTTTCGAGTACCTTCAACCTCATTACCAAGCCCAAGGACTCTCTCATCCTCAATTGCACTGTCATTTGATCCTTTCCGGCTCGACGAAGCTGTGGAGGTAGCTGAGTTCTTCCTCTCTACCGCTATGCCAGCATCTTTCATATTATTAAATATGATGGTATCTTGGACTGAGGTAAATACGATTTGAAGACTTGAAGGGTCTATATGTTTCCAAATTTCAGAGTTAGCATTGCTTTTTGACGGAGAAACTAGACTTCAGGTAACAGCTCATGTATAATACAAGGACACACGTACCTGAAGCTTCACAAAGACGAGGAAACAGACTAAGATTATTCATGTTGAGATAGTGAAATCGTTCAATGATGTACTTCGAGGCTTGCGAGACGTCGTTTCCACCGCCATAATCCGGGAAATACCGGTTCATCGGAGTACGTCCTAATTTTCGTCGGAACAGTTCAGCGTTACAGAGGAGTAGTATAATCGAGGTGCGTAAGAACCAGCGGGAATTCACCATAGAGCCGAAGACAGAAAGAGACTCCATGAGTAGGTTTTGCTGGTTTGAGGCGCCGGGAAGGACTTGGTCGTAATTACCAAGGTCAACGGAAAAAACGATGCTGGTGACATTTTCGAATTGGTGGATGAATTTCTTCCTGTCCGAACGTTGGTCGCCGATGCTAAACATATGGACATGGACTCCCAGAGAACCCATGCTGAACTTGCATTCTTGGATGCCGGATGCTCTCATCCTGGCCATAAGTATGTCGGTCTCGGTTGGAACGTAGTCTTTCTCAGCGATCCTGAGAATTTCCTTGACAAAGCTGTGCTCTAGTCAGCAATGGGTCCACTTTGAAGAACAATTCTTACTTACTAGGGAGCCGATTTTGAACTGTATAGCTCATTCGCGTCAAATAGTTTTGACTTCAACCTCTCATTTTGCCACAAGCCCCTGACTGCCTTGGCAACTTCCCAAGTGAGATTCTTCGGCCGCGTTTCCCATTTTGCCAGTTCTCTTGATAAGAGTGTCGCGTGACCTTTTGCTGCATCATCAAGCCAAACAAATTCATCTTCTGCGATGCAAGCCATGACTTCAACGATATCTAAAACATTGTTCCTCACCGTTCCTTTATAAGCTGCTCGCTCGTCATCTGGAAATCCTCTCATGTGTGAAATGCGTATTTGGTTCATGAATGTTTGCGTAAAGGCAGGGTCGCCGAGAACTAGGACCTTGCACTCTTTGCTCCGCTTCCTTGAGTCTTCCTCGAGTGTTTGGTCAATGATTGCAGTTCTCTTGATATCTTGTGCGGATGGTTCAATTTGGAGACGGCATGTTGCCGGTTGGCGTAGGTTTTCCACAGTGTTCTTTAAGGAACTCGGTAGAGCTTTGTCGTATACCTTTGTAGCGAAGAGCTGGCGGTCAAACTGGAATAGCTTAGATAGTCTTGATGAGCTACTTGTGCACCAACTAGATAGCGAGGCAGAGTCTCTTTGACTATAGAGCGATGACGAGTCATCCTTCACTCGCTGGAAGATTTTGCGCGAAGAAGATTTTTCTAGCAGGATTTTCTGTTCTGAAGTTGCTTTGCTGGCACTTATCAGCCCCTGGTATGAGATGTGTATCCTGCTATCTTACCAATTGCAAGCCATGAGAAGAAGTGTCAAAGCACTTGTCTGTCGCTCAACCATCTTCTGCAATTCCTCTAAGGTGCCGTTCCTAATGATTAATTTCAACTTGCTCTGTGAACTGAGCCCATTCTCAGCACTTTCATGCAAGTCTGAAATTTCCGAATCTATCCTGTTCACTAGCATCTGACAGAATGTTATGGAAGCTTCCAAGTCCATGACCAGCAGGTGATGCGCATCGTCCATCTCTGCATCTATCCATCCTTGAAGCTTATTCAGGGCAGCCTTGAGAGCAGAAAGCTGCGCAATGAGGTTGATAAACACAAAGTCGGCTTGTCTCCAGCGCTCTTTGAGCTCCCCGAGCCTGCTCGTCGTTCTGGCTAATAGGTTAATGATCCCCACTATGGACGTAGCGGTACTGAAAAAGGGATCTGCCATCTTGTTGCTCTAGACATGAGTGTTTGCTTGCGAAAGCTGGTGTTTTAGGACCGGAGAAGTCGATTAGGCTGGTAGTCAGATTGGAGTCCGTTCTCATCTTTGTTTCAAGTTCGAGGCTGCGTCGGTGCAACTTACCCAATTGGGACGATATATGCAAGCCACAGTTATTGGGCGTTAGCGCCGTTACACAAAGTCAATAACGAAGGCAGAAACCAACACCTCCTTGCAGGCTGATTTCAAGTATTGTGAGTCATGTCATGGAACCTGAGTAGGGTAGTACAGCAGTAAGATAAGAGAATAGGGGCAGACAAAGGAGTTAAGGAGGGACTCGAAAAAGCATAGACCAGCCGGACAGGAGACGCATGACAATTCTTGAAGTTCCGAAACCCAACACCAACTGTGGTGTGTCTCTCATTGAGTTTCATGGAGGCTGGCTTGAAATATAAACTATCCGCAAAAAATCTCCAGTGATTCGTCAAAATAACCGTATCGCATCATAATATCGAGCACCATCGTGCCCCTAGAGCGAGCTCACCATAGTACCACATAGCCCCAGTACAAACGCGCCATCAACCACCAGAAACAGAAACGGCCGGTCAACTTGCATCACTGGAATAACCTGTCTTTTTCTGATTTTTTTAATTCTCGGCGTTCGTTGAACAACGGGAATTTCAGGAAGTAATGATCCATGGAAGAAACGGTCAGAGTTCAGCCACGCCTTCTAAGGCCTCCCAAGGGTGTTCACCACGGCTTCACAAAGCACGAGCCCCGTGGCACCATCGAAGACAAGAAATAAAAACGGTCTATCAACCCTCATCACAGGGTTTAACTGAACGCTCCGACTAATTGTTCTTAGCATCAGACCAAGAAAGGGAATATTGACGCTTACCTCATGGCAACGACAGTAACAGCAGCCATTTCCGTACCTTCTTCGTTGACCTCAAGGAACAAATCATGCGTCACACGACTGATCATCAATGGCCCAGTGCTGATCGGCGCAAAGTCATCGGAAGGTTTGAAGGCGTGACCAAGCCCAAGACTGATGAGCGCGGGTTTCAAGTCAAGGTGTAATTTCAGTGAGAAGCGGGGGAGGCTGAGATTGATTTTCTGCGACCGTGATGCTGCCATGGAAGTTTGTCCAGTTGGTGGAGAAGACGAGGATGCGGCAGCAGGACCACTACCTAGAAGGTCTGTCAAAACCTCAGGACGCTCAGAGAACTTTGTCAAAAGCCCGCGCATAGCATCCATTCCGCCCTGTTTCGGTAGAATGACAGCAGCCTTCCACTGAGGGCCATTGCCCTCACTCTGATACGGCAAGAAGCAAGCCTGCATCACCTCATCCTCCACATACTCCATCCTTTCTACCTTGGTCATCATCGCACAGGGCTGGACCTTCCCATCAAAGGTGTGAAATTCACCCTTCCGGACCGTTCTCATCTTGTCAAAAGGATTTTGCCATTTTGCTTTGAAGTACAAACATGTGATCAGCATCAAAACCGTCCCGGCTAGATCGCCGGATTGGATTAGGTTTTTGAATTTGCCTTTTGTTTCGCGGAAGATGAAATCGTTGATAGGTTGCAGTTCTAGTGGTCCGATGGTGGCGTGGAATGTCGTCTGCATTCTCTCTAACCATGCCTTTTCAAGGATGAAGTCTTTAGGATGCCAAATTGAGCTTGCGGTACTGAAATCCACAGCACTGTTTGTTTTACAGTAGGTGTCGACCTTCACCGTCTTTTGCAATGTTTCGTTCAGAGCATCCACATCGAAACCTAGGGTTTGACCAAATGCTGCAAGGTTCTCATCTTTAGAGCCTGCAGCGACCATAGATAGGCAGTGATAGATGTTCGTTGGACAAATTCCCGTTGATTTATCGGGGTCCAGGGTGAGAGATTGGAGTTGAGATCCGAATCGGTTCACGACGTCGACGAATGCTCGATTCATTGTGAAGGTAGAGGACACAGATTCGTCGCTGGTATTGAGCTGGACTAGAATGAGCGAGATCTTTTGTCGTCCTCGAGTAGGAGGTTGTAAGGTTGTGTGGGAAGAAGGGTGCGGATCGCACTCGCACAGTCGCACTTTATTTTGCTTCAGGCAACCGAGCCGCCGGTACAGCCACAGCCACCAAAAAGCCTCATTTCCTCATTCAACTGGAAAGCCGTCACCATGCTTCAATACTTCAAACTAGGCAGCGCTTGATTTTCTCCCAGGACTTTCTCTATCGGCCATTTCGTCCAAATCTCCCAGCCGCCTCCCAGCTCTATCATGATCGTTCTCAAGAGATTCTCAGCTTTTCCTTCCATCCACCACGTGCCACCAACCTTCTTCAACACCACACAATAATAACAGACGATCAACAAAGCTTCAGGCATCTTCTCTGAAACCAATTGAAGGAACTCATCCGTAATATGAGAAAACCAGGAGATGCCAGCGGCCAATTTGCTAGGTCCAGGCTGGATATCCAACATACTGAAGGCTCGGGCCGTGATCTTCAAATTCGTATCCAGAACGTCCTTCAGTGTTTCCGGTAGGTCTTTCCACGCTTCATCTAGGCCATATAAATGTTTCTCATCTTCCGGATGAAGTGGATCAGGGCGTGTAGGGTCAAGGTCTTTCCAGTCGTCGAATAAGGCGTGGCAAGGGCCAGTCTGAAGTGCCTCCCACATCGTTGTTAGGATCGTGTTCGTCCCTCGATGTAACTTCACCCATTGGATATCCGTAGATTGATGGTTCAGTGAAGGCTTGAAGAAGAGATTGGACGGCTTGTCCAGCTCTTGGGTTGACCATACGTACATCCAAAATGAGGTGGAGAAGCCAAAGCAGGCATGGCAGTTCTCCGTCGTGAGGTTGGCGATCTCAGGCTGGAACAGAGATAATGCCGAAGCAGCGTGGGAGTCCGCTGCATGTCTGTAAGTCGATTTTTGCCTTGGCCGCAGATATGTAAGATGCATGGCTGTTATTGCCAGGAGCTGGTGCATGACAAATGGATACTCAAAGCCAAACTGGACTATCACGGTGCGGAAGAGCTCCATACCAGTGTGGAAGTCGATTGACGCCTGGCATGTTACTGTAGTCCAATGATGTAGAAGTTCCATGTCCAGCATGGAGAACTTGGTGGGAAGGGAAGCGCTTGATGCAGGACTAGAGATAGATGAGATTGTTGGCTCAGGCGATGCCAGCATCGAGGCCACGTTTGGAAGACGACTCTTCTGCGGGTGTGTTTGCAGAAACGAGCATGGTGCTCCATGGCTCTCGCATTTTTTGCATATGGGTTTCTGCTCATCGCACTGTTGAGACGTCAGCAACGGAGGAACATTGGCCTCCTAGTTGTGAAAACAAAACGGAGCTCCAGCATCCCGGAACAAGAATTCGAATACGAAACGCTCCCTTACCTTGACCTTCCGCTGCTTGCACTGGGAACAGCCGTTTCGGCTCTTGTGATGCGGGCGTCTGGGCTTGGACACTTGCTCGGCCATATTGATGAAGTTGGGAGAGATGTACAGTATCGAATGAGAAGTCGCGATAAACGAATACCGATCCGAGGTAGGAGGGGCATGGCGTATTTTAAGGAGGCGCCGCCAAGCGTGGGCCGCATGCTGGTCTGAGTGTCGCTCCAGGCTGACAATTCAGGGGTTCAACGCGACGTGGCGTGTTGGGCGCAGCAGAAATAATTGGTTGTAATCTCAAAATACGACTATGTTGTCCAATATGATACCTTGCTATCAGTGCTCACCGGCGTTCGGAAGTTGAGACAAGACCGGCTGGTTGCATACCTATATATGGTGCCTACTTCGTGTGTTCTGTTAATGCTATACTTTGCTAATCTTCCCCAATAAACTTCATCTTTCTACCAAACCTCCTTTTACGACCTCACTCGCTATGGGCCTTGCAATGCTATTCTCTCGGGATCTTCCCAAATTCATACTGTACAGGTGAGAAAGTTCTCGGCTGTTGAAGAAGCCTTGCTGACACTTTCAAGATACCACCCCTCACTCGTTGCGGGGGTCGTTTTTGCCATTCTTTTTATGGGCACCACCTTCTTCCACGTATTCCAAGCCGCGAGGAAAGGGTCGATGTTTCTAATCCCGCTGATTATTGGAGGCTTTTGTTAGTACAACCGCTCTCCATGTTGACGTCGCTGACAATCCAAGTTGAAATCGGTGGATACATTACACGTGCACTAGCCCATTCCAACGAATCCAGTCTCTCGATTTACGTCGTGCAAGTCATCCTCCTCCTAGTCGCTCCAGCACTGTTCGCTGCAAGCATATACATGATCTTGGGCCGATTGATCCTAAAGACGGACGGCGAGAGCCTGGCCCCTATCCGGGCGAAGTGGTTGACCAAGATATTTGTTTGCGGAGATGTCCTGTCGTTTTTTGTGCAGTCTGCTGGTGGTTCAATGGTATCGAAAGCAAGCAGCATCACTGCTGGAAAGCATCTCATCGTCGTTGGTCTTTTCCTACAGATCATCTTCTTTGGCATTTTCCTCGTTACCAGCTTGATTTTCGATCGTCGTCTTCGCAGAACACCAACATCAGCATCAATGTCTATGAATTGGCAGAAGTACATGCTCACCCTGTACTTCTCCGGCATGTTAATCTTGATTCGATCGGTGTTTCGTGTGGCCGAGTTCACCGGGGGGAATGCTGGGCCATTGATGACGAGTGAGGTGTGGTTGTATATTTTCGATGCCGTGTTGATGTTGGGTGTTCTTATCAGCTTGAATGTGGTGCATCCCGGTGACATCCTGGGGAAGAAGGCTGAAGGGTCTATGATGGCATTGAGTGAGATGGATACGTCTACTGAGGCGTTTGGACGAAAGTAGAAAAGCACTCAAGGTCACGTGCTTATGTCGCATATCGCACTTTTTCAAGTTAACTTTAAGAGTCTAATATAGATTTTTTTTATTTTTTTTTATTTTTTATTTTTTCATTATTATTATTATTATTATAAGACTTTAAAGTTCTCTTTTTCAAACTTAAAAGTTTTTATTTTCTTTTTCTTTTTTTTTTAAAAAAAAAAGAACAATTTTTTTTTTAAATAAAATTTAGGTGACGGCGTAGAATCGCCCCACGACTCTCGCAATGGTACCGAGAAGGCTCCATTGGATGGGGCGAATTCTCCGATTCCACTAGTTGAGACGAACCATTCCGTGAAGGGTGCAGACTGTTTGAAGGGAGGAATTGAGCATCAGGAAATCTCGGTAGTCAAAAGTGGGAAAACTGTGGGCAAGTGCTTGCCGTCCTCATCTGAGGAGCTCATGGCTCGGGAAGAATCTGTTGCCGAAGGGAGAGTTCTTGACGAGGTCTTCGAGCTATCTGACGACGACGAGAACCCTATCAAAGTCCAGGCACAAGATGATAATCGCGTCACACGACTACAACAGGAGAACGCTGCTCTACTTCTTGATCTTGAGCGACTGAAGCTTGAGAGGGACAACATGGCTGCAAGGAAAACAGCTTACAAGTCACGCCTGCTGGAAAGAGAAGCTTATATTCGGGCACTGGAAGGACAGCTGAAGCATTCGAGGATGGGTCCTTGGCAAGAAATACTAAATCTTGCCGAGGAGCGACTATCAGATATTGAAAAGGTAAATAATCAGTCACAAAATCCAGCTTAATCAAAATGGATTTCTCGCGCATAATATGAATGGGCATGAAAGAGAGTGTGGCGGACCGCATTTTGTAATATAGATACATCCCTGGAAGGTGTCTACAACTCTAATTGTTCGGTGGTGGAACGTCTGCCAAGTGACCTGAGCTCCCAACGATGCAATGGCGTACGTGGAATCAAGTTTGTCCTTCCGATCTTTCCTTGTTTTAAGGAGGGGGATTGTATATGTCGAGAGCAGTTGCAAATCGAAAGTAGTGACAAGTGAAAAATACACTTTGTTAGATGAATCGGCAGACTCATTCTTTAGCTTCTCCCTCGCACCCTTCACCAACACCTTTACTATCTCGAGTTATACTTCTTGCCATACTCTCTTTTCCGAAGCTGTTCTGTGTATTATTTCAGCACCTTGCACCGAGCTCAAACATATGAGGCACAATAGAAAAAAGTCGCATCTCGATACTTCTCCAGTACCCCCGACCATCATCAGCTCTATTCGGTTCCAATCCGCTCGTAAACGGTTCTAAATTCTTTCATTGCCTTTTGCGAGCCCGTGGCAGCCTCTTAAGCATTGATTAGATGATAGTTTTCCATTTAAGGCAGTCTTACCTTCAATTTTTCTCTGGTCCATAGGGACAGAATTTTCACTCGATAGGGCCGAACAACAGTCTCTGGAATAGCGCGAAGGGGATCCTGTGACTTGATTTCTTCTGCCTCACGAGTCAAGCCTTGCTTCATCAAACTCGGCCCCATGTACCCCTCCCAATCCTTTCATGAATGAATTTCTTCATTCTCCCAACCTTCACTCTCTTCTAGCGACCTTTTGTACTTCTCCATAGAGCGGCTTATGATAAGCATTAATATTCGAAGCTCTTGAAAGCTGTCAAGTACCCTCTTCATAACTTCAGAGAACCTGCCATCAACATTTTGAAACTACCAGTTAAGATATATTGTCCAGTACAGGAGCAGAACATATATATGCAGTTCAAATGCCTTGTGTCATGCAAAGGAGCCGGCAAACTCTGTTACAGGAAGTCTCTAGTCGTTCAGGTCTCGAGATCTTCCGCCGAGTCCTCCCCCCAGGACGCGGAACAAATGTCGAATATGATGACAGTCAGATCACGTACAAGAACCCCTCATCCTGTATATAAGGAGGCCTTCCCCCTTAACCATTCTGAAAGGGCAATCAATCATTCAGTACTCACTTGTTTCTTACTCACGTGTGACGGGAAATTATAAAAAGGCCCCCCCCTTAGAATTAAATCTGGAGCACGCCATTTTAATGCCCGCACTTTGATATATCTCCCATTTTAATAATACCCAAAAATATCTGGTGGTTCTCGAGATATTAAGGATTTTGAAGAAAAAAAATCACGTGACCTGATACCTGATATTCTTTGCGATCTTTCCGCTTGCACAGCTTTAAAAATTAAATATTACTATTATATTTTTATAAAATAAAAAGTAACGTTATTAAAGTAGAGTTTTTGATATTCTAAATTCAGACTATTTTATTATACAGGCATTTTTTTATTTTAATTTATAATATATAACTACATTTAGTCCCAACCCGTACTACTTTTTTCGGCTTACTTCTTACCTACCACCCTGGTTTGGGAAAGTCTAAGAACCCCAAGGTTTTCGTCGTAAGCCATCACTAAAAGAGATGGTTGTATAGTGTTGAGAACTTCTCTTGTAGGTGCTTCTCTTTTTAATTATATAATTTTTTTTTTACTAATCAATCCATTTCCCTCCAATTCACTTGGATTTTGCCCTGAATTAAGCCTTACAGGGAGTTTTAATTTTTCCAAGTGGAAACCTCGCTTAGGCTTTGAAAGAGAAGTAAATTTAAAGAGGTAAAATGGGGAGTTAGTCGGTAGCCAAAATCACATGAAATTTTCAAAATCCTTAATATCTCGAGAACTACTAGATATTTTTAGGTATTATTAAAATAGGAGATAAAATAAAGTATAGGCATTAAAATGGCGTGCCCCAGGTTTAATTCTAGGGAGGGGGGCCTTTTTATAATTTCCCCGTGTGACCATTCAACAACAAATTCATCAAGTGGAACAAGAACAACTCGATAGTGCTTCAGCTAGTGGCGAGCACGGGTTCTGGGCGTGCTGGTGCAATGGGAATACTACAGGCTATACTACAGGCCATGCTACGGGGAGCAGGGCCTGATTTAACATGCATTCCCCAAAACTGACTAATCGCTTAGTAATGGTATAGGCTTAAAGGCCTGAGGCAGCCAGAACACCCCTTCTGCCTTGGTTGATCTTGATGCCTAAGGCTTTAAATTAGAAAATAGCAAATAGCCGAGCAATATTTCGCAATGCCAATCACACCAGGCGCATCTACGCGGCCGCTAGTGTAGGAAGTGTTGCCAGAAGAAGGAACGTTTAGTTTCTCGAACCTTCCATGGCGCGTGACCATCAGTAATGGTTGCCTACCCGCTGCCCTCTCGCCCGTCTGCATTCACATCGCTATCACGACGGTGACCTTGTATGGACAGAGCCAGTCAGGTATTGGCACAAGGCTTGCCGCCTGGCGTGCCCTAAATCTTACCGTGCTCTTGCAGATCATCATAGCAATGTCTCCCACTCTACACTCCATCATCGTGCTCGCGGACGACCCTCGATAAAAGACAAGGCCCAAGGCCAAAAGTACTTCAAACCGTACAAAGAAGAGGTTATCGTTAAGTATCTACTTTAAATGTCCGACTTTGGTTGCCTGACTTATTCAGTGTGACCAGCCTCGTAAGGCTGAGCGCAGCGGAGCTACGTAACAAGGCAGTGCACTTTTTCCCAGATTGCTTTTTGCAAGCTATGCCTTGGCCCGTGTATTTACAGCTGGCAAAGTGTGGCTATGGGGGAGGGCTCAATACAATCGAACCCTTGTCTGTGTAACATAAATCTGCATCTATGTTTGTTACAACTCTTAAATAGTAGGAAGTCGCACGAGTGGGGGACCTGCGAATGCTTTTTTCGTGAAAGCTGGAACAGTCATATTAACAACATGCAACTACGCACAATGCTACTGCTCTTTACTTTGCCGTACGCTCACGCACTAAATCAATACACTATCTCTCCTCTCAAGAAAATTGCAGAATGCCAAAAAGACGATTTCTCCCAGCTGGCAGCACTGATTGAAGCATGGAGGAATGGCAAAGAGCACGAACTCAGATTTATACAAGTTGCTGTAAGGTGTTTCCCTAAATGTCTAGTCACCAGATAAAGCACTGTTGTTAATTCGAGGTAGGGCAGTCTCTGCGCAGCTGCCGTAATTAACATAATGGCGTGGCCTGATATTTCCTCTACCTTCTGGGTTGCCAGAGCTCTTTGGTACTTTAGCCTTACACTCTCGATGATCAGCGTTGTGGCATCCGCACAGCAGAGTACGATTTTGGGCTCGATGCCGACAACTTCGGGAAAAAATGTACAACCTGGGAATCTAGCTACCATTCTTTGCACAATTCTGCACGATATTGGAGCAAACAGCCAGGATGTGGAAAGAGGAAGTAAAGTACGCTGTCAAATCAAGACAATAATGCTTTTCGTGTGGCAATTTCCTGTCATGACTATGTCTTATGCGTGGCTCATGTTTCTGGTTGCTTTAACGTTGTACGTCTGTACGCCGTTGATACAACATGATTCCTGGGGTCCAGGATCGAAGGTAATATCTCCATCATTTTTGGATCGCCCCACTCAGAAAACACTTAGGCTGACGTTCTATCAGATTGCTGTCTTCTACCTTATATCTACCACTTTGGCGTTTTTCAGTTATGTCTGTTGCTCACAGCTGGCTAGTCGACCTGCAGCTGTTTTGACTTCGAATGAAGAGGATGGATCTCCGTTAACCGGGGAACCCAGCTTCGGTACAGAGACTGTCGCGAACGGTGATACTAATTCATCGTAGGCTGGTATCACGAAGTTGGGTGAGAAGAGCATCAATTTCGCTTCTATATTGGACAAGTTATTGGGAGCCTCCTAGACTGGGTCTTTGGGAACTTCTTATTCCATGGATATTCTAGAATTGCTTATGAATTTATATTTTTGGCTTGATAACCTTTAGGATCTTGAAACGCTTTGCCGTACTGAGTCTATCGCACTGGCCCGGATTCGAAAGTATTACTAAGCAATGTATGAGCGATCATACATTCTCGCATTAGGCTTGAGGAAGCACGAGCGAAGCGTGCTGAAAAGAGGCTGCTAAAGAAGCTAAAGGCAACGGCAAAACGTGGGCGGAAGCGCAAGAGTGCTATGCTAGAGGCAGATGCGCCAGACCCAAATGCGAAGTGTCTGTGTACCTGAACTGGCAGACGATGTCTCCGGCCTGGGCGTTGGATGGTGCGAAGAAGATGAGACCTTTATCTTCAAACGCCAACCACATATCTAGAAAACCTAGCTTTGGTTCTTCTAAAAAAAGCCTTGCTGCTGATAAATCACTCCATGAGTCGGCATTACACGCAGCTAGCAACTGCTATGAGGAAAGGGGGCGCCTTGGGCCCCTCGTCGATGTCTCGGATCGCGAGATGGTGATACGTAGGCCGTTGGCCGTTAGAATAGCGACCGATCAAGCACATTAGCTGCAAGATCGCACGGCGGTTTTGGTTTTGGGTGGTTAAGCCCCGGGGTCAGACAAGGCAGACAGTTCTCAAGTATGCGAACCAGAAATATACGAGGGTGTCGCTAAGAACCTTCACCGCCGTCCAAGGCCTTCCCACCTCAAAACCTAGGAAGGCAGCCGGCATTGCGAACTCCCAGGCCTTCAGATTCAGTCAAAGTCTTTTGATAATCCCCGTTATGAGCTTTGAAGGCATGGACGAAAAGGACTACTCTAAGGAGAGGAAGCAAGTCAGGCAGATCATCGCGAGATCATTCAGCTCGTACGCGAGATGTCGTGTGAGAGCAGAGCTTGTGATTCCTGATGAATCAAGATCGAGCAACGCGGGACAATATGGATCCGCACCTGGCATTAGCACTTTTTCGGTTGACTCGCTGTGCAAAGTGGATGTTCTGTCTGTATTCTTCCATGGGCTCCTTGGAACCACGCAGGACTTTATTGTGGGGCTGGCGACGTTGACGACGACCTACAATGGCGGTGAGCCACAGCCAAAATTTGAAATTGATAACAAATCCGCTCAATCTTGGAACGATTCCCTGTTCGATTCCCGGGCCCGCGAAAGAGTAGGCCCGTAAGGTTTGGGCCTCCAAGCCTATCTTGTCGGCTTGGAAGTTGAAAACCTACGATGGCTGCCGTCAAATTGTGTGACTCGACAGCGCATGCAAGATTTGATGCTGTGCTCCCAGCGGAACTGCTTTTGAG
>Ga0302325_10017949_pt1 | contig 14924 bp, 9 predicted proteins | sample Palsa_T0_2_FD_201948 | JGI IMG/M metagenome (GOLD analysis project Ga0302325, IMG submission 201948) | Peat permafrost microbial communities from Stordalen Mire near Abisko, Sweden - Palsa_T0_2 | ecosystem: Environmental > Terrestrial > Soil > Palsa > Peat permafrost | place: Sweden: Abisko... | reverse complement strand
CTCCGCAGATTATCTACCGGGCTTTTTGACGCCCATGACGGTCCCAATAGGAGGATGGTTCTCGATGTTCCGTGGTAGCGCAGTGGCCGCATTGCTGTTGGCAACGCTCGTGACGTCGGCCGCGCTCGCGCAGGACCAGGACGAGGACGATTTGCCCGTGCTGGTCGCAAAGCCGGGAGGGCACGCGCTGCTCATTTGGGACGCGACCACGCAAGTCACGGACATCGTGAAGAACAAGATGAACGATGCGGCAGCCGACGACGTGTTGGAACGCGGTGCGCTTGCCGCGATCGCCTCGAATCGCGACGCGTTGAGCCGCTCGGCGAGCGACGTGACCGTCAACATCATCTTCAAGAAAATTGGGGCGATCAATCCCGAGTACGGAACGCCGACGTATGCGGGCGTGTATAAGTGCGCGGTCTTGAAGATGGACGGGAACGACGTCTTCGGCAAACGCGATGGTTGGCCCACGCTTGCCGCGTCGGCGCCGATCCCGGCGTGGGTCCACTTTTCGCTCGTCGGACAACTCCCACCGAGGTGAGCGCTACGCCCCCTAACATCGGGGCGGCGAAGCCCCCCGATCCGCCCCAACGTGCCGGAGTGATGGTCATTGCGGGCGTGGTGGTGGTGTTGCTCGCCGTTTTGATCGCTGGGGAGAACGCGATCGTGGCGCAGCGGATGCAGCATCTTCCACGGCTCGCGACGGATTTTTCGGCGACGTATCTCGACCGCGAGTTGCAAGCGCTTGCGGAGGAACCGCCGCAGACCGTTTTTCTCGGCGACAGCGTGTTGTGGGGCTACGGCGTGCCTGCCGGCGATATCGCCGTTGCGCGGCTGAGTGCGCGAGGCCTAACGGCCGAGAACCTCGCGTTCAAAGCGGCGAACCCCGCGAACGATTTCTTCTTGCTGCGCTTGCTGCACGACCGCGGCGTCCGGCCGCGCCGCGTCGTTCTGGAAATCAACCAGCAAGTCTTCAACCCGTTCGACCAGTCGTACCGGGCGCTGCATCCGGGCGTGCTCGCGCTCGCGCGGCCGCTCTTGACGCCCGCCGACGTGCGGCGCCTGCGCGTCGCGCCGGATGCCGGCCCGCAGGCGGCGTTGGAACGCGCCGCCTCGAACCTGTGGCTCGTGTACGGTATGCGCAGCGACCTGCGAGAGTCGCTGTTCGAACGCTTGCCGACGCCGCCGCCGCACATCGCGTCGGACATGTTCGCGATGACCTACGATCAGGCGCCGCTGCGCAAAAGCAATGTCGGGCTCGTGTACTTGCGCGCGACGGCCGCTCTGCTCGCCTCGACGCACACGCCGGCCCTCGCGTTCCTCACGCCCGTCAATCACGCGCTCCTGCACGAGTTCATCGACAACCCCCAATACGGCGCGAACAAGCGCCGGCTCGTCGAAGCGTTGCGCGAGCACGGGATCGCGACGGTCGACTTCGACTCGGCTCTGCCCTCGCGCGACTTTTTCGATAACGACCATCTAAATCCGCAGGGGCAGCGCGATCTCGCTGAACTCCTCGCGGGCGCGCTCGCAAAGACGAAATTATAGGCTCGCCATTCCGGGGATGTGACGCCGGCGCAATGCCTCGTCGATGACCTGCGCCATCAGCGCGCGGCCCGCCGCCGAGAGATGGTAATCGAAGGGTCCATAGAGCGGCCCGCGACCGTCGGCTTCCGCGGCGCGGAAGGCGTCCCAAGCGTCGACCTCATCGAATCCGGCTGCCGCGATGACGTCCTTCACGCGCCTGTGAAACTCGGTGATCGCATCGTACTGCGCGGTGGCTTTCGTGAACGAAACCTGTTGGCCGTACGTGAGTTCGTTCGGCGAGGCTTCCGCGCCGCTCGGCATGTAGACGAGGATGAAGTGCGCGAACGAAGCGCCGAGCGTCGTACGCGCGGCGGCAAACTGGGCGGCGAGCGCCGGCCGCCACGCATCGTCCCCGAGCATCTCGCGGTATCCGCCGATCCCATATTTCAACACGCCGGTGTCGTCGAAGAGGTAGACGACGCTCTCGACCTTCGCAAGCGGAGCGAGCGTCGCGGTGCTGAAACCGGCGAACGCGGCGGGATCCTGGATTCTCGGAATCGCGAGCGGAACGACGTCGAATCCGGTGAGGCGACGGTGAAGCTGTCCCGCGATCGAGTCGTCGTACTGGGCGTCGTACCATAGTTGGGAGTCGCCGAGCAACGCGATTGCGGGCCGCGTACCGCTGTAATAGTTCTTGAGATTCGTTCCGTCGGGCTCCGGGGGGCGCTGGTCGTCGACGTGCGAGATCAAGCGAAGCCGATGATTTCCCGCGTCGGCGACGAGCCAACCGGAGGGCACTTTCGCGATCGCAAGCGGAGCGTAAAAGCGCGCGTCGGTGCCGCTGCCGTCGACGTATCCGCCGCTCAGGTTCGGATCGAAGGCGTCACCGCCGGCCAACCCCCGCGCGAAATCGCCGTTGAGACGGCGAACGCTGTTGACCCCGATATCGGTGTAGGCGACGTCAAAGTGTCCGTCGGCGGCGACCGCGTACGGGCGTCCGGCCGGCACGTGACTTTGGGGCCAGTCGGAAGCCTTGCGAAACTGGGGCTCGCTCGCAAAGCGAAATTCCACCGTTTGCTTCGCGAGGTTCCAGACGACGAGGCCGGTCTCGTCGGCAACGTAGAGCCGGGGCGCCGAACCCGTGCCGAGCGCGATCCCCGTTACGTCGGCGACGTTCGGAATCGGCAGCGTGCTGACGACGCCGTCGCTCGAAATCTCCCGCACGGCATTTTGCTGGTCGGCCACGTAGATGTTGCCGTTTGCATCGACCGCCACGCCCACCGGGAATTTGAACGAGGCCGTCGCGACCGGTCCGTCTTGCGTGCCGAAATGCCCGGGGCTGCCGGCGACGGTCGTGACCATTCCGTCCTTGACGCGACGCACGGCGAGATCGAGCGTGTCGGCCACGATCAGGCTGCCGTCCGGTGCGACCGCGACGCCTTCGGGATGATTGAATGCCGCCGTCGCGAGCGGCCCGTCACGATACCCTCCGGCGCGCCACACGGGGTCGCCCGCTTCGCTGCCCACGAGGGTTCGAACGTTGCCGTCCACGATGACGCGCAGCGTGTTGAGCGCTTTGTCGACGATATAGATTTCGCCGTGCGGTCCGACGGCGAGGCCGCTCGGCGACGCGAACGTCGCGCTTGCCAGCGGGCCATCGTGGTTGCCCGAGATGCCCGTACCGCCATAGGTCGTTACGACGACGCCGGCGCTCGGCGGGGGCGTGCCCATTGCAAGCGACGACGAACGTCCCGCGAGGACGAGCAAAACGACGGCCGCTACGCGCGCGCGCGTCACTTGAGCGCACCGGTGAGCGGCCGCCGTTCGAGCGCGGCATAGATGACGTCCGCGAGCAGCGCGCGACCTTTCGGCCCGAGGTGTCCGTCGGTGGGCCCGAACAGCGGTCCCCTTCCGTCGCGATCGGCATCGCGAAACGCGGGCCACGCATCGACGAACGTAAAGCCCGAAGCCGCGAGAACGCGCGCCGCGCGCTCGTGGTAGTCCGTCATATTGTCGTACTCCGCGGTCGCTTTGATCGCTGCGATCTGCTGAACGAACGAAATCTCGTTGGGCGACGCCTCGTCGCCGAGCGGCATGTCGACGACGAGGACACGCGCGGCCGCATCGCCCAGCGCTTTGCGTGCGGCTGCGAGCTGGGCCGCGAGCGTCACCGGCCACCGGTCGTCCTTGCGCAGCGCCTCGTAACCGATCGCACCATGCTGCAAGACGCCGGCTGCGTTGAAGACGTACACCGTCGCTTCGACTTTTTCGAGCGGCGCGACGAGCTGTGCGGCGAACTCCCCAATCGCTTGCGGATCGTCGGAACCGGCGAGCTTGAAGGGCACGATGTCCGTCCCCGGCATGAGCTCGTGCAAGCGGCCGGCGATCGAGTTTGCGTAGTCGGTGTCGGACCAGATTTGCGAGTTGCCGATCAGCGCCACGGCCGGACGTCGAGCGCTGTAGAATCGTTTGACCCCCGTACCTTCTCCGGTCACGGGCTGGCGGTCGTCGACGGGCGAGACGAGCCGAAGGCGGTGGTTGCCGGCATCCGCGACGATCCAGCCCGCGGGCACGCGCACGATCCCCAGCGGTGCGTAGAAGCGCGCGGCAGCTCCGGTACCGTCGACGTATCCGCCGCTGACGTTCGGATCGAATGGATCGCCGCCCGCGAGGCCACGGTCGAAGTGGTCGTTGACGCGATGGATGCTATTGTCGGCGACGTCGGTGTACGCGGCGTCGTAGTGCCCGTCGGCCGCGAGTGCGTAGGGGTGGCCGATCGGCACGTGGGCGTCGGCCCAGTCCCCGTTGTTGCGCAATTCGGGGCTGCTCGCGAAGCGCAGTTCGTACTCGTTCGACGCCACGTTCCAGCGCACGAGCCCGCTCTCGTCGGCGACCCACAGCGGGCCATCCGGCCCGTCGCCGAGCGCGACCGCGGTCGCATTGGAAACGTTCGGAATGGGAAGCGTGCTGACGACGCCGTTGTTGGAAATCTCGCGCACGCCGGTTTGCTGGTCGGCGACGTAGACGTTCCCGGTGGGATCGACGGCGACGCCGACGGGAAACTTGAAGGTCGCCGTCGCGACCGGCCCATCTTGCGAACCGTAGCGGCCGCCGGCGATCGTCGTGACCGCGCCGTCTTTTACGCGACGCACCGCCGAGTTCAACGTATCGGCAACGACGATGCTTCCGTCCGGGGCGACCGCCACACCCTCGGGGTGATTGAAGGCCGCGGTTGCGAGCGGTCCGTCTTGGTAACCGCCCGCGCGCCACACCGGATCGCCCGACGTCGAGCCCACGAGCGTGCGAACTTCCCCGTTCTCGATGATGCGCAGTGTGTTGAGCGCCTTGTCGACGACGTAGACGACGCCGTGCGGCCCCGCGGCGAGGCCGGACGGCGAGCCGAACGTTGCCGTCGCGAGCGGACCGTCACTATTACCCGAGCGCCCGGTTCCGGCGTACGTGACGACGGTGACGGTCCGGCTCGGTTCGACGCTAACGTCCTGCGGCAGCGGCGCGGCACCGGCTAGAACGGCGAGTAGCGGAAGAACGGCCGAGCGGCGCGGTGCGATCATTCGTGGCGCGCGCGCAGGGCGCGGTCGATGACCTGCGCGAGCAAGAGACGGCCTTTCGGCGCGAGGTGATAATCGAACGGTCCGAAGAGCGGCCCCGCGCCCTCAGCGTCGGCTGCGCGAAATGCGGGCCATGCGTCGACGTAATCGAAACCCGAGGCGACGATCGCCGCTTTGATGCGCCGGTGCAAGTCGGTGATGTTGCCGTATTGCGCGGCCGCTGTGGTGAAGAAGACTTGCTGCGCGAGCGTCTGCTCGTTCGGTGACGATTCGTCGTTGGAGGGCATATCGACGACGACGGTCCTCGCGAAGGCGGACCCGAGCTGAGCGCGAGCCGCGACGAACTGCGCGGTAAGTGCGGCCGGCCACTGCGGATCGGCGCGGAGTACGCCGTATCCGACCGTCATATGTTTGGTGACGCCGAGATCGTTAAAGACGTAGACGATCGTCGCGACCTTGCCGAGTGGAGCGAGGATCGAACTGCAGAAGTCGGCGACCGGTCCGGGATCGTCCACGCCGATGAGCGCGACCGGGACGATGTCAAAACCCGGCCGAAGGCCGTGCAGCTGACCCGCGATCGAGGTTCGGTAGTCGGTGTCGTACCAGACCTGCGAATTGCCGATCAGCACGACGGCCGGACGTTCGCCGCTGTAGTAACTCTCCAAGTGGTTGCCGCCGCTAAGAGCACTACGCCGATCGTCGACGTTCGAGACGAGGCGAAGCCGGTGGTTCCCCGCGTCGGCGACGAGCCAGCCGCTTGGGACCTTTGTGATGCCGAGCGGCGCGAAGAAGCGCGCGAGCGGGCCTCGCCCGTCGACGTAACCTCCGCTCCAGTTCGGGTCGAACGGATCTCCGCCGGCTAGGCCGCGCGCATAGAAGTCGTCGAGACGATACACGCTGTTCGTGCTAACGTCGGTATACGCAAGCCCGAACCGCCCGTCCGCAGCCAACCCGTAGGGATGGCCGAGCGGCGCGTGCGACTCGGGCCACAGCCCGATGTCCCCGAGCGAAGGCGAGATCGGGTAGCGCAGGTCCTGCGTTGCTTTCGCCACGTTCCAACGTACGAGGCCGTCTTCCGAGGCAACGTACAGCTCGGGAGCCGGGCCGTCGCCAAGCGCGACGGACGTGACGTTTGCGGCGTTCGCAATCGGGAGCGTCGTGACGATACCGTCTTTCGAAATCTCGCGCACGCCGTTCTGCTGGTCGGCGACGAAGATATCTCCGCTCGCGTCGACCGCAACGCCCACCGGAAATTTGAACGACGCCGTGGCCACCGGACCGTCTTGCGACCCAAACCGGCCGGGCGCCCCCGCGACCGTGGTGACGGCTCCATCTTTGTAACGCCTGACTGCCGCGTCGAGCGTATCTGCCACGACGACGCTGCCGTCGGGCGCGACCGCGATGCCTTCGGGATGATTGAACGCCGCGCTCGCAGCCGGACCGTCGCGATCGGCGCTGGCGCGCCACACGGGATCGCCGGTCTCGATACCGACGAGGGTTCGAATCGTGCCGCCCTCGATTTCGCGCAGCGTGTTGAGCGCCTTGTCGACGACGTAGTTCGCGCCGTGCGAGCCGGTCGCGAGCCCGCTCGGAGAAGCGAACGTGGCGACGGCGAGCGATCCGTCGCGATTGCCCGAGACGCCGGTGCCGGCGAACGTGCCGACCGTGACCGCGTCGTTCGGAGCCGGGATCGTTTCGTCCGCAGCGCTTTCGCCTGCGAGCGCAAGCGAGCCCAGGACGAAGATCGCCGCGAGCGCCGCGCTATGCGGGCCGCTCACGGCGTTCCGCCGGCATGACGTTGCCGCAAGAGTTGGTATACGAGCTGCCCGAGCAAGGCGCGCCCCTTCGGGCCGAGGTGCGCGTCATAGGGGCCGAAGAGCGGTCCCCGTCCTTCGCGCTCCGCGTCGCGAAAGGCCGGCCACGCGTCGACGAAGTCGAATCCGGAGCGCGCAATGACGGCGGCGACGCGCGCGTGAAAGTCGCCGATGTCGCCGTACTGCGCGACCGCGTTATCGAAGCCGAGTTGTTGCTCGACCAGAAATTCGTTCGGTGAGGCTTCGTAACCGTTCGGAGCGTAGACGACGGTGACGCGCGACGCGTCGCTGCCGAGAATCTTGCGGGCGGCGGCAAAGCTTGTGGCGAGGTCGAGCGGCCATTGTGCGTCGTTGCGCAGGCCGCTATAGCCGATGCCTCCGTGTTTGGTGATGCCCGTGTCGTTGAAGACGTACACCAGTCGATCGATTTTTTCGAGCGGCAGAACCGTCAAGCTGCAAAACTGAGCGGCGGCGCCGGGGTCGTCGGTTCCGACGAGTGCCATCGGAACGATGTCGTAGCCCGGCAGCAGCCCGTGCAGTACCCCCGCGATCGACGTCGCAAAGTCGGTATCGTACCAAACTTCCGAGCTTCCGACGAGTGCGACCGCGGGACGCTTGCCGCTGTAGTACTGCTTCATGTGGTCGCCGTCTCCGCCGACGGCTTGCCGGTCGTCGATACCCGAGACGGAACGAAGGCGATGGTTGCCCGCGTCGGCGACGAGCCAGCCGGTCGTGACCTTCGCGATCGCCAGCGGTGCGTAGAAACGTGCGAGGGGTCCCGTGCCGTCGGCGTATCCGCCGCTGAAATTCGGGTCGAACGGATCTCCGCCCGCAATGCCGCGCGCGTAGCCGTCATCGAGGCGATGGATCGTGTTGTCGCTCACGTCGGTGTAGGCGACGTTGAAGCGGCCGTCGGCGGCAAGCGCGTAGGGCCGCCCGAGCTGCGCGTGAGCGTCGGGCCACTCGGTGTAGTCGCGCACGTCGGGCGCGCTCAGGAAACGCCGCTCTTGCGCTCCCTTGGCGATATCCCAGCGCACGAGGCCGCCCTCGTGCGCCACGTAGAGCCGAGGCGTGGCTCCCTCGCCCAGCGCCACGGCAGTAACGTTTGCCACATCGGGAATCGGTAGCGTTCGCACGAAGCCGCCGGTTGAGATTTCGCGCACGCCGGTCTGCTGATCGGCAACGTAGATATCGCCTGCCGCGTCGACCGCAACGCTTACCGGGAATTTGAATTGCGCGCTCGCGACCGGCCCGTCGGCAGCACCGAAGCTGCCGGGACCACCCGCGATCGTCGTGACCACGCCGTCCTTCACGCGCCGCACCGCCGCGTTGAGCGTGTCGGCGACGATAACGCTTCCGTCTGGTCCGACCGCTACGCCTTCGGGATGGTTGAACGCCGCGCTCGCTAGCGGTCCGTTCGCGTAGCCGCCGGCGCGCCAGACGGGATCGCCTGCGCCGCTGCCGACGAGCGTGCGAACCGCTCCGTATTCGATCACTCGCAACGTGTTCAGCGCCTTGTCGACGACGTAGATTTGGCCGTGCGCTCCGACCGCCAGACCGCTCGGCGAACCGAACGTCGCCGTCGCCAGCGGCCCATCGGCGTTGCCCGAACGACCCGTTCCAGCGAAGGTCGTAATCGTGGTCGCGCTCCCGGGTTCCGCCGGCGGTTCGCTTGCGAGCGATGCCGATCGCAGGGCAAGCGCCAAGAGCGCAACGGTGGTTGCGCGTGCGGCCTTGCGACCGTTCACGTGATCACGACCATGATGGGTCGATCGTCCCAGCACGCGGAACCGGCGTCGCTCGGCACCAAGAAAAACGTGAGCCGATGCAGCCCAAGCGCGCGGCCGCGCGTTTCGAGCGGTGCGAAGAAACCCGAGAACAGCCTGCTCGGGTCGTGCGCCTTCGCGGCCACATCCTCGCGCTTGAGCGGATACATCACGACCTGTTCGCGTTCGCGGTCCCACCTCCAGAACATCGCGCGCGGCTCGGCGTGATTTCCGTCGATCACGGCCCAGCCCGAGAGATCGAGCACGTGCCCGCGCGCGATGTGAAAGGCCCCGTCCGCGAGCGGAAGCACGCTGCCCGTCGCGCCGTCGCTGGCTGCGTCGAGGAACCACGTCGCACACATTCGGCGCCCCGGAAGGCGCGAGGGGTCTTCGGGCAATGCGGCTTCGTACGACGATGCATGCCCAAGCGAGTTCGCTCGCGTGAGAAACCCGACTGCAACGACGACGGCGACGGCAGCCAACGTCGCAACGAACCGGCGGAGGGTTGGAGAGGGGTTCACGATCGAGCGTAGACTTTTACGGTGTCGTCGGACGGGGTCACGTCGCGAAAACCGGCGTCGAGCAGCGCGTTCGAAACGACCGCCGCATCCTCGCTCCCGATCGTGCGTCCGGTTTGATCGACGACGGCGGCGGCGACGTGATGCGCGTTGAGATACCCCGGCAGTACTCCGCGGTACGCCGCGTCGATGACGTCGAAGTAGCGGCCGGGCCCGACCCATCCGCCGACCGATTCGACATTCTGATCGGCCGAATACATCCGGAGATTCTCAAAGCCCAGCTGCAAGACGGTACCCGGGGGATCGGCGGTGCGGGCGATATCCGTCGCATAACGGACCTCTTGATAGCCGGGCGTGAAATTCGTCAGGAGCAAGCGCGGAGAAATGCCTCCAAGGGCGAGCGCGATGCTTCGTACAGCCGGAATGCGCGCGTAGAGCGTGGGCCCCTGATATGGGAGCGAAGCGGAAATACAGCCCAGCACCATTGCGGTGACGACGGCGGCCGTTCGCATCGAAGCGGGAAACCAAGCCGCGATTCGCTGCAGCGCACCCGCGCAGCCGACCGCCAAACTCGCGCATAAGAGCGGGAACGTTTCGAGCAGATAGCGCGCTTCGGTCGCGGTGGCAAGCCACAGGACGATCGGATAGGCGGTCGAGCCGTAGAGGATCAGCTTCTCGTCGTCACTGGGTTCGCGCCGGAAGAATCGGCGACCCACGATCCATACGAGGAACAACAGCGGAAGATAGGTCGCCGCGACGACGAGCGGGATTCCGCTTTCGACGTAGATGCGGTCGGGAGCGTGCACGACGAGGCGCAACGGCAGCGAGAGCAGCGACCCGTCGTCGCGAACGCGGTGAAGGTCCGCCGACATGCGAAGGATGTCGCCGCGCGAGTAGATCGGATCGTTGCCGCGCAAGATCGCGTTAAATGCCGGCGGTATCGGATCTCCGACGGCGATAAGATTGCGCACGTACCACGGCGAGGAGAGCACGAGCAACGCTGCGACGAATCCGAGGATGCGTTTGTGCGGGAGGGCACGAGCCGCCCAAACGAGCAGCGGCAGATAGAGCGGGAGCATGCCGATCAGCGAAAGCTTGAGTCCGACGGCGTAGCCTCCGGTGATGGCCGCGCTTGCGAGCGCTCGCTGATCGTGCGTTCGCAACCACGCCACGATCCCCAGAATCGGGAGCGCCGTCGCGAAACCGATCGGGATATCGATGTATCCCGATCCGGCGTAGCCGAGGAACCAGGGCGAGAGCACGGGGACGAGGCCCGCGGCGAGCGCGCAGCCGCACGCGATCCGTTCTTTGAGCGCGTCGTCGGCGAGCGAATCCTCCAGGATCGCTCGAGCGATCGCGTACGCCGCAAGCGACGCAAACAACCCGCAGAGCCAATTGATGAAGTGTACGATCGCGCCCAGATGCAGTGCGAACGCGGCGGCGTAGAGGGCTTGTAGGTTGTTTGCGAAGTACGCTTCGGTCGGGATAAACGGGTCTGCGAAAATGCGCCCCGCCTGCGCCCACTCGAGCGCGTACGCGTAGTGATATTCGGTCACGTCGAAGCCGGTTTCCGGCATCGCGTTGCCGATTGCAGCGATCGCGAACAAGCCAAGGATCAGTGCGGCCGGGCGATCGATCGCGCGCCGCAACTCGCTCCACTGCGCCTTCCAAAAGAGCGCTGTCCGCGTCTCGGGCTCCCACACCGCGATCGCCACGATCCAGAGAAGCGCGGCGAGCACCAGCTCGACGCCGGTGAGGATGCCGAGCGCCCCTAGCGCCAAAACGGCAAAGCCGATCGCAGCGAAGCCTACACCGAACTGTAAGACGACGGTCGTCAGCGCTTCGTAGTCTGTCGCTTCTGCGGGCGAGTCGAACCCGCGCAAAACCGCCCGGCCCGCGATCTTGCAAAAGGCAAAGAAAAGCACCGACGCAGCCAAGCCCGCCGGAATCGTCAGGAGGTGCAGCATGCTATCCGCCCGTGCCGTACTGCGGTCGCCGAGTGCAGTCCTGGGGGTTTAGCGGGCGAGCGTTGCGCCGGCAAACGGACCTCCGGCGTCGTTTACGGCGAACGCTGCGAGCCGGCTGCCCGGCATGAGCCGCATCGGCATGCGGTACGCGGATTCCGGTGACACGCGTACGGTCGAGGCGCGGATGCGCGACAAAGCCCCGCTTGCGACGCCGGTAAAGATCGCTTGTGCCACCGCGCCGGACGCACGCTGCGAACTCGGGAACGCATCGCCGAAGAAGACGAGCCGGCCGCGGCCGACCGGAACGAGCGAGACGGTTGAAATGCCGCGGTCGTCGATCGTTGCTAGCGGCGTGCCGCCGCTGCGCTGCAGGCTCGCAAGGTTCGCGCCGAAGGTCGTGCCGTCGAACGGATCGCGCCACATCTCCCACGCCGCGGTGTGCTTCTCGCCGCGCGCCGCCGGCGTGCCGGCAGCGCGGGCGGCGAACAGTTTTCCGGCTCGATAGAACTCGGGCCAAGCCGAGTAGTCCGCATCGCTCTGCTGCGATGGCGCGATCAGGCCTCTGCGCGTTGCGAAATACGCATCGAACGGACCGCCCGCCCAGAAGACGGTTCCGCCTAAACGGAGCCACGTTTTCAACGGGTCGATCGCGAGCGTGCGTACGGTATCGGGAAGCACGCCTCCCAGAATCAGCAAGGCGTCGCCGCCGGGCGGGTTCGCCAACACCGAGCTCAAACCGTCGGCGTCGACGACCTCGACCTGCGTGCGTGTCTGCTGGAGCCGTTCGTCGGTCGCGAGCAACTGCGCGGTCGCCTCGCGAAAGCCGCTCGGGATGCCTGGGCCCGCGGGATACTGCGAATCGGCGTACACGTAGAGGCGCCCCGGCGTCACCGCCGCCGGTCCGATGTCGATGACGACGCGCATCGGCCCGGAGAACTCGTGAGAAATGAAGTCGACGCGGCCCGCTTCGAAGCGGAGATCCAGCCGCGGCGGCGGCGCACGATATGTTGCGAACGGTTGAAATGAAGGCGGCTCGCCGAACACGGCAACCGAATCTCCGCCGGCGAGCGGTCCGATCGACATCGGAGGTGTGCCCGGCGAAAGTTGGCCCGCTGTTGCAGCGATGCGGCTGCGCGGCGCCCACGCCTGCGTGAAGAGTAATTGTGCGAGCGTTTGCGCGGCGAAAATCTCGTCGTCGAAGGCATCGGCAAAGAAGATGAGCGTTCCGCGGCCGATCGGCAGGCTCGAGACCGATGAGTTGTCGCGCTCGTCGATGTATGCGAGCGAGCGTCCGCCGGCGGCGAGGAGCGGTCCGACGTTGAGGGGATAGGTCGTCCGATCGAAATCGATCTGCGAGGCAGGCAGCGACGGTACGGCGATCGTTCCGTGCGTTACCGGCGGGTAGAAGATGTTGACCGTCGGGGGAAAGATCGTCCGGCCGCCGCCGTACAACTGCCTCCATTGCGAATAGTCGGGACCGCCGAAGGCGTCTTTGGGCCCGGCCTGCGGATTCGTCCCCTCCTTCATCTCATCTTAAGTCATCCTCGGAGCTGGGATCGGATCGTGGGCACCGGTGGCAACAGCGTTGACATGGACATGGACTTGATCTGAGCGTTTTGCCACGGTACTCGTCCGGTTTGCAAGACTTTATGAGGTTTTTCGCCCTCCTTCTTGGCCTTCTCGGGGGGTGTGAGGAGGCCGTGGACTGAGCAGTGCCAGCGAATTCGTAGCAGAGCCGCAGGCAGGGGGTAAATGTCAGCATCGGCAGATCATGGCCTTCTGATTGGTGGGGGTGCTGGCGGGGTGGACTCGGCTGGCTACTCGGTGTGGCTCAAAGCAGCATAGCCTACAATCACCACCACGACACGGCAAGTGAAAGTTCTGCGAAATGCTGCGAATCCAGCGACCGAGTAGCCATGTCAGAGGGGAGGTCGAATCAGAGGCAGATTGGGCTCTGAGGTACATGCAGCAGTGGATTCGTGTCGACACAGTTGGACTTGCTTGCAGCTGGAGATGCAGTTATGATTCGCAGCTGGGCTGCTTGCAGCTCTCCGACCCCACTGTTTAGGGCTGTGTGGAGAAATAACAGGCGACTCCCGCGGGGAATGGAGGGGGACGGGAGCACGCGGGGTTGGTATTACCATATATCTTCAAAGAGATATCAATTTGTCAGAGCTTTGGAGTGCACAATATCTTCCTTTACCAGCTATGTGAGTGCTCTAACACAGTACCCAAGGAATTCTTGGCCCACAATTACCCGCTGATATGTAAATGCCCCGAAAAGAACTTAGCTTCTCCAATTCAGCCCCAGGCTGAAACGATATGCATCACATCCCCATAGCTTCATATTGGCAACAAACTAGTCCCTGTGACCATCTTCCTAATCGCGCCACTCGTTCCCGCTGTCAAGTAGTGATGGCACACCTCGAGGGCCATCATCATGACTTTCGTGACTGGCTTCTAGTACCCGAGCCGGGGACTCCTCACTTGGCTCGTCATGGTATCCTTCTGCGCCAACACCCTGTTCGATCAGTCTCCTCATAGCTGCTCTGCTATCAACGCCTTCAGGCTCCTCTACAGCTTCATTTCTGATTCGATGGAAAGGGCGCAACCATCTTGATTGAGTCCAAGAGGGACTGCTAAAGAGAGCGATGACGGAAAGTACCTGCATCCATCAATTAGCTCTAGCCCAGAACCAATGATTTTCATACGTGCCTTAAGTATAAACACAATCACGGCTACAAGCAAGAGCAGGCCAGCGTTAACCTGCTCTGCCTTTCTCCAATCTTTCATGCAACTTTTCGTGTACTTGAAGACCTCTGGACAATTCGAAGGCTGTCCCCAAGGAAAAGCGTAATCCCTCAGGGTTCTAAACCCGCAGCACTTAAAACTGTCCTGTATTGCCCTTATAGCATCGCCGTCCTCGGCCGCGGCCAGCTTCCTCCATCTCTTCTCAAGATCACAAACCAAGGCATCTGGGGGTATGATGTGAGTCAATGCGAGTGTTGCAACAACAGTCTCGTACATTAGCTGGAAACCGATGATAGCAATTAGAGGTATTGTGAGCCGCCCCTGCTCGTTCTTTGACGATCGCTGGATCAAGCTGTAAACCACTCGTGTTGAGAAACCAGTTATGAGTGGCAAGACAACCGTAAAGAGCGTCAGAGCTTGTGGGATAGGGAGGGAGAGGAATTTGATTTGGGAGTAGGCGAAGCTATGCGTTTGAAATTAGCCGTGAAAAAGCTTTATGACTTGGATGGATGCTTACCCCGCCATGCCTATCAACAATAAAAGCAACTAGATACATTAGCAGAGGCAAGAAGAGCTGCAGATTGCAGAGCTCACGAGCGGGCCGCCCAGTAGAGCGACTTTTGCAAGGGCCGTCATCTCGAAAAGCAGAGCAGAGCTTAGGAGTCAAGCACGGAGAATAACAAATCGCAGAGCTGGTATGCCACTTGACAGCGTAATAACACAAATTCAGAGACGTAGGAGAACACAAAACTTTGCAAACAGCTGCAAGATATTGTACTGGAGTCACTTCGTCTTGATTATGGCAAAAGGTGAGATGATCGTCGCGGGGGGACCTTGGGCTGTCCAGGAAGCACGTGATTGACCCCACCTCCGAAGCAAGAAAGTGCAGAGCAGCGACTTCGTATCACAGCTTCCTGTTCTCTGAGACCTGATCTATCACACGACCTTCCGACAATCCTCCATTATCACAGTAGAAGCTTCATACTTTCATACCCAACAGAAGGACACCGAT
>Ga0302325_10017948_pt1 | contig 14924 bp, 9 predicted proteins | sample Palsa_T0_2_FD_201948 | JGI IMG/M metagenome (GOLD analysis project Ga0302325, IMG submission 201948) | Peat permafrost microbial communities from Stordalen Mire near Abisko, Sweden - Palsa_T0_2 | ecosystem: Environmental > Terrestrial > Soil > Palsa > Peat permafrost | place: Sweden: Abisko... | reverse complement strand
TGTGCCCGTGCGCCGTCGTCCCCCTCCCAGTCCAGCCACGAGGTCTCGTTGTCCTGACACCAGGCGTTGTTGTTGCCGTCCTGCGTCCTCCCGAGCTCGTCGCCCGCGAGCAGCATCGGAACCCCCTGGGAGAGCAGGAGCGTCGTGACGAAGTTGCGCCGCTGTCGATCACGACGCGCCCGGATCGCCGGGTCGTCGGTCGGGCCTTCGACGCCGAGGTTCCAGGAGCGGTTGTCGTCGCTCCCGTCGCGGCTGTCCTGCAGGTTGGGCTCGTTGTGCTTGTGCTCGTAGGAGACGAGATCCCGCAGCGTGAAGCCGTCGTGGGCGGTGACGAAGTTGATCGACGCCGTCGGCTGCCTTCGGCCTGCCCCGAAGAGGTCGCTCGAGCCGGTGAAGCGCGTGGCGAAGGCGGCGAGGCCGGCGTGGCCGCGCCAGAAGTCACGCACGGTGTCGCGGTAGGCGCCGTTCCATTCCCGCCAGGGTGCGGGGAAGTTCCCGAGCTGATAGCCGCCCTGACCGAGATCCCACGGCTCGGCGATCAGCTTCGCGCGCGAGAGGACGGGGTCCTGGTGGATGAGCTGAAAGAAGGCCGAGCCGCGGCTGAAATCCTCTGGCGCGCGGGCGAGCGCGGGCGCGAGGTCGAAGCGGAAGCCGTCCACGTGACAGTCGCTCACCCAGTAGCGGAGCGAGTCCATGATCAGTCGGAGCACCTCGGGATGGGCGGCGTTGAGCGAGTTCCCCGTTCCGCTGACATCGACGTAGCGGGCCGCGTCGGCGGGATCGAGCCGGTAGTAGGTGGCATTGTCGATTCCGCGAAACGAGAGCAGCGGCCCGCGCTCGTCCCCCTCGGCCGTGTGGTTGTAGACCACGTCGAGGATCACCTCGATCCCGCCCCGGTGAAGCGCCTTGACCATCCCCTTGAACTCGCGCACCTGGTCGTCGCCGCTGCGGGCGGCCGCGTGGGGCGCGTGCGGAGCGAGGAATCCGATCGAGTTGTAGCCCCAGTAGTTCGTCAGGCCGTGCGCGTGGAGGAACTCCTCGTCGGCGAAATGATGCACCGGGAGCAGTTCGACCGCGGTGACGCCCAGGGAGCGCAGATACTCGACAGCCGCGTCGGAGGCGAGCCCGGCGTAGGTCCCGCGCAGATCCTCCCGGACGGCGGGATTGCGCAGCGTGAAGCCTCTGACGTGCAGCTCGTAGATCACGCTGTCCGACCACGGCGTTTCGAGGCGCCGGTCGCCTTCCCAGTCGAAGCGCGGGTCGATCACGACGCACTTCGGGATCGCGGCTGCATCGTCGCCGGGGTCGGCGAACCGACCGTCCTCCTCGGCCGAGTACGGAAACGTGCGCGCGGCCTCGTAGCGGACGGGCCCTTCGATCGACCGCGCGTAGGGGTCGATCAACAGCTTCGCCGGATTGAAGCGATGGCCGTGCTCGGGCGCGTAGGGTCCGTGGACGCGGTAGCCGTAGCGCTGGCCGGGGCCGATGCCGGGCAGGTACCCATGCCAGATGCACCCGGTTCGCTCCGCCAGCGTGTGGCGAAGCTCGCGATCGTCGTCGTCGAAGAGGCAGAGCTCGACCCCCTCGGCGTGCTCGGAGAAAAGCGCGAAGTTCGTCCCCTCTCGATCCCACGTCGCACCGAGCGGGTGGGGCTCCCCAGGCCAGAGAGTCAGCTCCCACCCTCCAACGGGGGGAGCACGGTCGTCGCGTCGAGCTGCACCATCGGCGAGGGACAGGAGTCTACGACAGACGACCGGTGGCCTCAGCGAGAGCGGTCGGCGCGAGACGGCGCCGGGCGCCGTTTCCGGGCGCGTCGTCTCACGACCCCGTGGCGTCGCCATCCCTCGTGGTAGGACACCTCGTGGTAGGACGCCTCGTGGTAGGACGCCACGTCGGACGAAACCGGAGCGGCCCGCGCCGGCGGGGGGTCGGCCCGGTGGGCCCCGGGGCGGAACCCGGCGCCGCGGCCGTCGCGAGACGCGCGGGCGCGCGCAGCGACGGTGCCGGGAACACGCTCGCAGCGGGCTCGCTGCCGAATCCTGCTGGAATAGCGGCATCGCTCCCTTGCCCCGTTCAAGCGGCGTGCTCCTCCACCCGACCTCGCTCCCCGGTGGACGGCTCGACCGCGACGCCTACGCCTTCGTCGACTGGCTCGCCGCGGCCGGGCAGTCCTGGTGGCAGATCCTCCCGCTCGGCCCGCCCGACTCGAGCGGCTCACCCTACGCCTCCCCCTCGGCCTTCGCCGCCTGGAGCGGCCTGCTCGCCGAGCCGGACGCAGCCGTCGGGCCGGCCGAGGTCACCTCCTTCGCGGCACGCCACCCGTTCTGGAGCGCGGACTGGAAGCGCTTCGCCGGCGGGGACGCGCTCGAGGATCAGGTGCGCTTCGAGCGGGAGTGGACGGCCCTGCGCGCCCACGCGGCGAGCAAGGGCGTGCGGCTGATCGGCGATCTGCCGATCTATGTCTCTCCCGTCGGCGCCGACCACCGCTATCACCCCGAGCTGTTTCGCGTCGGTGTCGTCGCCGGGGCGCCCCCGGATGAGCTCAGCGCCACCGGCCAGCTCTGGGGGAACCCGCTCTACGACTGGTCGGCGCTGCACCGGCAGCACTACCGCTGGTGGATCGAGCGCTTCCGGCGCAGCTTCGAGTTCGTCGACCTCCTGCGAGTCGATCACTTCCGGGGTTTCGTCTCCTACTGGGCCGTACCGGAAGGCGCCCCGACCGCCGCCTCGGGGCGCTGGCAACGCGGGCCGGGAGAGGCCGTGTTCGCCGCGGCGCAGGCAGAGCTCGGCGACCTGCCGCTCATCCTCGAGGACCTCGGCGTCATCACCCCCGCGGTGAAGCGTCTCCGCGACGAGCTCGGTCTTCCCGGGATGGCCGTGCTCCAGTTCGCATTCGACGACGATCCGGCGAATCCGTACAAGCCCGAGAACTTCCGCGAGCGGCTCGTCGTCTACACGGGAACCCACGACATGGATACGGCGGTCGGGTGGTGGCGCGGGCTGAGCCACGAGCAGCGCGCCGCGACCGGGCTCGATGCGGGCGAACCGCACTGGTCGCTGATCGAGCTCGCCTTCGGCTCGCGAGCAGCGCTCGCGGTCGTCCAGGCCCAGGACGTGCTCGGCCTCGGCAGCGAGGCGCGCATGAACACGCCGGGGACGACCGAGGGCAACTGGGGCTGGAGGCTCGAGCCCGGGGCGCTCAGCGACGAGCTCGCCGCGCGGCTTCGGGATCTGACGCTCGCGAGCGGCCGCCTGCGCGGTTAGGTTAGAGGAGACCCCGGTAGAGCTCGACCGTCCGGGCCGCGATCGCCGGCCAGCCGAACTGCTCGACGGCCCGCCGGCGCCCGGCGCGGCCGAGGGCGGCGCCACGCTCAGGATCGTCGAGCAGCGCGTTGATCCGCTCGGCGAAGCCGTGCGCGAACCCCGCCGGGTCGACCGGTTCGCGCGAGCCATCCTCTCGCGGCTCGAACGGGACGAGCAGACCCGTGACACCGTCGAGCACGACCTCGGGAATCCCGCCGGTGCGCGTCGCCACGACGGGCGCCTCGCAGGCCATCGCCTCGAGGTTGACGATCCCGAGCGGCTCGTAGACGGACGGGCAGACGAACACCGAGGCGTGGCTCAGGATCTGGATCAGGTCCCCTCGAGGCACCATCTCCGCGATCCAGACGACGCCGGAGCGTCGCCGGCGGAGCGCCTCGATGCGCGCGGCCGTCTCGGCCGCGATCTCGGGCGTATCGGGAGACCCTGCCAGGAGCACGAGCTGCGCGCCGGGCTCGAGCTCCTCGGCCGCGTCGAGCAGGTGGACGAGCCCCTTCTGGCGCGTGATCCTGCCGACGAAGACGACCGAGGGACGCGCGGCATCGATTCCGCGCGTCTCGAGCGCGTCGGTGCGGCTGTCTCGCCGGTACTCGCGCGTGTCGATTCCGTTGTGGATGACGCAGACGGCGTCCGGGTCGATCGCCGGGTAGGCGCGCAGGAGGTCGCGGCGCATCTCGGCGGAGACCGCGATGATCGCGTCGGCGTTCTCGAGCCCGCTGCGCTCGGCGAAGGCCGAGACGGCGTAGCCGCCGCCGAGCTGCTCCGCCTTCCAGGGGCGCATCGGCTCGAGGCTGTGGACGGTGGCGACGTGCGGGACGCCGTGCACGAGCCCTGCCAGGTGCCCAGCCAGGTTCGCGTACCAGGTGTGGCTGTGGACGAGGTTCGCATCGCCGGTGCCCGCCGCCATCGCGAGGTCGATCGAGAGCGCCTGGAGCGCCGTGCGATAGGGCTCGGCCCCTGCGAGCGCCGACCAGGGACGGTACGACACCACCGGGGGCTCGCCCGGCCGCGCGGTCCGATCGGAGCCCCAGGCGTGCACGGTCACCTGCACGAGCCGCGCCAGCTCGCGCGCGAGGTACTCGACGTGGACCCCTGCTCCGCCGTACACCTCCGGCGGGTACTCGCGCGTGAGCAGCGCGACCCGTGGGTCAGGCATCCACCGTCGCGCCCTTGGCGATGACGACGATGCCGCCCGGTGAGATGTGGAAGCGCTCGCGGTCGGCATCCGGGTCGACGCCGATCTGCGCGCCCGGCGCGATCTGCACGTTCTTGTCGAGGATCGCGTTGCGGACGATCGCCCCCCGGCCGACGTCGACGCCGTGCAGGAGCACCGAGCCCTCGACCTCGGCGTGCGAGTGCACGCGCACACCCGGCGAGAGCACCGAGCGGCGAACGACGCTCCCGGAGACGACCACACCGGCGCAGACCATCGAATCGAGCGCCATCCCCGTCCGTCCCGGCACCTGGTGGACGAACTTCGCCGCCGGCAGCGTCTCGGGCAGCTTCAGGATCGGCCAGTACTCGTTGTAGAGGTTGAAGGCCGGCTCGGCCGAGATCAGATCCATGTGCGCCGCGTGATAGGCATCGATCGTCCCGATGTCGCGCCAGTAGCCGTGCTCGCGCTCGGAGACCCCGGGGACGCGACTCTGGGCGAAGTCCCAGACCTGCGCCACGCCCGCTGCGACGAGGCGCGGGATGATGTCGCCTCCGATGTCATGCGTCGAGCTCGCGTCCTCGGCGTCGGCGGTGACGACGTCGATCAGCACCTTGGCGTCGAACACGTAGTTGCCCATCGAGGCGAGCACGCTGTCGGATGCCGTGGGAACTCCCGTGGCGCGGATCTTCTTCTTCTCGTGGAAGGCGGTGATCGTGAGCCCGTCCGCGGCCGTCTCGATCACGCCGAACTGGTCGGCCTGCTCGACCGGGACACGGATCCCGGCGACCGTCAGCCCCGCACCGGCCCCGAGGTGCTGGGCGATCATCTCGCGCGGATCGGTCCGGTAGACGTGGTCGGAGCCGAAGACCAGGATGTAGTCGGGCCGCTCGTCGTGGATCAGGTTGAGGCTCTGGTAGATGGCATCGGCCGAACCGGCGAACCAGTAGGGCCCGAGCCGCATCTGCGCCGGGACGGCGAGGACGTAGTTGCCGAAGTGCGGCGAGAGCGACCAGGTCGTCGCCAGGTGTCGGTCGAGGCTGTGGCTCTTGTACTGGGTGAGGACGGCGATGCGGCGGAACTCGCCGTTGACGAGGTTCGAGAGCGCGAAGTCGATCAGGCGGTAGTTGCCCGCGAAGGGCACCGCCGGCTTGGCGCGATCTGCGGTGAGCGGCCAAAGCCGCTTCCCTTCACCGCCAGCGAGCACCAGCGCGAAGCCGCGAACGACCGACACGATCCTAGACTAACGCGGGCAGGCCCGACCCGTGGCCGCATCGGGCCGCGGGCGCCGCATTCAGCTCCGCGGATAGATCTTCTCCACGTATTCGTCGATCATCCGGGTGGCGCTGAAGGCCGGAGCGCAGGTGACGAGCGCGCGCTTGATCAGGTCGCACCAGCGCTGCGGGACGCCGTTGGCATCGCGCTCGTAGAAGAGCGGGATCACCTCGTACTCGAGCAGCTCGTAGAAGCGCTGAGCGTCGCGCGCGTCGCCGAGATCGGGATCGCCGTCCTCCTCGCCGGGGATCGCCCAGCCGTTGTCACCGTCGTAGGCCTCGTCCCACCAGCCGTCGAGGACGCTCAGCTGGAGAACGCCGTTGAAGGTCGCCTTCATGCCGCTCGTGCCGCTCGCCTCCATCGGTCTGCGCGGCAGGTTGACCCAGACGTCGCAACCCGAGACGAGGTGCGCGGCGACGTCGAGGTCGTAGTCCTCGACGATGACGACCCGGTCGGCGATCGCCGGCTCGGCTCGCTTGAAGCCGAACAGACGCTGCAGGACGTCCTTGCCCGCCTCGTCGTTGGGGTGCGCCTTTCCCGCGACGAGCAGCTGCACGGGCGGTGTGCCGGAGAGGATGCGGCTTGCCCTCTGCGGGTCGCGCGTGAGCAGGTACACGCGCTTGTAGGTCGCAAAGCGGCGTGCGAAGCCGACCGTCAGCGCGTCCAGGTTGAGCCCGCTCTCGATCGCGGTGACGTAGTCGATCTGCTCGCCGCGCTGCAGGCGCTCGACCTGGCTCCGCGCCCGGACGTAGCGGACGAGCTGGGCGCGCGCCTCGCAGCGCGCCGACCAGAGCTCCTCGTTCGGGATCTCCCGCACCGCCTCCCAGACGCGTGCGTCGGCAGGCCGCTCGAGCCAGGTCGTTCCCAGCCGCCGGGTCAGCAGGGCGCGCATCGGAGCCCCGACGAAGCTCGCCACATGGGCGCCGTTCGTGACGTGCGTGATCGGCACGCTCGCCAGGTCCGAGCTGGGGAACATCGGCTTCCACATCGCACGCGCGACCGCGCCGTGGAGCCGGCTGACCCCGTTGCGGCGATGGCTCATGCGGATCGCGAGCGGGGTCATCCCGGGCGACTCCTCGGCGTCGTCGGGATCGATGCGACAGAGCCCGAGAAACTCGTGGTCGTCGATCCCGAGCCGGTAGGCGAGGTCGCCGAAGGCAGCGAGGAACTCGGCCGGCGCGTAGGTCTCGTTCCCCGCCGGCACCGGCGTGTGGGTGGTGAAGACGGTTCGCTCGCGCACCCGTTCGAGCGCCTCGGCGTACGACGCCCCCTGCTCCAGGCGGTGAGTGGCGAGCTCGAGCGGGGCGAGCGCGGGGTGACCCTCGTTCAGATGGACGACGCCCGGCTCGATGCCGAGCGCGTCGAGGACACGCGCACCGCCGATCCCGAGCAGGCCGTACTGGCTGAGCCGGACGGCCCGGTTGCCCTCGTAGAGGCGCGCCGTCGTCCAGCGCGTGACCGGATCGTTCTCGGGGATCTCGGTGTCGAGCAGGAGCAACGGAACCCGCCCGATGTCGACCCGCCAGACCTCGAAGGCGATCGGCCGTCCACCGACCACGACCGACAGCTGCAAGGGCGCCCCGTCGGCCGCCGAGACGCGCGCCATCGGCAGGCTCTTCGGATCGTTGACGACCCAGTACTCCTGCTGGCGCCCGGCGAGGTCGAGGCGCTGGCGGAAGTAGCCGCGGCGGTAGAACAGGCCGATCCCGATCATGTCCAGCGCCTGGTCGCTCGCCTCCTTCAGGACGTCGCCGGCGAGAACGCCGAGACCGCCCGAGTAGATCGGCATCGAGACATGGAACCCGAACTCGGCGCAGAAGAACGCGACGGGGCCATCGACGCCCGGCCGCGTCCGCGGCGGCCGGGCGAGGTCGTCGCGGACCTCGGCGACCAACGCCTCGATCCGTTCGCGCAGCTGCGGGTTGGCCTCGACCGCCTCCTGGGCCGAGGGCCAGAGGTCGCTGAGAAAGCGCACCGGGTTCGCGCCCGCGAGCGCCCAGCGGTGCGGGTTGATGTCGCGGAAGACCGCCGGCCCGTCGGCCGCCCAGCTCCAGCGGTAGTTGTAGGCGACGGCGGCGAGGGGCCGGAGACTCCCGCTGAGCCGCTCGGCGAGCAGCTCGATGCGGGAGGCGAGATCGGCGGCGCCGGGCGTGAAGGACGGATTTTCGAGCACGCCATCGTTTATCAGTTTGGACGGGCGGGGGCGCGCGACATCCGACCCGCGGACGTCTCGCTGCTCGCCGAGGGCACGTGACGGGCGAGACCGGACCGCCTTCCCGCCGGGGCAGGGGCGACCCGCCGACGCGCGAGGAGCGCTATCCGTGGCCGCCGGGTCTGAAGACCATCAGCGCGACGACCGCGACCACGATCAAAATCGCGGCGTAGTTGAGTCCGCGCGCGCCCCGATCGTCGAGCAGCTCCCGCAGCTCGGGGCTCTCCTCCGCGTCGCGGCCGAGTTGGAGCGCGAGCGAGCGCGCCCGCTTCGTGATCTGCCCGCCGGCGCCGCCGAGGGCGGCGACGACGACGAGGAGGCCGAACGCGCCGTCCACCCAGGTCGTCCCGTAGCCGACGTGATCGATGTGGACGAGCCAGAGACCGAAGGGCAGAACGACGGCAGACCCGACCCCCACGAGGATGACCCCGACGCGTGTCAGTCCGAGCAGGAGCAGGATCTCCCCCGCGCGTCGCCGGCGGCGCGCCGCCTCGAACGCGAGGCCCATGACGACGGTGCCCGCGGCGAGCATGAACGCCCCGAGCAGATGGAGGAGCAGCGCGACGTTCGCCTCGGCCGCGTCGCTCATCAGGGCCGGACGCTCGCGCCGAGGTCAGGTGGACCGCCGGGCGTTGCACCGGCGGACGCTGCTCCGGCGAGGCCCGGCCTCCGCAGGGTGCGGGACATGCTCATGGTCCCGTCGACCCGAGGCGCGTGCCGGTCAGGTCAACCGCCGGTTGCGAGACGGCCGGCCTTCACCGCGAGCAGCACAACGGCGATGAAGAGGTAGCCCCACATCAGTGACATGGCGACGACACGGCCCCGTGACCAGGTGGGCCGACCGAGCAGCGCGAGCGGTGGCATCGTCCAGGTCTCGCGCCGGATCGTCTCCGGCGGGGCCGCGGGACGGCCGCGGCGGCCGCGCAGCGCCACGCCTCCGAGCACGGCGCAGCCGCAGGCGATCGCGGCCGAGAGTATGACGAGGAGCCGTGTGACGTTCACGCCGGGGAACACGGTGGTGACCATGAGGATGCCCGAGAGCATGAAGAGGATCGCGAGGATGAGCGTCGCGACGGCGTTGAGCCAGGGTCGGTTGACCCAGGGGCCGAGCACCGCCCGGTCGTTGCAGAGCAGGAGCAGGAAGACGCTCGCACTCGGCAGCAGGACGCCGGCGAGCGCCTGCACGGCGACGGTCATCAGTCCGAGCGGCGCCCCGGGGATCAGGACGATGCCCGCGGCCGCGGCGACGATCGAGGCGAAGATGGCGTAGAAGAGCTTGGCCTCGCGCGGCGGGCGGTGGAGCGAGTGGTGCAGGCCGAACACGTCGCCGAAGGCGTAGGAGGTGGCGAGCGTGACCGCGCCCGCGCCGATGATCGACGCGTTGAGCAGGACGAGCGCGAAGAGCACGCCGGCCACCCGCCCCACCGTGTGCCTGAGACCGATCGCGACCCCGCGCGCGTCGGTGAAGTGGCCGTGCAAGCCGGTGTGGGCGAAGGCGGCCGCGGCCGCCGCCATGATGAGCGTCGCGCCGACGACGACGACGAACGATCCGATGATCGTGTCCACCCGCTCGTAGTTGATCCAGCGCGTGGTGATGCGCTTGTCGACGATGTTCGACTGCTGGAAGAAGAGCTGCCACGGTGCGACGGTCGTGCCGACGATCGCGACCACGAGCAGGATGGAGGTCGAGTTGACGCCGCCCGCGACACCGGGGACGACGAAGTCGTGGGCGACGACGCCGGCACGAGGATGCGACTCGATCGCGAGCGGGATCGCGAGGAAGTTCCCGGCGACGAAGACGAACATCGCCCGCTCCCACTTGCGGAAGCTGCCCGTCAGCGTCATGCCCACGAGCGCCAGCGCGGCGATTGGCACCGAGACGTACTTGCCGACCCCGAGGTAGCCGAGCGCGAGGTCGACGCCGATGAACTCGGTCACGATGGTCAGGAAGTTCAGGAGGAAGAGGTCGACGATCGAGAACGCGCCCCAGAAGCGGCCGAAACGCTCGAGGATGAGACGTCCGTGCCCGACACCCGTGACCGCGCCGAGGCGAACCACCATCTCCTGGTTGACGACCAGGACCGGGATCAGCAGGATCAGGACCCAGAGGAGGCTCGTGCCGTAGTTCTGGCCGGCCTCCGCGTAGGTGGCGACGCCGCCGGCGTCGTTGTCGCCGACCATGACGATGAGGCCGGGACCCATGATCGCGAGCAACGCGAGCAGGCGGCCCCGCCACGTACTGCGCGCGCCCGTATCGTCCAGCGAGAGCGTCCCGAGCGCGCCCTTGATATCGCCGATGTGCGCCTCGTCGAGGACCGGCGGCGCGCGCGAGGGCTCCGGCTCGGTGTCCGGCACTGCCGCCACGTGCGCCCGCTCGTCTGCCATCGTCGACCTCCTTCCGCGCTCGCGCGGATGGCGCACCGGGGTGCCCGCCCCGGAGGTCGGCTGCCCCTAGCGGGCGAGCAGGCCGGCGACGGGGGCGCGCCCGCCGGTACTTCCAGGAATGCTGTCTGCGTCCACCGTCATCTCGTCACCCCGACCATACCGCGTCGCAGCGTACCAGCCGTGCGGGCTCGATTGGTAGCGGTTCGGTGACAGCTCGGCTCATGCAGGCGACCCGGCCGGGCCTGCGCTGTGTGCGCATGCGGAACGGCCGCAATGCGTGCGACCCGCCCGCGCTGTTCGTGCTCTGCAGCCGTCCTCGACCCCGGGTTGGACGGGCCGGCAGCGTCCGTTCCATCGGGGTCGCGTCGTGAGGTCAGGAAGGCACGTGCACGTTCGCCCGTGCGCGCCCATCACCGACCTGACGCCCCACTCGAAGAGCAGGCCCGCCAGCACCGGCGGCCTCGAACCCCTCGGAAACCCGACCCGCGCAGCTCACGAAGGCACACCCCACGCTGTCAAGCTCCGCGTCGCCCCGCTATCCGTGCCCTCTACGCGCGACGGAGACCAGGGCAGGTTCGGCCAGGGGAGCGTGCGATCGGCGTCTTCGGCGTCATCAGGACACGGCAACGATCAGGGGGCCCCGGTCGCGAGATCATCGCCGCCACGGCACCCAAGCCGGCGGCGACCGGGGAACCCTCAACGCCGAGCACATATGACTTCTATCCCGATCGAGGTTCCGACACGCACGCTCAGGTATCACTATTGCTCACGAGAGTCGATGTCGAGTACTCCAGCAGGGTTTTTCCGATGCTTTTGAAGTCGGACTCGAGTTCGGCACCCGTGGGCGAGTTGTAAAACTGATTGCCCGAGCTCGGGTCGGACGTGGTACATAGCGCCGCCTCCGCGGCCGTATCATTTGCATACGATGTATTCGTGACCGAATTGTTGGCCATGAGCTGCATCGTGCACATCGGGGAGTTGTTCGAGAAGTCTGGAGGCGTGCTGTTCGGCCCCCCGCTGTCCGAGGCGCAGCCCGAGTTGAGCGCCCCGTAGGCGATGGTGAATACCAGGGTGCCCGCTGCCTCTGCTTTCTCGGCCGCGGCGATGCCCGCCTGGCACTCGTCTGTGGCGCTCGGGTCGAGCGAACCGGTCAGGATCGCTTGGCCGCTTGCTCCGGTCTCGTTTGCGTCGCCATCGCTGAGCAGGATGATCGCGTCTTGTACTCCACCCCCCGAGCGGCCGTCGGAGGCAAATGTCGCCTGCGCCTCGGTGATCGCATCGGCGTAGTAGGTCTTCAGGCCACCCGGATCCTCGAGCCCGTAACTCGCAGGGCTGCACTGGTTCCAGTCCACGGCGTCGACGAGCGCGGACGCCGGGTTGAGCGTCGTCGCCGCGTCGGACGTCCGGAAGTCGCTCGAGAACGGGACGGCCTGATAGTTGGAATACTCGCCCGCGGAGCCGCTGCTGGGCCCATTGCCGCCCACGCCCGCCAGGCTCGGGTAGAAGCTGGGGTTGAGGGCGTAGCTGAGATCGCTGACGTCAATTTCTTTGGAGCAGTCGGTCTCGTCCGGTACGCCCTTGTAGTAGGGCCCTGAGCCCGGCGACACTTTGCTGCTGAGCGCCGGGAAGATCATCAGGCCGACCCTATCGGCTGGGTTGGAGACGTTTCCGTCAGGGAGGGGGCTCGAGACACACGTCCCGGCGCAGGGAGGCAGGAGACCAAGCAGCGCCGCGACGCCTGCCTTCGCGCAGTCCTCCTGGCTCGGATTGGGCACGCTGGTCACGGTGCAGTCGTCCTTGTCCTGCATAGACGCGGTCGTGTCGACGATGACCTCGACGTCGAGGGGTGTCGGGACTCCGACTGCCCCGGCCGCGGCGGTGGCCGTCGCCGACACGGTGCGTGCACCGATGCCGAGGTCTGCGAGCACCACAAAGGGGGAGACGGTTTCCGACTCGGTGACCCTGACCGCGTTACACGTGTTCAAGGCGACACATTGAGCGGGGGAAGTCGGTGAACCGAAACCGGGGCCGCCGGGACACGGAATCGTCGGCGAGACCTCCTGCAGACAACCAGCCGTCGGAGGAGTCGGATCGGTGACCCCGGTGATCAGGTTGGCGCCTGCTGCGGCGCCGTAGTTCGTTGCGTCTTGGGTAGCAACCGACGATCCCTGTGAGAGATTCGCCGCACCGGCGAGCGCCGCGGCGTCGGCCGCGAGCTGGATTTGCGTCTGATTGGAGTGGAGCTCACCGACATCGATGACGAGCGCGGCGATACCGATGAGCGCGAGGAAACACACCGCCACCATGACGATCACTTGCCCCTCCTCACGGGAATCGCCTCGAATCAGCGCGACGACCGAGCGGGACACACCCCTCGTCACTGGACGTACTCGTTGGCGGTAACCGTAATAGGCCCGCACGGAATCGTCACATCGAGAACGGTCAAATCGCACGGAACTATTCCTGTCACGGTCGCCTTATCGCCCGGGGTCTGCGTCGGGCAGGGTGCGGTGGGAGCCGCAGTGGACCAGCTGGGTCCGTCCGGCAATCCACTCGGTTCGCTCGTCGTTTGAATCGAGACGGTAAGATTGCTTGTGAGGCTCGCGTCGACCGCATGCATCGAGTTCACCGCGTCCGTGCACGGCACCAGCTGACCCTGGGATGACAGAAGACCGTTGACCGCAAATTCGCGCGCCCCGACGTCGACGGCGTTGGTCACCTGAATGTCGTTGAGGTAGATCGTCCCCACCTTGAAGATGCCAACCAGAACCAGCAACAGGAACGGCAAAACGAGCGCGAACTCAACGAGAGATTGTCCGCTGTCGTGAGATCTCCGGCGCCGATTCACAGCGAACGCCCTACCTCTGGACGCGCCCCTCGACGAGGAGACCGTTTTCTGAGCAGCCGCATGGCCATGTGGCCGTCCGAAGAAGGCATCGAACGCCCCTCATCCCCTCGCGGAACCCAGAAACCGCGGTTGCAGGCGAGGTGGTGACGACGGATTCACATCACAGAGTCTCACGCTTGCGGTATCGGCAGGATGGGCGGTTTCCTAAAGGTTCTTCGAACTGCGGATCCACGACCCAGGCCGCGGGCATGCGCCTGCGCGGGACGAGCGGCGGAGACGCTTCCGGTGAACACGACGAGGCGGTCTCGCGAATGTCTTTTTCGAGACGAACCAGACGCGGCCATCACCGCTCAAGGGCGTCGCGGGCAGAAACGTTTTCTCCGAGGTACCACCGGAGGGGTGTCGCGTCCAGAGGGAATGCGCGCCTTCCCGACAGGCGTGAGTACGGGAGGACGGGTCGGATCCGAGCCCGATGAGGACACGCGAGGGGTGAGCTCCCCTTTCCCCGGTCGCGCCTGCCTCGATCACGCCCCTCGCGCGACCTGTCCGATGCCGCGGCGGATAGCTCGGACCGTCATGGGGCGAGGTCGGTGGTTTGGGCCATCGCCGCGATCGCGGGCGGTGTGGGTGGGTTAGTTAGGCGTGATCCGTGCGGCCGCGCGCTAGCTCGTTCACCTCGGCGCGCGCCTCGCGCACGGCACGCTCCCGGACTCGATCCCCTATGCCACCGCCCCGGCCGCCGGCTGGCGCGACGTCCCGGCGGGCGTAGAGCTCGTCTCTGGTCGCTTTTCTGCTCGTTGGGCGGAGCTCGCGAGCTGGTGGTGGCCCAGGCCGTCGCCGCCGCAGCCGGCTCGCTTTTCTTGCGTGGGGCCTCCGCGACTCGGCTTCGGCCGGCAGTGCTCCCGGTCGCAGTGCTCGTGCTGGTCGGCTCGCTGCCGAACGTCGGTCAGCTTCGCGCTCTTCTCACTCGCGCTCTGGCCCCTTCTCCTCGGGTTGCTCGAAGCGGAGACCCGTGATCCACGTAGGCGCATCTGGTTGAGCGTTCCCCCCGCTCGTGCTCTGGGGCAACCTGCAGGGGGAGGTTCTCGCGGGCTGGGGCGTCCTCGCCTACTACCTCGACCTCGATCGCGCGTAGGGCGTCGGTGCTGACCGTGGCTACCGCGTCCATCTGTGCGAATCCGGCGTTGTGGCAACACCCCGCGCTCCTACTGGTCGGTGCTGCACAGCGAGGTCGCACGGCAGGGCTCGGGCCTCTGGGCGCCACTTGGCGCCGGAAGATTCGACCCCCTGGTCGTCGCGCTCGCCGCAACCTTCGCTGGTGCCGCGCTCATCGGCGGAATCCGCATCCATCTCCGGGATGTTGTGGCATTTCTCGGCCTCGCCGCTGCGACCGTTCACGTCGCTCGCACGGGAACCCACTCCTCGGCCCCCTCGCGACGACCCGGGGGGCCGTGCTTCACCGCATCAGGAGGAGCACTCCGACACCTGAGCGTCGGAGCCGTTCGCGCCGCATGGGCATGGTTCGCACTCCGCGGTCCGCGAGCGCCCCGAGCGTTCGATCGAGCTTGGCACGGAAATCCCGGAATCGCGCGACTGCGAGCACGCTACCAGCCTCACCAGGGATGGCACGGCTCTCGGGGCGCGTCCAGTGAGGAGTTCCTCCCGCATCAGGGACGCTCTTCGAGCGGCGCCGGTGAGAGATCGCGCCGCGGCGACCGATGATCGGGCGG
>Ga0302325_10017947_pt1 | contig 14926 bp, 12 predicted proteins | sample Palsa_T0_2_FD_201948 | JGI IMG/M metagenome (GOLD analysis project Ga0302325, IMG submission 201948) | Peat permafrost microbial communities from Stordalen Mire near Abisko, Sweden - Palsa_T0_2 | ecosystem: Environmental > Terrestrial > Soil > Palsa > Peat permafrost | place: Sweden: Abisko... | reverse complement strand
TCCTGGCGGCGCGCGGGGATTCGCTCGGCATCGGTTCCCTCAAAGGAGACGTCCGACATGAATAATCTGCATCGCGAGCTTGCCCCCATTTCCGATTCGGCATGGGCTCAGATCGAAGAGGAAACCACGCGCACGCTCAAGCGCTACCTTGCCGGACGGCGCGTCGTGGATGTTAAGGGGCCGGGCGGGACCGCCGTCTCCGCGGTCGGCACCGGCCACCTGCGGACGATCGCGGCGCCGGGAGACGGCATCATCGCGAGGCAGCGCGAGGTGAAGGCGCTGGTTGAGCTGCGTGTTCCATTTGAGTTGAACCGCCAGACGATCGACGACGTCGATCGTGGCGCGAACGACTCGGATTGGCAACCGGCGAAGGACGCCGCGCGGCAGATCGCCTTTGCCGAGGACGGCGCCATGTTCGAGGGCTATGACGCCGCCGGCATTGGGGGCATCCGTCAGGGGACCAGCAATCCAATCATGACGCTCCCCACCGACGTGCGCGAATACCCGCAAGCGATCGCCCAAGCCTTGAGCCGCTTGCGTCTCGTCGGCGTCAACGGCCCCTATTCGGTGCTGCTGGGCGCCGACGCCTACACGGCACTCGCCGAGACCAGCGATAATGGATACCCGGTGCTGGAGCACGTCAAGCGGCTTGTCGAGGACCAGATCATCTGGGCGCCCGCCATTGCCGGCGCTTTTGTGCTGGCCACACGTGGCGGCGATTTCGACCTGCACATCGGCCAGGATTTCTCCATCGGCTATCTCAGTCAGAGCGACGTCGCTGTCCGCCTGTATCTGCAGGAGACGTTCACCTTTCTCCTACTCACTAGCGAAGCCGCTGTCGCGCTGGCTCCCCCCGCGAAGGCTACCTGAGGCGAGAGCGGGACGACGTGCGAGATCTCATCCGAACTGGGTGAGCGGGGCTACGGCTGGCGCGCTTTCAGCAATTTGGCGATTTCTAAGCTCCGGTCGCTTCCGGGCAGCATCATCGAAAAAGGGAACGCATCAGATTCAGGAGGAAAAAGGTGAAAGCGGCCATTTTTACATCCGCGCAAACAGCGGCCGGAGAATTCCTTCAAATCAGGGATGTTCCCCGCCCACAACTTGAAGCCGGGCATGTTTTGCTTCGGGTCCTTGCTTGCGGGGTTTGCCGTACCGACCTGCACATCGTTGAAGGAGATCTGCCGGCGGTTCGACCGCAGCTCATTCCCGGCCACCAAATCGTCGGGGAGGTACTGGAAGGTGCGACAGCCGCGTTACCGCTGGGAACACGCGTCGGCGTTTCCTGGATAGGCGGCACCGATGGCGACTGCTGGTACTGCCATCATGGAATGGAAAACCTGTGTGACAGGCCTACCTTTACCGGATACACAGTGAATGGCGGCTATGCCGAGTATGCCCTTGTGCGCGCCGACTTCACCTTCCCGTTGCCTGCCGGTTTGGATAACGTACACGTTGCCCCGCTGCTGTGCGCTGGGATCATCGGTTTCCGCAGCCTGCGTGTAGCGGGCGTTGAGCCGGGTGAGCGAGTTGGGCTTTTTGGTTTTGGGAGTTCGGCAAGTTTAGCGATTGCCATCCTGCAATCCTGGAAATGCAAAGTCTATGTGGTGACGAGAGGCGAATCCCATCGGCGCCTGGCCGCTTCCCTCGGCGCGACGTGGGTCGGCAAAGAAGATGAAAAGCCTCCGGTGGAGCTCGACCGTGCGGTCACTTTTGCCCCCAGCGGAAAGGTAGTAATAAGCGCCCTGGCTAGTTTGCGCAAAGGCGGGGTGGTGGCAATCAATGCAATTCATCTTGACCAAATGCCGGCGTTTGACTACGACAGACTACTTTGGGGTGAGCGGCAGATACGCAGTGTGGCCAACATGACGAGACAGGATGCGCGCGACTTTCTGAAGATCGCTCAGGAACTCTCCATTCGACCGCAAGTCACAGTGTTTCCACTTGAAGATGCGAACAAAGCCCTCCGAGCCGTCAAAGAAGAAACTGAGCACGGATCCGCGGTGATTCTTCCTTGAAGATACGCGATTTTTCCCACGAGGCAGGTTCTACCAGGCAGAGGGCGAAGCGGATCCTTGCTTTATGACCCGTTCGCCAACCGCTGAGCGGATTTGCAATCAGGACGTTTTGCCCTTGCAGGCGGGGTGCTCGCACGCACAATCGATGTCCGACCTTTTTTCCATAGCCTCGCACTGGGCGCTGCAATATTTCCCCGACGTTATCATGCAGGAACAGACGGGATGTGCACACTTGTGACTCTGTTCATTGGCCATTATCAATTCTCCTAGCTTGAGATCGGGCGCGAGTGGTCCAAAACGCCATCGTAGCCAAAAAGTTCAGTTCGCTCTTCCGGCCGACCGATAACGTACACCCAACCCAGGCAGCAAGCAATGCCCGGGCATCTTTTAGATGCAGAACCCGCGCTTCCGGTACGAGCGAAATCAGGAGCTCAAGGTTTTGCGTGCTCCTGGTTTTGAACGGCGAGGTTCAGCATCCACGGATACCATTCCTTCCAGTGCGTCTTGATGCCGTCTCCATCGACGCGCTTGAACTGAATGCGATAGAAATGCGTCGGATAATCGTTGGTATCGCTGGCGGCGTGCGGCCACTGCGGCCCCATCGTGGAGCAACTGGGCCACTTCATGCCGGCCGGCGGAGCGCAGTTGCCGCCGCCCTGGCCGTTGACGCCTTCCGGATCAAATTTCCAATCTCCGCCGGGGCCGGCGTGGCCAATTCCAGGCAGATTAACCTTCACCAGTATGGGAGGAGTAGTCGGAGCGGGCGTGGGTCCGCTCACGGCCGGGGAAGCGCCGATGTCGCGCGCAAACACCGACGGGTAGGCATGACCGTGCACATTCTCTCTTTCACTCGACCGGAATACGACTTCGAGAAAGACCACGTGGTCATCCTGGTAGCGCACGTAGTGGTTGTTGGGAGCGGAGATGTAGGACTCGGTCGCGGCAGCGAAAGGGTACTCCTTAGAAACGGGCGGGCCCAAACTGGGGTCTTTCGGATCGATATTCAAAATCGGCTTTAGCGGGTCGAGCATCCATGGATACCAGGTCTTCCAGTGGGTGGGATAGTCATCTCCATCGATCCGTTTGAATTCAATCTTGAAGTAATGGAGCGGAAACGCGCCCTTATTGGTCACCGCATGCGGTGCGAGTGGCGCATCCGTTTCTCCGAGCGGGTACTGCATTCCTTGAGGCGGCGGCGCGTGCCCCGCGCCCTGGCCGTTCATTTTGCTGTTGGGGTCCAGGGGCGTGTTTCCGATTGTGGGCGACGGCGAATCCATCGCGATGACCGTGGGGTAGGGATCTCCGTTCATTTCGGTATGCGCGCCCGGGACGACGCCCACTTCCACGAGGCGGATGTGCTGGTCTTCGTAGCGAACGCGATAATCCTCTCCGGCTGCGATGACCTCATCGTAAGCATCCGCATAGGGCCAAGCTCCCGGATTCTTGGTTTGAGGTCCCGACAGGTTTTTCGCTTCCGAGGATTGCGCTCGGGTTTGAATTGCGCTGACGGCTATCCACATACCGGCCGCTAGAATAAATCCCGTGAACACTGGCCACCAAACTTTGGATCGCCTCATGACTCCTCCTGTGCCGCTTGCATTCCTATATCAGATTTTCCATTTAGGACGTCCTGGCTGCCGATAAGGTACGCCCAGCCCTATCAATCTGCAAGCTCATACACCCAACGAGCCGAGATTAGAGACACATACCGGAAAGGATCTGCCTGAACGGTTCTTCGCGGTTCGCACGCGCTCGAAGAGTTCCGTATACTTTTTGCCGAGGGGCGATGCGCAGGCGAATCTTACTGGTTGTGTCTTTCGTGCAGGGCATCATCTTCCTGGGACACGCCTTTGTCTACGCGACCTGGAGAGCCTTCTTGCCGGCGTCCAGCCACAGAGCAATCTCACCTCTGGGCGCGGTGTTCGCCGTTCTGTCTGTGACCTTCGTTACCGCATCCTTGCTGGCGTGGCGTTCTTCCCATGAGGTCGTTCGCCTGTATTACACGGGATCGGCGGTGTGGCTGGGATTTCTGAACTTTTTCTTCCTGGCAGCGTGCGGCTGCTGGCCAGCACTGGTTTTGGTGCGGTTGACGGGATTGAATTGGAGTCGTCCTGCCATCGGCATCCTGTTTTTCGCGGCGGGCAGTCTTGCGGGCGTCTATGGATTGTTCAACGCTTCACTAACGCGCGTGCGGCGGATCACGGTACAGCTGGGGAAGCTGCCCGCCTCGTGGCGCGGGCGGGTGGTCGCGCTGGTGACGGACATGCATCTGGGGCACGTGCGGGGGGTGGGCTTTTCGAGGCGCATCATGGCGATGGTGACTGATCTGGCGCCGGACGTGGTGCTCATCGGGGGCGACATGTTCGACGGCACGGCCGCCAATTTAAGCGCGCTGGCGCAGCCCTGGAGCCAACTTGCCGCTCCGTGGGGGACGTATTTCGTCGGCGGGAATCACGAGGAATTTGCCGGTCTGCAGAAATGCCTGGAGGCCGTTCGGAGCGCGGGCATTCGCGTTTTGGATAATGAAAAAATCGAGCTCGACGGTTTGCAGCTTGTGGGTGCGCACTACCGCGAGTCGTCGGATCCACAGCAACTCCGCGCCATCCTGCGGCGCGCCGATCTGGACCGCGCGCGGGCCAGTGTCTTGCTGGCGCACGCGCCCAACCAGTTGACGGTTGCCGAGGAGGCCGCAATTTCCTTGCAGCTCTCGGGGCATACCCACGGCGGCCAGTTCTTTCCGTTTACGCGGATCGTGTCGCGAATCTATGGCCGGTTCGTGTACGGTCTGAACCGCCTGGAGACGATGCAGGTGTATACCTCTTACGGGGCCGGCACTTGGGGGCCTCCGATGCGGGTGGGGACTTCACCGGAAATTGTGCTCATCGAGTTCGCATAATGGGGCTGGCCCATGCAACGTGGAAAGTACCGCATCCATTCTTCAGCGAACGATTGGAATCCAGGGATTCAACAGTCAGGGTATATCCGCGCCATCCTGTCAGGGGAATGGATAGAACATGAATCGGATACTAAAGCCGTCTGCAACCACAGAATCCGGCAGCGAACAGAAACGGGAGGGAGTGACGAGTCTTTCGGTTCTCGACCAGTCCCCTGTCTCCGATGGTTTCACACCTGCTGATGCCTTGCGCAATTCGATCGACCTGGCGCGCGCGGCTGACGGTTTGGGCTACCAGCGCTATTGGATTGCGGAGCATCACGCCATTGAAACGCTGGCCAGTCCTGCACCTGAAATTCTGATTGCGCGGGTAGCGGCCGAGACTTCCGGAATACGCGTAGGCTCCGGCGGCGTGCTGCTTCCACATTACAGCGCCCTGAAGGTGGCCGAAGTGTTCCGAATGCTGCATGCGCTGTATCCGGGCCGGATTGATCTCGGCGTCGGCCGCGCGCCTGGAAGTGGCGGACTAGAAGCTTTTGCTTTGCAACGCAATCGAAGCACGCGCCAACAGGCAACGGACTTCCCGCAACAATTAACGGAACTGGACGGGTTTCTCCACCACAGCTTTCCGCCGGAGCATCCTTTCCATCAGATCAAAGTGTCGCCGGAAATGCCCGGAGGCCCGGAGGTGTGGCTGCTCGGTTCGAGCACCTGGAGCGCAGAGGTCGCGGCACAATTCGGACTGCCTTACGCCTTCGCGCATTTCATCGGTCCTGAGGAAACCAGGGCCGCGCTGGCACGCTATCGTTCAGAGTTCAAGCCGTCGAAACATTTACGTGAACCTCGGGCCATCGTCGCCTTGGGCGCAGTTTGCGCGGATACCGCGGCCGAGGCAGAGCGCCTATCGGCGAGCACGAAACTGCTGATTCGCCGCATCCGTCTGGGGGGCGAGAGACGGCCCGTGCCAACTCCAGAAGACGCCATGAGGGAACTTGCCGAGGCAGGCGCTGGAGCGGATCCACTTACCTGGGACGCTGGTGAGTGGCCTCGCTACATTGTCGGAGATCCCGAGAAGGTCACTGAAGAACTCCAAAGCATGGCTCACGATTTACAAGTGCACGAGCTGATGATTTTAACGGTGATACACGACCATCGGGCACGGCTGCACTCGTATGAACTCCTCGCCGCTTCATTCGGTCTCACCAGGCGCGCCAGGCTTGAAACAACTCCAAGCCCATCGTAGAGCGACTGAAGTAGCAGGTCCTAGCCCGGCCATTACCCGGGTACTTGCCCAATTTGAACCTTGCCCGCCAGTACCCCGTTCATCAAAGTAGCTATGGAGTCTCTGGTCTCTTCCATGCCGCGATTGAAAGCCGCTGTTACGCTAACTGGCATTGCCCTGGCTGCGATCTCTCTTATTCTGTTTTCGCGCGCGACCAGTGCAGCTCCGGGCGATATGACGGATGACGCGACGATGGCGGCAAGCATATGCCCCATCGTGTTTCCGCTGGACGGATTTCCATCAACGGAAGGGTACCGTTACTTATTCTATGGAAATGCTTTCTTCATCAATGAAGACGGCTACCTGGTCACGGCCGGGCACGTAGTGAGCGCCTTTCGCAATGGAGGACAGCCGTACATTCTTGTAGGCCCGCCGGCCGGGCCTCACCGTTTGCTGCAGGCCTCGCTGGTGGCCGCGGATTGGGCGCACGATGTGGCTGTGCTCCGCGCGACGCCGAATCCCTTCGCGGGGAACTACGGAGTCAAATTCCTGCCGTTAACGGCGGAAAGACCAGCGGTAGGGAAAAATCTTCTGCTGTTATCGTTGCACCCTTCGGATCCGCAGAATGCCGACTCCTCGGAGACTCCGTTAGAAGATCGCTTGAGTGGCGAGATTCTGAACTACAGATTTTCCCCGGGGGAGACCGAGGGAGCGGACAGAGAAATGCTTGTGGTCAGCCAGAGCGTGGTGCCGGGCCAGAGCGGTTCCCCGGTCGTTGCAGCGGATTCCAAGGAAGTCATCGGCGTTGTCCTGGGCCAATGGTTACGACCCGACGTGATTGCGCTCGCGGCTACTGCCAATCCCACGTCGTCGTCGCCCGGCGCCGTTTTGCCCATCCACTATGCGATTGCCCTGTTGCACGAACGGGGTATTTCCTGGCAGAGCGCTTCGGGAGCGCCCCAAAGCGGCCAGACAAATTCTGAAGAGGGCCGGTTTGTTCCTCCGAATCCCATCTCCCTGGTGGGTACGCCCTATCCCCCGCAGGCATTGTTTGGCGGCGAGGTTGTGCTGGAGGCTCTGATTGACGCCAGTGGAAAGCTCGCGGACTTGACCGTAATCCATGGACAGGCTCCCTTCCTGCAAACTGTGCTCGATGCCGTAAGAACGTGGAGTTTTGAGCCGGCCCGCCAGGACGGCCGCGCAATTGACGCCCGGGTAGGCATCGTATTCCAATTTCCGCAGTCCTTTGTGCCTCCGTTGGCGTCTCAGGAGCACATCTACGATGGAGCTTCGGCGGATTCACCCGATCACGCAGCGCTGCCAATATATACGAGGGAACCGGATTACCCGCCCAACAGCGTCGCCGATGGGAGTGTCGCGATATACGCGACTGTCGATGAGGAGGGCCACGTCGCGTCCACGCGAGTTTTACGCGACGTCCAAGCACTGACGGATCCGACCGCTGCCGCCATACGCCTCTGGCGTTTTGCGCCGGGGAAGCAGCGCGGAGCGAATATCGAGTCCGGAGTCATGGTGGTAGTGACATTTCGTCGCCCGGCTGTGCGTTAATTACGGCCGCGGATCAGGCGTTCGAGGGCTCGATGCACAGATTCGGGCCCCCTCTTCATCTAAGTTCTACTTAATGGTGATCTTCTCGATATCCCATTCGGAGCAGGAACCTCTGTAGAGGACATTGTCGGACACGGCCTGGAGGGAATGGATTATGCAGCCGGTCTGGCCCATGCCCATGCCGGTCTGCGCCCAACCGAGCAGCTTTCCGTCGTGATCCAACTGGTAAAGTTTTCCGGTCCCGTCGCCGCTGTAAATATACTTGGGGGTGACCTGCACGCTCCACGGCGCGCCGATGCCGGTGATGGATTTCTTAAAATTCAGATCGTAGTCATAGACCTGGATGCGCATGTTGCCGCGGTCGGCCACATAAATGTTTCCTTGCCCGTCGGTGGCGATGCTATGCACCGTGTTGAACTGATCCTGGCCGTTGCCGTAGGTTCCCACCGCCTTCACCCAGGTGCCGTCTTTGGCTATTTTGACGACGCGCGAGTTGCCGTAGCCGTCGCTCACGTACATATTGTCCTGGGGATCCCAGGTGATGTCGGTTTCGCGGTTGAAGGTGCCCATGGTTCCCACGGGATGAGGGTCGGTGTCCTTTTGGCCGCGCTCGAGGAAGCGTTCGAGGTAGTCGATGGCCTCCGGTTTCCGGCCGAGAGTCATTTTGACGTTGCCGTTGGGGTCGAACTTCACGATCATTCCGGAACCCTCGTCAATCATCCATACGTTGTCGTACTTATCGACGCGAACGCCGTGCGCGAAGGACGCGGCGTAGTTACCGGGTCCCCACAGCTTGACGAATTTCAGGTTTTGGTCGAACTCGAACAGTTCCGCGGCCGTCCCGCCGCGCGCACTGCCGCCGGTGCCTGTGCGCGAGTACACGAACAGGTGGCCTTTCGAATTCATGGACACCCCTTCGGTTTCGCCGATGGTGTGGCCGGGCACGGTGAGGGTGAGATGCTCCTCGGTAATCTGCAACTTTGGAGTGACGGCCTCAAGGGCAAGCTGTTTCTGCCTTGCTGCCTGCGCTTCCGGGTTGTTAGGGCCGCCCTGGGCCTGGACCTGTAGCGATAGCGTCCCCGCGCCGGTCGCGCCAAGAGCGAAAAAGAAAAAGACCGCCAAAAAGCGTTTCATGCAGTGAACCTCCTCCGAAATGAACGTCCAGTGGGGGCATGCCCGGAAGGTTTTACCCGGGATTGTTATTTCATCTCCCCAGAGTAGCGCGATGCTACACCCGAATGCCCGCCCCGGCGCGGATATTTGAAGGTCAAGTTCGAACTCTTCGCAACTACTGCTTCGAATGAATCCTCACAATCTCCACGGAACAAGGAGCGTGGCGGGCTACGGCTTCCGAAACGCTGCCCATCAGAAAACGGCTCAGGCCTGATCGCCCGTGGGAACCGAGCACGATAAGGTCGGCGTTCCATTCGGTGGCCACTTCTATGATCTTGGACTTAGGGTCGGCCCAGTCGGACGCGGATGACGTTACCTTGAACCCCTTAGAACGCAGGGATTCAGCGGTCTTCGCTACCAAGGCCTCCACCCGATTGGCCGATTCCTGAATCTCCGCGTCAATCGCGGCGTAATATGCCTTGCCGCTGGCAGTCGGAAACGAGGGCGGTTCTCTCACACTGAGCACGCGCACCTCGGTATCCTGCGGCCTGGCTTGTCTCAGAACAGCCTCGGTGGCTGCCTCCGAGAATTGGGAGTCATCCACCGCCAGTAGAATTTTCATCGGTCCCTCCGCTCGCCAATATAACAACTGGAGGGTCGACTGTCGTGCTCGATCCAGTTTCCCGGCGGGCAACCAACAGGAGGATAGGAGAATCACTCTCTCTGACTAACAAGGCCAAGAACCGCATCGCGTGATTCGAAGATCGAAAGCGGAGACGGAAAATGGAACGCACGCAATTTTCCATGATGGCAGGGTGCCCGGGCGCGCCGGCTTCGAGGATTGTTTCGAGAGCAACCTGGCTGGGCCTTCTGATTGTTCTGCTGCTGCCGGGAGGATCCTCGCGCGGCCAGGAACAACCGCCAATCAACGTGACCGTGAAGGTGGTCAACGTGCTTGCCACCGTGCGCGACAAGCATGGCCAGATCGTTTCCAACTTGGGCAAGGATGATTTCGTGCTGGAAGAAGACGGACGTCCGCAAACGATCACTTATTTCACCAGAGACACCGATCTACCCCTAACGCTTGGCCTGCTGGTGGACACCAGTGAGAGCCAGCGGAACGTCCTCGACCAGGAACGCACGGCAAGCCACAGTTTTTTGGACGACATGCTTCGCGAAGACAAAGATCAAGCCTTCGTGATTCATTTCGATCGAGAAGTGGAACTCCTGCAAGACTTGACGTCTTCCCGGGAGAAGCTCGCCAGCGCGCTTCAATTACTGGACGCGTCCCGGCCTCAATTCGGCCAGCCGAGTGGAAACGGCGGCGGTGGGAACGGGGGATATGGAGGGGCGGCGGCCAGAGACCAAGGTTTGGCGGCGGTGGCGGAACCTTACTCTACGATGCGGTTTTCTTGGCCTCCGACGAAGTGATCAAGAAGCAGCAGGGCCGCAAGGCGCTGATTGTCCTCTCCGATGGAGTTGACCATGGCAGCAAGGAAACGCTGGAGAGCGCCATCATGACGGCGCAACGCGCCGACACTGTGGTCTATTCGATTCTGTTCGCCGATGACCAGGAGAATCAAAGCCCATTTAGTTTTGGAGGCCCAGGAGGGTTTGGCCGGCGCGGCGGCGGGCGCAGGTCTTCTCAAGAGGAGCGTCCCGACGGCAAGAATGTTCTGGAACAAATCTCCAAGGAAACAGGGGGCCGCTTGTTTGAGGTCTCCAAGAGGCAGCCGATCGAAGACATTTACAAGACCATCGCTGAGGAGCTACGAAATCAATATAGTCTGGGCTATACGTCGGCATCGGATGCCGGACTCGGCTATCACAAGATCCACCTGACGACGAAGCAGAAAGACATGACCGTCCAGACTCGGGACGGCTATTACGCGGATCGCTAACGGCTCAAACTACTCAACCGAGAGTTCAGTTTCCTTCCTGCGCCAACAGCTCTTTTGCTTTTCGTTCGCTTTCGGTTTGTCTGCTCGAACCGGGGCCGGCCCTTCGCTTGTAACCATTCGTAGCTTGAAGGCGTCTGTATCTCTGGTGTCTGGAATAACGCCGAATGGGCCGTTCGAATGACGACAAGCTTAATACCGCCGCAATCGAAAGAGCCGCAGGGAGTGGATCGAATGGATACGTCCGGCCAACATGAACCGACGCCGGGGTTCAGAAAGTCAAAGAAAAGCGCATGGATCTGGTTTGGCTTCCTGGTGATCGTCGTGGGTGTCTCTGGATACGCGGTTTGGCGTGCCAGCCAGCCGGCAGCGCGACGAGGTCCAGGCGCAGCTGGCGGAGGCCCCGGAGGTCCCGGCGGAGGCCCTGGAGGGTTTGGAGGGGGCCCTGGAGGTCCCCGTGGCGCCGCGGCTGGGGCGCTGCCGGTGGTTGTCTCGAGGGCTACGCGCTCCAGCGTCCCGAACTATCTGAACGGGTTAGGCAACGTGAGCGCTTTCTACACTGTTACGGTCAAGTCGCGGGTTGACGGCCAGATCATGAAAGTGGATTTCAACGAAGGCGATCTGGTCAAGGAAGGGCAGGTCTTGATGCAGATCGACCCGCGGCCTTACCAGGTTCAACTTGAAATGGCCCAAGGCGCCATGGCGCACGACCAAGCCCTGCTGGACAATGCGCGCGTAGATCTAGAGCGTTACAAGCAACTGCTGCAGACGGATGCCATTCCCAAACAGCAATTGGATACGCAGGCGGCGCTGGTTGCGCAGTACCAAGCCACGATCAAGCAGGATACGGCGAACATCGACAATGCCAATCTGCAACTGACTTATGCCAAGGTCACGGCTCCGATTACGGGCATTGTGGGGTTGCGGCTTGTGGACCCCGGCAACATCGTGCATGCCACGGACGCAGGCGGCATGGTGGTGATCACGCAGGTCCAGCCGATTGCCGTGCTGTTTACCATACCCGAGGACAGCCTTCCGGAAGTCGCACAAAGGCTGCGAGCGGGCGAGCACCTGACTGTCGAGGCGTATAGCCGCGATAATTCCACAAAACTGGCATCGGGGAAACTCATGACCCTCGACAACCAGATTGACAATTCGACGGGCACCTCGAAGCTGAAGGCGGTTTTCGAGAACAAGGACAATGCGCTATTCCCGCAGCAATTCGTAAATATACGCCTGCTGGTGAATACGCTGCCCAATCAACTAGTAATCCCCAACGTAGCAGTCCAAAACGGCCAGCAAGGCACGTTCGTCTTTGTTGTGGATGACAATTCCAGAGTGCATCTCAAACCTGTGCAGGTGGGGATCACGACCGACGCGTCAGCGGATATTCTGAGCGGCCTCTCGGAAGGGGACCGCGTAGTCGTCGACGGCACGGACAGGCTGAGCGAAGGCTCTGAAGTCAGAGTGCGGAGAGCCGGAGAGTTGGACAGCGCCGGAGGCGGCCCTGGCGGCGACGCTGCTGACGGCGCTGGCGCCGGAGGCGGACGGAGGGGCCGTAACGGCGGCGGACCGAATGGGGGCGGGCCTAACAGAGGCGGGCCTAACGGGGGTGATGGCAGCTTCAAGAGGGGCGACGGTAATTTCAAGAAGGGCGATGGTAACTTCAATAAGGGCAAGCGCGACGGCGCTCCTTCATGAGCATGAGTCCATCCCGAACCTTCATTCTGCGACCGGTCGCCACGTCGCTGATGATGCTGGGCGTGGTGCTGGTGGGTTTTGTTGCGTTCCGCCAATTGCCGGTCTCGGCATTGCCTCAAGTGGACTACCCGACCATGCAGGTCCAGACATTTTACCCGGGTGCGAGCCCGGAGGTGGTGACGTCTTCCATCACCGCGCCGCTGGAAAAGCAGTTCGGGCAGGTGCCGGGACTGACGCAAATGACGTCGATCAGTTCTTTTGGGAGTTCACTGATCACGCTACAGTTTTCGCTGGACCTCAGCATCGACATCGCCGAGCAGGAGGTACAGGCCGCCATTAATTCGGCCACAACCTTCCTCCCCACGAACCTCCCCGTGCCTCCCGTTTACAGCAAGACGAATCCCGCCGATGCGCCGATCCTGACCCTGGCGGTTACGTCTTCGACGCTGCCGCTCCCGAAAGTCGAAGAGCTGGCCGAGACGCGCATGGCGCAGAGAATTTCCCAGTTGCAAGGCGTCGGTCTGGTGAGCATCAGCGGAGGGCAGCGCCCCGCTGTGCGCGTGCGGGCAAATCCCACGGCGCTGGCCTCCTACGGCCTGAGTCTTGAGACCCTGCGATCGGCATTGGCCAGCGCAAACGTGAACCAAGCCAAAGGCAGTTTCGACGGCCCGAATCAGGCATGGACGATCAACGACAACGATCAGCTTGATGCTGGCGCAAAGTATGGCCCGATCATCATTGCCTACCGCAATGGTGCGCCCGTGCGTGTTTCCGATGTCGCCACCGTGATCGATGGCGCGGAAAACACCAATCTGGCCGCCTGGGTAAACGCCGACCGGGCCATTATTCTGAATATCCAGCGGCAGCCCGGGACCAACATCATTAGCGTCGTCGATGCGGTTCAGGCGCTACTCCCGCAAATCGAAGCGTCTCTGCCGACGGGAGTTCACGTCGCGGTCATCAGCGACCGGACAACGACCATCCGGGCGTCGGTGCGGGACGTCGAATTCGAGCTGATGCTGACCACCGTATTGGTCATCTTGGTCATCTTCTTCTTTCTGCGTAGCGCCACGGCCACGATTATCCCGGGGATTGCCGTGCCACTTTCGCTGATTGGCACGTTCGCCGTCATGTACCTGCTCGGGTACAGCCTGGATAACCTCTCGCTGATGGCGCTCACCATTTCCACGGGTTTTGTCGTGGATGACGCGATCGTGATGATCGAAAACATCTCGCGTTACATCGAGATGGGCGACTCCGTAATGGACGCGGCGCTCAAGGGATCGGCGGAGATCGGGTTCACCATCGTTTCGCTGACCGTGTCGCTAATCGCCGTGCTGATTCCCCTGCTGTTCATGGCGGATATTGTGGGCCGCCTGTTCCGTGAATTCGCGGTAACTCTGGCAGTCACCATTATCTTTTCTGCCTTTGTCTCCTTGACGTTGACACCCATGATGGCGGCTCGAATTCTCAAACACCACCGGGAAGCAGACCAGGGGCGGTTCTATCGCTGGTCGGAGTGGTGTTTTGTTAAGACCATCGAAGGGTACGGCAAAATGGTTCGTGTGGTGCTGCGCCATCAAACCATGACGCTGCTGGTGTTCGCCGGTACGCTGGTCCTGACGGTTTACCTGTACATTATCGTCCCGAAGGGTTTTTTCCCCGTACAGGATACCGGTGCCATCCTCGGCATTTCGCAGGCGCCGGAGTGGGTATCATTCTCCTCTATGTCAAACCTGCAACAGCAACTGGTTCAGGTCATCCGGCAGGACCCCGCGGTTGAAAACCTCACTTCGTTTATTGGGGCCGATGGCGTGAACACGACCATGAATACCGGCCGTATCCAGATCACGCTGAAGCCACTCGATCAGCGGACAGGCGTTTCCGCGATGGATGTGATCCGGCGGCTGGACCCCAAGCTGCAACAGGTCGCCGGCATTCAGCTTTTCCTGCAGCCCATTCAGGATCTCACTGTGGAGGACCGCATCAGCCGGACGCAATACCAGTATTCTCTCGATGCGCCCGACAAGGCGCTGCTGGATACATGGGCTCCGCTCCTGGTGGACCGGTTGAAGCAGTTGCCCGAACTGCGCGATGTAGCGAGCGATCAGCAGAACAACGGCCGCGGGCTACTCGTCAGCATCGATCGAGACACAGCGGGCAGGCTGGGCATTACGCCTCAAAACATCGACGACGCGCTTTACGATGCCTTCGGCCAGAGACAGGTATCGACGATTTACACGCAAACCAACCAGTTCCACGTGATTCTGGAAGTGGAGCCCCAATATCAGCAGAATACCGCCGGTCTGCAAGACATGTATGTGCCGACCGGAGCGGCCTCGGCAAACCTGGCGTCTACGATTGCACTTGCGGGTACGAATACGGCTCTCACCGGCGCCGCGACGGTCCCGGCGGCTCCGCTCGGATCGTTTGTAAGGGCACAGATGATTCCGTCTCCCATTGAGATCAACCACCAGAACCAGTTCCCCGTGGTGACCCTTTCCTTCGATATCGC
>Ga0302325_10017946_pt1 | contig 14926 bp, 16 predicted proteins | sample Palsa_T0_2_FD_201948 | JGI IMG/M metagenome (GOLD analysis project Ga0302325, IMG submission 201948) | Peat permafrost microbial communities from Stordalen Mire near Abisko, Sweden - Palsa_T0_2 | ecosystem: Environmental > Terrestrial > Soil > Palsa > Peat permafrost | place: Sweden: Abisko... | reverse complement strand
ACGCACACCACCACGACCACCTACCGGCCCAAGCACTCCAAGCCGGCGACCACTGACCTGCAGGGCACGCTGAGCTGCGGCGGCCTGGAAGCGCTGTGGCGGTCCGCGGGCGGCGCGCCGTGGGCGGAAGTCACGGCGGCTTCCATCGCCATGGCCGAGTCCGGCGGCCGCCAGTACGCCACGGGGTCAGCCGGCGAACGCGGCTACTGGCAGATCAACCCGGTCAACGGGTCACTGTCGACCTACAACGCCTACGGCAACGCCCGGTCGGCGGTCATCATGTCCCGCGACGGCACTGACTGGCACCCGTGGACGACCTGGGTGGACGGGGCCTACGCCGGACGCTGCTGACCGCGGCACCGGCGCGCCCCGTGAACCGGACCGGGGCGGCGCCCGTGGAAAAAGAACATGAGCCATAACGCACCGGCCCGCCCCGTGTCCGCCGTCCGAACTAAGACGAACGCGTCTGCGCTCACCGGCTACCTGCTCCGGATATGCACAGCCGCAGCGCTGATCATCGACGCCGTGATCCACTGGAGGGACGCGCCGTTCTACGACTCGGCCGGGCCGGGGCTGAGCCAGGGCGAGCTGTTCCGGATCCAGGCGGTGGTGGCCATCGTGGTGGCGCTCGCGGTCCTCGTGTGGCCCAGGCGGGGAGTGTGGGTGATCGCGTTCCTGGTCGCCGCGAGCGCGGTCGGAGCCGCCGTGCTTTATACGTACGTCAACGTTGGATCACTGGCTGGCCTGCCGAATATGTACGAGCCGTCGTGGTCGCCATCCGGCAAGGCATTGTCCGCTATCGCCGAGGGAGCGGGCGCGCTGTTCGCGCTCGCCGGGCTGGCCTGGTCGATCCACCGGCGGCGCGCGGGCTGACCCACACCGGGCTGACCCACAGCTGGCCGGCAGCACTCGCCGTCCTCACCTAGACTCATGGGGTGATCTTCAAGCAGATCGGGGAGGGCCGCCCCTATCCCGATCACGCCAAGAGCACCCGCGAGTGGGCCCACATCCCGCCGCGCCCGGTCCGGCTGGACCAGCTGATCACGACCAAGGCCGTGCTCGATCTGCATCTGCTGCTGGCCAAGGACTCCACGTTCTACGGTGATCTCTTCCCGCACGTCATCAGGTGGCGGGGGGAGCTGTATCTCGAGGACGGCCTGCACCGGGCGCTCGGTGCGGCGCTCCATCAGCGGTCCGTGCTGCACGTCCGGGTGCTCGACCTCGATGCCGCACCACAGCCGTCAGTCCAGTCCGCACAGGGTGCTGCGCCGCCGCGCTGAGCTTCGGCGTCATCCATTCGAGCATCGGCGGCATCAGGGCCCGCCAGGTGGTCATCGTGTGCCCGCCGCCCGGCTCCACCTGCAGCTGCACTCCGGGCTGCCGCGCCAGCAGAAGCCGCTGGAAGCTCCTGGCTTCGGCCAGGCCCGAGCTGTCCAGGCCGCCCACCCCGAGCCAGAACTGCGGGATCCGCGCGCTGACCGGCAGCGACGGCAGCCGCTCGGAAGGCGTGTTCTCCGCCCGCAGCGCGGCGCTCCCGCCGAAGGGCGAGATGAGCCGGGGCGGGTCGCCGAGCTGGTCGTCGTACGGCGCGAAGTATCCGCTGAGCACCCCGGCGTACCCGTACGTCAGCCGGTAGATCAGGGCCAGGTTGGCCGCGCAGTAGCCGCCCTCGGAGTATCCGGCGATGCCCCACGCCGGGCCCGGCGGCTGCAGCCGCAGGACGCTGGACATGTACCGCGGGACGTCGGCGGCCATGAAGGTCGCGTCCTGCGGGCCATGCACGACGTTCAGGCACTGGAGTGAGGTACGGCGGGCGCCTTCGGGGTCGGGCATGATCAGCGCCGCGGGCTTGACCACGCCGTCATTGAGCAGCGTGGTGTAGGCGGCGGTGATACCCACGACGTTGATCCAGTCCTGCGGTCCGCCCGGGAAGCCGTTGATCAGCTCGATGGCCGGGAACCGGTAGTTGCTGTAGGCCTGGCGGAAGTACTGCGGCGGCAGGTAGACGTAGACATGCCGGGTCAGGTGGCTGGACCGGCCATGCACCGTGAGGCGGAACGTCTGGCCTTTCTGGGCGGCCGCCTGGACGTTGATCGAGCTGCCGAGGATAGCCCCCAGCTTCTGGCCGGAAGCGGCGTCGATGGCCGGCAGGGCCGGCCCCTGGTTCGCGCCCTGCCCGCCCAGGTCGGCGGCGGCCGATCCCCAGGTTTGGTAGTAGTCGTAGTACTTGTTGACGGCGGCCACCCCGAACAGCATGGCCGGGATGAACGCGAGGCACGCGGCCAGCACACGGAAGACCGTCTGCCTGGTCACGGCGAGCCAGTAGAGCAGCGCGCAGAAGACCACGATGAGGACGAGAAACAGCCCCGTGCTCTGCGGCTCCAGCAATTCGCTCCCCTTCAAGCCCCGGGGGGCCGTCGCAGGTTACTCACGCGCCCGTGCCGGTGCGGGTTACGGCACTTCCGGGCCAGGGGCGGCGCGCGACCGTAACCGCAGATCGCGCCGCCCGTAACTGGCGGTGGAGGTGGGATTTGAACCCACGGAGGGGTTGCCCCCTCACACGCTTTCGAGGCGTGCGCCCTCGGCCACTAGGCGACTCCACCGCGGCTGAGCCTACCCGACCGCAGGCGCTGCGATCGTCCGCGGGTTACCCGGAATCGCGCCTGCGCTGAGCGAAGAACTCGCGGAGCCCAGCGCCGCATTCGCCGGCCAGGACGCCGCCGATCACCTCGACCCGGTGGCCGAGCCTCCGGTCGCGGAGCACATCCCACAGCGACCCGGCGGCGCCCGCCCCGGGGTCCGCCGCGCCAAAGACCAGCCGCTCCATCCGGGCCGCGACGATCGCTCCCGCGCACATCGTGCAGGGCTCGAGCGTGACGACCAGGGTGCAGCCCGCCAGCCGCCAGCCGCCGGTCTCCCGTCCCGCCTGCCGGATGGCCACGATTTCCGCGTGCGCGGTCGGATCCGCGTCCGCTTCACGCCGGTTGTGCGCGCGGCTGATGATCATCCCCGCCGGGTCCAGGATCACCGCGCCGACTGGCACGTCCGCGCGCAGCCCGCTCACCCGGGCCGCCTCGGTGAGCGCGGCCCGCATGGCAGGCTCGAATTCCGCCTGATATCCCAGGGTCACGCCACCGGCCGCGGCCGCACGGGCCGGACGCACCGCCGCACCGGCCGCCGGCGGCGCCGCCCGGGCCGGGAGCAACGCCTCACGGGCCGAAGACGACGTCAAGGGCGCGGTCCAGCGCGTGGCCGAAACCGAGCCTGGTCGCGATCTTGGCGATGGCCTCGTCGGGGAACTGGTCCAGGTCGCCAGCGAGCGCGCCGAGATCCATCTCGTCAATGCCCAGGTCGGCGAAGATGGACATGTCCCCGGCCGGGAGAACCTGATCGAGGTCGTCCTCGCCCGGGATCGGTATGTCCAGGTAGTCGAGGACCTGCCGGGCCAGCGGCCAGTCCGCGGCGGCGGTCAGATCCGACAGGAACACCGACACCTGGCCGCCTATCACCCGGAGCGCGACGAAGAAATCATCGCCCACGGTGACCAGGCCGATGGTGCCGCCGATGCTGGGCTGCTGGCGCAGGGCGTGGATGAGCCCGTTCAGGTCCTCGGTCAGCGCGGTCGGCAGGACCTCGGTATCCCAGGTCTCGTCCTCCCGGTAAACGATCACAGCAACGTCGCCGTCGCTCACGTCCGTCATCGCCACCTCACCAGGCCCTTCCCGCAAGGAATGGTGTCAGATCGGCGGCCTGCCCGCCTGGCATTCCCTGGCGTCGGCACCAGCCTGTGATGACCGCCAAACGACCTTGCTACCGACAGCGGCCTTATCGGTACTTATCGTAACCGATACTTGCAAATCGCCACGTCCGCGCACGGCGGGGCTTCATTTGCCAATAGGCCGGCGCAGGATACGCTTATGCCGTCCCGAAGCAGTTATGTTGGCTGCCTCCAGACCCGGGGATTGGTATCGCGGTTACTCTGGGCTAAACTGAGTTAACTGAACGGCGCGCGCATGTGACTATGGGAGGTGATCCATGTCCTTGAAGAAGATCCTTGGCTGGGCGGTTGTGATCTTCATCGCGTACTACCTGTTTACCAGTCCGACAGGAGCCGCCGGGGTCATGAAGGACTTGTTCCACCTGCTCGCTGAGGCTGGCCACTCACTGGCCACCTTCCTGACTTCGCTCTAGCGCCGGATGAGGCTGATCTCGCCCGGCCACACGGGTCCCGCCGCCATCAGTAAGTACCTTCTCCCCTACGAGGAGCGGGTCGTCACCGTTCGTAAGCACCCTGCCATCCTGGCGGGCTCGATCGCTGTCACGGTGATCGGGTTGCTGATCGCTTTGCTGCTGGCCACCACGATCCTGTCCAGCAGCACGACGGCCCTCGAGATCCTGCTTGCCCTGTGCCTGATACTCATACTGCGGCTGGCGTTCCACACCTTTGAGTGGTGGGATTCCTACTTTGTGGTCACATCACAGCGACTACTTGAGGTTAAGGGCGTCGTCACCCGCCGAGTGCTGATGATGCCGCTGAAAAAAGTAACCGACATGAGCTTCGAGCGTTCAACCATGGGCCGGCTGCTCGGATACGGTAAGTTCATCCTGGAATCGGCGGGCCAGGATCAGGCTCTGACCAGCGTCGACCACGTCCCCTATCCCGAGCAGCTCTACCTCGAGATATGCAGGCTGATATTTCCGGGTAAAGAGGACGACGGCGACGACTGAGCGTTCCGCCCGTCGCGTTCTCCCTGCCCCTTCCCCGGGGTTCGTGCGGCCAGATGACAGCTGACGCGTCTGGCCGCACGAGCTTGCCCGGATTCACGCGGTGACCAGCACGACGCCGATCGCGGCCAGGCACAGCCCGGCCCGCTGCACCGCCCGCATCCGCTCACCGAGCAGCACGCGGGCCAGCAGGACGGTCACCCCCGGGTACAGCGAGGTGAGCACGACGGCCATGCCGAGCATGCCCGCCCGCGTGGCCAGGATGTAGAACGCGTTCGCTCCCGCGTCGAGCAGCCCGGAAGCGATCGCGGCGGCCAGCACGCGCTGGCTCGTGCCCCGCCAGGCCGGCGGCGCCCCCACCCAGAGGGCCGCCCCGACCATGATGATCATCCCGCTGAGCCGCGAGACTGCGGCCGGCCAGAGCACGCCGGCCGCCCCGGCGTACCGGAGGAAGAGGAAGAACAGCCCGAACGCGAGACCCGAGGCCACGCCGTACCCGACGCCCCGGACGGCACCGGGGCGGGCGCTCCTCAGGCGGGCGGCCCCCGGCTGGGCGGCGGGGCGACGGCTCGCACCGCCCTCCATGCTCACCAGCACGATGGCCGCCAGGCAGGCCAGCCCGCCCAGGTAGACCGTCAGCCCGGGCCGTTCGCCGGTCACCAGGGCCACGCTCACCGGCAGCACCGTGGATACCAGCGCGGATACCGGCGCGACGACGCTCATCGGACCGGCGGCCAGGCCCGTGTAGAAGACAATGAGCCCGGCCCCACCGGCGGCGCCTCCGGCCAGGGCCCAGCCGAGCCCCGCCACCCTCGCCGGCCCCCCGAAGGCCAGCGCCGCAGCGAGGATGATGATGGCACCGGCCGGCGCTGACACGGTCAGCACAGAGAGCGCCCGGGCGCGCCGCGAGGCGGCGCCGCCGAGGAAATCGGCGCTGCCATACAGAACCGCGGCCACCAGGCCGAAGACCACGACCATGAACGTGCTCCGCTGAATGTCGGTCGGTAGAGTAAACCCTGTGGTTCACTCTACCGACCGACTGTCAGCGGGAGAAACGGATAAACCATGGCTGCTGCCGACATCTCGGGCGCCCTGGCGCGGACCCTCCAGTTCCTGCGGGCCGAGCGGGGCTGGTCCCTCGACCAGCTGACCGCGCGATCGGGGGTGAGCAAGGGAGTGCTCGTCGCGCTGGAGCAGGGCCGGGCCAACCCCAATCTCGCCACCCTGGCCCGGATCAGCGACGCCTTCGGCGTGCCGGTCACCCGGCTCGTGGATGTGCCCGACCAGCCGAGCGTGCGCATCACGGGCCCGGCCGAGTCCCGGGTGCTGTGGCACGGGCCCTCCGGGGGGACCGGCACGATCATCGCCGCGACCGAGCCGCCCTGGGCCGCGGAACTGTGGCGGTTCACGCTGCTGCCGGGTGAGCAGTTCGGCGGGGACGCCCACGCCCCGGCCACCCGCGAGATGGCCTGGGTCGAGGAAGGCACGCTGACGCTGACGGTGGCGGGCGCACGGCATCAGGTCTCGGCCGGGCAGTGCGCCCGGTTCTCTGGTGGCCTGCCGCACGCGTACGCCAACGAAGGGACCGAACGGATCCTGCTGACGATGATCGACGTCGTCCCGCCCGCCCCGGGCTGACCGGGCGCCCATCGGGTAGCCCAACGTGATGGTGCGCGTCAGTCAGCCGCCGGCCAATCCAGTGCCGGCGCTCCGGCGCTCACGGCGAGGGGCGGAGATGGCTGCGCTGCCCGTCGTGGTCGAAGATGCACAGGACCTCCGCTGGGCCGCCACGCGCCCCGAAGGCGTGCGGAATCATGGTGGAGAACTCGGCCGCCTGGCCGGCCTCGACCAGGATGGTCCGCTCACCCAGCAGCAGCACAACGCTTCCCGACAAGACGGTGAACCAGTCCTGGCCAGGGTGAACTCGCAACTCGGCGGCGCCGCGCCGCGGCTCCGGCCTGGTGACCCGCATCTTGGCTACGGTGACGCCGTTCGGCCCGGGCCCCCGGCTGAGGATCCAGGTGGTCACCCCGCCCGTCGCATCGCGCTGCGGCCTGATCACCACGTCGTCGTCGTCGGCCGACTCCACCAGCTGGTCGAGGGTGGTTCCCAGGGCCCGGGCGATCGGGGTCAGCTGGTCGAGGGCGATCCGCCGGTGGCCGGTCTCGATACGGCTGAGGGTGGACGGGCTCAGATAGCAGCGGCTGGCCAGGTCGTCGAGTGACCACCCCCGGGCCGCGCGCAGCCCCCTGATCCGCTGGCGGACCAGGCCGTCGAGATCACCGTCTTGCGTCATACGCAAGAGCCTATGCCATTGGCGCAAGACAGTCGTAGGTTGGCTGCATGGCAGATCATCACCAGCATCACCACCCCGGCGCCGAAACCAGCGACGCGGCCATGGCCGAGCTCCTGGACCTTGACGCCGAGGTCCTGCACTCACACGTTTCCGACGTGACCGCCTGGATCCGCGAGCTGGCGGCCGATCCGCCTCCCCACCGGATCCTCGACCTGGGAAGCGGAACCGGTGCCGGCACCTTCGCTCTGCTCCAGCGCTTCGAGGGCGCCGAGGTGATCGCCATGGACATATCCGCGGCCCTGCTAGACCACCTCACCGGCCGGGCCCGCCTTCTCGGCGTGGCCGACCGGGTCCGCACCATCCCGGCCGACCTGGACGCGGCGTGGCCCGCTCTCGACCCCGTTGACCTGGCCTGGGCATCCAAGTCCCTGCACCACGTGGCCGACCCCGATCGCGTCCTCACCAAGGTCCTGGCCGCACTCCGGCCCGGAGGGCTCCTGGTGGTGACCGAGATGGACTCTTTCCCGCGCTTCCTGCCTGACGACCTTGGCCTGGGCCGCCCGGGATTTGAAGCGCGCTGCCACGCCGCCCTGGCCGAAAGACATGCCGCCGAGTTGCCGGAGCTCGGCTCCGACTGGGGCCCACGCCTGTCCCGGGCCGGCTTCACCATCGAGGCCGAGCGGTTCTTCGCCATCGACCTGACGCCGCCGCTGCCGGCCTCCGCCAGCCGTTACGCCCAGGCGTCCCTGCGACGCCTCCGGTCCGGCCTCGACGGCCAGATGAGCGGCGACGACCTGGCCACGCTCGACATCCTGGTCGACAGCGACGGGCCCGACGGCGTCCTGCAGCGCGGCGACCTCACGGTCCGCACCGCGAGAACGGTGTGGGTGGGCAGGCGGCCATGAGGACCGCGCGCCGCTTACTGCGGTCCTGGCGCCCAGGGCTGCTGAAGGGGAGGCCGGAGCTCCTGGGTTCCGCTCCGGCGGACGAGCACGGTCGCCCCGATGCCTAGGATGACCGCGACGGCCGCGGTAATGCCCGCCTCGGCCAGCCGGGTGTTCGCCTCGCCCGTGCAGAACTGCTCGAACTTCTGCTGCTCGCTGACCGGTCCCGCTTCGCCCGGGGTGCCTCCGGTGTTGACGATGCCCGGGTCGATTCTGACCTGGATGGCGTTGTCGGAAGTGAGCCCCGGGCCGCAGAATCCCAGCGACGTGCTGGTCCGCTGCAGGCCAAGCGGCACGAAGAGCAAGGCCAGGGCGGCAGCCACGCCGCCGGCCACGACCGCGACGCCGCAGATGCGGATGATCTCCCGAGCGACCGGACGCACGGTTGCCTCCCTCACCGGATACGCATTGGAGACGATCGGGAACCCAGGCGTGTTCCCGTGCCTATACGAGGATGTTCCCACGCCGGTCCGGCGCGGATCTCGGTGGCGCCGACTACTGCGGGCGCTCTCCTTCTCCTGCCTCCGGTGGGACCCGTTACGCGTTGGGCCCCCCAAGGGGTTTCCGTCCCCCGGCGAGCGCATGCTCTACATCCACCCGGACGAGTGCGTGGACTGCGGCGCGTGCGAGCCGGTCTGCCCGGTCGAGGCGATCTCGTTCGAGGCTGACGTGCCCGGCCAGTGGAAGGACTTCTACCGGATCAACGTCGAATTCTTCGACGAGATGAGGCTGCCCCTAGAGATAGGACCGGGCCAACCCTGGGTGCCCGAACCAGCGAGGCGCGGGCACCCAGGTCAGGGGGCGGAGGCTCGGGGATTTGAACCCCGGATGGGCTGTAGACCCAAACCGCATTAGCAGTGCGGCGCCATAGACCGGACTAGGCGAAGCCTCCCGACGACCAGACGGTCGGCCTCAGCGTACCGGTATGCCGCCAGGCGCGCCAAAGTAGTTCTCCATCATGGAACACGGCGCACCGGGCGCACCGCGAGGACCCGGAGGACCCCGAGGCCGGGTCAGCGGGCCTCGATCACCTCGTAATCGCCCTGGGCGTACGCGTCGCGGATCCGGGTCTTGGCGAACTTGCCGACGCTGGTCTTCGGCACCTCGTCGATGAACGACCACCGCTCCGGCAACTGCCAGCGCGGTACCCGGCCGCCCAGGAACTCGCGCAGTTGCTCCGCGGTCACATCGGCACCCTCCCGGCGCACCACCGCGGCCAGCGGCCGTTCCCCCCACTTCTCGTCGGGGACGCCGATGACGGCGGCCTCGGTCACGTCCGGGTGGGCCATCAGGGCGTTCTCCAGTTCCATGGACGAGATCCACTCGCCGCCGGACTTGATGACGTCCTTGGCCCGGTCGGTCAGCCGCACGAAGCCGAGCCGGTCAATGGTGCCGACGTCACCGGTGCGCAGCCAGCCGTCGCGGAACTTGGCCGGGTCATCGTCCTTGTAATACGACCCGGTGACCCAGGGCCCGCGGCACTCCACCTCGCCGACCGCCTCGCCATCGTGCGGCAGGACCTCACCGGCGTCCCCGATCAGGCGGGCCTGCACCGTGCAGAAGATCCGGCCCTGGGTGTCCCGGTATTCCCACGCCTCCTCGGGCGTGAGCCCGGCCGGCGGGTGCGCGATGCTGCCCAGCGGGGAGGTCTCGGTCATCCCCCACGCCTGCACGATCCGCACCCCGAGTTCCTTCTCGTACGCCTCGATCAGCGCGTGCGGGACGGCCGAGCCGCCGCACGGCACCAGCCGCAGCGACGACAGGTCACCGCCGTGCGCGCGCACGTAACGCAGCAGCTCGTTCCAGATCGTCGGCACGGCCCCGGCCACGGTGGGCCGCTCCGCCTCGATCAGCCGGACCAGCGGCTCCGGCTGCAGGAACCGGTCCGGCATGATCAGGTCCGCGCCGCACAGCACCGCGGCATAGGCGAGGCCCCACGCATTCGCGTGAAACATCGGCACAACGGGAAGGATCCGGTCCTGTTCCGACAGAGCGAATGAGTTCCCCAGGCAGGCGCCCATCGAATGCAGGTAGATGGACCGGTGGCTGTAGACGACTCCCTTGGGCTGCCCGGTCGTCCCGCTGGTGTAACACATCGCCGCCGCGGACCTTTCGTCCAGCTCGGGCCAGTCGAACGACGCTGGCTCCGCGGCCAGCAGGTCCTCGTACGAGTGCACCTGGCGCCCCGGGCCGGCCAGCGCTTGAGCCTGGGCGGGATCCGTTAGGGCGGATAGTCCAGTCACCAGGATGTGACGGATCGTTTGCATGTCCGGCAGCACCCGGGCCAGCAGCGGCACGAGGGAGCCGTCCACGATGATCACGTGGTCCTCGGCATGGTTGGCGATATAGGCGAGCTGGCCGGGATCGAGCCGCAGGTTCAGGGTGTGCAGGACCGCGCCCATGGACGGCACGGCCAGGTAGGCCTCCAGGTGCTCGGCGTTGTTCCAGAGCAGCGTCCCGACCCGCTGGTCGCCGTCGATGCCCAGCTTGCGCAGCGCGTTCGCCAGCCGGGCGGCCCGCTCGCCGGTGGTCCCGTAGGACTGGCGGCGGGTGCCGTCGGCCCCGGCCGTCACGACCTCCCGGTCAGCATAGGCCGACGTGCCGTGGCGCATGATCTGCGTCACGGTCAGGGGCACGTCCATCATCGTGCTAAGCACGGGCCACCTCCTTGTGGGTATTCACCCTCCGGAGGGATCGTGTCATGACCTGGGGCGAATCGTCATCCTCCCAGGAGTTCAGCATCAATGCGGAGCTTGGCGACGGCACGTGACACGGTGCTCTTGACCGTGCCCTGGCTGACACCGAGCACGCTGGCGATCTCGGCCTCGGTCATGTCCTCGTAGTAGCGGAGCACGACGGCGGCGCGCATCCGCCGGGGCAGCCGCTCGATCGCGCGGCGCAGCGTGTCCTGCAGTTCACTGTCACCCGCGTGGTCGGCCACGGCCTGTTCGGGGATGTCATCAGTCGGGTACTCCTCCACCCGGCGCCGCCGCCACCAGGAAATCTGCGTGTTCACCATCGCCCGGCGCACGTAGCCGTCCACCGCGCCCCGGTCCTCGATGCGGTCCCAGGCCAGGTACGTCTTGGCCAGGGCGGCCTGGACGAGGTCCTCGGCATCGGCACGATTGTGGGTCAGCAGGTAAGCCGTCCGGAGCAGGGAGGCACTGCGGGCGGTCACGTAGTCACGGAACGCTGGATCACTGCCACCGACAGTCACAGCCCAACCGTACTCAGCCAAGCCGCACCACACAGCACCTGAACAAGAGTTGGCGATGCTCCTGACCTGCACTTTTATCAGTTGTCCGGGCATATGGGGCGAGTCGCGCCGTCGTCGTGACCCCTGCACGCCGCCGTCACACCGCCCGTAAGGTGACCGAACCGCTTGACGCGGCCGGTCTCCGACGCAATCGTCATGATCGGGCCTGGCTGCGCGGGGAGGGGATCATGCTTGATCAAGGCGGTCACGTAACGCGGCACGATAAGAGCTCTGGGTTAGGCGGCCCAGGGCCGAGCAGCACGGGGCCGAGCACCGCCGAACTGGCCGCGCGCCGGCGGTTACTCAAGGCCGCTGTCTTTTCGCCCGCGGATCGCCCGGACCAGATCCCCGCCGCCGACCGGGCCGCTGCGCAGTCCCGCGTCCTCGCCGGAACGGTGCTGGACGCCAGCCCGCACGTGCTGACCATCATCCGGGCCGGCCGGGAGGAGCGGCTGGCCCTGATGCCAGACACGAAGGCGTGGCGGGGTGGTCCCGCCGACCTGACCGCCGTCGGCGCTGGTGACCGGGTGGTGCTGCGTCTCCACCCATCGCGGCGCGGGGTGGCGGCCCGGGTATGGGCCAACATCGGCCGCGTCACCGGCGTCATCGTGGAACGGGACCGCGAGGGAGTCGTGGTCGACGCGGGGAAGGCGAAGGGACGCCAGGTCATCGTCATCCCCCGGCATGCGGAAAGCCGCATCCAGGTCCGCTTCCCGCGTCTCGAGCCCGGATACCTCATCGACGTCATCGGGCTGCGTCGCGGCGGGATCATCGAGGGCCTCATTCCCGCGACGTCCCAGCCGGCCTACCGCGCTGACCAGGTGCCGCGCCGTTCACCGGCCGGCGGCCGCCCGATGGCCCGCATCGGCGGCTCCGCGACCTGGCACGAGCCCGCAGGCGAGCCGGATGACGCCGAGGGTGTCTCCTATCCCGTGCTCGACCAGGACATGGGCGGCGACGAGGAGCCCATTCCCCGCCTGGGCTGCGTCCCGATGCCCTATCTCTCCATCGGCAGCCTGCTCGAGGTCCGCAACGAGTGCACGGGTGACTCCCGCGTCCTGCCGGTGACCGGCTGCGCCGCCGTGACCCGGCTTTTCTCCGATCGCTGCGTCACCTGCGGCACCTCACCCCGCGGCCGGGTCGCGGACCTCGCGCTGGCGAGTTTTGTGGAGCTCGGCGGTGACCTTGAACGCGGCTGCTTCAACGCGACGATCGTGACCGGCCAATGACGCCGCACGCTCTGACTGGACTAGTCAGCGAACTGCGGCAGCTCCAGGCCCCAGTTCTGGCGGTCATGCTGCTGGGCGCGTGCGCCGCGAAACTCAGCCGGGTGGTGCGGACTCACTCACTGGCCGCCGGGCTCGGCCCGACCGAGCTGTTCCCGCTGGCAGCCCGGCGCCCGGCCACGATGATCGTCTGCACGTGCGAACTGGCCCTCGGGGCCGCATTACTGGTCACGGTGCCGCCCGCGGCCCGCGATGGGACCGGTGCCCTGGACGGCGCCGCCGCGGACGGCGCCCGGATCGCCGCGACCGCCTTCTTCGTGGTGGCGCTGTGCGCGCTGATCGAGTTGCGCAGCCGGCGCCCGGACGTCGGCTGCGGGTGCTTCGGCGACCTCAGCACGCGCCCGGTGGACGCCCGCTCGATCGCCCGGTCGGCCCTGCTGGCCGTGGCGGCGCTGGCCTCGATTGGCGGCCCGGGCCTGCACGCGCCGCGGACCGGCGCCGGCGCCGCGCTGTTACTGGGCCTCTTCTGCGCCGAGTTCCTGGTGATCGCGGCGCTGTCCCCGGAGGCCGCCGAGGTACTGGTCCGGCTCGGCCGTTCGGAACCCTGCGAAGTGCGCAGCGTCCCGGCCCGGCGCACGCTCGCCGCGCTCCACCACAGTCCGCAATGGCCGCAGCGGGCCGGCCTGATCACCAGCGATGCGCCTTCTGACATGTGGCGGGAATTGTGCTGGAGGTTTGTCGTGTACCCCGGCCGGCTGGACGGTGCCGAGGCGGACGTTGTGTTCGCCGTGCAGATGAAGCAGCGCCGCCCGGTCATCAAATCAGCCGTTGTCCCCCGGCCAGCGCCGGCTGACCTGCCGCCAGGTGTCGTCCCGCTGAGTGCTATGCCAGTTTCTAACGCCATCTAGCAAGCGCGGTAGAAAAACCCATACTCCGGCAAAGGACGCCCGTTGTAGTCAGCGGGCCGTTTCGGCGGTGGTGACGATCCAGGCGAGGACCATGGCCTCCTCGTGCCAGGCGTCGTAGCGGCCGCTGCGGCCGCCGTGCCCGGCGACCATTTCGGTCTTCAGCAGGAACGGCCCGCCCGCCGCCTCGGCCTGCAGCCGGGCAATCCACTTGGCCGGCTCCGCGTAGCGCACCCGGGTGTCGTTCAGGCTGGTGAGCGCCAGAATGGGCGGGTAGGTCACGCCGGCGGCAATGTTCTCGTACGGCGAGTATGACTTCATGTACCGGTAGACCTCGGGGTCGTGCAGCGGATCACCCCACTCCTCCCACTCGGTCACCGTCAGCGGCAGGGAAGGATCGAGGACGCTGGTCAGTGCGTCCACGAACGGGACCTGGGCCACCACGGCGCCGTAGGCCTCCGGTGCGATGTTCACCGCCGCTCCCACCAGCAGCCCGCCGGCCGAGCGCCCGCGCGCGACCAGTCGCTGCGGCGATGTCCAGTCCTCGCTGACCAGGTGCCGCGCGCTCGCGACGAAGTCGGTGAACGTGTTGATCTTGCTGAGCATCTTGCCGTCGTCATACCACCGGCGGCCCATCTCGCCCCCACCGCGGACGTGCGCGATCGCGTAGCCGAACCCCCGGTCCAGAAGGGATAGCCGAGCGATCGAAAAGCTCGGGTCGGCTGCAATTTCGTAGCTTCCGTACCCGTAGAGGAGGAAGGGCGCGCTGCCGTCGCGTGGCGTGCCCTTACGGCAGACCAGCGAGATCGGGATGCGGGTGCCGTCCTGCGCCATCGCCCACAGCCGGTGTTGCTCGTAGTCGCTCGGGTCGTACTCGGCGCCGCCGGGCAGGGGCAGCACCGGACGGCGCCGCAGCAGGGTCAGCTCGCCGGTCCCGGTGTCGCAGTCATACACCGAGTCGGGCGTCACCAGCGAGACATAGCCGAGCCGGTAGGTCTGGGCGTCGTACTCCGGGTTGGCGTCCGGCGTGACCTGGTAGACCGGCTCGGGAAAGGCGATCTCGTGCGTGCTGCCGTCGGCCCGCAGCACCCGCAGGCCGGTCAGCCCGTCCTGGCGCAGGTAGACGACCAGGTGGTCAGCGAACGCGTCCACAGCGATCAGCCGGGTACCGGCGCTGTGGCTGAGAAGTGGCGTCCAGGCCGATGGATCGGCGAGCGGCGCCTCGGCCAGCTCGAAGTTCTCCGCATGGTCGTTGTGCAGGATCAGCAGCCGGTCGGTGCCGTCCGCTGTTACCTGGTGCTCGACGTCGTACTCGATTCCCTGCCGCCGCGGCGCTACGACGGTGAACTCGCCGCCCGGGTGGCTGGCATCCAGCAGCCAGGCCTCGCTGGTCAGCTGGCTCGATGCCGAGATGACCAGGAAGCGCTCGCTGCGCGTGAGCCCGACACCGATCCAGAACCGCTCGTCCGGTTCCTCGAACACGACCACGTCATCGCCGGCCGGGGTGCCGATGACGTGCCGCCACACCCGGTACGGCCGCCACGCCTCGTCGACGGTCACGTAGAATAGCGCCG
>Ga0302325_10017945_pt1 | contig 14928 bp, 12 predicted proteins | sample Palsa_T0_2_FD_201948 | JGI IMG/M metagenome (GOLD analysis project Ga0302325, IMG submission 201948) | Peat permafrost microbial communities from Stordalen Mire near Abisko, Sweden - Palsa_T0_2 | ecosystem: Environmental > Terrestrial > Soil > Palsa > Peat permafrost | place: Sweden: Abisko... | reverse complement strand
CCGACCCCCGACCCCCGACCTCCTACCCCCGACCTCCTACCCCCGACCTCCTACCCCCTCGCATTCGGCGTCAGCATATACCAATGATGCTTGCGGCTGACTAAATCGCACCAGTTCGTCCACCCGGGAATATTCGGGATCGGATCGCCATCCTTCCTTAGCATCACCACGGCGGCGATGGTTCCGTCATCAGCGGGCCAATCGGCGAGAACCGGCACGGGGCGGTCGAGATAGATATCCAGATCGAGCGTAACTGGTTTCCCATCGGGAGGGGGATCGAAATAGACGATCTTTCCATCGGGAAAAGCGGCGTGCAGACGGTCGGCGAGGGGTTTCATTTCGCTCAGACCGGCGACACTCCGGCTCCAGCCATACATGAAAAAAGCGTTGAGCAAGAGCATGAGGGCCGCGCCGGCGAAGAGAAAACTTTGACGCGATCGGGATTGGTAGATCATGCCTGCGATGACGATCGCCAGTCCGATGGTCAAAGTGATTGTTTGTAGTGCGATTGAATAGCAGCGCTCCTGTTCTGGGCCTTTCAAGAAAACGCCAGACGCGATCGGCACACCGATCGCGAAAACCAATAGTATCGCGCAATAGCTGATCCATACGAGATTGGACTTCGGCGAGCTTCCTTCGGGTCTGAGCCTCAGGGTCGAAGACAGTCGAGCCGCTGCGAGATTGCGCCGCGGGTATGAGCGCTTCATCCGCGTTGCGGCGTGGGCGGCGAGGATGGCGGCGGGGCCGGCCATCGGAAGCAGGTAGCGCTCCTTGCGATCCGGGAAGAAGCTCATGAACGCGATTGGTGCGACAACGAGAAGGAGGGCGAGCACGATGGGTTTGTTCCTATAAATGGTTTTACAGCCCAGATAGAAACCGGCAATGAACAGGGGAAGCCAGGGGAGGAGATTGGGGAGGAGCGTGAGGTAGGCAAACCACGAAATCAGCGGCGGAGCATGGGAGGGAACGGCGGCGCGGCGGCGGTCAATTTCGGTGAGCCAGGTGGAGGCGGTTTGCGGGTTGCGGAGCAGAACGCTGATCGGCCAGGGAAGGGCGATGGCGAGCATGATGATGACGCCGAGGAGGAGGGAGAGAGCTCGGCGGCGGCGCGAAGGCGCAAGCGAAGTTCGCGCCGCTCGGCTAGCGGTGCGTCGCTTGAAGAGGAGGAATGTTCCTATCGGTAACAGAGTCTCAACCAGCGCGACGGGACCTTTGCACATCAGCGCCAGTCCCAGTGCGCTTCCCGCGCCGATGCATCCAATCCACAAGCGATCGCGCAAGAGGGCGGCGGCGAGGAAGGCGTTGGCGACGAGCACCCAGAGGGCGAGATAGACGTCGGTCGTGGCCGAGCGGGTGTAACGGAGGAACATCAGGCTGGTGCCGAAGATGAGGACGGAGGGAATCACGTGGGCGGGGCCAGCGACGAGATTGGCGAGGCAGGCGACGGCGAAAAGCATTCCGCATGCGGCCAGCAGGGCGGGCCAGCGAACTTCCCAAGCGAGCCAACGGTAAGCGGATTCTCGCGTCGCGGGATCGGTGCTGGCGAGATCGCGCACGGTTTGCTGGGTGACTGCGGCGGCGGAAATCCAGGTGGGAAGTGGGGGTTTCTTCGATCGCGGCTGGTCACCGAGCATCGGTACCCACCAGACTGCGCCGTGGGGTCCTCCGTTGCGAATTTGAAGAACGGTCTGGACGACGAGGTCTTCACTGTCGCCGGAGAATTGTGGCCAGGAGAGGGTCGGGGCGATGGCGAGAAAAAAGATCGCGACGATCAGCAGCGTTTGCCGCACGAGGCGATTCGTCCGGCGTCGAGCCGCACCAACGGACGAGCCGGCAAGCGGCGATTGCATGATCGGCGGAGTGCTCATGGATGGGATGGCATGGTCGCGGTGGCGCGCGCGGCTCGCTTCTTCTTGGCCGCCATGCGGCGGGCATGCTCGATTCTTTCCGCCTTGGTCAGCCGGTGTTTTGGTATTGGCGCAAGCTCCGCCAATTTCAAACTGGCGTCAGGACCAGCGATGACCGCGCCTTGCTGGCGATGAATTGTCCGCAGGAATTGCCGCAGCTTCTGCTCGTATTCGCCCTTTGATTGATGCCAGTCTTCCGCCGTGGGGAATATTGCAAGATGAAAAAGCTGACCGGCGACTTTGGTCTTGGTGCCGATGATGGGGGCGTACACTTGTCGGTCGCACAGGAACGTCAGCACGCTTGCATCGGGGCCGATGATTTTGTCCTTCTTGTTGGTCGAATTCTGTATCTCCTGAGCCAATTGATCGCAACCAATCCAGTGCCCATAGTCGTACGTCCGAAGAAAACCGATATGACGCAAACCGACCCAGTGGTGATGCGGATCGAGCAACCTGCTGAATCCGCGCTGAATTAGGATGACGTCAAAGCTGGCCACGGCATTGATCGTGAGTAAAAAGAAGAGTCCAAATCCGATCGTGAATCGGGCGGCGGCGATCGAGTGAAACTTTTGGGCAAGCCATTGGAGGAATAGACCCCATCCCGCCAGAAGCAGCGGCAGAATCATCAGAAAATAGCGCGGAACCGAGCCGGCAAAGATCAGCGCGATCACGGTGATCAAGACGAACATCCCCCACAGCATGTTTCGCCGCGCCAGGCGGATGCCGGCGATCAGGACGATCAATGAAAATGCCGTTCCCCATCCAAGGTGATGCGTGCCCAGCGGCACAAGGCCCCATCCCGATCGGAATCCCCACATGGCCATCGGCATCGCATCTTCGAGAAGCTCACCCACATTGCCCGGCAGGAGCGGTGCAACCTTGCTGCCGAAGTTTTCCACCTTCGACATCATTCTTTCTTCGTATCCGCCGGAAAGAAACCCAGCCTGACGAGAGCGGATGTCGATCAGTGTGATGAAGAGAAGGGTGGCTACAACCAGTGCGCCGATGAGCAGAAACGATCGCCAGCGGATGGCTGAACGGCGCGCGGGCGTATCATCCGCGAAGGCGCAAGCGAATGATGGGGCGTGCTCGCCAGTACCAACCGTGCCCCGCAGGATCCCCCAAAGGCAGGCAGCGACGAGGGCGGCGCCCAGCATCATGAAAGTGGGTCGCATGGCGGCGGCGATGAGCAAGCCGATGAATGTATTCAACATCCCGATCACGAGCCATCGGCGCTTACCCGCGCGCATGACTTGCTCGTAACCGAGCATCGTGACGACCACGCCCAGCAGAAAAGGCATATCGCTCAGAATCTCGTTTGAATATTGGATAAATCTGGGATTGTTCCCCATGCCCACCGCCACGCACACCGCCAGCCATCGCGGCAGGCGATAAAGCATCAGCCGGTAGATCAGCACGAGCGACAGCATCGCCATCCCCATCATGACGATCAGCGGCGGCAGATCGCCTCTGCCGAACATTCGTTCCAGCGCTGCGAGCAGCAGGGGCAGGCCAGGATAGCGCGTGCCCTGTTCATTGTGATATTCATCCAGGCCGGGGATGTCGGTACGGAAAAAATAGCGGCCGGTGGTCGCGAGATTGTGGCCGAGCTGCCGGTAGGCGGCGCTGTCAGGTCCGAAATGCCATTTTCCGTTGAACGAACAAATCAGGAGAATGGCGACATACGTGAACCAGATTCGCCGATGGCGGTCGATCCAATCGGTGATGGCGGCGGTGTGGGCGATGGGACCCAAAGCGCTGGCGATGGGAGATGCAGATGAGGCGGGAGTTTGGGCGGTCGCGCTATCCGACATCGGCATACCATACAAGATAGCCCTGATTGCGATTGGCGACGAACGGGATCACGCGCTTGAGCCGGCTCGGCACATCGCGCTTCCAGATATCCAGTTCAGGCGGTTCGAGCACGACCCACGTTCCCAAAGGCACCTTGTGCCAATCCAGCGTGTCATCGTCGGTTGCGGTAGTGGGGAGGCCCGAATAGTAAAAAAGCTCCGGCTGATCCAGCACCATCATGCACGTGACCAATTTCGCATCCGGCCCGGTGATCGAGCGGATCATCTGCCCCTGATCGAGGCTCGAGCGGTGAAGGCGATCAAAATGCGTGAGATATGCGGTGTTGAGTGACAGGCAGATGAGAATCCCCGGTAGAGCGTACAAAGCCCGCCAATTATGCTGGCCGCGCGAAAAAGCACGCACCACCAGGGCAACGAATGAAATCGCGACCAGACCCGTCACGATCAGCAACGGCCGAATCGGTGGATGTCGCCACAACATGACGCTCAGCACCACGACCACAAATCCAAAGATCATGGTGGATCCCACTGCGATCACCTGGAAGAGCTGCCGCAGCGATGCACGGAGCTGGGGAATGAACGTCGCGACGGCCCCGGCCAGCGGACACATGAGAGGAAGCGTGACATAGGCGTATCGGGGCAGATGCATACCCGATACAAAGCACACCAGCCACGCGAGCAGGATCGTCCAGGCCAACGCGGCCATGCGCGATCGTTTCACAGGCTCGGCGGCATCACGCACCGCGCGCAGGAACGACAGCGGCAACGCGAGGGAAACCGGCAGGGCGTAAGCGAACATGATCAGGGGAAGCAAAACGATTCCAATTGCCCGGGCCACGCTCCAATCATGCGGATGCAAATCCTCCGTGCCTTCCTGAACCCCCGTGAGGTCGGCGGCCATGTGATGTGATTGAATGTATCGATAGGTTGCAAATGCATAGAGCGCAAAGATCGAGATGCCGATGACAAACGGCAGCCAAACCCTGGGCTTTAACAACTGTGAAGCCTTTCGTTCTCGAATGCGCACGATGGCGATCCAGATCAGCGCGCCCAGGATGGGCGGAAGTCCGCAGGGACCTTTGGTGAGAAAGGATGCGCCAATCGCCAAGCCGCCAAGGATGATCCACCACGCCATCTTTCGATTCAATCCAAACTGCATTTCCAGCAGGCAGATCGCGGCGACGGTGGAGACCAAGGCGTTGGTGAGATCAATGTCAGCGCCGCGATCCTCCCCCCACATCGCGACCATTGAGACGTAAGCCAGTCCACTAACGATTCCCGCCACTCCGCCGAACCATCGGCCGGCGAGCCAGCAAAGAAGCGAAGCGAGAATCGCTCCCTCAACGGCGGAGGGAAGGCGCCAGATGAACGGCGATGCGTGGCCCGAAACTGTCTCGAACGTGGCCGCAATCCAATAGTGCAGTGGAGGCTTGGCGAGATAGACGCGGCCATACATTCGGGGCACGAGCCACTCGCCCGATTCCACCATTTGATGCGCGGTGATGGCTCGATGCCCCTCAGTGCCCGCCAGCGGCGAATCGACAGGTAGCGGCACAAAGCAGGCCAGGGCTGCGACAAAGACGATGGCGAGGGCGCCCGATTGTGTCCATCCGGCTTCTGGTTTGCAGGTCTCGGTCAGCGGGGCGTTGATATCCGTGGCTGTCATTGCGTCAAGTTGGGGTCCAATTTCGGCAGCGGATCAGGCACGCGCTGGATGATCCCATCCTTCACCAATGCGCCGGCCCATTCGCCCATGTGCTCGTTCAAGAACGGAATCAGCGTGTGATTCTTTCGCGGATCGTGCCCGTAATGCTTCAGTTCGGCAAGTGCCTGCTCCGGCGGCACGCCCTGTACAAGCATCCGATACACCGCCACCACGCCGCCAGTGCGCTGCGCGCCAGAATGGCAATGCACCAGCACCGTGTTGCCCGCGCGGTTGGCATCGCACAGGGCGGTGAGCGCCCGCGTGTACATGTCCGGCGGCGCGACGCCATCGCCCATCATGGGAAAATTCAAGAACTGTATTTTGTCTTCCGCCGCGATTTGTTTCTCGGCCTGCACGTCTGGATCATCCTCGTCATCGTTGGATAGGAAAATGATGACGGCGATGTGATTAGCCTCCAGCTTGCGTCGCATCAATGTCGGAGACATCTGAGCGCTACGGTAGATCTGGCCCGGGACAACCACGCCCCAGTTGGCACGATACAGCAGCGTCCACCAATAGACAGGAAAAGCGGCGGCGACGAGCGCGATCGCGATCGAAGCAACGACGCGCCGTTTGCGCGAACGGTCGGCGACGGATGGCGAGTGATGAGGATGCAACACATCGGTCATGAGCGATTCCGTCGCGTCACCGCGAGGCGCCATCGATGATAACAGCGACGGCGCGGTTGGAATACTTCAATGGAGCGTGAGAAGTGATGCTTGACCCAGAGGAGCGCCCCAGCGGTATCGTGGTCGCCGTGAGCGAGAAACCATCCTATCAGTGCTCAACCTGCGTCGCCTGAGGGGGCCGCATCGGCGAATTTATCGGACGTGGGATATCGATAAAAAGAGGCCGATGCTCGCCGTAACACCGGCCTCGAATGGGCTGCCCGGCCGTAAACGGCCGGAGACCACAGCCATGTAGAATAGATCGTCTGAGCGTTAACGAGGCATGAGGAAATTCAGGGGAGGAGGGGGAGGGGTCCCCAGGGCGATCGCAATTGGGAGAACTCGACGAGCCGCGACCGTCAGGGAGCGCTTCTCCGGGGAGGGGAAGCGCTTCCTCACGGTCGCGGCTCGTTAAACGCGATACCCCTCGGAGAGCTGCCAGCCCGCTCCAGATTTCACTTGCATCGGCCAACTCCAATCGTTACTGTATTAGTGATCTAGTACACGATGAAAATCGATGCGGATAATCCCGTCCCCATTTTTCAGCAGATTGTCGATCGGCTGACCGCTGCCGTGGCGGCGGGCATTTATAAATCCGGGGAAATGGTGCCTTCTGTGAGGCAGCAGGCGGTGCATCTGCTTGTCAATCCCAATACGGTGCAGCGGGCCTATGAGCATCTGGAACGCGAGGGCGTGCTCATCAGCCGGCGCGGGAATGGCATGGAGGTCGCCGAGGGGGCCAAAGCGCTTGCGACGAACAAATCGATCGCAGGCGTTGGCGAAGCATTTGCACAGGGGATCGAAGCCGGCAAGGCCGCCAAACTTTCCCGCACCACCATCGACGGTCTCTATCGCAAAGCATGGAACGGTCACAACCAAACCGATTCGGAGAACCCATCATGACCCGAGCGCCTTCAATCGAATCTCCCGAGCCCGCGATCGAATTTGACCATCTATGTCGCCGGTTTGGCAAAGTGAATGTTGTGGATAATGTCACATTCAGCGTCCCCACCGGAACCACCTGCGGCTTCATCGGTCTCAACGGCGCAGGCAAAACCACCACCATTCGTATGCTCGTCGGCCTGCTCGCGCCGACCGGCGGCCAAGTCAGCGTGGCCGGTTGCCAGATGCCCAGCGAGCGCGATCGAGCCAAGCGGCTCATCGGCTATGTCCCCGATCGGCCCACCGTCTATAGCTGGATGACCGGCCATCAGGCGATCGCATTCTGCAAGGCGATTTATGGCTCGCAATGGGATGATTCGCTCGCCGCCTCCATCGCTCGAACTCTCCGTATCGATCTCACTAAAAAGGTAAAACATCTATCCAAAGGCTCAGCCGCGAAACTATCCCTCCTGCTGGCGATCGGCCACGATCCGCGTGTGCTCATCCTCGATGAGCCCACGAGCGGATTCGATGTGCTTGCCCGCGATGAATTTCTCGAAGGTATTCTAACGGTGAACACCGCCGCACAATCGCAGGGCCGGCCCCCTCGCACGGTACTGTTTTCCTCCCATTCGCTTGGCGATGTGCAGCGCCTGGCCGATTCGGTCGCCATCCTGCATCAAGGCAAGCTGCTGCTCCATGAGCCGATCGACCAGCTTCTCACCCAAACCAAGCGGATTCGCTCGGTGATGGATGAATCCCCGCGAAAAACCATCGCCCCGCCCGGCACCCTGCGCGAATCACACCTTGGCCGCGAATGGACGGTAACGGTCAAAAATTTCTCCGCCGATCAAGTCGATTTCATCCGCGGCAAGAACAGCGTAACGCAGGTGGATGTGCAGGACCTGACGCTGGATGAAGTCTTCCGCGATTACGTGCGGCAAGAGGCGGATGCGCCTGAACTGGTAAAGGCGTGAGGTGATGCGATGAGCGAATCAAGCGCGCCGCCCACAGCTTCAAGCCTGCAAATCATGCGGGCGTTGCTCGCCAAGGACTGGCGGCTGTTCCGCGCGCCGATGATCGCGCTGATCGTCATCGGCTTGTGGCGCTATCTGATTTGGCTGACGCCAATGTTCGGCATGGGCCTTAGAGATCACCTTTCCAATTCGCTCCTCGATTGGCAAATCGGCGCATGCGACCCGACCGCCTTGTTCGCCGCGGTATTTGGGGGTATCGCCATTGCCGGGGAACGTTCCAATGGAGCAGCGGATTTTCTCGCAGTGCTGCCGATTACCCGAGGCCAAATCATCTTCAGCAAATGGATGGTCAGTGCTGTTATGGTCGGCGCTTGTATGTTCCTCCATTTTTTGCTCGCGTACTCGTTTCAGTCTTCCTCCAACATCGGGCAACTTGGCCCGGGGTTCTGGGCAAGGTCCGCGGCTGTTTGGATCGGATTCACCACATCGTTTTTCGGCATCGCATGGCTTTTAAGCACGTTCACCCGAAGCGGACCGATCAGTACGTGCGTATCAATCGGGCTTACCATCGCGATCTTCTTCCAAGAAGAGATTAGTGACGTTCCGCCGGATGTCTGGGCGAGGTGCTGCAGGCTCGCCCTGCCACCACTTTCGATCGGCCTTGCTAGTTTGATTGTCGGAACTCTTTATTACCTAAGGCGCGTGGCGCCGTAGCATCGCGCCCGCGGCTTTGTCTGAGGCCGATGGATTTTTGGAAGCATTGCCATGACCGATTCACAACCACCGTCTGCTGTTTCAAATCTGCAAATCATGCGCGCCTTGCTCGCCAAGGATTGGCGGCTCTGCCGCACAATGATGATCGGGTTGATCGCTCTCGGCGCAGCCTGCTATCTGATTATCGGCAGTCTCGCTCTCTATTCGAGTGCGATCATCGATTTCGACAGCGTTCTAGGGTCCGTGTGCATTGCGGCCTTAATTGCGTGCGTCGTATCCAGCTCCGTGGCATCCGCCTTCGGCGGGGCGGCAATTGCTGGAGAGCGAATCGATCGAACCGCCGATTTCCTCGCCGTACTCCCGGTCACGCGGCTGCAAATTGCTCTGAGCAAACTCACGGTCAGCACCATTATGCTTGGCCTGTGCACGGCGTTTCATCTGAGCGTCGCTGCGTTGAGTTTTTTAGTCGCAATTCATCTCGATTTCCTCCGGCAGAACTCGCCTGACGAAACGCACCGCGCGGTAATTGAAATCTCGATGGAAACTGCCTGCTGGCTCGGCTGCACCGCCTCCTTCTTCGGCGTGGCCTGGCTTCTAAGCAGCTTCATGCGAAGCGCCACAATCAGCGCCGGCGCGTCACTTGGACTGACGATCTTCGTGTTTATTTCTCTTGCAATCCCGAGGTCCGATTTCCTAGCCCGTCAAGTCGAGATGGCGCCGAAGCTTGGCCTGGTGCCGTTGCTGCTCGGACTTGTGAGCCTGATTGCCGGGACGCTGTATTACCTGCGGCGAGTGGCGCCGTAGCTTTTGAACTGTGAGGTGAATAGTGCCCGCTGCAAAATCGCCGCTCGTTTCCAATCTCGATGTGATGCGCGTTCTGCTCGCCAAGGACTGGAGGCTCTTCCGCGCGCCGATGGTCGCGCTGATTGTCGTGGGCGCGGGGTGTTATTTGATCGCCTTGGCTAACATTCTTTATCCGCAGCCCGAGCATGATGCGCTCCAGTCCCTGCTCACGGCGGCAGGCATTTCATTCGAACTAACTGGCCTGCTGGCGGCGGCATTCGGCGGTGTTGCCATCGCCGGGGAGCGCGCTGATCGAACGTCCGATTTCCTGGGCCTCCTGCCGGTTACACGAATGCAAATCATTCTGAGCAAATGGATCGCCAGCATCTTCATTATTGGAACGTGCGCGGCATTGCATTTATTAATTCTCGGCCTATGCGTGCTTGCGCGGTCCGATGTGGCCAACTATGGGCCCCATGATATGCAATGGGCGGTTGTCCTCCCTCTCTGGATCGGTTTCACCACCTCGCTCTTTGGAATCGCGTGGCTGCTGAGCACGTTCCTTCGCAGCGGACCGATCAGCGCGTGCATATCGATCGCAACCACCATCGCGCTATTTGCGATGGTCGCGCTCCGATTGGACGCGGGTCATTACAGCGATCAGCAGGTGCCCCTCATCCTTGCCTCGACCTCCATGGCCGTCGGGCTTTCGACCCTCATCGGCGGGGCCATCTATTATCTCCGGCGCATCGCGCCGTAGGCCTCAGACTTACCTGCATCCACGCGAACTTCACTGAGCTGCCTATGAATGCCTGATCGGAGCTTCTTCGATCCATCGCGCCAGCGGCTCGAATTTCGGCGCGCGGCCCAGCGCGCCCGCAGCGTCACCTTCGCCGCCGGTCTCCTCGCTTGCGCGACCCTCGGGCGTTAGCAGCACGATAATGCGAGTATGGCTGAGCAACGATGGCAGATGCACCACCAGATTTCTTACATCCGGCTGCTGCTTCTGCGGCGGCGGTGGATTTGCTGATTGAATCTCAAACGTCGCGCCGGCCGGGGCAACAATCCGCGCGTGCATCATCTTGCCGCCCAGGCGAAGCGTCGCCCCATCACCGCTGCCGCCATCGATGGAAATCTTCGCGCGCGTGTGGAAATTCCACGTGATGCGCGATGGCGCCGACAGCTCGACTTCATCGACGATGGCGACGTCCCGGCGGTTGAGCAGTTCAATGCCGCGAAGGATTCGCCGCCCGCGCGGATAGGCGCTTGTCATATCCACGACCGCGTAGGATCGGTCGGGGCCGGAATGGAAGGCGACCATCCTTGAATCGCCGTCGGGATCCTGATTCGAATTATCGATCGTCAGCGTGTTGTGGCCTTCGGTGCTGCAGCGGTAGTAGCTCCAGCGCCTGTCCGAGCCGTTGTATCCGGACAGGCCATAATCATCCGGGCCCAGATCCAATGCCCAGCGTTGTCCCAGCGCGTCCATCACGAACGAGCCCAGGTCGAGATGCCGGTGCGAGCCTTTGTTGGTTCCACCTTTGAAACCGATCCATGTTGCATCGTGATCCTGCCAATCGCCGCGGAGGAAGGCGACATCGACACCGCGAAAGAGGGCGTCCAGTGGAAGCGTTGCCTCGGCGACCTTCTCGAACGGCTCGATCGGGCCAAGCCGCGCCCGCCAGACGATTTCAAAGATATTCGCTTCAGGCAGCGATACATAATCTTCATGCGAGGCATAGATCGGCCGCCTGAAGCGACTCGCGAGATAGAACATGAAGGATGCGGGATGAATCTGTTCTTCGGCATCTCCAAAATTGAACGTCTTTTTCGTCGGCCCGGTACTGTGAATGCGGAACATTCCGGTATCGGCAAATCCCGGGTAGGCGGAGGCGCCGAAATCCGTGCCCAGACCGCTGTCGAGCGCGGAGAGATAAAACGTGGCGTATCGCGTCGCGTAATCCCAATAGATGGGCCCCTCGGGCCACGCCCCATCGGGTCTGTACTGGCTCATGGCAGGCGGCAGCGAGCGTCGCGTCGCATCGATCAGCTCCTTGGCGAGCTTGGGATCTTCATCGGCAATGGCGATCGCCGCGACCGCCACGCCACCGTTGCCAACGGGATTGTGGTTTGACGTGGTGAAGGTCCAATCCTCGTGATGATCATAAGCGGACATCGCCGGACGCAGCCCTTTGCTCAAAATCGCTTGGTAAATTGCCTCGCGATCCTCCGGCGGGAGATAGTGATAGAGCCAGTCGTAGCCCAGCCCCATCGCGTTGAGCATTTCGGCGGTCGGCAGAAAATCGACTGGATGCCAATCGGGGAAATCGGCAGCGGCGAACATTTCCTGGCGCGCACGGGCCGCGAATCGCTCGTCGCCGGTGAGACGATACAGCCCGGCGAGCGTTCCGACCCGCTGAAGCACCAGCCGGCTCACGATCAGCGACTTTTCGGTGTCCCGCACATACTGTGCCGGCGGCTCGGTGAGCATTTTCTCACCCTCATGCCGCAGCAACTCGAATTTCTCCGAAAGAGTCGGATCGCGATGGATTGCCGCCATGATCGATGGAATCTCGGCGTCCGCGAAGACGAGCCGCGGGTGCGCGCCCGTTACCTGGGGAATTGGTTCGCTCAGTCGCACTGTTCGTGGAATCGGCGTGTCTGAATCAGGATGATGCGGGCTGGAAATCAGCTCATCACCGCCGGTCGCCAGGATCTTGCACCCGGCCAGGATTGACAAAAATACAACGGCCCAGAGGTGCGCTTGTTTCATGTGTCCGATTCCTCGCAGTTCATATTGACCCATCAACGGATGGAAACGATAGCGAGAAACGGGCGAATGTGCGCTGCCATTGCCGCGGCAGCCGCCTTGCATCGGCAGGCTGCTTTGCGCACCATGAAATCCGATAGATGAACATGAACGCAGCGCAGATGTACAACCTGATGCTTGCCGATTCGACCACGCCCACCGAATGGGCGGTGTACGGCATCGCCGTCGCGGCAACGGCGTTTGTTCTCTTGCGATCGAGAACGAAGGCTAAAAAGGATCCAATGAACCGTCCGCCGGACGTGAATTCGCTGGCGCAGCAGCGATCGGTGGAGCGGCAGATGCAGAACCTGCTGATTGAACTTTCGGAAATGGCGAGGCAAGTCACGGCGGGATTGGACACGCGCGCGGCCAAGCTTGACGCGCTGATTCGAGAAGCGGATGAAAAAATCGCCGCGCTTACCAGCCTTCGGAGCTCGATCGATCTCAATAATTCGACGCCCGCCCCGGCCGCCGCGCCGCCGCCGTGTGCGTACGAGCCGGATCCCCGGCACCTGGAGGTCTACACCCTCGCCGATCAAGGCCAGAGTCCGAGTCAGATTGCCGGACAGTTAAATCGTCCCAATGGAGAGATCGAGTTGATCCTCGCGCTGCGCCCGCGGAGCTAGTGATGCTTGACGAACCCGCCATCCGAAAATTGCTTCAGCGCGTAGCCGATCGCGAGAGCGGCGTTGAGCAGGCGATGAATTCCCTGGCAACGCTTGCCGCTCAGGAACTGGAGTTTGCAACGGTCGACCACCAGCGATCTGCGCGATGCGGATTTCCAGAAGTGATCTACTGCGAGGGAAAAACGCCGCTTCAGGTAGCGACAATCGCGGCAGCTATCTCGGCGAGATCGCCTCAGGTGCTGGGAACACGAGCGACTCCCGAGCACTACACCGCCGCTCGCGCGTTGGTTCCCGATCTACAATACAGCCCCATCGCGCGCGCCATTTGGCGCGATAGCGAGCAGCACCGCGAGCGGATGGGCGGTGTCATGCTCATCGCCGCGGGGACGAGCGATTTGCCGGTTGCCGAGGAAGCCGCGCTCACGCTCGATCTGATGGGGCACACGCCCTCACGAGTGAACGATGTCGGAGTCGCCGGATTGCATCGGCTGCTGGCGCATCTCGCGGCGATGCGATCGGCGAATGTCATTATCGTCATCGCCGGGATGGAAGGCGCGTTGCCCAGCGTGGTAGGCGGATTGGTATCGGCTCCCGTGATTGCGGTGCCCACCAGCGTCGGCTATGGCGCCAGCTTCGGCGGCGTGGCAGCGCTGCTCGGGATGCTAAACAGTTGCTCCGCGGGCATCGCGGTGATGAATATCGACAACGGATTCGGCGCCGGTCATCTGGCGGCGCGGATCAATCGACGCGTCATGGAAAACATCTGAGAACATGTCCATCGCCCCACTCACGCGAGCCTGGCTGATTCCGTTGCCCAGTGGCTTTCCGCTGGAGCCCTTGGAACTCGTAGCCAGCAATAAGGGGCGAAGCCTCGTCCTCGGACGGAATCAGAATTGCGACTTGCCGCTGCCTCCTCAAATCGAAAAGGTTTCGCGCCACCATGCGCAGTTTGACCTGCAGAGCGGGGGGTGGCGCGTTGCCGATCTGGGCAGCCGATGGGGGACCAGCGTTAACGGCGTGGATCTGCAACCCAATCGCCCGGTCCCCTTGAGCGAAGGAGATTTGGTTCGGATTCAACCCTGGACGTTGCGCTTTAGCCGGGACCGCACATCGACAACCGGTTCGCTGTCGCTGGATGATGGCAACACCACGATGGTTCGCAGCCACGTCGGCCAGTCGGCAGAACCGTTGCGGCAGGATCTGCTGACTCTGCTGTTGGAAGGCGCGTCCGCGATTCAGTCGGCCGCTGATGAACCGAAACTTGCCGCAGTTCTGCTGGATTTGGCGCGGCGCGGCACGGGGCTGGAAAATGCGACGTTGCTGCGCGCGCTCGATGCAAATGGCCGTGTTGATGAAATCGTCGCCAGTTCCAGTCCGAGCCATTCTCGCCCGCCGGCCATGCGGTTCAGCCGGTCGCTTTTGTCGGCGGCATCGCAGGGGGCGGTGGCGGAATTCTCGGGAAGCGGGAAGATCGATCCCTCACTGAGCATCGTGCAAGCGAAGGTGTCGATGGCGATCTGCGCGCCGTTGATGCTGGGCACGACGGTGGCGGCGTATCTCTATCTCGATTCTCGCGGCGGGGACCAGGGCAGGCCCAGAATGCTTCGCCCCAATGCCGCCGGTTTCTGCCAGGCACTGTGCAAGATGGGCGGACTGGCGCTAGCGAACCTCAAGCGCATCGACATCGAACGGCGCGCAGCGCACATGGAAGCGGAACTAACCGCGGCCGCCGCCGCTCAGCGATGGATACTTCCCCGCGAGCCGATCACCGCCGATCCGTTTATTTGCGTGGGCCAAAGCCAGTCGGGCGGATTTTTGGGCGGCGATTTCTTCGACGCCCACGTATTGCCGGATGGCCGGCTGGCAGTTTGTCTCGGGGATGTGAGCGGCCACGGCGCGGCGGCCAGTGTTTTGATGACGGCCGCGCAGGGGTTTCTTCATGCGGCGCTCGCCGCGCACGGCGATCTGGCTCGCGCGGTCAATAGTCTCAACGCGTTCATCCAACCGCGCTGCCCATCCGACACCTTTGTAACGTTGTGGACG
>Ga0302325_10017944_pt1 | contig 14928 bp, 12 predicted proteins | sample Palsa_T0_2_FD_201948 | JGI IMG/M metagenome (GOLD analysis project Ga0302325, IMG submission 201948) | Peat permafrost microbial communities from Stordalen Mire near Abisko, Sweden - Palsa_T0_2 | ecosystem: Environmental > Terrestrial > Soil > Palsa > Peat permafrost | place: Sweden: Abisko... | reverse complement strand
CCCCGTCAACTCCTGTTCTTGGTCGCCGCCCTGAGGCTAGAACACCTAGCAGACACAATCGAGGAGTTCAATCTCTTTCTTCCCTCCCTACCACTCCTGGCTCTGGTCGCTCCCAAAACGCCACCTCTACTCTCCTTCCATCTGCCCAGTTCTCTCCTGAGTCCGAAGCTCGTACACTCAGCCATGCCGTTAACCATCAATCCCGTCACCGCCGTCGCAAGTCGCGTGATAGCACCATCTCCGCATCCGACAACGAGGAAATTGGTCGCAGTTCTGGTAACCCAACCCAGAACTCGTTCCGTCAGGAGAGTGAAGAGATCCAAGAGAGTCAAGCAAGCCAGAGTGCGACCGAGATGCTTCGTGCTGATCCCCGCGAGTCGTTCGAGGTTGCAGCATCTCGCTCCGTCACCCCAACCGTGGTGGACAAGACCTTGCAGCAATCAAAGATCTTTGGAGTAATTACAAAACGTAAGCTTGAGGAGGATGTTCTTAGCCCGGCAGCGAAAAAGATGCGCACTGGTGAAGGAATTGGTCTAGGTATTGGTTTCGAAGCGGGTCGTGCTTCTTCCTAATGCCTGTACAGTATGAAAGTAATCTGCTCTCCACATTCCATTCTTGTACTAGTAGAACAACTCTGGACAAATTGGGGTGGACATGTATGTAGTTGACTCGATAAGGAATTCAATGCTTTTCCCATTCAATATTCGTGATTTGTTGTTAAGTGAAGTCTGGTCGGTGAATCCCTCTCCAACTCAAGATTTCGAATTAGGTTTCGGAGCATAAAATGGAGAAATAGTCAAATCCAGGGTCTCCGAGTTTCACCTACCTTTTAGTTTAAACTACTTAATCACATATTGAGGACGACAGTTTTCTAAGGGATATCTTATTTGACCTCAAATCACCTAATGGGAGCATATAATGGAGGGATATCGCAAGATTACGGGAGGAACGCAATTCTGTCGTCGACTTCTTTGACAATCTAAATACCCTTACTAACCTGTCCTAAGGTCAAGAATGATAAGAACGGTAGGACGGTTTAAGTGACTCACGACGTCTTCGCCGTTGGCCTTGTCATCAAAACCTCAAATCTCCTACAATCCCTCAGACAATCCAGCTCTCATACAGACCATCATTATCGACGGCATATCCGAAGCTCAGCCTTCCGGCACTTGGCTGCCAAAAGGTACGCACTCCAATGGACAAGGCTACGCAACACCATGCTGAACCAGCAGGGCTGAAAAGGCCGGAGCATTGCCAGGCCTGCAGCTCCAAAATCTGGGGCATGTCGTTGAGCGAAGCTCATCCACCAGAACTGGGACTGCTCGCGGATTAGTCATATAGTTGCCTATTATCGTATTAGACCAAACGAATGACCTTCTAATAATACTTTTTCCCCCCTTCCAACGAGCTGCACGCTGGATCAGTTGCGTAGCGCATCACCAGCAGGACCGTACTTAATCCAGAAAAGCTCTCGGATTAGACACCACCCACCTATCAAGCACTCTGGTTAAGGCATTCTCTGAGGCATAAAGAGGCCGAAGCGCTAAACCTTAGCCTCTTTCTGACGATCTTTGGGCCCAATTTTTAGAGTCTTTCACGTTAGAACGATTAACGGCATTTACGGTCTGGTACTCGACGTCTTTCCAAACAGAAAGGCTGAATCTGAGCATCAATCCGAAGTAGACCTCCACCTTTGTATACTCGTTAGAGGTTCCCATCTCGGGGCAAGGTTGAAGTCCGAAACGAAGCGAGCCCAACCCCGACCTCATAACTCCGGCCCGTTTAACTTTCCCGAACCTTCCTCACTCCAACCTTCGACAAGACTAAGAATCCGCTTCTACGTCCTATGGTGGCGCAGCCTTCTCTTGCTGTGTATCCTTGTGCGTTGCTTTTCATCCTCCAGTCCCGTCATCTATCCCCAGAGCGGGAGAAGTCTGATTCCACTTTCGAGTGCTAGAGGATGTCAAACCACTTGTCAGGCTCATATATGGAGGATGAACCCTCCGCTGGTGGGCAGCAGAGAACCCCATCTGACCCACTTGATCTTTTTGCATCGAGAACAGAGCTCCCGTCTGGGGAGGGTGTTCTCAACCAAATCCCCCCGCTAAGCGTCCCACTCTCTACTGAGAATCAGGCTAGGATGATGAGGAATATTGTAGAGATCTTTGACCTTGAGGAGGAGCCTCAAAATGAGGATGTGGAAATGAGAGAGGATGATGAAGAGGAGCCCGTGGTAGATCTCGAGGATCAACGAAGGAGAACCGATAGGCTGAGGGGGGTGTTGCCTGCCCTCGCTCAACTCTGGTGGTCTGATTCAGACCAAATAGATCTGGTTGCTGAAAAGCTGGGGGATGGAAGTCGGAATCGTAAGTTATGTCCCTTTCAGGAATACTGTTCATCACTCTTCGTCCCATGAACAGTTCTATATTCTGTTTCTATTGTCGACTAAAGGTTTAAACTGCTGTTGGGTTTCTCTCTCGAGTTTTGCCTCCTTTTACACTTATCTATTACTCTTCCTGTCTGACAAATTCAGCGAAATGGCGGATACCCTTAGGGGACTCTGGCATCCTCAACTTCTTCTTAGATATCTTCAAGGACCATAATCTAAGATACACGTTAAAGATTCACGTTTTGCGCTTGATTGGCAACTCATGTGCAGACACTGGTATGAAGGCACCCAAGGCTTCCCCCAATGGACGAGACTAATCTGAGTAGATAAGAACCGAGCTAGAGTCGTTGATTCCAATTACTTACCTTCCATTATACTTCAATTAAAAGATATCTCTTTACTTCCTTTCGCGATACCTGTTCTGTACAACATCTGCATCGACTATGGTATATCTTCCCGGATTCAGAAAAGTAAACCATGTCCTGACTTCAACAGAACCTGCTCAGCAGCAGGCATCAAATTCATTTCTTACTAGAGAGCTTATCGAAGTGATCTCAAACCCATTATTCAATGACAGTCGGGCATTTCTTGGATATATTTGTAAATTATTAGACCTTATGATTGCACAACGTATGTATTCCATACTCAAATAATCCTCGGTGCTAAGTGCGTTCCAGCTTCCGATCCTGAACTAGCACCCGCAAACACATCTATTGTTCTGCTGAAGATCGCTGCGGATCGAGAATCACCAACTGATATGGATGACTTCATTGCTCTTGCGAATACAGCAGTGGCATATCTACAGCATGAGAAGTTTCAACAAGCCTTGATTGCACAAGGTGCTGTTGACACCACTTTAGCAGTCTTAGTAGACTCATACACTCGATTCGATTCCCATCCATCCATTGGATCCTCAGAACCTGATCAAGATGATGCCAAAGCTCTTTCCCAAATGCGGAGCAATCTCAACCAAGTTCTCTCCGACGTCTCAGCATTGCCTGAATTCAAAGAAGCATACCCCGTTGTTTCCCCATTGACCAGCTCCCTCCGCCGTTGGCTTCTAAGTCCCCAGCTTCAACTACAAGTCTGCGCCTGTATCATGCTTGGGAACTTAGCTCGCTCAGATGCAGCCTGCGAAGAATTCGTCCACACGTCCCAAGTCCACAAACCCCTCATATCCGTCCTCTCCGAAGCCAACGATTCCCAACTCCTCCACGCCGCCATCGGTTTCCTCAAAAACCTCGCCCTGCCCCTCAAAAACAAAGAAGCCATTGGAGCTGCAGGCCTCTTTGACGTAATGCCCCGCCTCTGGGCCCTCGACACACTCCAACAAATCCAATTCTCCTCCATCTCCCTGGCCCGCCAACTCACAATCAACACCTTCGAGAACGTCCGCAAAGTCTGCAAGCGCCTCTCCGAAGACGAGGACTCGCCCGCCAACACCCGCACCTACCTCTCCCTGCTCATCGCCCTCTTCGAACGCACAGACGTCGCCCCCATCAAGATGGAAATCTCCCGCCTCATCACCTCCGTCTGCCGAGTCTGCACCTCCTACGCCGGCCGCTCCCCAGAAGAAATGGAGCGCATCCGCAAGAAGTTCTTCCGCATGCACCCAGACGTCGGCCGTCCCCTCTCCTTCATGGTCTCGCAGGAGAAATGGCCCGTCGTGCGAAGCGAAGGCTGGTTCGTCTTCGCGCTCATGGCGAGATTCCCAGAAGGCGCGCAGTGCATCAGCGACCTCATGCACGACGTCGCTGTCTTCCAGCCCCTCGTCGAGATCCTAACGGGGAAACGGATCGTGGATTACCAGCCCGCTTCCGCATCCCCTGGCTCCGAGTCCTCACCAGCTATCACTTCTCCGGCCTCAGCGTCTGGTCCGAGCTACTACTTCGAAGGCAGGACGCCAGAGAGTGTACAGCCTCACGCCCAGGCCGCGGAAATGGCGCGGATTGACCGCGAGAATGCTCTCGTGCTCGTAAGTGAGCTGTTGAAAAATCGCGGGAGTGAGATGGCTGTTATGCGGCGGGCACTCTTTGAGGATCTGTTGAAGGGGGGGACGGAAATTATGATGAGTTATAAGGAGGCGAAACCTCTGTATGGCGAGAAGCCGAATGAGAATCGGCCGAGAGCGGGGCTGAGGTTCCAGGAAGTCGTTGCTGAGAGCGTTGTTGAGTTTTCTTAGAAATTCTCTCATATGGTTTCTCAACCTACGAATTGGAAAAATCACTTGTCAAGTCTCGTGATCCACTGAAGGAAAATTCGTGGTCTCATTTCCCTATCCTAAACCTAGAATTCAACTGTAAAACATCTTTGAAAATAAAAAGTAAAACACCGAATCGTAGAAATCCAATGCAGCCGGCCTGCCTCCAGATCCATCTGTAACGTATGTATTAGAATCCCAGATCCCTGTCCCACTCCAATCTATATCCCGTCCCAGAGTAGCTCCCTGAAGAAAAATGAGAAGAGAATAGAGTAGAATCAGATAGTAAAGTTCCAAACCCCCCGCGCCAAACCCATGCACCTGGCATTTGTTTACCGACTCCAGAAGTCCCAGTCGTGCTGTCCCTCGAGAATAGGGGTAATTTAAGTCAGAGTAGCAAGCATAGCTCTGAGCAGCTTTGGCGGTGGGACTGTGATCACGCACAAAGTCAGCCACAATCCGCAATGACATCCCCTTGAGGGCAAAAACCCACCAGAGGATAAGCAAAACACCATCTTAACGATAGTATTTCGGCACGCTAATGCTCATCCTACCTTTTTTGTCCTTCTCGATCCTGACTCCGCCTTCTGGCTCCTCGATCCTCTCTCTCCTCACCAGAGTATATTCTTCCTCTGGTCTGTCATACCGCTCCGTCTCGTAAAGGACGAGATCGGTTTCGGACGAGCGACCGCTGCGGCGGATACGATCTGCCCTGCGGAATTCTCTCTCAGCACGCTTTTCGGCTCGGAGTGCTTCTTTCTCGGCCTCAAGAGCTTTGATCTCGGCTCGGATGGCGCGTTCGTCTTTGGGTCGGTAGCGGTCTTGTTGGACTGCCAATGCTAAGGGGCCAACGGGAATTGCATCGGAGCGTTCAATATATTCTCTTTTTTCAACGAAAGTGGTCTCTTCTCTTGGGCGAGCGTCAACGACAACGGCACCATCGTGATAGTCATGGTGCGTCTCGACGATCTTGGTATCTCGAATAACCTCTAGAGGGACGGGTGGGGGAGGTGGGACGGTGTACACTTCCTGGGTACGGCGCTCCTCAATGATGGTGCCAGCTTCGGAACGGCCACCAGACATTTGAATTTCAACTTCTGGACCAACACGATAAGTAGTTAGAGCTGTGGTCACGATTGGATCTGCAAGAAGGGCGATTAGGGCCAAACAAAAGGGGGAGCACTGAGGGAAGAAGAATATAGAAACTCACTCTCGGAAGCCTTATAGTCTTCACTCAATTTGATAACCTCGTCGATGTTCTCACGTCCAAGAGCCTTTTGGATAACGATGACGTTGCCCTAAAATGGTTAGTAATTGGAGAGGGGAGACGGTCATATTTCTTACCTCTTCTTCGAATGGGTATCCCAGATCAATGATTGCCCTCTTGCTGACAAGCTTGGCAGGCATTCTCGTCTTCCCCTTCTTCGGGAACTCGGCCTTCACGCTTATAGTCGTGGCACTTTCACTGCTGCTGGAAGAGCCGTGGCTGCTGCTTCGCACACTTCCCCTGTGGCTACGGCTTCTCCTGCTCTCCCTGCTCCTGCTCCTCCGCTTCGTTCTAATGATCTCCCGTTCACGGATACGTTCGGGGTATCTCCTGTAATACTCGTCGCCATAGAAATCAGGCTCTGCGATCTCAATCTCATCGTAATCATCTCTCTCATATCGTCGTGGCGGTGGTAGAGCTCGTGATCTGGGGAGCGGGACTGGAATCAAGGCACCAACTCTGGCATCTTCTCGATATCTTGCAGGTGGGCCATATTCCTCTCTGTTGTCTCTCTCCACATATCTTGTCAGCGGCTTGCGATCGAACGTATCTAGACTGGACTGTCGTCGCAGAAATGCCGGTCTAGCCGGAGCTCGTGCTGGCGGGTCATCCCTATAGACCTCCCTCTCTCGCTCTTTCTCAACTGTGATACTCGGTCCTCTCTCCCTCCCAATCGGTCTCTCACGCTCAAATCGTGGCTCGTCATCGTAGACAACTCGTTTCTCATAACGATCGTCCTCGAAGCCTCGGGGCCCACGACGTTCTCGTTCGTAAATCTCATCAGCAGAGCGTTCTCTTGTCCGTGGCCCGCGCGGAGGTCCCAAGAATCGTGAGTCTCGCTCTTCGAATAATTCTTCTCTTTCCCTTCCGCCGCCAGAGCGGACACGGTCACGCTCTACAGCGAAGCGCTCGCTGTCCCAGCGTTCTCCGCCGCGGCGGGGAAGGAACTCGCCGGAAGAGCGATATGGATCGCGGGACATAGTTGCAGATATTCTTGCCTGATTTATGTGTTGTCAAGCCCGACTATTTGATGCTGGTGTTGTCCAACCAGGTATTGCTGAGTGTTTCAAATGTCTTCGTGAACACAAGTACCCCGCTATGTGTAACGAGTAGCCGGAGGCTGGAAAGCTCGAGGATGAATCGAAGGTGTGCTTGCGCTCGGGTCTTAAGGGGCGTTCTGGTCGAGATAAATGAGGAGGCCGGTAGTTGAAGAGATATATCGTTGGTGTTGAGTCTTAAGTTGGAGGAAGTGGGCTGCGAAGTTGGCGGAAGAAGGTGACAAGGATTTGGCAAGGATCAAGTTGATTGGGCAGCAAGTTCAGGAATTTCTACTCGATATCCCCCCCGTATTTCGTATGCTCTTTTTGATCACCTTCAAGTAAAAGAAAATAAAGCTAGGATCGAAGTTGATCTTCATGACTAGATGAATATATGTTTTATGTGTTATAGAAATTTTTGTTTTGACGCGGGGCTCTAAAAGTTGAAACTATTCAGCATCATTTTTGACCGCCTCGATGACGTAGTCTGGCTCGAAAAGCCGGAAAGGGAAAGAAATAGTCTCATTTATCAGCCTCCTATCATCACACGACTAATTTCCACAAGGCCTATATCTCATGAGATTATTATATGATTATCGAGGTTTGATACTCGGTGTTGAGGCCCAAGGCAGCTTTACTGGAGACTAAAGGCGCGGGCCGAGACCCTGGAGCCACCATGATTGCTCCAGAGCGGAACTCAGCTCAGGGTTTTTCTAGGTTTGAGTCGAGCCGGGGACAAGCAAAAGTGCGGATACTGTTTGGCATAGCCGCTGGGGTGAGTCCTTCGGGCTGAGAACACCCATCTTGAAATGGACCAAAGTGATAATTAAGGGGACGGCTCGGTGGGGCCGTCGAGAGAGAAGTCTCAATCCTTGTGAATATACTCCACTGCTTCGGTTAATTTGTGAAGCTACAAAATCTATATCTGCCCAACGCCCACGCTATGCACTTACCCACAGTCCTTCTTAAATAACCAATCTTATTAAAAATGGTGCGGCCCTGCCGACTGCCCAAATCAAATAGACGATAACCATTACTTGATCTTTCGACTCTTGATATAATCCCTCAACTGCTCGTGCCTCGTCACGAAGAACATTCTCTTCGCCTCATTCTTCCAAACCAAGACTCCAATTTCATCCGCATATCTTACGCACCCCTCATACTCCTTCTGGTTCTCAAAATCCCTGAAGAGGAAACCAGGGGTAGCTTTCATTCTTTCGTTCTCAATCTGCCATAGTCGAATTTGATCTACCACTGTAGGAGGGAGAACTGGTCTTCCATGGACAGCCGAGCTTTTCACTAGTTGTGGGTGTGCGTGTGTAGAAATATATGTGATGATTTGGTCGGATGTAATGCCGTGAGAGATGGCTTCGCCAACAGACCGTCGTGTTACTCGTCCTGAGACCATATTTGGATACCGAGTCTTCAATTTAGTGAAGAGAGATAGAACGGCGATTTGTAACGGCGAATTGGTGTACGCATATAGGCGGTAATTGGTTTCAATGATAATAAAACCCTTTGCACCGCCCGATGCACTGAGCGCAGCATCAAAACCAGCTGGAACACTTCGTAAAGCGCTGGCATCCGATGTGAGTGTCGTAGCAAGGCGAGTTGGGAAGAAGTGGCTGGAACTCGAATGAGGAACATAAACGAGTCCAAAATCCACGAGGTATGGTAGCATCTGTCGTTGAGCATCTGTGAGAGTGGCTCGGTTATATGCACGACCGAGCTCGAGCGACCCGAGCATGAAAAGGAAGGAGAGGACCTCGACAGAGTCCAGTTCCATCTATATTTGTCAGCTTCCTGGCGGGTTTGTAGGCGCAAACCCTTACCTTTTCAGCATTCTCAATCCAGAGAAGTAAGAGGGTCCAAACTTGGGCATTGACCTCCTGTAATAGAAACGAGAACCCAGCTTGCGTAATACCCTTGCCTGAATGTCTCCCTGTCGTGACCAATTTTCCTGCCTCTAGCAATTGCTTAACCGCATCCGTAGGTCCCTGACCACCTCCTCGCATTCCATCCCCGACACTGTTGACAACATAGTGCAATATACCCTCCCACTGATCCCTGGCATAATCATCTAGGAAAGCTAGATCTACATCATCTGCCACCGAATCGTTCGAGGGCACACCAAAGGACTGATGTTCACCACCTCCGGTGAGTGCAAGTCGGAGAGATTCTCTAAAGTTCTTCGTCAAGGTAACTGTCTGAGGGTCATCTCGACTGGGTGCGGTGACTGTGATGATATGGAGTCGGGATAGTAATGACAGTGCTTCGTCTCGTTTCCTGTATAGTGTTAGTTAGAGGATCAAGGCTTGAAAGACCACGGTTTACCTTTTGCTGTTTGGATTTACCCAGAGATCAAGATCTGTCAGCGGAAATGGCTTGCTCATATAGAGCAATGCCATAACAAACGTCTTCGCTGGGCCCTGTCAGTTATGATTTTGCATCCAGAAGAGCGGCATACCAAGGTGAGGCAGCATGCGGCGGAAGATGGCCAGAGCTGTTGAAGGCTGTTGATACAGTCGTCTGAAGGTCGTACCTGGAAGCCTCTCCAGGTACTCGAAGGACGCAAGAGTTGAGACAGACATCTTGAAGGTATCAGAGTCTCAAATCTCGGGTTGCTACCGATTTATCATTGTTCAGGAATGTTGTGGGGTTTTGCGACAAAGATGCGCGACAAAGACGTGCGACAAAGACGTGCGATACAAATGCGCGACTCGCAGCCTGATCTTGGAGTTGAACAATTTCGGGCACGGGCCTCTTTGACTCCCGCTCGAATCCCGTGACGTCGTTGCTCTCATCAATCTCCTCGATCATCTCGAGGTTGTCCACAATCAGTTTTACATCATGGCAGCTCTAAGATTTGTTAGATCAGTACGTGTATGGTTATTTCATAAAGGCCGTAGCTGAGTCTTGTAGGTTTTGAAGTCTTTCCAGATCGAATCAGGGCTTGAGCCGAGGTTAGTTAACACACTCTGCTCCTCCCTTCACCGATAAAGAAGCAAGTGAGGTACTTCAATCAAGGCCTTCGCGGAAAGTTAATGTGGGGGTGCTTTCTCCGCCTGGCTGGGATGATCTCTAAATCCAATGAGGATTTCAGTCATGACGATTCTGGCGTACAGTTGCTGACACGTCCACCTTTGCCAGACTCTTTGGAGAGAACGTAAGAAGTTTCTTCTGCTTCGCTTTTGTATTTCCAGGTTCATTTATCCTCGAAGAGGGTTAAGTTCTCATTTCGTACTTCTTAGATTCGAGTCACTGCTGCAGAACCGGGCCGGGTAGATTTCGAGCTTGACATCAAGAAAGAGCACACAGTGGGTTGTTGAAGAAGCTCATTTCTTTTTCATATCACTCATTTTGATCCAGAACCGTCTTAATATTATCCATGGCGGAACAATTGCAAGCATGGGTACAGTCCAACTATAATTGGTATGCCCCATCACCACTGACTATTGTGAAAGTGGACTTGGGCGGTTCGCTAGCTGTAGCCTCATGGGGTTTATTTGCTACCGGAGTATCAACCGATTTGAATGGTGAGCTACCTCTAGCCCCAGTACATATGAAATCTGACCAGATCCCTCTAGTTACTTATCTCAATTCTGGCGGTCAAGTCGGAGATGTCCTGAAAGCTGTTGTGCACTGTGATAAATGTACGTCTCACTGCATTCAACAAGGTTGGTACTAAAGATAAACCAGTTGGTAAGACGCTGGCATATACATCCATACAGTTTACGAACGGCAAAGGAGAGATAGCAGCAAGGGGAAGTCACACAAAGTATGTTGTGGCCACCAGCCCACGAGATTTTTCCAAAGTAATCATTGACTGGGTCACAGATATGTTGCTCTTGCCTGGAAGCACCCAGAGAACATCGTAGACGAATTGTCACCACATCCTCGCAAGAAGTGAGTTGTCAGAAGAGCAAGATATACTGCAGTCGAAACCTTGCAACGTTGCACTGCTTGAGATATTCGAGCCGAGAAAACAGTCAGACATTATAGAGAAGTCTTGACAAATCATTCACCAACTATGGTTCTATTTGTGAACTTGAACGAGTGTCGACAAAATCAGAAAGTGGACTAACTTTGGGCGGTTGTGACCCGGACTTCATCCTCTCGCAGCCATACACCGATGTAGCGGCGGACTTGCTAGGCATTACCAGAAAGTGAACGACTAGGAATGATCCATGGAAACGCGTGCATTGCTTCCTCCCCGACAGGCTATGCAGTGGCTTTCGCCTAAAGATGCAACGTTAGAATACATTACCTGATGTCTTTCGTCGAGGTCGTGTTGTTCTCGGTGCGAGATGTGCCGTTTAGTTCAAGATTGAAGGCCTTCTTGCCCCGTGCAAACAGATACTCTACTCGTACCTCGAAGTTAGCCATGTCCTAGGTGACCTTCCAGAGATGAAATGCGGGCTTCCTGGTCACGGAGTGATCATGAGGCTCCATAATTTGGAGATAAACTATTTGTAGCCACTCAAAATATTGTTACACAATATACGCTGCGTGATACATTAGTTTTGTGGTTCGACGAGGACGTTGAGTGGTTGACGGTTTGTCGGCAAACTTGTGCCGCCTACCCTGCTCCAAACACGTTTTTCGCATACGGTAGAACTACATGGGTCACTTCTAAATGTCCAGGCATGATATTAACAGGTTTGCGATTCTCTTATGCACATTTTAGCCATGGTGATGCCACAAACCAGTGGACTGTGCAGTTGTCAAAAATTGGCACTACCACGGTACTACTGTAGGCCGGTGGGCCGAGGAGCCGAGGGCTTCCCCAGAAACGGGGCGTCTGACGGGTCTGACAGGCCGGCATTGGAAACGCCATAAGGCCTGAATGGCGCCTGAGTCTGCGGGGCACTAGACTCCAGGAGTCTGGGGACGATCGGGTAAAGTTGCGGCGCTGCTTCGGCGACATCGATCGAACAATCAGTCATGGCCCATGGCCCATGGCCCACGAGAGAGGAGGTGCATTACAGTATTAATCTTATTATTACGCCGAGTCGTTCGTCAACCCAAAACACTTTCACGGCACGAGGTACTGTAAATCTAACATCATCCGGCCTGCCTCTCGAGAAAGAAGAAGATGCTGTCTGTGTCCCGAGGCAAGTGTTGGCATCGGGATCGGGATCAGCAGCCTCAGCCCCCTGCAAACATTGCGCCAGAATGATGTGCAGGAAGCAGGGTGAAGAAAAACATGGTCTTTTAGCGGACCACGCATTTTCCAGCGATCAGCTTTACAGCATCCAGTCTGCAGGATCCCTTCTCGGGGGATGATCTCCAAGCGGAGCCTATGAGCAAGGCCTTGTTCCCAGCAGCCCTGGCGAGACAATGAGCGCGTTCAATGCTGTACGACGTAACTCATAAACCCTTCTGCGGAGGGCTTTTTCTGGCTCATAGCCGGGGTAGTCAAACATCGAGGAAGCTGCCACCACGGTCACCCGTCCCTTATCTGTACCTCTGTGGCAGAAGCCAGATCCACCGATTGAACCCTGTCCCCTCTTCCCGTGCTTACCTTGGCTCGCATGTGGCTTTCAACCCCACGACCCACTAAATGCTCGGCGCCGTGTTCCCCAGAGAAAATAGAGCTCCACAGTATATAGTTTCATGACCATCCCCCTTCGGAGCTCCCAGGGTTATGCTTGACGGGCTTTCTTGAGGACCAAACTTCGCAGTCGACTCTGGATCGAGGAGCCGTTTACTCAAGGTCAAGATGGTTTCCCAATCGAATAATGTCTATTTCATTTGTTCCTTCGCTGCCATTGGTGAGTTCGTCCACTTTGCACCTTCAAAATGTGACTATGCGTTGTGCTCAACAGTCTTGCTAACTTTACCCAGGCGGTGGACTCTTCGGTTTTGATATCTCGAGTATGGCAGGTGTGCTTGGCACCGAGGCCTACAAGAGATACTTCCACAACCCAAGGTCTTACGGACAAGGAGCAATCACCGCCGCAATGCCTTTTGGTTCTCTCGTTGGGGCGCTCGCTTCTCCTTTCATTGCTGATAAATACTCGCGGAAAATTTCCATTCAAATGGCATCAGTGATCTGGATCATTGGCTCAATGTAAGTTTCCGGATATTCATCCCAAAGAGGTTCTCGCTAACATTTTCTAAGCATTCAATGCGCCTCGGTCAACATTGCTATGCTTGTCGTAGGACGTGTTATTGCTGGTCTTTGTGTTGGTATTGCTTCATCTATCTGTCCTGTCTATCAAGCCGAGATTGCTCCAAAGGAAATTCGTGGTCGCGTGGTCAGTCTTCAACAATGGGCCATTACTTGGGGCATTTTGATTCAATACTTCATTCAATATGGAGCCTCATGGGTTGGAGGTGGGCCCAACAATCCCAACCAACCAACTTCTGCTTTCCGCATTCCATGGGGTGTACAGATAGTCCCCGCAGTTATCCTATTCTTTGGAATGTTCTTCCTTCCAAAATCCCCAAGATGGCTCGCCTCGAAGGATCGATGGGAAGAGGCAATTCAAGTTATGGCTCATCTTCACGGTGGTGGAGATATCAACCATCCCAAGGTTCTGGCCGAGTATCAAGAAATCGAAGAGGCTCTGCGATTCAAGCGTGAAGAAGCAATCGGCAGCTACAAACAATTGGTCGAGCCCCGCATGCTTAAGCGTGTCCTTTTGGGCATGTCTATCCAGATGTGGTCCCAACTTTGCGGCATGAACGTCATGATGTATTATATTGTTTGTAAGGACATCCCCACATACTTCATGGTTGCTTTTAAGGTACTAATAAAATTTAGATATTATGGAAGGCGCCAATATCGCCTCTCCTCTCCTCACTGCTTCGGTCCAATACATCCTGAACGTCACCCTCACCCTTCCTGCCATCATCTACCTCGATCGATTTGGCCGTCGACCATCGATGCTCATCGGCTCCTTCCTCATGATGTTATTCCTCTTAGTTGTAGGTGCTCTTCAAGCAATCTATGGACAACCCAACGTACCGCCTCTTACGAATTCGACCAATTCTGATATTTCATGGATTGTCCACGATCACAAGTCAGTCTCGAAAGCTATCGTGGCGATGACTTATCTCTTTGTCTGTGCTTTTGCAACCACATGGGGTCCCACATCTTGGACTTATCCATCTGAGATCTTCCCAACCAAGATTCGTGCAAAGGCTGTGTCCTTGGCAACAGCATCCAACTGGTTCTGGAATTGCGTCTTAGCCTTCGCTGTGCCACCTTTGTTATGGAATATGTCAGTCCCTTCCCTATCCCCTTCCCATCCGTCACTAACAAGATATTAGTAACTGGAAGATGTACATGATATTTGCCGCGTTCAATGGCGCGGCTTTCATCCACATGTTCCTGACGGCGCCTGAGACGAAAGGGAAGACCTTGGAAGAAATGGACGAAGTATTCGACAGCGGACTCCCAGCGTGGAAATCCGTTCCCAAGGGCTCCAGACTCGATCAACTCCAGAAGGACATCGAAGCTGGGAACCTCAGAGTCTCTGCTCCCTTCGGCACATCACGAGGAATAAACGAGAAGACGACTATCCAGGAGACGACCGAAACTGCTCCAATTGCCACCTAATTATTTGAATTGCAGGCATCGCAAGTTAATTACTATAGCGTACTAATTTCAATCGTTAAGCTCATAATTTCGGAGCACGATGTCATCTACTGTTCATTAAAAGTCCTTGGGGCAGGAAAAGATCCACGGCGATCCGGATCAATCGTCAGGGGGGATTTTATACCCATTTGCTCATGTGTATTGATGCAATGCCTTTCATGTATGAGATACGATCAAGTAATGTATAGCCAGATATAGCTAGAACTTCCGTCGTTACGAATATGGGACAAAGATTTCATGATCAAAGCTTCAACCAAGCATTTTCCTTCCATGAACTTGCTTCTATATTCCCCATGTAGGTATTTCGAAGTCATAAATCTTCATAGACTACCATCTGTTGATTTAGCTTTGCCCTTGAAATTGACGACTTCTTGAACTCGGAATTTAAAGAGGGGGGGGGGGGGTCAAATCAGGTTTTTTGACAGAAAA
>Ga0302325_10017943_pt1 | contig 14928 bp, 14 predicted proteins | sample Palsa_T0_2_FD_201948 | JGI IMG/M metagenome (GOLD analysis project Ga0302325, IMG submission 201948) | Peat permafrost microbial communities from Stordalen Mire near Abisko, Sweden - Palsa_T0_2 | ecosystem: Environmental > Terrestrial > Soil > Palsa > Peat permafrost | place: Sweden: Abisko... | reverse complement strand
TGGCGAACTTCCGGCCCATGGCACGGGCCACCGACTCGCCCAGCGAGGTCTTGCCGACGCCGGGCGGGCCGGCCAGCGCGAGCACCGCGCCGCTGCGGCGGCCGCCGACCAGGGTCAGGCCCTTGTCCGCCCGCCGCTTGCGGACCGCGAGGTACTCGATGATCCGGTCCTTCACGTCGTCAAGCCCGGCATGGTCGGCGTCCAGGATCTCCCGGCTGCCGCCGATGTCGTAGGCGTCGTCAGTGCGCGTGTTCCACGGGATCTCCAGCACCGTGTCCAGCCAGGTGCGGATCCAGCTGCCCTCCGGCGAGGCGTCCGAGCTGCGCTCCAGCTTGTCGGCCTCCTTCAGCGCCGCCTCGGCCACCTTCTCCGGCAGGTCGGCCGCCTCGATCCTGGCCCGGTAGTCGTCTTCCTCCGAGGCAGGCTTGCCGTCAAGCTCAGCCAGCTCCTTGCGGATCGCGGCGAGCTGCTGGCGGAGCAGGAACTCGCGCTGCTGCTTCTCCATGCCCTCGCGGACGTCGTTATGAATGGTCTCGGCCACGTCCAGCTCGGCGAGCTGGTCCCGGGCCCATCCGGTCAGCCGCTCCAGGCGCGCCTCCGGGTCGATAGTCTCCAGCAACTCCTTGCGCTGCTGCAGTGACAGATACGACGCGTAGCCTGCGCTGTCGGCCAGCGCCGACGGATCCGTTATCCGCGCAAGAGCGTCGACGACCTGCCATGCCCCGCGCTTCTGCAGGATCGCCCCGGCCAGGCCCCGGTACTCGCGCGCCAGCTCGTGCGCGCGCGGACTGGCCGGCGGCTCCTCCTCGACGGTCCCGTCGACCCAGAGCGCCGCTCCCGGGCCGACCGTGCCGGTGCCGACCCGGACCCGGGACAGGCCGCGGATGACCGCGGCCGGCTCGCCGCTGGGCAGCCTGCCGACCTGCTCGACGATGCCGAGCGTGCCGACGGCGGAGTACTTGCCGTCCAGCCGCGGCACCAGCAGCACCCGCGGCAGCGCGTCGGTGCCGTCCGCCGCGGACGCCGACAGCCGGGCCGCCTCGATGGACGCCCGGACCTCCGGGCCCGAGGTGTCAAGCGGGACCACCATGGTGGGCAGCACCACGATGTCGTCCAGCGGCAGCACGGGCAGGGAGAGGGTTTCACTCATCAGGTTCACTTCCCCGGTCGATTACTTACTTACACTCGTCAAGCCGGCCGGGCCTGATTTTGTTTCCCGCTCCCGTTCGCGCTGAGCGGACGCCGCCCCTGCGGCCCGCCGCGCCAGTCCCCGGCAGCCTCAGGCCGGCGGAGCGGCTGGCTCCGCCGGGCCAGCCGGGATCGCCACCTGCAGGCTGACCAGGCCGCGCAGGTCGAGCCAGGCGCGCCCGGCGTCCCGCACCATGCGCAGCACGACGGCGTCACAGCTGGCGCAGCGCGCGACCATGCCGGGAGCGTTCAGGTAGACCACGGTCTCGGCGATCGGCCTGCTGCTCCGGCAGTGCGCGCACTGCCCGATGGCCGCGGTGACGTCCACGGCGAACACCTCGCTGAGGGCGCCCGCCAGCGCGTTGCCGTCCAGGAGGGGCTTGCTCATGAAGGACCTCCGCTGGTGCCGAAGCGCTCGGTCTTGATCCGGCGCGGGTCGTGACCGATGTCGACGAGCAGGTTGGCGGCCGCCTCGACGAAGCCGTTCGGCCCGCACACGAACACGGCCGGCTCGCGGTCAGCGGGCCAGCCAGCCGAGGCGAGCAGGCCAGCGCCGATCCGCCCGGGCGGCCGCGCGGACCGCGGCGGCGCCACCCGGGTGAACGCGTACGTGACGTCCAGCCCGTTGCCCTGGCCGGCCCGCTCCCGCAGCTCGTCGCGGTACAGCACCGAGGCCGGATCACGGACCGAGTACAGCAGCCGGAACGGAGCCCTGCTGCCGGCCCCGGCGCGCGTCCGGATCATCGCCATCAGCGGCACCAGGCCAGAGCCGCCGGCGATCAGGAATACCGGGCCGGCCGCGGCGGGGTGCCAGACGAACCAGCCGCCGACGGGGCCGCGCAGCTCCAGCTGGTCACCCGCGGCGAGTACCCCGGCGAGGTAGGTGGACACCTCGCCATCCGGGATCGTCACCACCGTCAGCTCCAGCCGGTCGCCGTCGGGCGCCGACGCGATCGAGTAGGAGCGCTCGGTCGAGTACCCGTCCTCGGCGGTGAGCCGCAGGTCGACATGCTGGCCGGCGACGTGCCCTGGCCAGCCGGGCACGTCGAGGACGATCGTGCGAGCCGACGGGGTCTCCTCCCGCAGGGCGACGACCGTCCCGGTCCGCCAGGTCAGTCGCCCCAGTACCGCTGCTCGCGCCATGGGTCTCCGTAGTTGTGGTAGCCGGCGCTCTCCCAGAAGCCCGGCTCGTCGTGGTCGAGCAGCTGGATCTTGTTGACCCACTTGGCGGATTTCCACAGGTACAGATGCGGGACGAGCAGCCGGGCCGGGCCGCCGTGCTCGGGATCGAGGGCCTCGCCGTCGTACTGGTAGGCGATCCACGCCCGGCCGCCCATCAGGTCAGCGAGCGGCAGGTTGGTCGTGTATCCGCCGTACGAACCCACCAGCGCGAATCCCGCCGTGGTGACGACGGGCTCCAGCAGCGTTTCCATCCGCACGCCGGCCCACCTGGTGCCGAGCTTCGACCATTTGGTGACGCAGTGCAGGTCGGCGGTGACCTCCTCGCTGGGCAGCGCGCGGAACGCCGCCCAGTCCCAGGTGTGCTTGCCGCCGGTCTCGGTGATGACCTGGAACTCCCAGCGGTCCAGGCTGATCCGCGGCGTCGGCCCGGCCGAGAGCACGGGGAAGTCGGTGACCAGGTACTGGCCGGGCGGCAGGTCCGGGCGCCGCGACCGGTTCCGGCCGCCGAAGCCGCGCGAGATGACGGGCATCTGATCAGCCTTGCCTGGCTGGCCGGCTGGACTGCCCGGCGGCTGACTGGCCGGCGGCTGCCCGGCCGGCCCGGAAGAACTCGGTGATGAGCTCGGCCCGCGGCAGCTGGCTGAGCGGGCGGGCGGCGCCGAAGCTGGCGTTCCAGAACTCGCCGGCCGGCTTGGCCCAGGGCGACACGTAGGCGTACGGGGCGGCCATGTGCGCGTCACCGAGCGAGACGCCGTAGGTGATCTCGGCGAGGTTGATGGCGACGTCGAAGTGCTCGGGCCAGAGCACCGGCTCGGTGCCCGGCGCGAACGCGCGCAGGGCGGCGTCACCGCTGGCGAAGCAGGCCGCGAGATACCCGGCGGCGGCCGGGTCGGCGTCCACCGGGTCGCCCGGCGCGAGCCCCGGCCCGTCCTGGTAGATGTCCGCCAGATCGCTCGCCTGCACGCCCGCTGCCGCGGCGAGGCCAGCGTAGGTCACCCCGGCGAGCGCGAGCCGGCGGCTGCCCGCCACCAGTTCGGCGCCGTCCACCCGCAGGGCCGGGACGGCCACGGTGCCGAAGCCGCCGGGCACGACCCGCAGTTCGATGGATCCGCTGCGCCGGAACTGCGGCCCGGCCATGACGAGCTCGGCGACGCCGTGCCAGCTGCGCCGGGTCGCCGCGAGCGCAGCCATGTCCTGATCGGCCGCGCGCAGGTGGCTGGCTGGGTTCATGTGATCCTCCTTCACCGTCTACTGTGCCGCATTGGTGACCCGGCCGCATCAGCCAGCTGACTGCCCGGGCGCTCTGTCAGTTCGAGAAATCCTGGGTCATCCAGACGATGCCTGCGCTGCTGCGCTCGATGGCGATGCCGATGTGATGGAAGACGCTGCTCAGGATGTTCAGCCGGTGGCCGTCACCGGGCGGCTCCTCGTCCAGCATCTGCCGTACCAGCCCGGTGGCCATCTGGGTGATCGCGGCATTCGTGGCGGCGACCGGGCCGCCTTCGCCGATGTTCTCGCCGGCTGATGCCCAGTCCACCCCGGCGGCGCTCTCCCGGGCGCCGAGCGAGGGCTCGCCCGGGCATTGATGCGAGAGGCCGCAGCCGCTCGCCATCCTCGCGCTGTGCGCCGCCGAGCTGCGGTCGAGCCCGTCAGTGAGCGTGTATGCGGGGAGGCCGGCCGCGGCGCGTGCCTGGTTGATGAGCGCGAGCACCTGCGCGGCGGCTGGTCCCTGCGGGCTGGCCGCCGGCTGGGCGGCCGACGGGCCGGGGCTCGACGGCGCCGCACGCGATCGCCGCCGGGCCGGCCGGCCGGCCCGGGTGGCATGGTGCGCGGAATGGCCCGCCGTCGGGGCGCTCGTGCCCGGTGTCTGTGAGCCGCGCGTTAACGGGCGCGGGCACGCCGGTGAGGCCTGCCCGGCAGGTGATGCTGGCGACGCGCAAGACCCGGCGGCCTGCCGGGAGACGGCAGCCCGCGCGGTGCCGCCAGCCTGCACGGTGCCCGCGCCCGGGCCTTTTGCCAGGTAGAAGCCCGCGGATACCAGGAGAGGCAGCAGCGGCACGGCCCAGAGCGCCCGCGAAGGCCGGCGGTGACCGGAGCGGTGCCGGGCGGACCGCCGCAGGTGCCGGGCGGACCGCCGCAGGTGCCGGGCCGGGCTCTGCGCTGGCATATGACCACCTCATATCGCCGGGGGCATTGCGACAGTTCGTGATCCATCCCGGTGACGTGCCCGGACAGCAGCGGACAGAGGGCACCCGCAGGACACAGGGCACCCCGTAAGACGCAGGGCACCCGGAAGTCCGCGGTCACCGCGGATGGGAGGTCCATTTTAGCGATGCACCCCTCCTCCCGGTGGCTATACGTGTCGCTCCGGTGGCATTGCGTGCGATTTCCGGGTCGCGTGCGCCGGAAGCCGGCGGCACGGCGCCGTCGCCGGCGCCCTGCACGGGCCCGGTGTTACCCGGCTCCGAGGCCGGCGGTTAGCGTCGTCCCATGTCAGAGCTGCTTGAGGTCACCGCCCGGGTGCTGGTACCGGGGGAGCCAGACCAGGTCTGGCTGATGGCGATGGACTGGTCCCGGCAGCGCGAGTGGATGCTGGGAACTCAGGTCAGCGGCGGCACCGGGACCGGCGCCAGGGTCGTGGCCCGGACCGGCATCGGCCCTGTCGGCTTCGCCGACACCATGGTGATCACCGAGTGGGATCCGCCCCGCCGGTGCGTTGTCCGGCACACCGGCCGGATCGTACGCGGGTTCGGCATCTTCGAGGTGGCGCCGAGCGGGCGGCAGTCGGAGTTCCGGTGGACCGAGCAGCTGCGGCTGCCGTGGCCGCTGGCGGGCGGGCTCGGGCGGTGGACGGTGGCGCCGGTGGCGCGCTGGGGACTGAACGCCTCGCTGCGCCGGTTCGCCCGGCTGACCTGACCGCCGTCCTGACGGGGGAGCGCGATCAGGTAGGCGGGTTTGGCCGGACGACCGTGGCTGAGGGATAATGGCGAGCAGGCGATGGGGCTCGCCGAGGAAACCGTGGCCCAGGCCGCTGACGGCCCCTACCATGCACCGAGCGTGGGAGGAGCGTCGCCTTGGGCTCGCGTCAGGGTTACCCGGATTCCGCCTTGCCACGGGCCGGAGGTGATCCCTCCCTTGCCATTCCACAGCATACTCTTTGACGATCCCGGCTATCAGCCGGAAATAGCTGAGCGGCCAGCGCCGGATTTCTTTACCGACCTGAATCTCGATCAGGTCGTGCAGTCCATCACGGCCGGCCGGCAGGAATACGATCTCAAGCCGTTCTTCTATGCTTCGCTGCGCAGCACTGACGCAATTAAATACCGTCATGATGTCCTGCGCGATCTTGATGGCAAGGACCTGTTCGAGCAGGTAGGGTCGTTTGCCCAGAAGATGCATGGCATGCGCGACTGCCTGGCACAGTGCGCCCAGCTCCGCTACCGGTATCAGCAGGAAAGGTGGTTCCTTGACGCGGCGGATGCCTACTGCGACGCCGTGACTTCCCTGGCCAGCGACCTGGCCCGCACTGAGCTCGGATCGCGCGGCTTCGCCGCCTTCCGCGATTTCCTGGCCGGCTATGTCGAGTCTAGCGAGTTCACCAGGCTCACCGCCGATACGAAGGCGCTCAAGGATCAGCTGTCCGGCATAAGGTACTGCCTGCGTATCCTCAGCGACCGGATCAAGGTCAGCAAATATGACTCGGAGGCTGACTACGGCGCCGACGTGGCCGCTACGTTCGAGCGGTTCCGGCAGCGGGACGTTAAGGATTACCGGAAGAAATTCCATTCCCTGGCCGACATGGACCACATCGAGGCGGGCGTTCTGGACCTGGTCGCGCAGCTATACCCAGACATCTTCTCGGCGCTCGATGATTACTGCGCCCGTCATGGCGATTATCTGGACCGGACGGTTGCCGCGTTCGACCGGGAGGTGCAGTTCTACGTCGCGTACCTCGACTTCATCGGGCGGTTCAGGAAAACCGGGCTGAGCTTCTGCTACCCCCGCGTCTCTGCCAGGTCGAAGGACATCCTGGGCCGCGGGACCTTCGACATCGCGCTGGCCAACGTCCTGGCGCCGGAAAGCGAGCCGATCGTCTGCAATGACTTCTACCTCAGCGACCCCGAGCGCGTCTTTGTCGTGTCCGGCCCCAACCAGGGCGGAAAGACCACCTTCGCCCGCACCATCGGCCAGATGCACTATCTCGCTAGCATCGGGTGCCCGGTACCCGGCAGCGATGCGCGGCTGCTGCTGTTCGACCAGATGTTCACTCATTTCGAGCGGGGAGAGAACCTCAAGGATCTCAGCGGCAAGCTGCAGGACGACCTGACCAGGATCCACGAGATCCTGCGGCAGGCCACCGGCGGCAGCCTCATCATCATGAACGAGATCTTCACCTCCACGACGCTGGACGACGCGGTCTTCCTTGGCACGAAGGTGCTGGAGGAGATCATCGCGCTGGACGCCCTCTGCGTGTGGGTCACGTTCGTCGACGAACTGGCGTCGCTGAGCGAGTCGACCGTGAGCATGGTCGCCGCGGTAGTGCCGGAGAATCCCGCGGTGCGCACGTACAAGGTCGTCAGGCGGCCTGCCGACGGCCTCTCCTACGCGGTGGCCATCGCGGAGAAGTACCGGCTGACCTATCAGGCCCTCAGGGAGCGGGTAGCCCGGTGAAGGCCTTTCTCATGTATAAGGACCAGGATTTCGACGTCGACGGCGAGCTGCCGGACAACGAGCCGGACCTCACCCGGGATCTGGGCCTCGAGACGCTCTTCGGCGCGATGGCCCGCGGTGATGAGTTTCTATTCGACGTGGCGCGGCGGGCTGTCCTGTCGGGCCTGGCCGACCCGGCGGCGATCGGCTACCGCCAGCGCGTCCTGGCAGACTGCCTGGCGCAGGCTCCCGTCGCCAGGGAGATATACGATCTCGCGGTCGAGGCGGTCACCGGCAGCAAGAAGATCTACCGCGGCATCTTCATGCAGTCTCCCGACTCGACCCTGCGCTGGTCGGTAGAGGCGATGCAGCTGTTCGTCGGGATACTCCGGCGGCTGCGCCACATCGCCGACACCTGCGCGGCGGATTTCCGCTCGGAAGGCTTCACGGTCCTGTTCGCCACTCTCGCTCGTGAGCTCGGAGACGACTACTTCCTGGCCGTCGAAGAGCATCTGCAGCAGCTGCGGTTCCGTGACGGAGTACTGGTCAGCGCCGAGCTCGGCAGCGGAAACAAGGGGAGCAACTACGTACTCCGGCTGCCCGAGCAGGCCAGGCAGGGCTGGCTCCGGCGGATCTCGGGCAACCGCTCCTCCGCCTACACCCTGAGAATCAATCCCCGTGACGAGAGCGGCTTCCGGACCCTCGCGGAGCTGCGCAACAGGGGAATCGACCTGGCGGCCAACGCGCTCGCCCAGTCAAGTGACCACATCCTCAGCTTCCTCACCCTGCTGCGCTGCGAGCTGGGCTTCTACATCGGCTGCCTGAACCTGGAGGAGCAGCTCGCGCAGAAGGGAGAGCCCTTGTGCTTTCCCGTGCCGATGGCCGCGGCCTGGCCAGCGCTGTCGTGCCGCGGCCTTTACGACGTCGGCCTGAGCCTGCGGACCGGCCCGCGAGCCGTGGGCAACGACGTCGACGCGGATGGCAAGTCACTCGTCATGATCACCGGGGCGAACCAGGGCGGGAAGTCGACGTTCCTGCGCAGCATCGGCCTGGCCCAGCTGATGATGCAGTGCGGCATGCGCGTCGCTGCCGAGTCGTTCGCCGGCAGCGTCTGCGAGCGTCTGTTCACGCACTGCAAGCGAGAAGAAGACGCAACCATGAACAGCGGGAAGCTCGATGAGGAGCTCAGCAGGATGAGCGAGATCGCCGATGGCGCCACGGCGAGCAGCATGGTGCTGTTCAACGAGTCGTTCGCGGCGACGAACGAGCGGGAGGGATCGGAGATCGCGCGCCAGATAATCCGCGCGCTGACGGAGTCAGGCGTCAGGGCCGTCTTCGTTACCCATTTCTATGACCTCGCGCACAGTCTCTACCTGCGGCACGCCGACACCGCCCTGTTCCTGCGCGCGGAAAGGCAGGCCGACGGACAGCGGACCTTCCGGCTCACCGCGGGCGAGCCGCTGCCCACGAGCTACGGCCAGGACCTTTACCAGCGCATATTCGGCGCGGTACCCCAGCCCGCCGCCGCGGTGCCCGCGGACAGCGGATCAGATGAGTGAGCTGGCGGGCGGGCGGCAGGGCCCGTGGACGCCGCCCGCCGCCGTTACCGAGAGACTGGCTGACTTCCTGTGAAACGAGGAAGTCGCGCCACCTCAGGCCGCCAGAGATTGCCCAGGTAGGGTGCTGACGGGACGCCGCGGGCCCGCATGCCCCGCAGGTAGCCGGCCAGCGGCGGCCGCAGATCGAGCCCGGGCAGCCGGGCGAGCGGGACGAACTGCGGTTCCAGGCCGGCTTCGCGGTGCTCGGGCTGCTGGCCTGAGGCAGGACCCCTGGCGATGAACACGAGGTCCACCGTGCGCCGGCCCGAGCCTGGCTCCACCGCCTCGAGGACGAACGCGACCCGGGCCGGGTCCGCCGTAATACCGGTTTCCTCGCTCAGCTCGCGCCGAGCGCACGCCGCCATGCTCTCGCCCAGGCGGGGCGTGCCGCCCGGCAGCACCCAGTCGTCCGCGCCGTCATGGGTGCGGTGGATGAGCAGAACAGATTCGTCGCGGAGCAGGATGGTCGAGCAGCGAAGGTCGATGCCGTCAGGCATGGCCGTGGTCTCCTCCCAGTCGGGGCAAAGTGCCTCGGGTAGCAGGAGCCATCGGCCGTCTGGCATTCGGTGCGCGCGCACCGGGCGGGTTCCATCGCCGGGCAGCGAGTAGCTGCGCACTAAGGATATCAAGCCGGCGCCGGAGATCGCGCGAGCACATCTGCCGCCTTCCCGAAGCTCAGCCGCCTTCCGAAGTGAGCCTGGTGCCGGGCAGGGCTGGCCGCCGTGGCGTAACATCACCAGTGCGGCCATGCTGCCGCCCGGTGATGGACCCCGCCGGGGGTGCTCGCCTGTTACGGCGCGAGCCCGCAATGCCAGAAGGCCGATGGATCCTGCTCCTAGCGCGAGTTGTCAACGGAGGAGCGGACGATGCCGGCTTCGGCCTCCCGGCCCGCGGCCGGGCTGGTGTTGCCGCGGCGCTGCGGCGCCAGGTTCGCGGACGCGGACCGGGCGATCTTCGCTACCGTGCTGGCGCACCGCAGCCCGGCGGTCATCGCCGCGGCCCGGGCGGTGAGCGGGCTTGCCGAGCCGGCCGTCGTCTACCCGGTGCTGGCGGCCGCAGGGCTGGTCGCGGCACGCGGGGGACGCTGGCAGCACGCGGTCCTGCCAGGCCTGGTGGTGGCCGGCGGAGCAGTGGTCCGGCGCCAGCTATCAGAGGTCATCGCGCGCGCCCGGCCGCCTGCCTCCAAGTGGCTGGCCGAGCCGGAAGGGTTCAGCCTGCCGTCCCGGCACACGACGATCGCTGCCCTGACGGCGGGCGCCAGCGCCCGAGCGCTGGGCATGGGCGGGGTGCCGCGGCGGACCGCGCCGATGCTCGCCGCTGCCGGGGTCGGAGCGAGCCGCGTTTGCCTGGGCGTGCACTGGCCAGGCGACGTCCTGGCGGGCTGGCTCTTCGCCGAAACATGGCTGGTCCTGGCTGACCATGTGCCTGGTGCGTCCGGCGCCGGCCACGTGGCCGGCGACGCCCGAACACGCCGACGGGGCGTGCCGCCGCGGCGACTGCCCGTGCCGCTGCGCCAACTGCCCGTGCCGCCGCTGGTCGGCTGATACCGCCGACGGACAGGAGTGCTGGATGCCGCGGGTGAGCGATGACGAGGTCCTGCTGCTCTGGCGGGCGGTTCGGGCCTTCCGGTCCGGCGCGCGGCCGCCGTGCGGACCTCGCGGCCAGCCCCCGGCCAGCGTGTGCCCGCTGTACGCGTGCTGCCCGCGGTGGCACGGTCAGCCGGACGACCGGCTGGCCAGTTTCGATGAGACCCTGGAGCAGACCGAGCGCAGGCGGGCCGGCTGGCCGTGCCAGCGGCTCCTCGACCTGCTGTCGCCGGGCGAGACCCGGATCGGCCGATGATGGCGCGGCGCGGCCGGGACGGTGCGACGCAGCCTGCCCTTTCCCATCCGGGAGCCGTGTCCTTTGCCTAGCGCCACCCCGCTGCCGCGCGGCCCGGCCCGCCTTGTCCTGTTCGGCGCCGCCGACCTGCTGAGCGTGGCCGGCTGCCCCGTATGCCGTTACACGGCAGACGACACGGATCGCTTCTACGGCTGGTTCGCGCTGGAAGGTCATGCCGACACGGGCATGACCACCAGGCTGTGCGCGTCTCTGGGCCTGTGCCCGGTGCATACGCGCGGGATCGCGGGCCAGCCGGGTGCCGGCCAGCGGCTTACCGCCGTGTACCGCTACCTGCTGCAGGCGGCGGTCCGGTATCTGTCCGATGGCAGCTCGCCGCCGGATTCCTGCCTCGGGTGCACCCGGGAAGCCGAGGCCGGCCAGCGTGCGCTGGACACGCTGCTGGCCGGGCTGGATGAAGAAGATCTCTGGGATCGTTACGCCGATGCCGGGGGCCTGTGCCTGCCGCATCTGCGCGGCGCCGCCGCAACCGGCGGACGGCGCAGACGGCCCGGACGCCGCCGCGTGGCCGCTCTCGCTGACATCATGGGCTCGCGCCTTGCCGAGGATCCGTCCTGCGCCGCGGTGGTCGCCGGGGATATGGCCGCCGACTCTGTCCTCCGCATCCGGCTGCGCGCCCAGCTTCCGGCGCTCCCGGCAGCGTCCGCCCGCGACCTGCCGGGCCAGGATGGCCAGGAGGGCTATCTCGGGCCGGGCGACCTGCCGGGCCAGGCTGGCCAGGAGGGCTATCTCGGGCCGGACGCCTGCCCGGCATGCCTGGCCGGAGCACTGGCGGAGCGGGAGGCACTTGCCGAGGTGACGGCCATGGCAGCGTCGAGCGGGCGAGCGCCAGCGGGGTCATCGCCCGGGCTGTGCCGAGCGCACCTGCAGGAAATTTGCTCGCAGGCGGCCGAGATGCCGACGTCCGGCAGTTGCGCCAGGCTACTGGAGTGGCAGGCCAGACGATCCCTGGCCGAGGTCCGCCGCCTTGCCGAGCGGCCCGGCCTGAGGGACGCCTTCAGCCTGCGCGGCCGCCGGCTCGTCGACGCGCCGTCACCCGCTGGTACCAGGCGCCGTCCCGGCACCGAACCGGAAGCTGGCCATGACGCCGGCGCAGCCGGATGCCCGGCTTGCGCGCCGCGCCGCGCCGCGGTCCGATCCGCGATGACGCAGATGCGGCTCGCGACCGCTCTGCCGCCCGGCAGGCACTCGTCAGATCTGCCGCCCGGCGGGCGCTCGTCCGCTCCTGCTCCCGGCACGCACTCGCCCGCGCCCCGGCTCTGCCTGCGCCACGTCATGGAGTGGCGCGCCGAGGATCCGCGGTCCGCTGCCAGCGCGGTCCGGATGGCCATTACCAGCGCGCAGTCCCTGATCGCGGAACTCGAGGACGCTTTCAGGAAGCGGACGTGGGAAGGACGGCATGACGTGCGGGGCCCGGAGATGACTGCGTGGCGCCGGGCCGCCGCCCTCGTCGACGGCCGCGTCTACGGCGGCGGACCACCTGGCCCGCTCTGACCAGGCCACCGGGGTGCGCGACACGTTTGTAGGGGTCCAACGTTTGCGCAGGTTATGATGGGAGTCTGGTTGTGATTCCACAACCAGATGAGGAGTGCCCATGTCCGAGCCGTTGCTTGCGGAGCTGGAGGCTGAGCGGGACCGCCTGTATGCGCAGCTCAGCCGGGTAGGCGACTTCCGGCGGGGGTCGGTGAGCGAGAACTGGCGCAGGTGCGGGAAGCCGAACTGCGCGTGCGCGGCCCCGGATCACCCGGGCCACGGGCCGAGGTTCTTGTGGACCCGGTCGGCGGGCCGTCGCGGGACGGTCGGGCGGCAGCTGGCGGCGGCGGAGGTGGAGAAGGTGCGGGCTGAGGTGGCCCGGCACGCGGAATTCACGGCGATCGCCGAGCAGATCGCGGAGGTGAGCGAAAAGATCTGCGAGGCCCGGCCGGAGGCCGGCACGGATGCGCCCTCCGCGCCGGAGGGCGAAAAGGGGGGCTCTTCGAGGCCCTCGCGCGGGAGAAATCCGCCGAGATAGGCAGGCTGGCGGCCGAGGCTGCCAGGTCACTGGGCTGCGACGGCACCGGCTTGCAGGCGGCCGAGGCCGTGATCAGGGCCGGGATGCTGCAGGCCGGCTGCGGCATCCTCGGGAAGCTCCTGGCCGCCGACCCCGGCCACCGGGGGCCGCGCGCGGACTGCGGGAAGGGCCACGATGCCGTGTTCGCCGGCTACCGGGAGAAGGTGATTGACACCGTGCTTGGCCCGGTCACGCTGCGGCGGGCCTGGTATCACTGCGCGCGGTGCAAGCGCGGTCTCGCGCCCCGGGACGCCGGGCTGGGGGTGGCCGGGGCCTCGATGTCGCCGGGGCTGGCGGCGATGACCAGCAAGGCCGGGGCCGAGGTCCCGTTCGCGCGGGCTGCCGGGCTGCTGGAGGACCTGGCCGGGATCCGGCTGACCGTCAAGCGGGTCGAGCGGGCCGCCGAGGCCAGCGGCACCGCCCAGGCCGCCGCCTCACGCGGCCGGGCCAGGCTCATCGCCCGGCGCAAGGTTATCCCGCTGCCGCCCGAGCCGCTGCCGGACAAGCTCTACGCCGTCATCGACGGCACCGGTGTCCCCGTAACCAGCAAGGAAGCCGAGGGCCGCGACGGCAAGGGCGAGGACGGACGCGCCCGCACCCGCGAGGTAAAGATGGCCGTCTTCTTCACCCAGGGCAAGCTCGACGACGAGGGCCACCCCGTGCGAGACCGCGCCTCCTCCAGCTACATCGCCACTTTCGAGCCCGCCGCCGCCTTCAGCGACCTCGTGAAGGCCGAGGGCATCCGCCGCGGGGCAGGGCACGTCCGCCAGATGACCGTCATCGGCGACGGTGCCGCCTGGATCTGGGGCATCGCCACCCGCACCTTCCCCGAGGCCACCCAGATCGTGGATCTGTTCCACGCCCGCGAGCACCTGTACTCCCTCACCCGCTCCTTGGAGTTCATGCTCCTGGACCGCAAGGACGAGTGGCTGGCGGCCCGCCTGGAGGACCTGGACTACGGCTACATCGACGGCATTGAGGCCGCCGTCCGCAAGTACCCCCTCGAAGGCGTGAAAAAGGACGAGGTCAAGCGGGAACTGGGCTACTTCCTCAACAACGCCCCCCGGATGCGCTACCACTGGTTCCGCCAGTGCGGCCTGTTCGCGGGCTCCGGCGTCGTCGAGGCCGGCTGCAAGTCCGTCATCGGCCAGCGCCTCAAGCAGTCCGGCATGCACTGGACCGTCGCGGGAGCCGACGCCATCATCGCCCTCCGCTGCAAGGAAGCCAGCAGCCAGTGGGAAGCCATCTGCAACCACCGTCACAACCAGACAGGAGCAGCCTGACCAGCCCCCACCCAAAGATGATCTTGACTACCTACAAATCTGTCGCACACCCAGGCCACCGGACCCGATCCGCTGCTGTCTGTGGTCACCGTAGAATTAGGGGTGGCGATGGGGCTCGTCGACGAAACCGCCTTGTTGGCTGATGGCTCCTGTTGAGTGCCCTGCGGCGAGGACAGGAGTATGTCATGCGAAGCCATCTAGGCGTGCCTCCGGAGCCGCCGTTGCCGGACCGGCCCGGGGAATTCAGCAGCCTGCTTTTCGTCGACGCGGCCGGGCCGAGCTGCGCCGAGGACCAGGCAGATCGCGCTTTCGTCACTGACCTGCACCTCGATCAGATCGTCGACGCTGTCGCAGGTGACAGGGAGGAGCATGACCTGCTGACGGGCCTGTTCTACCAGCGGGTCCTTGACATAGGCACCCTGCAGTATCGTCATGAGGTCTTCCGGGATCTCGAGGATCCTGGCCTGTTCGAGATGGCCGAGCGCTTTGCCGAGCAGATGAGGCAGGTGCGTTCGCATCTCTTTCAGCTTCAGAAGATGCAGTCCCGCCACCAGCGGGAGGGCTGGTTCCTCGATGCAGCCGCGATCTACTGCGAGGCCGTTCGCTCACTGGCCAGCAACCTTGCCGCCCGGCCGATCACCTCGCGTGGCCTGCTGGCGTTCCGTGACTTCCTGGCTTCCTACGTCGCCTCCGCCGAATTCGCCGGGCTTGCCTCCGACACCGCGGACCGCAAGGACGACCTTGCCCAGGTCATGTACCAGGTCCGCATCAAGGGCCTGCGGGTGGAGGTAAGCCGCTACCACGGCGAGGCCGACTACAGCGCCGAGATTGAGCAGGCTTTCGAGCGATTCCAGCAGGGCGCGGTGAAGGACTACCGGATCACGTACCGGTTCTCGCCGGGCATGAGCCATGTCGGCGCTCAGATCATCGATCTGGTGGCCCGCCTGTTCGGCGAGGAGTTCTCCGCGCTCGCTGATTACTGCCGTCGATACGCCGCGTTCCTTGACCCGGCGGTCCGGCAGTTCGAGCGCGATCTCCAGTTCTACCTGGCGTACCTGGACTACATCAAGCCGATGCG
>Ga0302325_10017942_pt1 | contig 14929 bp, 15 predicted proteins | sample Palsa_T0_2_FD_201948 | JGI IMG/M metagenome (GOLD analysis project Ga0302325, IMG submission 201948) | Peat permafrost microbial communities from Stordalen Mire near Abisko, Sweden - Palsa_T0_2 | ecosystem: Environmental > Terrestrial > Soil > Palsa > Peat permafrost | place: Sweden: Abisko... | reverse complement strand
ACGAAGGCGATCTGCTGATCCCGGTAATTGGCCGGCTTCGGCAACCTGACATGCCGTGCCACATGGTCCAGGATCTCCTCTTCTTCGATCTTCAGGGTATCATCAAGCTGGTGCAACAAAACATACCGGACGGCAAAGAAATAACAGACGCTGCCCAGCATCAGCGCCACAATGCTGGCCAGGATACTTACCCGGCTATATTTGGTAAATAACTTCATCGATCAGCTGGTCAATAATCACCTCCTGCCGTCAAAAATAGGGAAACGATTCTTTTGTCTATTATTTTGTAATTTAGCATTTTACCCATACCTTTGCAAGCTCTTTAAAAAGCACTCATGAGCAGCCGCCGGGAATTTGAAATAGCGTTTGTGGGCCTTAAGGCTGGTATTCACGAGTTTAGTTATAAGATCACGGACAGGTTCTTTGAGGCTTATCAGCAGCAGGACTTCCGCCACTGCGAAGCACAGGTAAAGCTGACGCTGGACAAAAAGAACAGCTTCATGCTCCTGAAATTCGAAGTAGGGGGAAAAGTCGAGCTCACCTGCGATCGCTGCGGGAACATGCTGCCGCTTGACCTCTGGGATGAATTCAACATCCTGGTCAAACTGGTGGAAGACCCGGAGATCATGAACCAGCAGGAAGAAGATCCTGATGTATATTATATATCCAAAGGAGAAAGCCATTTGCACGTATCCGACTGGATCTATGAGTTCATCAACCTGAGCATCCCTATGCAGCGCATGTGCAAACCCGAAGAAATGGGCGGACCGCATTGCAACAAAGAGGTGCTCGAAATGCTAAGTAAACTCGACCGGGAAAAGAGTCAGCCCGGCAACCCGTTGTGGAAAGGCCTCGAAAAATTCAAGGACCTGCCCCCCGGAAACTGACAATGAAATGTCCCCGGGCCATTGAAAAGAAATGAAATGCCCCGGACTACTGAAACGAAATGAAACGCCCCCGGGGCCGGCCGAAGAAAAAACATTATTGGTTACTTAAAAATTGAAGAGATATGCCAAATCCGAAAAGAAGACATTCCCAGCAACGCAGCGCAAAGAGAAGGACGCATTACAAGGCTGAGAAAGTCACGTTGAGCAAGGACAGCACTACCGGTGAAATGCACGTTCGCCATCGCGCACACGTAAGCGAAGGCAAATTGTTCTACAAAGGAAAAGTAGTCGCCGAAACCGCCCCCATTAAGTAAACATTGCGATGCCAATGAACATTGGTCTCGACATGATGGGGGGCGACTTCTCTCCGCTCGAAGCGGTGAAGGGCGTCCGGCTTTATCTACAGGAAATCCATGCCCCGGTCACCATATGGATGGTGGGCGACGAAAGCAAGATCAATCCCCTGTTGGAGGAATACGCTGTTCCCGCCACCTCGGTCAAAGTCGTTCACGCGCCTCAGACCATCGATATGAACGAGCACCCGACAAAGGCGCTCAAAGAGAAACAACAATCCTCCATTGCCATCGGCTTTCATTTACTGGCTACCGGCAAAATGGACGCGTTTATCAGCGCCGGAAACACCGGGGCCATGCTTGTGGGCGCCCTCTACAGCCTTAAAGCCATCGAAGGTATCCAACGCCCCACGATCTCCACCGTCATTCCGAAAGACAATGGCAAGACCGGCGTCCTCCTCGACGCGGGCCTCAACGCCGACTGCAAACCGGAAAACCTCAACCAGTTCGCCATCCTGGGTTCTCTCTATGCCCGGTATATTCTCGGCATCGACCAGCCCCGCGTTGGACTACTCAACATCGGCGAAGAAGAAGGCAAGGGCAATCTCCTCGCCCAGGCCACCTACCCGTTGCTCAAAGAAAATCGCCATATCCATTTTATCGGCAACGTCGAAGGCCGCGACGTGCTGGTCGACAAAGCCGATGTCATCGTCTGCGAAGGCTTCACAGGGAACGTCATCCTAAAACTGGCCGAATCCTTGTATGACATCTCCAGCCGTCACAAGATCGACAGCGAATACTTCGATCGCTTCGACTTCGAATACTACGGCGGCACTCCCCTGCTCGGCGTGACCAAACCGGTGATCATCGGCCACGGCATCTCCCGGCAAAAAGCGTTCAGCAACATGCTCAAACTCGCACAAAAAATGCTCGAGACCGACCTGCTTACAAAAATGAAAGAAAGCTTTGTAGCATAATGCGCCGCTTTATTCGCTATCTCACCGACTATTTCCGCAACAGCTCCCTACCTGCCCTCATTCTCACGACCCTCCTTGTCGCCACCCTTATCTATGCCAACTATACCGTGGGGATCGAACGCCGCATCCAGGCCCTTCCCTGGTACGCCGCCATCGGCGCTTTCTTCGCTTTTTTTAGCACCGTCGTCGCCCTGGTCTGGGGCCTGCAATATGAATGGGGATACAAAGCACGCGCGGCTAAGGCCACACCGATCTTGCGGCGCGGCTATATCGAAGTCTCTACGGCCGTCTCACCCTCGGGCTATTTCCGGCCAAAAATGCTGCTCCTCCTCGCGGTCGCCACCGGCTTCTTTTCATTAAAGATGGTCCATTGGGAGTTGGGCTCCCTTTTACCGCATACGGTATATTTTCCCTGGGACCGCTATACCCTGCTGGTCTTGCAGCTGCCGCTGAAGCTCCTGCTGCTTGTCACCGTCCTCTTCGCGTGTCGCCGTTTCGGGCTCCTCGAAGGAGACACCCTGAGTACAAGCATCGGCCTCACAAAACGCGACTTCAACGCCGCCCCCTATTTCGGGTTGCTCCTGCTGCTTTTCCCGCTGATCGCCCTAGCTTCCACCCAACATGACTTCCTGCAGGTCTATCCCAAAGTCCAGCACCTTTCTTTTATCGACGCCTATGCGCACCCCGTGTGGCCCTGGAAATTACTATACGAGCTCTCTTACGGCCTCGACTTCCTCGGCATAGAGCTCTTCTTCCGCGGCCTCCTCGTCATAGGCCTCCTTCGCTTCGTCGGCCAGGACGCCGCCCTGCCCATGGCCGCCTTCTATTGCACCATCCACTTTGGCAAACCCCTGGGTGAATGCATCTCCTCCTTCTTCGGCGGTCTTATCCTCGGCGTAATCGCCGCCAATACCCGCACCATCCTGGGTGGTCTCATCGTCCATCTCGGACTCGCCTGGCTCATGGAACTCGGCGGCTGGCTTGGCCACCTTCATTTTAATTAAAAAACTACCAACCTGTAAGCCGGATCCTGTTCCCGCATCACTGCGGGCGGTCATCATTTATCTGGCCCCTGCATTACTACAGGGATCTAGCTGCCTACCCTCCGGCGTAGCCTCCTTGCGGATGCTTCGGACGAGCCGCCCTCGACCACCGGTATACGTGGCATTTCAGCATGCAAGGTTTACCCGCGTCGACGGTTACCCGCCGACGCCGTGGGCTCTTACCCCACGTTTTCATCCTCACCTCTCGCGAGGCAGTTATTTTCTGTGGCACTTGCTGTGGATGTTTGCACACCCCCCGGCGCTTAACCGGTACATTGCCCTCTGCTGTCCGGACTTTCCTCCCCCCGCAAAAGCGAAGAGCGATGACCCGGTTGGTAGCAGTGCAAATATAGAAAAATGCGCCCTGCATGCAACGCCCCACTCGTAAAAAGCATCAAATAGGAACAAACCTTGCTATGAAACAGTCGATCTTTCCGCCGCTCTTTCGATCAATCTCCCCTGCCCTCCTGCTTCTGACGTTCAGTTCAATGCGCGCATACACCCAGGATCTGCCTCCCTGCTGGTCCCTGGCCATCGAAGGCGGTCCGGCCTTTCCCGTAGGCGCCTTTCATAGCAAGGCCTATCCATCAAATGACGCCGGATATGCACGCACCGGGTTGGGCGCTGAACTCTCCGTAACCTATCGCTTCCGCCCATCCTTCGGCTTTACGCTCGCCGCAGGCCTGCAGAAAGATCCATCTGAAAAAAACATCAGTTACGACGCGATCTACGACCGCAAGGACTGGACAATCGGCAGCCTCCTGGCCGGCCCCGAATACGAAAGATCCCTCAGCACGAAAAACGGCCTCGCACTACATGTTCGCGCAATGGCCGGCATCCAGAAAACAAGATTCCCGGACTTCACTGTTTACGGCGATAATTCGAATGGACAGACGGCGATGAATGAATACAGCATGTGGACCTATGGCCCCCTGCCGTGGGCATTTGCCTACCAGGCAGACGCAGGTGTGAAATGGGCCGTAGAGCGCCATATAGCGCTGACCCTCGATGCCGGTTACGCCGGGTCGAGAAATACACTCAACTATACCTATAACGTTACTGAAGATATCGCCCTCTCTATAAACGGAAACGACCACAGACCCATCGCAACGGGTACGATTCAATGCCGCATAGGTATAGAGATCGGCATCTGATCATTTCTTCCCATACTGAAAGAAGATCTCCGTCGCCCCATAACCATACCGCGGATCATACCGGTTCACAAAGGACTTTACATCCCGCTTCACCCGCAATAGCTCGTGGATCTCGTCCCGCAGCTTCCCGCTGCCGACGCCATGGATGACGATCATACTGGGCAAATGATGCGCCACAGCCAGATCAAAATACTTCTCGAAGGTCTGCAACTGCAAGGTCAGGATCTCGAAATTATCCAGCGACCCCGGCTTATCGGTCAGCTTTTCGGCATGCAGGTCCAGTTCAGACCTCGCCGGCTCCAGGTGCTGCCGCGCACGCGACGCCTCATAGACCCGGAAACCAGATCCCGCCAGCAACCCGCGCGTATCTACCGCCGGCTCCGCGGGCTTATAGGGATATTCATCGAACAACTTGAAGGAGAATGTCGCCTCGCCCTTCTTGCGGATCTCCTCGATCCGGCCAAAGACCTGTTTGGCCCGCAGTTTTAACGTGGTCTCGAAGTGATCCGCCTTGGTCTTATCCGGCACCAACAGCGAAAAATCACATTCGAACACCGGGTTGTCATTCAGGTTGGCAAAAGGGATATCGTGTATATAAAAATCCTGCCCCGCCGGCAGCTGGTTGTCAAGGTCGAATTCGCTCTTCCCAAAATAGTTCAGGTGATAGGAAAAATGATACCCGGCAGCCATGCCGTTCACCAGGTAGATCTTCAGGCTCTCTACTACCTCATCGCCAAATTCATCGTTGTCAAAAACAGGCAGAAAGGTCAGCCAGACTCCGTCGGCCAGCCGCGCCACCGGCTCCTTCTTCTTGCCGGGCACTGGCTTCTCGGGCGGCAGTTGATCCACATATTTCTTTGGCTTCTTTTCCGGCGGGAATAGCTTCTTCTCGGTAAACCGTTTAAAATAAGGAAAATCCAACTGATCGGTATACGCCGGGAATTTTACCCCCCGCACGTCTACGAGCACCATCTGGTCGTTGATGATCTCGATCACCTCTCCCTCATCATTGGAATGCTGTATGACGACCTTATCGCCGACTTCGAACTTCATACCGTAAAGTTACGAAAATTGCATGCGTCCCCGGCGTCAATTCGCCGTCGCCCCCACATTCAGTCGGCTCTTGCGATACCCATATAAAAAATACACCGTGAGCCCTACCGCCATCCATGCGAAAAACCATTCCCAGGCTATCGCCGGGATCTCGATCAGCAGATAGGCGCAGAAAAGGACTCCCAACACCGGTATCAAAGAATATTTTCGGATGATCGTACCCAGCGTGAACCCCGTAGCCAGCAAAACAAAGATCAGGAATAACACTTCCTGCAGGCCGACTTCGGTGAAATGCGTCAGCGCCGTCCATATCCGCCCGCGAAAAAGAAATATAAAAAGCACGAAGAGAACGGGAACGACAAACCGCCCGTTGACATAAGGCAGCCGGAAACCCCTGGTCCGGACCCCTTCCTGTCGCGGCAGCACCAGCACACCCCAGCTCACCAGCACAAAAGCGAACAGCGTTCCGATGCTCGTAAGCTGCGTCATCAGCCCGCTTTCCATAAACAGCGTCGGCACGGCAACGATGATACCCGTAACGATAGTGGAAAACCAGGGCGTATGGTATTTGCGATGGATCTTTCCAAAGGCCTTCGGCAGCAGGCCGTCCCGGCTCATGCTCATCCAGATACGCGGCTGGCCCAATTGAAAGACCAACAACACACTGGTGGTGGCTACAACCGCACTGGCCGAGATGATATAACCGATCCATTTCTGGTGAACCCGGTTGAACACAAAGGCCAGGGGATCAGTGACCTTCAGTTCGGAATAATTGACCATGCCCGTGAGCACCAGCGCGATCAGGATATACAACACTGTACAGATCACCAGCGAATAGATCATCCCCTTGGGCAGGTCTCGCTGCGCGTCCGTACACTCCTCCGCCGTCGTCGAGATAGCATCAAACCCTATATACGCGTAAAACACCGCCGATACCCCTTTCAGCACGCCGGAAAAACCGTTCGGTAAAAAAGGGGTCCAGTTAGCCGTTTTCACAAAAAAGCCGCCCAGGATGATCACCAGGATGACCACCGCGATCTTAAAGATCACCATCGCATTGGTTGTCTTCTTGCTCTCCCTGATCCCGATATAGGTGATATAGGCAATGATACACACGATGATAAAGGCTGGGATATTCATGATGATATGCGCCCCTCCGATCGTGGGCGCCGAATTCCAGGTCTGTATCGACGCTTTACCCAGCTCATCCAGCACGCCCCCTTTCGAAAGGGTATCCTGCGCCGCCAGAAAAGCGGTCTTGGCGGTTCCCGGATCGGTGATCAGCCAGCCCGGCAAATGGATATTAAACCCTTCCAGCAAATTATTGAAATACCCGCTCCACGCAATGGCCACCACGATATTCCCGATGGCATACTCCAGGATCAGCGCCCAGCCGATGATCCAGGCGACCAATTCCCCGAAAGCCACATAGGCGTAAGTATAAGCACTGCCGGCAATAGGGACCCTGCTGGCGAACTCCGCATAACAGAGGGCCGAAAACCCGCAGGTAATGGCGGTGAGGACAAAAAGGAGCGAGATACCGGGGCCGCCGTCATAGGCCGCCGTGCCGATCGTGGAAAAGATACCTGCACCCACGACCGCCGCAATCCCCATAAAGGTCAGATCGCGGACATTCAAAACTTTGGTCAATCCACCGCTGCTGTGGCCGTCAGTGACCCCTTCAGCAGCGTCTTTCGCGATCTTCTCAAGTGACTTTTTACGGAAAATGGAGTTCATCATCAATATTAGGAAAATTTGACTAATATTCCCGCTTGAGCAGGAATTCCACCAACGCCCGCAATGGCTCCTTGCGTGTCGACAACACGGCAATGTCTTCCAGGTTCCGGCAGGCCGCATCATGATAATGGGTCTTCAACTCCCTCGCCCAGGCATCTACCCCGCAAGCCCGGAAAATGGCCAGCATCCCCGCTACCTTTTCAGCCTGCGGCGCCTGCTCCAGCTGCTTTATCTCGCGGCGTTGCCCCTCATCTGCAACCTCCAGTGTCTTGATCAGCAAAAAGGTCTTTTTGCCCGTGACGATATCGCCTCCGATCTGTTTGCCGACCTTATCCGCCTCTCCAAAACAGTCGAGGTAATCATCCTGCACCTGGAAGGCCAGCCCGAGATTCCTGCCAAACGCATACAGGATATCCTGGTTGCCAAGACCGGCTCCCCCCAGGATCCCGCCGATCTGCAAACTGCCCGCCAGCAATACCGAGGTCTTCAGCTCGATCATTTGCAGGTATTCGGCCATGGTCACCCGTTCCCGGGATTCAAAATCCATATCCAGTTGCTGCCCCTCGCAGACCTTCATCGCAGTTTGATTGAACAGTTGCAGGATACGCCGGATATGCGGACTCCTGAGACGGGCAATATGTTCATAGCTCACGACCATCATGACGTCTCCCGCCAGGATGGCCGTGGACTGACCATAACGGGCATGGACCGTCGGCTTGCCCCGCCGCAATGGGGCCTTGTCCATGATATCGTCGTGTATAAGCGTGAAATTATGGAAAAGCTCCAGCGCGCTTGCCATCTCCCAGGCGTCGGCTTCAATGGGCGCGAACAACTCATTCCCCATCAGGCAAAGCACCGGTCTGATGCGCTTCCCGCCCAGGCCAAGGAAATATTCGGCGGGACCGTAAAGACTGGCAGGTTGTTCTGGAAAATGACGATCGGCAAACCGGGTAGCAAAGGCTGCGTACAATGCTTCAAAACTGTGCATGAGATCAAAAATAGCGCTTATTTCTTTTTCTTCCGCCGCTTGTCCGGTGCAGCCCCACCCGACGCGCCTTGCTTGCGGCCGCCCGATTTATGCTCCTGCCCCCCACGCTTACGGGGGCCACGATCGCCACCGGCACGTGAGCCATGCCCTCCATGCTGCGCGGCTTTTTTATGGACTGCGGCCCCGTCCGGCCCGTCCGCGGCGGCAGGCATTGCACCAAATGCATTCTTTTCCGCGGCCGTGATCACCCACTCATAATCCAACTGCCGCTTGGCGAGGTTGGCGGCCACGATCTTGATGGTAACCTTGTCCCCCATCCGGAACATCCTTCCGCTGCGACGCCCCACGAGCATATAATCGCTTTCGACGTGCCGGAAATCATCGTATTCCAACAGGCTGTTGATGCTCACCAATCCCTCGCACTTGTGCTCCACCGTTTCCACCCAAAACCCGAACGATGCCACCCCGCTGATGACACCTTCGAACTCATCACCCAAAAAGGATTGCATGTATTCGACCTGTTTATATTTATTGGCCGCCCGCTCGCTCTCCATGGCCGCCCGCTCCCGCTCGCTGGAATGCTTGCATTTGGATTCAAGTTTTTTGTCGATCTCGATATTTCCTTCAAGTACCTCCTGTAATATCCTGTGAACCATTACATCAGGATAACGGCGAATGGGCGAGGTGAAGTGGCAGTAATGCTCAAAACCCAATCCATAGTGACCGATATTTTCGGTCGTATAGATGGCCTTGGCCATGGTCCTGATCCCCAGTTGCTCCAGCACATGTTGCTCAGGTTTGCCCTTTACATCGGCCAGCATTTGATTAAAGGAACGGGCAATGGCCTGCGGCGAAGCCACGTCGAACACATGTCCGTACTTCTTGGCAAACTCCATAAAGGGTTGCAGCTTTTCTTTGTCGGGGGTATCATGGACACGGTAAGGGAAGGGAATAGGCTTCTTGTTGACAGTGATCTTCCCCACATGCTCGGCGACAGCCCGATTTGCCAGCAGCATGAACTCTTCCACCAGCTGGTGCGACTCCTTACTTTCTTTCACCATGATACCGATGGGTTTGCCCTTGCTATCGAGCTTGAAACGCACTTCCGTGGACGAAAAATTGATCGCCCCCTTCTTGAAACGCTGTTTGCGGAACCGTTGGGCGAGATCGTTCAGCAATTCGATCTCGGGCTGGTAAAGCCCTGTTTTCTGCTCGATGATCTCCTGGACTTCTTCATAGGTAAAGCGATGGTCGCTGTGGATGACCGATCTTCCCAGCCAGACGGACTTCACCTCGCCCTTGGCTCCCATCCGGAACACGGCGGAGAAGGTCAGTTTATCTTCATTAGGACGCAGCGAACACAACTCGTTGGAGATCCGTTCGGGCAGCATGGGGTTCACCCGGTCGGGCAGGTATACAGAAGTGGCCCGGCCGTACGCTTCTTTGTCGAGCGGGGTCTCCGGTTCCACATAATAGCTGACATCCGCAATGTGCACGCCTATTTCCAGTTGCCCGTTGTCTAAATGCCGGATGGAGATCGCATCGTCGAAGTCCTTGGCGTCATGCGGGTCGATCGTAAACGTGAGCACGGGACGCATGTCCTTCCGGGCCGCGATCTCCGAGGCAGGTATAAGATCGGGCAAACGCTCCGAATCCTCGAGCACGTTCTCAGGGAAAAAGATCGGGAACCCGGCCTCCAGCAAGATCTCTTTCATGGCCTGATCGTTCTCATCACTCTTGTCCATCACTTGTATGATCTCGCCCTGGGGCTTCTTGTTCTTTTCCCATTCGGTAATGCGGACAATGACCTTGTCCTTGTTGACCGCGCCGTTCAGTGCGTTCAAAGGCACGTAGATATCCGGCATGGGCTTGTCGCTCTCTGCGATAAAAAAGGCAAACGAAGCACTGATCTCTATGTGACCCAGGAACTCCATTTGCTTGCGGCTCGTCACTTCGACGACCTCGCCCTGCCAGCGGCCGCTGCGCGCCGAGTTATTGACCACCCGCACCCGCACGGTATCCCCATGCAGCGCCGTGTTGAAATCCCCCGGCCGCACCAGGATGTCCTGGTCCCGGCCTTCCACGATCACAAAGCCCATCCCACTGCGTGTCACATCCAGCCGGCCCGTATACAGGTCCGCAGCATGCGCCGCTTCCTTATCTTTTTTCTTCTTATTTTTCATTGCTATTGAATTCGTTGATGAATGTAATGATTAATTCAGTAAACCGGGGTTCGTCTCCGAATAAAAACTCCGGGGCGATCGGCAGCACGAAAAAAGGCCAGCCCGCCAGGTCCTGGCGAAACTTCACCAGCCGCACCGCATCTTTTTCCGTGGTCAGGATCAGTTTCTTCTCCGCCGTGATCCCCTCGAACCGCCGGAAGATCGCCTGCAGGTCATCAATGGAGAAGATATGATGATCGCCGTATGCTATTTCGTAGTAGGTCTTGCTATGCCGGTCCAGCCATGCCTTCAAAGGCGCAGGATTGGCAATACCCGTCACCAGCAAGACTTCCACCCCTTCATCGATCACGGCGCCGCCTCCGCCCACGATCCCATAAGGAACGCCATAATGTATCGACGAAAAAAAAACCTGTTGATGCGCAAGGGGCCCGATCTCGGCCACGACCGCACGCCGTTCATCGTCCGTCAGCTCTTCAGGGCATTTGGTGACGACGATGATCTCGGCACGGGTATAACTGGACGGCGCATCCCGCAGATCCCCGCTCGGCAACCACCAGTCGCGGGTGAACAGGTTGGAATAGTCGGTCAGCAGGATATTGAGCCCGGCCTTCACGCTCCGGTGTTGAAAAGCATCGTCCAGGATGATCGCCTTCGTTTCAGGCCGGTCGTGCAGGAGTTGCGGGATGGCGACTATCCGTTCCTCCCCCACCGCGATCGTCACATCCGGGAATTTGCTGTGGAATTGCATCGGCTCATCCCCGATATCCAGGGCAGTTGTGGCGTCGTTTGCCAAAGCATACCCCCTCGTCTTTCTTTTGTAGCCCCTGCTGAGGACAGCGATGGTATACCGGTCTTTCAGCAATCTGAGCAGTAGCTCCACCATCGGCGATTTGCCCGTGCCGCCGGCCGCCAGGTTGCCTACACAAATGATGGGCAGGTTAAAAGAAGCGGAAGACAATATTTTCTTGTCAAAAAACCAGTTGCGGATCGTCACTACAAGCGCATAAACCAGGGAGAAGGGAAACAAGAGTATACGTATCGGCTTGAGCAATGGGAAGTTGAAATTCATATTGAGATATCGGAGCAAACGGAATGCCCTATCAAAGATACGCAAATTTGTCAGGTCAGGCCGACGCCTTCGAGCGCCAGGCGGTCAATCCCTTGCCCAGCCGCCGACCGGCTACCACGCCCAGCCCTTCACCGGGCCGCGAGCCCTTCCAGCAACCGCGGCCTCAGCAGCGCCGCCTGTTCCCTCACAAACTCCGCATCCGGAGCCTCCCGGAAAGGTACCGATCCAAGCGCCGGCCATCCGCTCCAACGGGCGATCTCGGATGCATAGTCCAGGTAATGATCATTAAAGATCCAGCCCGCCACACGTACTCCGCGCACCTTGCAGGCCTCCGCCGTCAACAGGGAATGATTGATGCTGCCGAGATAATTGCGGCTCACCAGGATCACCGTGGCGTCCAACCGCAGCGCCAGATCGACCATAAAGTCCCGGTCATTCAGCGGGACGAACAACCCTCCCGCGCCTTCGACCACCAGCGGCCGCACACCAGGAAGCCCTGCAGCAATGACATCCAGGCTGATGGCGACACCTTCCTCCCGGGCCGCTATATGCGGCGAAGCCGGCATCCGCAGCTTATACAGCTCCGGCAACACCCGCCCGGCGCCGATCCTCGCCCCCACCCACTCCGCATCGGTGCCCTCGTCAAAACCCGCCTGCACCGGCTTCCAATAATACGCCCCCAAGGCCTCCGCGACGATCGCCGAAACCAGGGTCTTACCGACTCCCGTCCCGATCCCGGTAATGAACAGGGGTTGCTGATGATGCATTGGCTTCAAGAATAACGGTCCTTTTTTGACATGATGACTTTAACCACCTCGTCATGTCGCTGCCCTTCAATAATATCTTTGAGGTGTATCTGATTGTCTAGGTACTGAATATGGATACGCCATCCTGATATTTTGTCAATATCGGCACGATATATCTTTTGCTTGATCCCTTCGATCTTGTGTAACCGGGTTCTTGGAAATGTTCTCGTCTTGTGGGCTTTGTTGTCTTCTAAATCCGCAAGCGATTCGAGAAACTTGATCTTATGAACTATATCAGGAAGGATCTTATTAGCTTCGTGAATGACCCCGTATTCATCCAAAAGGGGCTTAATCTCTGCCATAACTACATTACGCCTAAACTATTATATAATTTCTCACCTACTTCTTTGTAAACTATTTCCGCATCTTTACCTTCAGTGAGTCTGAACAAGGTCACGGATACTTTGTCAAATATAGGATCATCGTCGACGGTGACGATCATCCTCTTATCCTTATCGATCCTAACCAGGTAAAGAGAACTATCAAGCCCTCCTTTAAGGTTGAAGATATACGGCATGGAAGCCTTTTGCATAAACGCCGCCTTGCCATTCAACAACGAACCGGAAACAAAGTTGATGTCATCCTTTACTTTGCTCTGATCTGCTGCTGAAAGCACCTTCATGTCGTCATCAAATGATTGCGTTATGCGAAATTCCAGCTCCATCTCTACAAAATTACATTTTCTTTTGTAGAATTGTTCTTATTTTAAGCCGCGGAATATCCGTTTCAAAACGGTTAATAACGAACAACTTACAAAGAGTTGACGCCTACTGCTTGTTTACAAAAATGGAGAAGATAGTCGTCCCATAATTCCGCTGCGTCACATACAGCGGATACCCCTCATAGTTGTTCCGCGGCGTATGCTCCAACACAAACCAGCCTTTGTCATTCAAGAGCCGCACCGCGCGCTTCGGCAATTCGTCGATGGTATCCAACGCATAGGGCGGCCCCGCAAAGATCAGGTCAAAGCCGCCGGCGCTCTGATCCATGAACTTGAACACATCCATCCGCACAACGGTCAAAAACGCCGATAGCCCCAGCTCCCCTGCACTCTTCTGGATAAACGCAAACATGGCCGGGTCCTTTTCCACCACTGTCAGGTCACGGACGCCACGGCTGGCCAGTTCATAGCTGATACTACCCGTGCCGCCGAAAAGGTCGAGGGTCCGCAGCGCTGATAGGTCCAGGTTGTTCTCCAGGATGTTGAACAACCCCTCTTTGGCGATATCCGTCGTCGGCCTGGTATAGGGCATCCTGGCCGGAGGATTGACCCGCCTGCCGCCCAGCTCCCCGCCGATTATGCGCATACAGCCATTTTCAGGATGGAAGAAAAATAGTGTAATGGAAGTTCCTTGAGCTCGTCGGTGATCTTGATGCTCTCATCGATCTCTTCGAAATGGATCTGCAGGAAATATTTGTACAACTCGGCACTCAACGCACTCTGACGGTCTATGAGGCCGCCCACCAGTAACCTGACGCTTTCCTGGTCCAACCCCAGCTGCCGGCAGCAGTTCAACAGGTGATAGGCGACATCCTTCGTGTCCTGGTAGGGAAAGGTCTGCGCCAATATGGGCTTGCCATCCCTGATGATCAGCGTCACCATCTTATCGGCATAGAAAATAACCTTGATGCACGACTCCTTTTCGGTTGAATCGAACATCTTATAGCTCTTCAGCATCAAGCTGTAATAATGCCAGTACTTGCCTGCGGAAAAGGTCTGCTGCAGCAGTTGATGCAACTCTGGCCTGATGCGATAGACATTGAACAGTTCCCACCATGGGATCTTCTCCGTCAGGATCAACCCTTTTTCCAGGTCGCCATGCAGTGTGTCGATGATTGCGCGATTGGTATCCATCGTAAACACCGACTCTGGTATCAGGCTGCTCTCCGGAAAATTATACACTAAAAGGGTCTCCTTCACCGGTCTCCGCAACAGTGATTCGCCCTCCATGATCTCCCGCAACGTCTCCGTCAACGGGCTCTCCTTACTGTGCTCCAACTGGAAGTATCGCACGACCAGCGGACTCATGTTGCGTTGATTAAGCAATACGTAAGAAAAGGAATTGGGGTTCACTTCCACCAACAGGCGCGACTGTAGCAATTCCTCATCGGAGATACCCGATGCTTCGATGGTAAAGGCTGGTTTGACCATAGTTGTCAGAATGTGCAATAATACTACAAAAGGACGTAAATTGCCCTCTTTTTCAACAATGGGCAAAGTCGAAAAGACCAAAAACTATAAGGTCAGTTTAACTAATCGAGATATCCTCAGGATGGCCCTCCCCATCAGTCTGGCCATCCTCGTGCCCCAGCTCAACTTCATAACCAATAATATTTTCCTGGGACACCTCGATAGGACCGGCGACGCCCTATCCACGGCGGGTATAACGGGGGTTTATTATCTCCTGTTCGCCGTCGTCGGCCAGGGCCTCAACAACGGCCTGCAGGCGCTGATCGCCAGACGCGCGGGTGAGGATCGGATCGGAGAGATCGGCAAATTGTTTTCCCAAGGAATGATCGTTGCCCTTGGCCTGGCCTTCATGGGCATTGCCATCACGTGGTTCCTCGCACCCCTGGCCCTGGGATGGTCCCTCCATTCCGCGGCCCTGCGAGATCAGGCTATCGCCTTCCTGCGTATCCGTATCTGGGGACTACCCTTTTTATATCTCTATCAAATGCGCAACGCCTTGCTGGTAGGCACCAACCAAAGCAAATACCTTGTCTATGGAACCCTGGCGG
>Ga0302325_10017941_pt1 | contig 14930 bp, 11 predicted proteins | sample Palsa_T0_2_FD_201948 | JGI IMG/M metagenome (GOLD analysis project Ga0302325, IMG submission 201948) | Peat permafrost microbial communities from Stordalen Mire near Abisko, Sweden - Palsa_T0_2 | ecosystem: Environmental > Terrestrial > Soil > Palsa > Peat permafrost | place: Sweden: Abisko... | reverse complement strand
GGACTCAGCCTCAAGGGCGCGCGATGGCTAACAAAGGGCACGCGGCAAGCCTCCTAACAATGGTATGTCAGGAGACTACGCCACAATCCATTGTATTGCAATGTTATTTAGGAATCGTTCTACTAGGTCATGGTGTATCCGGATGCTACTGGAGCGCTAAAAGGCGGACCACAAGCCATTGGAAAATCGCCTGGCGGATGAAACACCAAGATTCATCTGGTTGCTGCGGATGCTCGAACGGCCATAGCCTTCTCGGTGTCTCCGGATGACGACCACGATGCCCTACTTGAAGAGTTGGGAGAAATGTCCAAGGGCCTGCCGGTGATCATGGATCGCGCCTATGAAGGCAATGAGACAAGGCGGCTGGTTCTCGACCAGGGCATGATTCCAGTAGTTCCGCCAAAGTCCTGCCGCCTCCCCCTTGGGAATATGATCGCGCCCTAGGGAACCCCTGCACAAGTCCCCCATGGGCACCCTGCTTGCATAAAATTGAAGTATTATGACGCGGAAGGCGCATTTTCAACGGATGTTGGGGGCTCAGTCGAGTTTTGAGAAGTATGGCCGGAAGAGGAAGCGGGAGCATTTTCTCGAGGAGATGAACAAGGTAGTTCCGTGGGCCGGTTTGCTTGCTCTTGTTGAGCCGCATTACCCGAAGGCGGGTAATGGGCGGCGTCCGGTTGGGTTGGAGATCATGCTTCGGGCTTACTTCGTGCAGCAGTGGTTCAACCTGTCCGATCCGGGCGTGGAAGACGCGCTCTATGAGTCGCCCGCGTTGCGCCGCTTCGCAGGCGTCGATCTGGGTATGGCGGCGGCTCCCGACGAGACCACGATCCTGCGCTTCCGTCACTTACTCGAAGAGCATGATCTGGGCGGCGCGATGCTGGATGCGGTCAACGGCCATCTTGCCGGCAAGGGCATCCGGATCACCACTGGCACGATCATGGATGCGACGATTATCCACGCGCCCAGTTCGACCAAGAACTCGACCGGTGAGCGCGACCCCCAGATGCATCAGACCAAGAAGGGGAACCAGTGGTATTTCGGTCTGAAGGCGCACATCGGCGTGGATAGCAAGGAGGCCGTGGTGCACTCGGTGTGCACGTCTGCGGCCAACGTGGCCGACATGCACATGCTGCCCGACTTGTTGCACGGCGAAGAGCGCAAGGTATGGGGCGACGCAGGGTATCAGGGGCAAGGCGATAGCATCCGCGAGGCCGCGCCGCACGCCCAGGATATGACATGCCGCCGCACCAGGTTCAAGAACTATGTGGATGAAGAAGCCCGGCGCAAGAACACGACCAAGTCCAGAGTTAGAGCGAAGGTGGAGCATCCGTTCCGGATACTGAAGCGCATCTTCGGCTTCGACAAGGTGAGATACCGGGGCCTGAAGAAGAATCACAACCGGCTGTGCGCCTGCTTCGCATTGGTCAATCTCTACCAACACCGCCAACGGCTGGCCCCTCTGGGGGCGTAGTTTGCCCGGGGGCCGGAAAATGGCCCCAGAGGCCACAAAACAATCCACAGATCCCTACGTTTTGAGCAAATCATGCTCGAAAACCGCAGAGAACTCGCCGCAATCCTATGAAACTAAGAAATCAGATACCTGCGCAGGGGTTCCTTAGCGCACTCGTATCTGCGAATTAACTCCCATCCGCGATGGTACCGAAGATAACTTGGAATGCTGCGGAGAGCCGGGCTCCCAACTCCCCCTCCAGTATGGGCCGGCCAGGGGTAATTCCGTGCAACGGTGACGAGGCGCTGGGAGTGGATGGGCCTGCACGGGTTTTGAGACGACCTTGTTCGGGGTGCCTGCACACTCATGTGCTTGCCCTGCCATAAGGGGTGATTCGACCGGATTAAATTGCGTGGTATAGTACTTTGTACTATGCCTCAGGTGATCGCTGCCCAAGCTGTTCGATCGCCATCGGAAGAGTGGCAGCCGTGAGCGTGAAGTCGGGAGCTGTAGTGCTGGTATGCGCGTCGATGTGGTGGCCACTGTCGGCTCGTTTGGCGACCGCATTCATCCGTCAGGGATGCCAAGTGTCCGCCGTCTGTCCACCCAGGCATCCGCTCCGGTATGTCACCGGAATCCAATCGGTATTTCCGTACAGGGGACTCAATTCGATCGGCTCGCTGAAGGCTGCCATCTTGGCTGCGCGACCGACTCTGATCGTGCCCTGCGACGACAGCGTGGTCTGGCAGCTGCATGAATTGCACGCCAGGAATGTGGACCTGCAATCGCTCATCGAACGCTCTTTGGGAGCGGACGCAGCCTATCCGGTACTGCGCAATAGGGCCGCATTCCTGCAAGTGGCAGTGGAGCTTGGAATTCGGGTACCGGCTACAAGAACTCTAACCTCGGAAGAGGAACTGGCCGACTGGCGCGCGGACTGCCCCGCAGTTCTCAAGCGGGACGGCACCTGGGGGGGGAGCGGTGTGGCCATCGTCCACTCCCTTCCGAGCGCCCTCGCGGCTTTTCGCAGGCTCTCGCAACCCATTAGCGCCGGAGCTGCATGGAAGCGCTGCCTAATTAACCGGGATCCCGTCGCTCTCTGGTCGTGGAAACAGCGGGAGTCGCCCAGAATTACCTTGCAGGAGTTCATCCAGGGTCGTCCTGCAAACTCGATGATCGCCTGTTGGCAGGGTGAGCTTCTTGGAATTGTTTCGGCGGAGGTTTTAACCTCCCAGGGAGCTACCGGCGCAGCCACCGTAGTTCGACTGGTGCAGAACGAAGAGATGGAGCGAGCCGCGCAACTGCTGGCGAGGAGATTCATGCTCAGCGGATTTCATGGCCTGGACTTCGTTCTCGACCAGAAAACCGGCGCTGCCTACCTGATCGAGATCAATCCCCGATGCACGCAACTCGGCCATTTGCATCTTGCAAATCAGGGTGACCTGGCGGGCGCGCTCAGCGCGAAGCTTTGGAATCAGCCGATACCTGCTGCGGTAATGGACCCGCAGGACTGCCTGCCAGGTGAGACCGTCGCATTTTTTCCGCAAGCCATCCAGTGGAATCCGAGGAGCCCCTACCTTCGTAACGGCAAGCACGATGTTCCGTGGGAGGAGCCCGCGCTCGTGATCGAGCTGCTCCGCGGCGCTTGGCCTGAGCGGCAATGGTTGAGCCGTATCTATCACCGCTATCGTGCTCCCAGTACTCCGGAAGAAGTGAATTTTTAAACGTCCAGCACGAGGTCTGGCAGAGTGCAGCGAGTCTGAGTTCCATCAGCGCATGGGTAGCGCAGCAACTCAGCCGTCTAAGCATGTCCGGGATGCAAAGCTGGGATAAGCCTGCTTTCCCGAACCCGCGTATCGCGGCGCCGATCCGACGAGGCGGAGCCTGTTTTTTTTGCATCACACCTCAAGCCTTCGGCCCGGTCGCCGTTTCTTCGCCTGCCAGGACCCGATATCCATTGATTTCAGATGCCGGGGCCGTAAGATGAAGGAAAGCTTTGCACTTCGGCACATGGATCAGGAGCTGCATGCCCCAAGAGGCCAACCAATATCCAGGATCTGTCCGCGCCTGCATCGTTATCCCTTGCTATAACGAATCAGCTCGCCTGCGAAGCACCGAGTTCCTCGAGTTTGCCGCCGCGCACGATCAGATTGCTTTCCTCTTTGTGAATGACGGCAGCAAAGACAATACGCTTGACCTCCTGCAGAGGCTTTGCTCGGAGCACGAAGGTACACTCTTCTACTTGGATCTGGGAACCAATCGCGGCAAAGCCGAAGCTGTACGGCTCGGAATGCTTCGCTCCATTGAGATCCTTCAGCCCGAATTTGTCGGCTTCTGGGATGCCGACCTGGCCACCCCACTCCAGGCGATCCCGGACTTCCTCGAAACGCTGAAAGAACGTGACCACCTGCAAATGGTCTTTGGCGCTCGAATTCGCCTGCTCGGCCGTCAGGTGAAGCGAAGGCCAGGTCGCCATTATCTGGGCAGAATATTCGCCACGGTGGTCTCCATCGCGCTGCAACTGCCTGTCTACGATACGCAGTGTGGCGCCAAGCTCTTCCGTGTCACTCCCGATCTCTCGCGAATTCTGGCCGAGCCATTTCTCTCGCGGTGGATTTTCGATGTCGAAATTGTTGCCCGGGTCATCCGGGCAGCTCATGGCGACCGGGGTCTCGTGGAAGAGATCATCTTCGAGATGCCTTTGATGCAGTGGGAAGACGTAGCTGGCTCCAAGCTACATTCCACCGATTTTTTCCGCGCGATACTGGAAATCTACGCGATCCGGAAAAAGTATCTAAGCTGAGAACCGCGAGGCCGGGACGGCAGCCCTCTATTCCGCAGTGGACGTGTGTAGATACGGACTCGCCTGAAGGCATCAGCGGTAACTTCGCGACCAGCATCGCCCAGGGTGGCGTTAAGGTTAGTTTTGCCCCGGGCGATCATGAGTCGATGTTCAAGAAACCGAATAACGCGAGCCAAGCCCAGTATCTGCAGCGAGACTGAGAGATTCTGACGCAGCCGCGCTTCGCGTGTGACGGCAGGGTGGTCATGCAAACGTAACCTATATATTTCTGTGGTGTGTGGCGCCTGTCGCCTGCGATTCGCCTGGTCACTCGATTCCAACCGCGTTGTTTCCCCCAAGGTTCCCTTGCACCGGCTTGCGCGGTCGAATCTTGGCCGGAACCCCGACCGCGATGGAATTGGACGGCACATCAGTGATTACCACCGCGTTGGCCCCGATTGCCACATCATTGCCGATCCGGATGCTTCCCAGAATCTTGGCGCCGGCTCCGATATCGGCGCGGTCCCCGATTATCGGCGCCCCACGTTGACCGGTGTGACGCAGCCCGACCGTCACTCCGTTGCGAATAACACAATCGTCTCCGAACACCGCGTCTCCACTGATGACGATCCCCCCGAAATGATCGATGCGGAAGCGCCTTCCCAATTTCGCTTCGCAAGGAAGTTCAATCCCGGTCAGAATCTCCATTAGCAACTTGAGAAATTTATAGACGAACGAAAATGGAAGGCGCAACGCTCGACTCCGGATTCCGTAACGCCAATTCCCGAATCGATAGACGACCATGACCCAAAATCCTTGACGAATCCACTGCCGATCATGGGTACGCCAATCCTCGCGGATATTCTCGAACATGCCTCACTCCTTGAGTCTGTGCGCAAAACGTGGGGTCGTCTGGATTCTAGCGGAAGCCGGTAAGGAATGGAATCAGGCGCTGATTTCCCGCCGCTTGATCTTGGATTCGACGATTCCATACTTTTGCAGCTTATAGAGAAATGCCTTGTATTCGATCTGTAACGAAGCCGCGGCCTGGCGCCGATTCCAACGGCAGGCCTCAAGAGCGTCGAGCAACAGCTCAATCTCTGCAGTGCGAGAAGCCTCGACAAGGCGATCGAGGCGGTCCACGCGAACAGGTGTCTTCAACCCCGCAACGTCGTCTCCTGCCTTAGATTCTTTGTGAATCACTCTTACGGAAGGATTGTATTCCGGAAGGCTTCCAGGATTGGTGAGCGAGGCACTCGATCGCAGATCGTCGGCGCCGTCGAGCATCTCCTGAATCAGCAGTGTCGAGTCATGGTAAACGATGAATCGGCGCATCACATTCTCGAGTTCGCGCACATTACCCGGCCAACGGTATTCCAGGAGGAACCGCTTCAAATCGTCGCTGATCGGTAGAGGTTTCGCGCCCTTGGGTAGGTGCCGCGCCAGCAGCATCTCTGCCAGGGGAAGAATCTCATCTCGGCGTTCCCGCAATGGAGGAATCACGATCTTGACTACGTTGAGCCGGTAATAAAGGTCTTCGCGAAATGTTCCCTCCTGGATCGCTCGGGTCAGATCGCGATGGGTCGCAGCCATCACACGAACATTCACTTTGATTGTACGGTTGCTTCCCAACGGCTGAATCTCTCCATCCTGCAGTACCTGAAGGAGTTTGGTCTGCAGACGCAAATCCATATCTCCAATCTCATCGAGAAGAATGGTTCCACCTTGGGCTGTCTCGAATCTTCCCTGACGATCGGTAACAGCTCCCGTAAATGCTCCCTTGGTGTTGCCAAAGAGCTCACTCTCCGCCAATTCCGGGGGCAGCGCAGCACAATTCAGCTTGAGAAAGGGTTTGTCCGCACGAAAGGAGTAAGCGCACAGTCGCCTGGCCATCACTTCCTTGCCAACACCTGTCTCCCCGCTGAGAAGTACAGGAACCTCTGCCATGCCGACCCTCCTCAGAAACTCCTCTGAATAAGGAAGAATGGCGCCGCCTTGCGCTGAATTCGCTTCGATGGCTATATCGCTGGCTGCAGAAGCTGCGGAATTCAGGGCACGGCGCAAAATCATTGCGGAGTCGGGATGGTTCAGTGGCTTATCCAAGACTCGCACGGTGCGATTACCGTTTGACAGCAAATCAAGCATCGGGCCACGCTCCTGGTCGGCCAGAAGAATCTGCAACTCTGGACGTAGAGCACCAAGTTCAATCACGGCAGCATAATCGCTCCGACGGCGCATCGCGAGGCTGAAGACCACAACCGAAGCAGGGCAGCCGGGTGCCCGAAGATAGGCAACTCCCTCTTCGGGGGACTGAAAAGACAAGGCGCAGCAACCCTCTGCCGCCAGACTCAGGATCAGCTGTTCATGCATTTGCGCATTCTGCACAACGAGAACGACGTGCCCGCCCAACAAGCCTCACCACCCCTTCGAAACTTGATTCAAAGCCAAGCGCCAGACGCCGGATGAGCGCGAAAATCCATCCCTCGGGGCTATGCGCCGCTCGTGCAGCTCAAACAATTTGTTTTCTGGCATGAACAACGACCGCGCAATCGATCCACTGCCCCCGCAGGAAGACTTGCGTTTGAAAGCATCCTTTTGAGCTTGAAGTATACGTTGAATCGATTCCTGAAGCAATTCAAATCGACCTTGGGCAGGTAGAACGTCGAGGATACAAATCATTGGCTGAAGAAGAGCGCTGCCCAATTTTGAATTACTAAAGTAACTCAATTTAAGGGTACTTTATTGATCGATTCGGTGCAAACTATAGTTACTTTAAGAATTGAAAATGTAACTAAAGTCCTTTTCTATCAATTACTTACGAGAGGCGGGAAAGCGTGCAATTTTGCGCATATCTTTAGATAGTTCGGGAAGTATGGAGATTTTTTCGGAATTATCGGACGATCTTACCGCAACAATATGTTGACAAATAAGTGCTTCCAGGTTTGGTACAGAGATTGCTTAGAGTTTTCTCAGAAACAGCCTCTTCTGGAGTCCACAGAATGCTGCGGCCGATACAAACGAGAGCGAAATCATCGTGACACTGAATAGAGACATTTACCCGAACCTGAAACTGCGGATGTACACCACGGGCATCCGGCAGAACCGTCTGGCAAGAATGCTCGGCATCCACGAAGCCTCCCTGAGCAGAATCATGAACGGTTTCCGCGAACCTACCGGCGATATCCGCGTGCATCTGGCGGAGATCCTTCAAAGCGACCCTGAATGGTTGTTCTTCAAAATGCAGATCAACGATGAAGTCGCCTTCGCCGAAAACCACGTCTCCGTTCACCAGTAAGTCTAGGTTTCAGGGACGGCAATACTAACTCCCAATGCAGTATGTGTTCGACGCGGTAATGCCAGTTGGAGACAACGATTCTCCGACGACATTCTCAATTTTCGCCATTGAACCACAGCAGCAACTTCGCCTCGGAGCTAGACATGTTGAATGCTTTTTGCAGTACTGTAGCTGTCCTTGGTGTTCCGTTCCATAACGTGACAATGGATGAAGCCGTTGCCCTGATCGAAGAACAGGTCCGCGACGGAGGTTTCCATCAGGTAGCGACGGCCAACGTCGATTTCCTGAAGAACTCCATGCACAACAAGGATCTGCGAGACATTCTGTGCTCCTGCGAAATGATTGTCCCGGATGGCATGCCCATCGTTTGGATATCGCGGCTGATCGGAACTCCGCTGAAGGAGCGGGTGGGCGGCATTGATCTTGTCGAGCGCCTGGCCGAAGTTTCCGCTCGGCGCGGTTTCGGCATCTTCCTCTTAGGCGCCAGCGAAGCCAGTTCACAGCGCGCGGCCAGGGCCTTGAGGCAGCGATTCCCAGATCTGCGCATCGTGGGCCGCTACTCTCCTGAGCCCCGTCCACTGGAAGAGATGGATCACGAGGAAATCCTGCGCCGCATCGAGGAAGCTCGACCTGAGATTCTCCTGGTCGCATTTGGCAATCCCAAACAGGAACAGTGGATAGCGATGCATCGGGATCGCCTGAAGGTGCCGGTATGCGTTGGCGTCGGCGGAACATTGGATTCACTCTCCGGAACGGTTCGCCGCGCTCCGCGCTGGATGCAGAGAAGCGGCCTGGAGTGGTTGCATCGCACGCTGCAAGAGCCTCAACGGCTGGCAGCGCGTTACCTGGCCGATGCATTTTGCCTGCTGCGCCATTTGCCCGGTTATTTAGCTGCCATAGCGGCACAGCCGAAGCATCCGGCCAAATCCAATATCGTTGTCCAGCAGGTTGGCAATACAAAGCTCATCTCCACGATTGGCGACCTCCGGGGCTCAGCACTCGAGGAATTCAATGCCTGCAGCCGGGATGCCTATGCCAAGGGCATGAATATCGTCGTCGACATGTCGCAGATTGGCTATCTGGGACCGGAATCCCTGGCCTCTCTGATTCGCCTTGAGAGCCGTATGCGCCGTCGCCGTGAACAGTTGTGGCTTGCGGAATTGCCATCGCATCAGTCTCGCGTCCTGCGCACAGGACAATTGCATAACTATTTCATGACGACTACGATGGTCAGTGATGCGCTCTACCGAACTGCCAAGGCTGAACAGCAATTCTTGGCAAGCTTTACTCCGGTTGGGGGAATTGATCGGCTAGAAACGGCGTATATGGATGTCCGCGTAGAACTGCTGCAGGATGTTTGCCGGCGGATCATGGCGGCGGAAGTGAGAGACAGAACGGCCCTGGTACCGGCTGCCTTCGCTAGTGCGAGCCGATAATGCGTCTTCCGGGTCACGGGCCGCACTCAACCGGTATCGGGAGAGGCGTTTGTTACGATGACACACTTTTTCTTCACCTTGGCAGGCGCTGTGCTGGTGGGCGTGACCCTTCCGCTGGCACTTGAATTACTGTTGATGACAGCGGCAAATCTCCTTCCTGGCCGTCGGCAGTCGACCCTCGAAGAGGAAAACAAAGAGAAGAAAAACGTCAAACTTGCGATCGTCATTCCTGCCCACAATGAAGAACTGCTGGTCGGCCGGTGTGTCGCGAGCCTTCGTTCCTCGGCCAGCCCAAATGTCGAAATACTCGTACTGGCCCACAACTGCGTCGACAGGACCGCCGTCAACGCGGCTGCGGCCGGTGCCGAGGTTCTGGTTTATAATGACCCGGCTGCCATCGGCAAGGGCTTTGCTCTGCGCCATGGTTTCGAGTATGCCCTTTCAACCGGCGCCGATGCGGTGATGGTCGTCGATGCGGACTCCACCGTGACACCAAACGCGGTCGGCTCAGTACTGTCCGCCATTGTGTCGGGTGCCCGCGTCGTCCAGTGCCGCTACGAAATGTACAGCTCTACGGACCGTTCCAGCACACGGCTTGCAGCACTCGCATTTCGGGGATTCAACGTAATCAGGCCCAGGGGACGGGAGCGGCTGGGTCTCTCAGCGGGAATCCTTGGCAACGGCTTCGCCATTGTTCGGCCCGTCTTGAAGGCCATCCCATACGATGCGTTTTCTATCGTTGAGGATCTGGAGTACCACTTGCATCTGGTTATGGCCGGTGAGCGGGTGCGGTATCTTGACGAGGCCGTGATTTCTGCCGATTTCCCCGAGTCACGCGCCGGTGAAGCGGTACAGCGCTCGCGCTGGGAAGGTGGGCGGTTGCACACTGCACGTATCTGGGCGCTTCCGCTTGCCGGAAAGATAATTCGCGGTAATCTCCGCCTGCTTGAACCCCTGTTCGATTTGTCCGGCTTGCCAATGGCCTATGGAGTGTTTGCATTACTCCTTGCGGCTTGTATTCCTTTGGCATGGTTGCGCTGGTATGCGTTCATTTCGCTCGCAATCGTGTTAGCGCATGTATTATCAGCTGCTTGGGCTGGCCCGGATTTTCTCAAGACGTTGCGATTGCTGGCGCTTGCCCCCATTTATATCCTGCGCAAACTATGGATGATTCCAGGAGTTGTGCGCGGATCTAGTGCCAAAGCTGCGTGGGTTCGCACCGAGCGGGATAGCACTTTGTAGGGATTGAAGCAGATGAATGATTCCCCGATACTTGGGAGTTAGTCGGCATTGCAAGCCTTGATGGGATTGAAATCGGTATAGGACAGCATGAATTTGGGTTTGCTTGGGGGTGAAATGAAGTCTCTAAACGCACTTGTACAAATTGCCTGCGCTGTTCTGGCACTCAATACGTGTGCTGTTCCGTTGCATGCGCAGCAGGGCGCCGAACAGACATCTTCAGCCCCGCCAGCGAACTCCTCAGATCTCGCGGTCACTACGACGCACTCGGACGAACCGAGTTTGACCCTGAGAAACCAAAAGACTCTCGAGAGTTTTGAACCGCCCGTAAACGAAGAATACAGGCTGGGAGCGGGCGATCAAATCACTCTCGACTTTCCAGGGCGCATCGAGTTGACCGGAACTCACACCATCGGCCCTGATGGCATGATCACTCTGAATATCGCAGGCGCCGTCCATATCGCCGATCTTACCCGCGAAGAGGCCGCCAAGGCCATCACCACTGCTTTGGCCAAGTATTACAACGACCCCAACGTCACGGTGAAGATCTACAAGTACAGCGCAAACCGGGTACGCGTGATCGGCTATGTCCAGCATCCGGGAGAGATTCCATTCGAGGGCACACCAACGCTTCTGGACGCTATCGGCCGCGCTGGATTGATCAGCCCTACCGTTACCGCAAACGGGGTTCCCAACAATGTCGGACCCGCTATTCCCGAGACTTGTACGATCTATCGAGGCAACAGCACCGCTGTCCAGGTGGATTTGAGAGAAATGCTGATGAGCGGAAATTCGTTAGCGGATATGCGCCTGCGCCGCAACGACATTGTGTTCGTCCCTGAACCCAAGCATCGTTTCGTTTCAGTTTTAGGTCAAGTAGCCAAACCGGGATCGATCCCGCTCACTCCGGATTCAACGCTGACAAGCGTTCTGGCCGACGCAGGTTGCTGTACCGACAGCGGCGGATTCAATCCAAAGATTCATATCATCCAGCGCTCGACTGGCAAAGACGTCGTGGTTGAGTACAAGAAACTCATGAGTCTTGCTGGACAACAGGAATATGTAGTTCATCCTGGCGATGTGATTTTCGTTCCGGTTTCCGGCTTCAATAAAGTGGCGGCTGTGATTCAGAAAATCAGTCCGGTTGCCACTATGGTCAGTCTTGCGGCGCTTGTGGGCGCAGGTTGAGCTTGGCGGGACGAATTCATACTAGCTTGTGGAAATGGAGATATCCGCAGGCAATTTTCCATCACAACGGTTTCTCTAGGTTCTCCAAGGATCCAAGCACATGTACATGACACAGACCCAAAATCCGGAGCCCCATTCGCCTGTTGGAGCCCAGTATCCGCTCCGTCCCGCTTCGCGCATTAGTCCATTCCGGATCGATGCGCTCAAGAGCCTCCGACTGCATCCAGTGACATCTCTTCTGGTGGGGTTACTTGTCCTTGGCCTGGGCCTCGCGGTCATTGCTGGACACAAGCCATATTACCTAGCCACTAGCACGATCTACGTGTCGCCCAATCCCATCAAAACACTGGTGGATGATCGTGAACTGGAACACCCTTACGATTCTTATATCCAGGAGACCATTCACTCCATTGATCGGTACGATATCCTCGCCGAGGCAATACGCAGAATGCCCCCCGGAATCTGGAAGTCTCAGGAGGAGACGGAACGCAGCGCAGTGTTGCGCCTGCAGGAGTCGCTGAATATCCAGCGGGTTCAAAACACCTACCAGGTCGAAATTGCGATCGGTGGAGCGCGCCCCGAGCACCTCGCCGACGTCGTAAACACTGTCACTACTACCTACCTTCAAAAGGCCAAGTCTGAAGAGTTTTACGGACGGGATGACCGTCTTGCATCGCTCAAGGATGAGCAGACCAAGATCCAAATTCAGACCGATTCTCTGCTGCACGAACAAGACAAGATCACCAAGGCATTGGGCGTGGCATCTTTCAGTAGCAAAGCCCCTAGCCCCATCGACGGCGACAATGCCCAGGTACAATCGGAGTTGACCAAAGCGCGGGCGCAGCGGGAGCAGTATGAAGCCCAGCTCGCAGCCCTCAATAGCGGTAATTCGTCAGCCCCCGACTCTCCATTGAATGCTGCTGCTGACGACTTGATCGCCAGCGACCCCAGTCTGGCGGCTCTCAAGTCTTCTCTCAGCCAGAAGCGTGCACAACTGCTCGACCAGTTAGCCGGACTTACCCCCAATCATCCTCTCCGCCGGGGGACCGAGGATCAGCTCGCCCAGATCGAGAAAGAGCTGGCCGACATGCAGGCCAAGAAGCGCACTGAGGCTGCCAACCACTTGGAGCAAAAACTGCACACGCAGCTCAATCAGGCGCAGATGGTCGAATCGAAACTGAACAGCGATCTACAACACGGAACCAGCCAGGCCGTCGATGCCGCACCGAAGATCCAGCGGGCCGCGGAAATACAGGCCGATCTCGACCGGCTGCAAACCCGGTACGCAGCCGTAGACGATCGCATCAGCAACCTGGAACTGGAAAGCAGTTCACCTGGATCGGTACATCTCTTCTCGCCGGCCATGACCCCGGTAGGCCCGGAGAAAAGCAAGGTCAGGGTGCTTATCCTCGCCATCTTCCCTGTATCCATAGTCATGGGAGTCCTGGCGGCCATTCTCCTCGACTTGCTCGATCCCCACATCTACACGGCGTCGGACGTCGAGGGTGTGCTGGGATTTGCCCCCATCGGGATGCTGTTCGACGATCGCGAAGTCACCCAGGTCGTATTCGATGAGTGTGCGTTGCGTCTGGCGGCCGGAGTCGATCATGCCGCCCGCAGTGCGGGTGCGCGTACCTTCGTGTTGACTGGAGTAAACTCTGGCGCTGGAACCACCTCCATCATTGAGAACTTGGGCAGCATGCTGGCCAAGCTGGGTCGTAAGACGCTGGTGATCGACCCCTCGGGAAACAACGGTCCGGTAGCATTCATAACCCTCGGAACAGATCTTCAAAAGCTGCCGATAAAGCTCTCCGATGGCATCACGGGGGGGGGCGGAACGACGTCCGAATTGCAAAAGCTCAAACTGGGAGATCCGTCCCTGCCTGCAAGAACTGCTCCAATGAGTGGCTTTGTCTTTGAGAGCTTCCAGAATATGTCTTCGGAGTATGACATTGTATTGATCGATGCAGCACCGATCCTGCTCTCAGCCGAAACAGAATATCTAGCCCGGATGGCCGACGTCACCGTGCTCGTATCCGAGGCCGGCAAAACGAAGAAAGCATGGTTGACACGAGCCGCTCGCCTACTGGAACGGCTGGGAGTAGCAGGCGCCGCGGCGGTGGTGAACAAAGTCCACCCGGCCCGCGCTGAAGATGCTCTGAAACAAGATCTCCGCGAATTCGAGCTGCGCTCCGACAGGGTAAATCTACAGGAATGGTGGAAGCCTGACAGGAAACCTGCACATTCCTCCTCCCGTCCGTCCGCCACCACATTCGAACAGAGCAAAGTTCAAACGAATGAGGAAGATGTCGTCTACGCAAGAGATATCTGATCGTGAATCATATGAGCAGTCCAAAGCAACACTGCACCGCTATTCCTCATCATTTGCGGAGAATTCGGCTCGTGGCTCGAATTTGACTTCAAGATGATTGGTTCTTTCGCATGCAATGTAAGGACAATGCCGGGTGGAACGGCTCTCGAACTCAGATCTATGACTCGATGGTCGAAAAGTGCGCTGTGAAATATCCGGGACTACCGCATTGATCGGCACAAAGTGCGGCGCCAAATTGCTGTCCCTCCTACAGCTGCTCTAGTTGACGGCCTTGCGAGCAGGAGACATCGAAATAACCGAAGGTAACCAAAGGAACTCGAACCCAATTGGGGATGTTACCGTTACGAAAATGGGATGGTAATCCTTGTAAATCGGCAGGTATTATGGTGCTAGACAAAATCAGTCGATGCCTGTTGGCGGGATATTCGACCTCACGTTTCGAGTGCGACCTACGCAGTCTGACTTGTCCGTAGCCAGAGCTCCAAGGATCGAGGTTCTCATGATGTTGATTTCAGTAGGCACTTGGGGTGACAGAAGCGAAGCTCGGTACGAAACACCTTTGACCCGGCATCCAATGCGATCCGTTTATAGATGATCGAAGCCCGGTCACTCCAGCAACAACTGAGCTTGGGCAAGAACCAAAGTTTCTCCAGGGCCCGTTAGGTTCTCGTGACGTTGGGCGAGAACTTTCTCCACCGGATAGCTAGTCGCGAGATGCACGAACTGCCAAATCAGGAACCGAATTTTCGACCAAGAAGAAAGGTATGCCATGACTACATCCACACTCTCTCCCCAGTTGCATAACCACGAACTCGAAGCCTCTATTCAACCGAAGATCGAGGCCATGATTGAAGATCTTGTAGCTTCGTTACCCGACCCTCAACAACTAACCGGCGATGAGCGACGCGGGATGATTGCGAGATACACCGCCGTCCTGGAAGCGAACTTCATCTACTGGATGGCCGCCACCCTTATCTCCGTTCAGTCCGAAGGAGCGCGACCGCATCTGCTGGAAAATCTTTATGAGGAAGTACGTGATGCCCATCCGGTAATGTTGCGCAGGTTTGCGATTGCGGCTCATGCGTTTCCGACAGATTCGGATGCACTCGTCGTCGATGCTGATTTGACTAAGGTGCGCATGTTCCTGGGCAAGCTCTCGGCAGTACAGTCGCTCGCGACGATGGCCTTCTTTGAAGGATTCATTA
>Ga0302325_10017940_pt1 | contig 14930 bp, 13 predicted proteins | sample Palsa_T0_2_FD_201948 | JGI IMG/M metagenome (GOLD analysis project Ga0302325, IMG submission 201948) | Peat permafrost microbial communities from Stordalen Mire near Abisko, Sweden - Palsa_T0_2 | ecosystem: Environmental > Terrestrial > Soil > Palsa > Peat permafrost | place: Sweden: Abisko... | reverse complement strand
TTCTTTGGATAGGATCTCCAGGCTCTTTGGACCAGTCCGGGTAGATGTGTTGGGAAAGATCGCAGAAGCCACTCTCGGTGGACTGACATACCTCTATACAAAGCATCACATAATGCATCGAGACATCAAGCCATCGAATATCCTTGTAAACTCGAAGGGGCAAATAAAGCTCTGTGATTTTGGGGTATCTGGAGAATTGGTCAACTCTGTTGCAGACACTTTTGTTGGGACATCCACATACATGGCACCGGAGAGAATCCAGGGCCAAAAGTATACAGTCAAGTCAGATGTATGGAGTTTCGGTCTCTCTATTATGGAGTTAGCTATTGGCAAATTTCCCTTCGATGCAAGCGAACATCTATCAGACGGCGATGGAGCTCCATCGGGCATTCTGGATCTATTGCAGCAAATTGTGTATGAGCCAGCACCGAAGCTTCCAAAGAGTGAAGCATTCCCACAGATCTTGGAGGATATGATACAAAAATGTATGGCAAAGGCACCAGAGGAGCGACCCACTCCACAAGAACTTTATGTAAGTATCAGCTCGACAACACATTGCTTTACACTAATCTTCTCACAGGAGCGAGAACCTTTCGTCCAAGCTGCCAAACGTACACCTGTAGACTTAAAGGAGTGGGCTGTGGGCTTGATTGAGCGAGACAACCGGAAATCCCATCTGGCACCTCAACTCTCTCCGTCTACCCAACAATTACTCCGCTCTGGCGACTCACCAACAGGGTTATACGCCACCAACTCCCCAGACTACTCCCTACCGACACCAACTTCAGGCGATATTCCAATTGGTGGAGGTGATGTTCGGTCAGCAGTTACGTCCCCGCAATACAACGAGCCTTTTAACAGCTCTCGCTCACCTACCAAGAATGGATCAAGCAGCATTGGGCGTGCAGGAGGTGCTCCATTCCACCCCGGGTTTCCTCCAAGAGTATCCACAACCAATTCCATCCCTAAAATCACAACTCTCAACACGTCCGATCAAGCTTCATCCAATGGACCCTCAAGTGCCAGCGCTGCCACCTTCACAACCACGACACTTCCAATGCGTCCAGCACCTCCCGCAGGACCGTTACCCCCGCCTCCGGTCCCTCGAAAAGAAGATGCGGATCTAAAGAAGGAGAGTCGGCGACAAGCAACCTTTGGAAACGGTCTCTATGGGTCTGGCTATCCATCTAGCGGCACAGGTCAATAAATCCACCATCTTGGCTTTTGCATATTCCCCTCAGCCTCTTCTTGACACCGCTAGTACCCATGAAGCATATCTCGGCGCAATATGTATTCGATTCGATGTTTTCTTTTGTATCATGCATGTCGCTTCTGAATTTCGAGTGGGCAATTTGAACCTCAACAGAGGAGGACGTCTGGAAGTCTTAAATCAAAGTTCGGTGGTGCTTCAGGCGTATTTAGACGAGCAGACCTTCTACGATCCACCGTTGCCCTGTTTTCTTGCCGTATCTTGACGGTTGGTGATGCGCGAAAACACATTAAGGCAATATCAAGATCTACATGCGAGCTTATTGACTGACATTGGCACTATTCATAGTATCATAGTCCAGGTTTCCAGTGCCTGGAAAGTTTGAAAGTTCAACGGCCGGGGTCTACTTAGGACGAGTACAGCCTCGAAAAGCATACCTCTAGGCCATACTACTCTCTCCCTTCCCCTCCCTCAACACCCCTTCGGCCCTAGCTTTCGTATCACTCTCCTCATCCCCCCTACCAATCTGCCCTACGAATCCCTCCTTCAGAATGCCCACCAACTCATCTAATCTCGAAATAACCAAATCTGTATGCTCATGCTTCGCCAGATGCACATTAACCTCGTTCGCCAGCAGAACCGTTGCGGCACCGGCCCGGAACCCAGCCGTCATGTCGTCTATCGAATCCCTGCAATTGAGTCAACTCTGATCCATATCTTTCGCTATTGCTAGCGGATAGGAATATCGGTGGTGCTTGTTCATCTTTTCCCTCACCGCTACACTTCAAAGGAAGGGGTTATGAAAGAATAGAAGCACGCGCTTACCCCACCATGATGAAATTCTCTGCATCCCCAACTTGCTCGCCGTTCTCTTCTTTTGTGAAGCCCCAGGATTTGGCAATATGGAGGATTCCCGCCGGTGATGGCTTTGGCGGTTTAAAATCTCTAGTGACAACTTTCAAAGTTAAAATACTGCAACAAAAATAGGTGTAAACTAGGGCATACCAGGATGGAATTCGAAAGATGGCAAGAACTTTGTTAATAAGTGGTTTACAGGGGCGTCAAAATTCCTCGTGCAAATACCGCGCGGGATTTTTTGAGCTTCTAGGTATTCCATTAAGGTGACGATGCCGGGTTGTGGCTCTTGGAATACCATAGCTTCTCGTTCAATGGCCCGGATTTTCTCTAGGGCAGCGGCTTCTTCATCTGGAGGGAGCGAATGACAGTGGTCGAGGATATCCACAGATTTGTCTATGCCCAGTGCCTGTCTCATCAATCTAGAGAACGAAGTCAGCAGGGTTTCCATGAAGGATTTCAATAATGCAAATTAGGTGAAAGACTGCGTCTGGGAATTTTGCTTACTGAAACATGTAATTCTGTGGTAAGCTGAACACACAAGTTAGCCTCATGATTTATACAAGAATTTTAGGTGGTTTTAAACAGGGAAAGAGTGGAACGTGTGGGGCCAAACAGGAAGGGGCAAGAAGTCACTTGACGGGGACAGTGAGGGGTAGCACTTTGGCATATCTTCGTGGAAATGAAATTTATAGCTAAAAACAATTCTCGAAACAAAGTTGAAGAATTGAGCCTTGTGAAAAGCAGGCCAAACAAAGAAGGGATTAGGTAGAACCGTAGAAACACTTGCGTTGACAAAGCATCACATCATACTCCTTTTCGAGCAACCATTTGAAGTTACTGGCTCCAATAACTTGATTTCCTGACAATTCAAAATGCATCCAACCTGGGATCTATCAATAGGATATAGAAAAGTGCGTGATGCATCAAGGCGGCAGAGCCTTTGGTACTTTTATAAATCACAGATGATGAGATGTACGGGTGACATGTCAAGAGAAAAGGGAAATATTGCTTTAGAATGTATAGAATTAAGATACACTCAATACTCCAGATGAGGGTGTTTGCAATACTGTACGGCAAAAACTCAATAAAAATTCTACTTTCAAGCTCAAAACAGTATTGCTAGGTTCATTAAATCTCGTCAATACACAGTACCACTCACTTTTAGTACGTGGTTTAACTCAATCTTTGGGCGGTCTACACCCACAGCACATAATATAGAACACCAAAATGACCTGAAGCATCCACTAGCTGTAGATGAGTGTTCTGAGAACGATGAAATGACACTCCTTGACCCCTTTGACTTATCCCGGTCCAGAAATGATCGCAGCACTCGCCACAACCTACACACCAACTGCAGTGACAAAACCAGCATCCCAAGATAAAGCAAGAGCAGACCACACTCACCACAAAGTGCCATCAACATCGAACACAATACCCTTCAACTTCGGTAATCCCTCAGCCAGCTTATCAACCCGTGCTCCCAGTGGAGCGAACCGTCTCGGCTCTTTGGACAGTCTCGTCGTCATCATATACGTTCTTATTGCTCGCAATCCGGGTGTATTTGAGAATAGGAAAGGTCTGGAAGTTTTGGCCAATAGTTGATATGTCCTCATTTATGGTTTGGGCGCGGGATATTTAGGTTCTGTGATGCACGTTTTGGCTCTGGGGTCTAGGTGAATGGTTGCTTTTGTAGACTTTGAGGGTAGGTGTTTGTGATTGGATAAGGATTAGTCATACACCTGAGTATTCAGCCCAACCCCTATTTTCAGCGTGATTCAGCGAATAATGAACAGAAATCTCGTTCAGGGAAAAGAAGCAGCTGTGAAAGAACCTGAGTTGACTTCAAGGTAAAAAGCCACTATTACAAGGCACCAACTTATGATGAAACATGCCGTTTTTTCACTGTATCCTCTATCTTCAGTAATTGAGGCCATGCAAGTTTTGACGGTCATCCCAAATCAAAGAATCCCTATTCCCCGAAGCCCTCTAGTACGCCATACAGTGATGCCCTGAAGTTCTTCTTTTGCGCCCCACTCCCGCCCAATTTGACCAGTACATGGAATTGAAAAGAAAGCTGTCATAATAAGCACACATCCTCCCAATCACTTCTTTTTGCCCTTGGCTTTGCCCTTAGAGACAGGTGCCGGGCTTGATGCAGTCGACATGACACTCGAAGCTCTAGAAGAAGGAGCAGCAGAAGTAGCCTTGCTGCCAGCACCCGATTTAATGTTGTCAAGTGCCTTGTTCTTCGCAAAGTTAGCCGTAGAGTTGAGACCATAATTGCTCTTACATACCTTTACACCATTCTTAGACTTCTTCTTCGCAGGTGCCATTCCAAGCACGCTGTCCTCATCATTCTCATCGTCATCCGGCTCTCTCTTGCCTTTGCCGTTAGTAGTGCCATTCACACCCTTCGGGGCAGACGCATCCTCGAACTCTCTTGCAACAGTGGTGAGTAATGTCGTACATCTCCTGCTGATCTCGATTGGTGTTCGGCTGAGGAAGAACCAGTCGAATCGGAACAACGGGCTCTCACGAATGTCATCACGAATGCGCTCAAAAATTCCTTCGCTGTCGACACCATACTTGTCGAGCAAGACAAGTAAAAATCGGTCTTCCTCCTCAGTGTAGACCTTCTTGTTTGTGGTAGAGACCGAATAGTTGATTTTCAGCTGCTGAAGAGGAACGCGGTACTGTTGCATCTTCTTTCGAAGCATCTTTCGTTGATGCTCCATCTTTCTGGTCTTCTCCTCCCCTGCCTCGATCAAGCTGATATATTTGCTGTAGTCAGCAATTTCGGTGTATCGCTGCCAAAACACTTTTGCGTATGCCTTAATCTCTTCAGGAGACTTGCTATCGACCTCATCGGCAATTTGCTCATAGTCCTTTCGGCCATACTTTGCAGAGCCATTGATGAATTGCTGAAAGTCTCTGCGATTCCAATCCGCAAATCCTTGCTGGGAAAGACGTTGTTTCTCCTCCTGCTCCTCTTCGGTAAGTGGCGTAGCATTGTCGATTTCTGCTTGGTCCAACGCACGTTCGGCTTCGCGATCTGACAAATCTTCATCTGCTCCTTCAGGAAGAGGAACTTTGTAGCCAATTTCTTTGCGATGGTAGGCAGTCTCGCGATCCTGAAGATCCCGGAGCATACCAGGGAAGAATTGATAATCGTGAACAGTAACTTGTTTTGGTGCTCGAGGAGCCTTGGGCTTGGCATCAGCGGTGCGTCCACCAGTAGACAGAGCCTGCTTGTAGTATTTGTCCATAGAGTAAGACTGCTCCTTCCGCTCGCGCTTGGCAGGGTTGATCCAGTTGATGCCGATCTCCTTCTTTTTGTTGGTGAAATCTTGACCATTCCACTCGTAGGCAGATTCGGAGGTGAACTTCTGCAAATCATCAATACCGAGTTTCTCATAGCGAGCATTAAGCTCAGCAGTGCGCTGCTCTCCGTGCTTAAGGATTTCATCGATATCATCATCATTAAGTTCAGCGCCCTTCTCTGCAAGAGCCCCGGTTGCACCCTTTGAATTAAAGACCTTCTCAGCACCATGCTGAATCATGTTGAGCAGCTCATCCTTGTTGGCAGCAGCTTTTGCGGCAATTTGGGCACGACCTTGTTGAATGACCAGCTGGTCAAGACGAAGCTTCTGAGCCGCACGTTCCAACACCTTCTCTTCAATGGCGTTTTCTGTGACGAATCGGTACACAACGACTTGTTTGGTCTGGCCAATTCTATGAGCACGATCCATGGCTTGCAAATCTGCTTGCGGATTCCAGTCACTGTCATACAAGATAACAATATCTGCGCTGGTCAAATTGATTCCGAGTCCGCCAGCTCGGGTCGTCAGAAGGAAGATAAACTTTTCCGAGTCTGGTTTGTTGTACTCGTCAATTGCTGAAATACGGTCTTCGTGAGCTGTACCACCATCAATTCGACAATATTTGAACTCCCTGAAAACACAATAATCCTCAAGAATGTCCAATAATCTGCTCATCTGAGAGAAGATCAAAACTCGGCTCCCTGCCTTCTTCAAACGTACGAGCAGCCTGTCAAGCATGACCATCTTGCCTGCGTTGAAAACAAGGTGCTCATCTGTGGTGTATGGAGGTCCGGGTTCAGCGCCTTCAAAGAGGTAAGGGTGGTTGCAGCACTTTCGAAGCTGCATGACAATATTAAGAAGTCTCGTCTTCGATTCGCGCTTTCCACCTGCTCCGTTGACAGCATCGATATCCTTCTCCAAAATCTTCTTGTACCACTTGACTTGCATATCAGACATGCCAATATACAAGTTGATTTCCTTCTTAGGAAGCAAACTCTTCTCGACGTCGCTCTTAACACGTCGGAGCAAGAAAGGGCGAAGAACACGATGTAATTGCTTGACGACCGTATCCTGGTCTTCTCCCTGACCTGAGAACCACTGATCGAAAGCCTCGGCATCACCAAAAACATCAGGAAGGAGGAAATTAAGCAAGGCCCAAAGTTCATGAAGGTTGTTCTGAAGAGGAGTGCCGGTAATCAACAGGCGATTCCTGGAGTTGAACAAGCGGATAACTTGAGCAAGAGATGATTCCTCATTCTTGATACGATGAGCCTGGGAAGAATTAGCATATTGCACCTATCCTGTCAAACAGGTAACCTACCTCGTCAATGATAATGTACTCCCAGGCAAATTTCTTCAGATGCGCCTTCTCTCGCAGAATCATTTCGTAACTTGTAATGCATACGTCAAACTTTTCATCGATAAGGCGCTCGTTGATTAAATTATGACGCTCGTCCTTAGCTCCTTGTAGAACCAAAACATTGACCTCTGGGGTCCATTTGGCAAATTCTCTTTTCCAGTTGTCGAGAGTTGACTTTGGGACAGTAATGAGATGCGGGCCCGTGATACCCATAATATGTCGCAAATATCCCAGAAAGGCGATGGTTTGTAAAGTCTTTCCCAGCCCCATTTCGTCTGCAAGGATACCAGAAATACCGTTCTCATGCAAAGAAATGAGCCAGTTGAGACCAGCAACTTGGTAATCGCGCATCTCGCCACCTTTGATGAATCCTGGGGAATCTCGGAACACTGTCTCAGCGGAGCCACCAGCTTTCTCGTCCTTCAACAACTCTGCATCTTCCTCGGCCTCTGTTCTGCGGCGTCTCTCGTTTGCAGCTCCTCCTTGTCTATCACGGCCTTTCTTAGCCTTCTCGGCTTCCGCATTCTGTCGATCAATCTCGATCATAATTTCTTTAATACGTGGATTGGGATTCGTCTCGATGAAATGTCGAAATAGGTCGGTTAACCCAAGTAGATATCGAAATCTTCTGATGGAGTCATCTTCCTGGAAGTGCGTCAGAAGTTTACTCCCGATCTTCACGTGCCATTGCAAAGTCCGTAACATACCTTTGATTCGCCGAGTATATCATGCTTCTTTCCAAAAACACTTCTACGCAATTGGGTTGCCTCGGATCGTCTTTTCCGTCCATCAGTATTGATAGGCTCACCAACAACGCTACTGGCGGTGGTGTTTGGATTTGTATCAGAGTCTTCTGTATAGTCTGGAGTCTCGTCGACATCCTGTATCCAAACGTTAGCCCTCTGCATGCCCATGGGCCTTGGTGCATTATCTCCATGGCCACGGGTACAATTAGATCCCAGAGCAGGGGTATAGGTACTTACCATCGGGTCAACTGGAAGCTGTCTAATGGGCTCATCCACCATGGACGTGTCGGTGTCCGCGCCACTTGCGCGAGAAGAGCGTGGAGCCATGTTGTAAGATTCCAGCCCTGAAGGGCAGTGAAAGCACGGTGATGCGCCTTATCCTGCCTCTAGAACGTCCCAAGCGGCCAGGTACAATATCCTGATCGCGTTTTTGATGGAATATTGTTCAGTGAATGAAGTTGTGGAAGGGTGTTGAAGGAGTAAAGAGGTTGAGGTCCTTTTTTGACGCGTTAAGATATTCAAAGGCAAGGAGCATGGCTTCGCCTAAAAGGAGTTAGCGCCAAATTTAGCGCGGCAGAAGCCAATTTGAATGTGTTGTGTCAGTGGGGTTTTCCGAGTCGGCTTCAACCACACAACGAATTTCGTTTTTCACCTTCTCTACCACTTCTGGGCGTCTTCGCCCCCTTGTTTCAATCTATTGTGTCTCCTTCACTGAACCACCGCGAAGTTGTCCAGACCCGATCGTTGACTGCAGGCATCCGACGCCTATTGACGAGATTGTCCGGATCACAGTCGATCACTGCAATCACGACAAGCATGGATTCTATGAGGAGTCTGAATACTTCTCTTCCTGGAGCTACCCCAACAAAACAGCAGATGGGAGAACCCTCAGAGCAACTTTTGACAGCCTTCAAAGCCGCTGCCTTATCCGTCACGAACCTCTACAAAAGCGCTGCGGCTGACCAGGGAAGGGCACGAGCAGAAGGCTATCAAGATGCGTTGGACGAACTACTGGCATTTCTAGATAAAGAAGACATCGGCCTGAGTGATGGGGAAGGATGGAGGATTCGACGATGGGCCACGGAAAGACTTGACGGACGAGACTCCGTCTCCCAGCACGTGGAGAGCGATGACGAGATCTCGGAGAAGCCAGAACGTGGTTCATCTCCTATTCTTCAAAGATCGCAGAGTGTCACTCGATTATCCTCTGCAGGAAGGCTAGCAAGGACAACATCTCCAGCACGAACAGAATCTGCTCCGCCACCTACAAACATTACACCAATTACCGAAGAAGCAACCGTTAACATAGTACCTCCTCAAGGCACTTTCACATTCCGATCTTCGCTTTCGTATCCACAGGATGCAGACGTAGTTCTGTCCGACCTCGAAATTGCGGACAACGCTCGTGCTCAGAGTCATGACGGATCTATCACGTCACATGCTTCAAATACTGGGTCCTCGGGCATCACAGTTACCCGTCCATCACGAACGAGACATAATAATCACTCAGCACGGATCAATTCTAGGAATACCACCTCGATAGGCAGGGGGGCAGGGCAGAAACGCAAGATCAACTTTGGAGAATTTTTCGACATTGGAAATTTAGGCAAGGATGGATTTGGTGGAGGCGGAAAGCGAGGAAAATTTGCATAGAGATCCCACGATTTCTTCTCCCATTCTTCGATACCCTGTGGTGCACTGCCACTTTGCTGCTCATTCAGGGCTTTTTATTGTCACATCAGGCAGCATTTAAGGAGCAGCAGCGACATATTACAACTCACGAACGATGATTCACGAAAGCATTTGCGGGGGTTTGGGTTGGGATCGACTGCAGATGGCTGCGGCTGATGCGTTATAGACAGCATTGCAAGGCGTCAGACATCTGGAAATAGAGGCAGGATTGGTCAAGTCTAGCTATGTATGTAGACTGGCCCGATAATCTAACAACAAACTCGGATCTTCTGCATTCTCGAATATTTCCTTTTCTCGTTGATCTGTCAAGTGAAGTCTGTCTCATCTGATTCTTGCCCTTCCCAAATCTCTCCTTCACATGTTGTCAAAGGTGGTTTTGGGATTCAGGGCTTCGTCGCAGCTATCAATCACCAAGTCCTATGAATCCCAGAGTGAAGTACTCGCTGCCCAAACATTTCAAAAGAAAGACTCATTTAACGCCTTTACATATTCCATCTTCTCGCTTTCAAAGCCATCGTAATGACTATCCAGTCTAATTGAGCCTACGAAAAAACCTCGGTCCACCTGCAGTTTACCTTCCATCAATATAGAAATGGACTTCTACACTGTCACCCCCTGTGGACGATACGGAAAGTGTCATGGAGAGCCGTTCCTAAGAAGAACTAGTACCCAGGAACCCATGGACGTAAGTTCTGGTTTCACCAATAGCGACCATCCTAATATCTCTGATAGATCCCTCGAAGATATTACAAGACAGAGGATGAATATGAGGCAGGTAAGCACTTGTCAGCTGCTGCGTGGGAGCAGTGGAAGCAAGAAAAGTTCGGGGACAGAAATATCCGCAGGTCAGAGTGGTTCGAGCTAGTCGATCCAAACTTGCAGGAAATCAACAACCTTGTACAGAGCTCTGACGGTGATGACCTCAAACTCGGTTTGCAGAAGCTCCGGGATCGTGTAATCGCAGCCCAACAAGCTGAGTCGAATATCGAATCAGCATCAGGAAAGGAACGTGGGGAATTGTTACAGGTCATCAGAAAAGGGCCCAAATTACTTGTAACAATCTTGAAGTGCCTGGAATCAGATTCGAGCCGAGATGAAGGGAAGGAGAAATTATTTGATCTCTGTGATGATGTCGTTGCTTCCCAAACAATGGCCAGAGAAATGCCAATCTCAAAAGACCCTCGGCAAACCACGACCGCTCGACAGGCAGAGCAAGTTGAGACCACTGATGAAGGGGGAGTCTCGATTATGGTAGCACTTGCTCAATCGAACAATATCCGTCGACCACCCCCCGCACCAGGAAAATCCATTCAGCCATATCGACCTATCGAGCAAAGAATCGCTACCAGCAGGGTACCTTGGCAAAGCGTCACCTCTGCAGGAGAAAACGCCATCCACAGACCTCCATCCGGTGTAGATGTCCGAGACTTTGCAGTAGAGGCTGAGAGGCAGCAAGTCGCACGGTCACAACGGCGTCCACAACCGAATCAATTTGGCATTCCTGCTGTCGCATCGCCGCAAGCAGACCTTTACCTAGCCGGGGAAGGCACCTCTCTACCTGCATATTTCAGCCCGTCCAAATCATTTGCTGAGTACGGAGGGGAGCAAGGAGTAAAAAGACCTCCAGCATATGAAGCTGACGCACCAAACTCGCCACCGGCAGCGAACCTTATCCCTAGAGCTGGGCTGGGGGACGATGGGGAGGCAGCAGACATACAAATATGAGGCAGACGAGATATGCGTGGTGAGACAGACCATGGTCCGGATAGTATTGCTAGAATCGGCATGACATTGGTGGTCATGTGGGGAGGAACTCGCGGAGTAACTGCAATTTGAGTTAGCTAAAGCCATCGATTGAAAAATACCTAGAAATCTCCATCACTCTCGATTTCCGAGCGACTAATCGAGTCGTTGTTAGAGCAAATTGGAGAGCCTAATAGGTCGCTAAAGGGGCTTGAGAAGGCTGAGCACCAATGGCTCCGAATTGCAGTCACAGCAGACGCTGCTTTCATTATTCATTTGCCTCTGCTTCGTGTCATCTCCACCGTCACCTCAACGTAATACAAAAAATATTGCACGGGTAATGTGGACAGGGGTGCTTAAGCGAGCCCCTTTCCTAAGTCGCCGAATATCTAACGGAAGGAAATCCAGATCATATATTCTTCATATCTTTATTACATGTACACAAAACATCAACGATACACTTTCCTTTATGTAACTTCTCGTTTTAGCTCACCTACTCCTATGGCTCATAAGCCGCGGTCCCATTTGGATTTCTAGCAAGTGCTGTCAAATTCCTGTTTCCTGGCTTCAAGTACGTCTTCTGTCTTGGCAGTTTGTTTAACGTCGAGTCTGGCAAGCCGAGAGTATCTTTCACAACTTGCCTCGGTGTAAGCGCCAGCCATTGCGCTACGCTTATATCCGTAAACTTATCCTGCTTCAGCACTTCCAAGAAAATCACGTCCTCGGTTCCAGTATTTTCAATGTAATGGGAGTTTGATGCCGGAATGTATCCAACATCGCCAGCAGTGTAATCAAATGTTCGAGAGGAGTCTGGTGCCATGTATATTGTAATTCTAGCTGAGCCTTGTATGAAAAAATTCCACTGGTCTGAGGTCAGGTGCCAATGGAGCTCTCGCATTGCTCCGGGCTCAATCGTGACCAGTGCAGCGGCAAGGTCAGAGGCGATTGGAAAGTTCGCAGTATCTATCAACTTTATACTTCCCCCTGGAACTGTATAGGGATGCTGCTGAGACCAGTGGTATGTATACGACTTGTTTATCGGTAATTCTCTGGGCGAGCCAGTGATGTTGACTGTTGATGAGTTAGAAATATCGGCCGGAGCTGGAGTGCCTGGGAAGATGTAGAGTTGATCCGAGGGGAGATTTTCAAATGCCGAGATAGGGGTTTGTAGGTTTTTCGAGAGAACTTCCTTCGGATTTCGCAGAAATAGCTCGCTTGCCAAAAATGTACCATCTTCAGAGAAGCTTCCGTCGTCAAAGACCAAAAGAAACTCGCAGCCTTCATCCAGTGCTTGTGCTTGTATTGAATGAGGTACGCCAGCCGGGAAGAACCAGACATCGCCAGCACTAATATCATCTATGAAACTCTGCCCATTCTCGTCGACCGCTGCCAACCTGACACTCCCTTTCAGCATCAAAGACCATTCGTTTGCGGTGTGCCAGTGAAGCTCACGATAGGCATTCGGAGCAAGACGCATATCCACACCTGCCATTGCCATCGCTCTGGGCAGTTGATCCGTATTCTGCTACCGTGCCCACCCAGATTGTTTCCCTACTCCAAAGCGGTTGTGACTCGAGCCCATCGGCCATTGTGCTTGAGGAATGTCTCCAGAATCTGTTGCTGGTGGAGCAAAAGTATCTGGATTGAGTTGGACATACTCAAACGTGTCTAGGCCAAAGTCAGCTTTGAGCTGCTTTGGAAATAGGAGGCATACATACTTGGGCCTGGGTCTGTCTGACCACTAGTGCCTCGAATGGGTCGCGGGTTCTGGACCGAATTGAAATCGAGGTACAAGCCAAGCTTAGAATCAGCTTCCTGGCCGTTCACGAGAGGATAGTCGGAGACAATGGCGGAGTCGCCTCCAGAGACTGGCGACGCAGCTGCAGCTTCACCTAATAGGTTGGCAGGTGCGTACAAGGAACCCGAAGTTCCGGTTTTGATGGGGCTGGGAATTATCACGCCATTTACTGGATCTGGATTCTCACCATAGCTCATTTGAGGAGCAGGGGTTGGGAGGGCTGTCGGGAGGAGAGCAAATATGGCAAAGGTCAGAAAATAAGATTGTTTCATCGTGACTTTCGTTATGTATAAACTGGATAGAACAGAAGATATGGAACGGGATAGTACTATATAATTTTTTTTAAGATTCGTTCATGATAGATTGCCGTCCCAAACTAGATGGCGTCAGCCCTTTTGCGATGTTGAGCCCAGCAGCATGCACATGTCATGTAGAAGACTGCAAATTTTAGAGCTTTGAAGAAGCAGTAAGAATGCCGAGAACAGTAGAGTGAAGAGAACATCTCAATCAGACTACTCATCTCAATAAACATCTTTCTAACCTGATGGTGTCATTGATTTGAGCTGTATGATTCAGTAGGATTCTGATCTGAGCGGGGACATTTTGCAGCGTACAGAAACTACCCAATGCAGTCACGTTGATCCCCCGCCAATCCGTGTTAGGCCAGTGATATAGCTCTCAATTATATCTTGGTGTTAATTCTAGATCCCTAATGGGGTCATATTCCTGGTCTTGGTACCTGAAGCTACAGCTGGAGTGACTGATAGACGAGCGCTGAGCCGGGCGATTCTTCCGGTATTGTGGTGGCTTGCTCTCCTTTTAGTATTTTTGTGCGGGAGTAGGGTATAGTGCTCCCAATTCTGTGTATTCGAGGTTGGGAATAGTGTATTCTCCAACTTGGTGTTAAAGAAAGGGGATTGACGTCAATAGCAAAAGCTCGCTTGGAGAAAGCTACAGTACGGCTACGTACCTGGTGCGCGCCCCTAACCTGCCAAGACAACTTAATTGGAATCATGAAAGCTCCTTCTTCACACTTTCACTTATTTCTAAATAGAGACGAGAAGAAGATCCACTTTTGCTGCTTCCGTGTTATCTTCGAGCGCCGAGTATGACCTATCCTTCATGAAGATCTTCTGTTGCCAATAGTCCACGTCCGAATTCGTCCAGCCGAATCAGTGTTCCCACATAATGAAAGGGCATGGGAGCTTGACTTTGAGAATTTGCTAAAGCAGCTCTTACCTTTCTTCGCTCCTTTCCTTTCCACGTATGGTCAGACTCAGGCAGAATTGTGGTCCACTTATCGGCCTTAACCGAATTTGATAGAAGACCCCGAGAAATCTACCTATGATTAAGGACAAGGCTTTTGCAGGTTTCGGTCTTTTAAAACCTCCTACTACCCTGTATGGTTTTCGAGACGCGGAGCGGCGAATCCCAATAAAGTTCAGAACTTAAGCAAGAGAGTATGCAATATGCAAGGTTTACTTTATTACTGAACGAATTTTTCTAGATTCAAAATAAATTTCCAGAATCGAGGCCTGTATATTGGTATAATGATTCACAGGCTTTGCTAGGAACCCAAACCACATAATTGGCTCTGCATCACAGTAGCCACAAACTCAACTCACTTCAAACTTCTTGCACTTGACTTACCCGCATGATTCAGGTTGGAACTACTTACGACGATTACTGCTCTCTGAACATCCCTCATAGACACTAAAGTGCGCTCCTTTTCTTTCGCTCCCTTACCACACAGCAAATTTAAATCTCAAAATTCCCTCCATCAACCCCTCCCCCAAGAACCTTGGAACTCACCCTAGAAAAATTTAGAATACTGTTTCGAAACAGTATCAAAATCATCAAGATGGGTGGGCCCAACAACACATGTCACAACTTCGCGGACATGGTCTGTCGATGCTTCAGCAAGAGGGCAAGAAGGGATTTCAAGAAGCAGCAACAAAGAGAGAAGAAAGAGCGAGAGCGATGGCGCTCTCGCCATAATTCAGATATAGAATACGAGTCTGAGACATCGGTCGATCTTAACATAGGTTATCCAGGCTCGGAATCTATGCCCAACATTGTTCCCTTCGGGGCACCTCGACGTTCTCCCGTTTCGATGCCCCGACGTCTCAGTGCACCATTGGTACCATCCAAAGCTGGTCGCCTTCCATCGTTCTATGATGTTAGTAATTGGCCTGTCGATGTT
>Ga0302325_10017939_pt1 | contig 14930 bp, 10 predicted proteins | sample Palsa_T0_2_FD_201948 | JGI IMG/M metagenome (GOLD analysis project Ga0302325, IMG submission 201948) | Peat permafrost microbial communities from Stordalen Mire near Abisko, Sweden - Palsa_T0_2 | ecosystem: Environmental > Terrestrial > Soil > Palsa > Peat permafrost | place: Sweden: Abisko... | reverse complement strand
CCCAGAGCAGCAAGGTGTGCGGCCAGCCGGGCCCGTGCATCACCCGCTTGATGATCTCCGCGGCGAAGCTTTCGCCCTTGGCGATGTCCTGCGGGTTTTCCTCGGAATAGGCGTCGAAGTCCGGATCAACGAGGCTGAAGGCCGGCAGCGTGCCGTCGGCGGCGCCGGTGAAAAACTGGTCGATACTGCGGATATGTTCCATGCAGCGGCCGATGCCGAGCGGAAAGACGTCGGCCGTGAACTGAATGTCTTTATGCACACCCTGGGTCACGGCGGGAACCTTCCGGGCCGCCGATCTCAGCCGACGCGTGATCGTTTTCCGCCTGTGCCGGGTGTAGTGCTTCCACCGGGATTGGTCCTTGGGCACGGGATGATAGTTGGCCCAGGAGATGCCGTGCTGGGTCAGCATGTCCAAGATGGTCCCGGCCGGGGGATAGTCGAGCAGGTTGTACGAAGAGTCGTCGATGAGGCCGTGCGCGGTTCCGGCGATGAGAAAACGTCGGTTGGGAAACGTGGGACCCAGGCATGAGCTGAACCATCGATCAGCCACCGGGAACGTCCGCGCCAGCCCGTAGTAGAACGGCAGGTCACTTTCGGTCCAGTAGCCCATGGCGGTGGCACTCGCCTCAGCCGTGGTGTCGGCCTGTGCCGCCGTGCCGTCCCTGGCCTCCCACTGCACGGTCTGCGCGCTGGTCACGAAGCCGTCGCACTTTCCCTGCCCCCACTGAAGGTGGCTCGCCTGCCAGCTTTGCGAGGGCACGCCGAGGCGCTGATGGGTCGCCGGCTGCGGGAAGGCGCGGATGACCTCGCCGTCCATCCCGGTATTGGACACCTCAGGCTGGCCGTCGGGACCAAGTGGGAAGCCATCGCCCCGGCCCGGCAGCATGCCGAGGTAATTGTCGTAGGAATGGTTCTCCATCATCAGCACCACGATGTGCCTGATCTCCGGCAGGAGATCGGTACCGGCCGGCCGGTCGGGCCGGGGGAGCGGGCCCGGTTCCGCGGCCGCGCGGAGCCGGGCGCGGCGCCTCATCTCACGATGTTCAAGCACGTGCCACATGTCTGTGCCGCCTTAGCTCGCGTTCCCGCCTGGCGCCATCATGGTGTCATGGCGGACCCCGATTACCGGACCTGGGCGGCGGCCGGAATCAGCGCCCTGCAACGGTGGTATGACCCGTCGACCGGTCAGTGGAAGAGCACAAGCTGGTGGAATGCGGCCAACGCGCTGACGGCGGTGATCGGGTACACCAAGCTGACCGGGGACGGCACCCATGCGGGCGTCATCGGGACGACGTTCGCGGCCGCCCGCAGGCGGCACGCGGACTTCATCAACCACTACTACGACGACAACGGGTGGTGGGCGCTGGCCTGGGTCGCGGCTTACGACCTGACCCGTGATCCCCGCTATCTCGACGCGGCCCGGACCATCTTCGCCCACAACGTGGCGGGCTGGGACGATACGTGCTCCGGTGGCCTGTGGTGGAACGAGTCGAAGACCTACAAGAACGCGATCACGACCGAGTTGTTCCTCACCCTCGCGGCGCTGCTCCACCAGCGCACGCCGGGCGATGACGTGAGCTACCTGACCTGGGCGCTGCGGGCCTGGCAATGGTTCAGCTCGCACGGCCTGGTCGGCGCCGATGGCCTGGTCAACGACGGGCTCACCGCGAGGTGCGAGAACAACGGCGGTACCACGTGGACCTACAACCAGGGCGTGATCCTCGGCGGCCTCGGTGCCCTGTTCGAGATCACGGGCGATCAGGCCTACCTGGCTCAGGGGGAGTCCATCGCGGGCGCGGTGCTGAGCAAGCTGACCACCGCACCCGGGATTCTCACCGAGCCCTGCGAGGCAGGCGGCCAGGGGTGCGACGGAGACCAGGTGCAGTTCAAAGGGATCTTCGTGCGTTACCTTTACGACTTCTGGTTGCGGAGCCGCCAGCCCGCCTACCGCGAATTCATCCTCGGCAACGCCCGGTCCCTGTGGGCCAGCAACAAGAACGCGAACGACGAATTCGGCCTGCGCTGGACCGGGCCGTTCGATCAGGCCGATGCGGCCAGGCAAAGTTCAGCCCTGGACGGCCTCAACGCCGCCGTCGCCCTCGCGCCCGGCAGTTAGGTTAGGTGCCGACCACGAGGTACATGCCGTCGAGGCACCAGCCGGCCTCGGTGTCGGGCCGGGCCGCATGGCAGTAGGGGCAAGCGTCGTCGAGATCGGAACGGTAAGGGCCGCCGCAGTCGGCGCAGGTCCGCGGCAGCAACACGGCTCGCGGGTCGGTTCGCTGGCCCGCGGGCCGGACGAAGTCCCAGTCGAACCGCGTGACCCCGTCGGTGCGCTGCCAGCCCGGCCCCGCCGCCCCGGCGATCACCGAGGCCAGCCGGACGGTTATCCGGTCCATCCCAGGGCCCGGCAGTACGCACAGCTTCCGTCCGCCTCGACCTGCAGGGCCGCGCCGCATCGCGGGCACCGGCCGCTCAGCACACCGCCGTTCGCGGGCATCGTCGCCTCGGCCGAACGGCGGATGATCCAGTGCCCCGGAGTCGGTGGCCGCTTCGCCGCGCAGAATGCCGCCGACATGCGGTATCACCCTCAAGACCATGAACGGCAACTTCAACAGCAGCCACAGGCCTCCGACGCAGCCCGCTCTGTCCGGGGGTGCCTGCGTAACTCTCTGGCCGGACATGACAGCATTAGCGCCAGCCTGCCCCCCGGGCCGCAAGAAACCGGGTCACCGGATCGCGTAGGCCGGCCAGGAACGGGCAGTCTGCGGAACGAACAGTTCTGCCGGCTCTGAAACACCCGGAGGAGAGATTCCGTCGTGACCGCCATACCCGACATCACGCTCAGCAACGGCCAGACCATCCCGCAGCTTGGTTTCGGTGTCTTCCTGGTCGAGCCGAAAGACACCGCAGCCGCGGTCAGCACCGCCCTGGAAGTCGGCTACCGGCACATTGACACCGCCGAGATGTACGGCAATGAGAAGGAGGTCGGCCAGGCGATCCGCCGCTCCGGCCTCGACCGCTCCGATGTCTTCGTCACCAGCAAGCTGGGCAACGACGCGCACGAGCCCGATGACGCCCGGCGGGCCTTCGACGAGTCGCTGAAGGCCCTGGGGTTCGACTACCTCGACCTGTTCCTGATCCACTGGCCGCTGCCGACCAGGTACGACGGCGATTACGTGTCGACCTGGCAGACCCTGGAGGAGTTCTACCGGGACGGGCGCGCCCGTTCCATCGGCGTTTCCAACTTCCAGGCCCACCACCTGCGACGGCTGCATGGCGAAGCGGACATTCCCCCGGCGGTCGACCAGATCGAGGTCAGTCCCTACCTGACCCAGGACGAACTGCGCGGGTTTTGCGCCGAGCACCAGATCGCGGTCGAAGCCTGGTCGCCGCTGGCCCGCGGCCACGTTCTCGACGACCCGACGATCGACGAAATTGCTCGCCGCGTCGGCAAGACCCCGGCCCAAGTCGTGCTCCGCTGGCATATCGAGCGCGGCGACATCATCTTCCCCAAGTCGGTGACCCCGGACCGGATCAAGGAGAACTTCGAGATCTTCGACTTCGAGCTCTCTGGCGCCGATGTCGAGTCGATCGCGCTGCTGAACCGGAACGAGCGCACCGGCCCCGACCCGGACAAGAATGACGGCCGCTAGGACCATCGGAGGGTGAAGTCCACCAAGGTGTAGCCGAGGGCGTTCACCGTCGGCTGGATGAAGTTGTTCCGGATAATCTGCCCCGCCTCGGTTTCGGCCGCGCTGATCAGCGGACGCGTGATCTGCGGGTTGGTCCTGGCCTGGCTGAACGCCATGCTCTGGGCCTGGGAGTAAAGCACCGACTCGGCGAACTGCGGACGGATGACTCCGCCGCAGCCGAATCCGGGATAAGTCCAGCTGTGCTGCGTGTCGATCGGATGCGACAGCGTGTTGTCGACGGTGACGTCGTGCACCGACTGCGGTAGCTGCGGTTTCGGCAAGACCACGACGACGCTGACCCGGCCCGGCTCGCCGGTGACCGGCCGGCTCAGGACCTGCAGCTTATAGTGGCCGGCTGATGGCGCCCACCAGCCCGCCCCCGGGTTGAGATTGACCGTCGCCGACGCGTGACCCGCCGCATCGAAGGTACTTGAGTACCAGCACGGCCAGATGCCGATGTTCTTCGAGACCTTATGGGTAAAGGTGAAGTTGAAGTTCGCCGTGCCAAGAGCCGGTTTCGAGATGCCCTCAATCTTCTGCAGCACCCACGGGCCTACGTCAATGTTGGTGGTGGTGCCTGCGCTGACCGACTGCCACGGCCAGGCCAGCTTGACGTGGGGCAGATGGACATTGACCCCCACGATATGCAGCACCGAGGAAAGCGCGAGCAGCACCGCCCACGCGACCGCTTTACGGAAGATCAGGCCGATCAGGAGAATGGCCGCTCCCCACTTCACCGGCAACGGGATCCAGCGGCGGCGCCCTCTAGAGCCGTTAATTCCCGAAGAACCGCTCAACCTGTCCTGGCCGGAGCTAAGCCCCTTACGAGGACCTCTCTGCGGAGCGTACGGACCGCCCTCAGGCGGTCTAGCTGGCGATTCATCCGCGTACGGTTGGGGCCGAGAGGGATTCGGCAGCTCTCTCGTTCCGGATGAATCCTCATCCAGGACCGAGCTGAACTTCGAGGTCGGGGCCCGGCTCGTCGTGAGCATTCCGAGCAGGAAAATAAAGAAGCGGAACATGTCGGTTTCCTTTATGTGCGTGCTGCGGATAACTCGTCTACCGCCGGGTAACCCAGGCTCAGCACGACCGGTACCGCGCCGAATGGCTGGCGAAACCGTGAGCCGGGCTTATCCGGCGCGTTCCGCTCCTTGATGTCGGGCCACCGCATCTTCAGCTGCTGCGCCGTCAGGCCTTCGACCGAATACGGGAACTCCATGGCGGATATGTTGTGCAGCTTGAGCAGGCCACCCCACCGGAAAGCCGCGAAAACGTTCGCCAGATTCCGCACGGAAAGCGACCGGCGCGCCGTGATGTCAATCCAGTAGATGGCGATCGCCAGCTCGACAAGATCGTTGGCGCACTGTGCCAGCGCCTCCGACTTGGTCCGGTAGACGGTCCCATCGGAATTGGCCGTACCGAGCTTCTCCCCGTGGACCGGCGAGTTGCGCGGCTGCGCCTTGCACTGCATCCAGTCGCAAGCCGCCAGCAACTCCCAGCGAATGCCGCTGCTGGTGGCGACGTCCTGGTAGAGAGGTTCGGCGCGGGTCAGCGGCGCCTTGGCCGTCGAGAGGAAGTCGGCGGTGACCGCTCGGGGTATCTGAGCCGCATACCGACGGGTGCCAGCCCGAGCACGACGGGGCGCGATCCTCGGCGCTGGCCCGCGAACCAGCCGAGGTTCTCCTCCGGTCGCCTCTGGGACGCTGGTTGGCGTGACGGCAGGCAGCGTGGTAGCCGTAGTAGCCGCGGTATAGGCATCGAGGATGCCAGGAATCGTGGCGCCGCCCTGACCCTGCGTCCCCCCGCCCTGGCTCGGGGTCCCGCCCGGCCCCTGCGTCCCGCCCTGGCTCGGCGTCCCGTTCGGGGTAGCCGTGCTGTTCGGGCTCGGGGTGGTGTCCGGGCTCCGGGTGGTGTCCGGGCTCGGGGTGGTGTCTGGGCTCGGGGTGGTGTCCGGGCTGCTCGTGCTGGCAGCTTGCGGTGTCCCGGACGCCGCCGCGTCGTAGCGGTAGAGGTTGTAGAGCGTCATGAGGGCGATGAGGTTGGTGCCGTAGGCGGGATCGGTCGCATAGACCCCGGTCAGGTCCGTGGCAAAAGCATCAGGAACGTGCCGGTCCGCCATGGCCTGCTGGTAGCTCGGGCCGGTGGCGAGAAGCTGACTGTGATCGGCGATGCTCTCAGCGACGTTGTGGTAAATCTTGAACGCGGCCGTCTGAGTCAGCCAGCTTCCGTTCTCGTATTCGCGCGTCGGCTGCATGTCGGCTCCGGCCGGCCCCGTGCCCTTGATGCCGAACAGGTTGTGGTCGCGGACCGCAAGCACGCTCTGACCCCATCCCGATTCCTCGATGGCCTGAGCGATGGTCACCGCGGCCGGGATGCCGTACCTGGTTTGCGCCGCCATCGCGCCCGGCGCGACCTGGCTGATGAACGCCTGCTGGGTGGCCGTGTCCGGCACCTGCGCCGCGGCAGACGGCGGAGTGTTCCTCCGGTAGCCGGCCGCCCCGGATGCCGCTGACGAGGGGGACGTGGACGAGGAGGACGTGGACGAGGGGGCAGGATTCGACGAGGTCGCCGACCGGACCGGAAGGTCGTCCTCAATGGCCTGCACTCCCGGGATGGAGGCCGTGCCGGAGGTCCCGGCGACGGCCCGAGTTGCGGCTGACTGCCGCGGCCGGGACGACGCGTTCCCGGCCTGCGAACGGTTGCCGCTGCTGAGCGCGGCCAGCAGCGTGCCTGGAATCGCGGCCTGTCCCTGGTCCGCGTGAGCTAGCGTCGACGCGGCCTGCGCACCTGGCGGCGTCATCACGCTTCCCGTCGCCTGAGCCGCCTGGTGGCCCGAGGATTGGCTGGCTGAGGTTTGGCTGGCTGAGGGCTGGCTGGCTGAGGGCTGGCTGGCGGAGGGCTGGCTGGCCGACTGGCTCTCCGCGCTGAGCAGCTCGCCGTTGTTGACGAATCCGGCCACGCCCTGGTCCGCCAGCGAGCCGTTGTACCGATGAGCATTGACCGAGAAGTTGGGCAGTGAATCACCGCCGATCGTGTACAGCACGCCGCTGGCGTACTTCGTGATCACCTCGATGTGACCCTCGAACAGGACCCAGTCGCCTGGCTGAGGCTGGTATCCGTCGCCCAGCGGGTGCCAGCGGTGCTGACTCTCGGCGTCCTGCAGCACGGAAATGACGTTCGGCGAGGCCGGGTTCGGATCAACCCGGACATCCGCCCACGACTGAAGCGGCCACGGGTATGAGTTGCCTCCAGTCACCCAGCTCTCCTGGCCGACCGCCCTTGCCCCGAGCTCCAGCGTGAGGCTAGCGAAAGCCGCGCACGACTCGCCGTGGTCGACGCCGTCGACGCTGTCGCTCTGCCAGATAATCGCCTCCAGCTCGGCCGGCGTCTTGGTCTGCGCCATCCGAAGGTAGTAATTCGCGACATTGACGATGGCCGATCGCAGCGTGCTCGCGCTTGCCGATGCCTTTGCCGATGCCGGCGCGGGCGACGCGGCCGACGCCCGCGCCGACGCCGACGCCGACGCCGACGCCGACGCCGACGCCGACGCCGACGCCGACGCCGTACGCGCCGGCTGCTTGAATTCGAGCAGGTGAGCCGGCATGCTCGTCGGCGATGTCACGTCAGCCACCGTTCCGTGGGTAAAGGAGAGTCCGGTCATCGCTCCGCACGTACTCAGGCTCACAAGCGCGGTCGCCTGCTGCCAGGTCGGTTTCTTGACGGGATGCACAGAATCACCTTCTTCCACAGCTTCAAATGGGATGTCGTTTCACGGGCTGGCTTTTGCGCCTGTCCCTCAGCGGCTAACCGGCACCAGGCAAGGTCTGCAGGATGGCCTGGACTTGGGGATTACCTGGGTCATTCGCGTTCTCGAACAGCACGCTCACGTTCTTGGCGGCGGCGGCTGTCGCGCCGACCACCCACTCCTGATAGATGTCGGCGGCCAGCGCGGCTTGTCCGGAGGTGCTGGTCACCGGCTGGGCGCACACGTCCGGAAACCCTGCCCGAGCGATGACAGCCGACGAGCCGGTGTACTGCTGGCAGTTCGCCGCGCTGCTCTCAAGCCCGGGCTGAACCGCGGGATTGCCCTTGGCGTTGGTGAGCGTAGCCCCGCCGACGATGTTATTGATAGCACGCGCTGCGACCGCGATGCTGTCCACCGGGTCGTACGGGTTGTACGGGTGATGAAGGTCAAGGGACCAGGCCACCTCACCGCCTTGGGTAGCGGTAATGGGCTCAAGTCCTTCTCGGCCGGTTTTGCTGTCCGTGTAATTCGGATTGTCATTGCTTGTCATCAGGGCAAAGATCCAGAGGATCTGGCTCGTCGTTTTTCCGCAGGCGAAGTTCACCTGGCCCGGCTCCGACGCGATGTTTGGATTCTGGCAGGCGGCGGTTATCTCGTTCTGCACAGTAGCCACGCTCGAAGGCCAGGAAGCGCCATTCCTGAAAACCACCAGCACCAGAGCCGTCACGATGGCGACAGCAGCGGCCGTCACGATCGTTATCTTTCGGCCTCGAGACCTGCGGGCCCGATCGACGCTGCGCCGCCCATGGTCAATGAGGGCCCTGGTGCGTTCTTCGGCCGGATGCGGATGCGGATTCGCGCCGCTGCCGGTACCGGTACCGGTGCCGGTACCAGTTCCGGCCCGGGCGTGTCGGCTGTCGGCTCTCGGCGCGACGCGGACCGCTGAGGTCCTGCCGCCGACCTGTTCCGGGCTCACGTTCTCCTCGCCGGGCTGGACCCGGGACCGCGGTCCCGCTTCCCTGCGATAGACCGACTCGGTGACCTCACGCGCCCGCGACTCGCGCCAGTCGAACAGGTCCTTCTCCAAGTCTATGGCCCTTGTTTCTAGTTCGGAGAGCCACTCGTCATCTTCCTCGTTAAAACTTTCGATATCCTGGCTCATAGTTTTCACCTCCAGCGTGTGGCCTGACTCCGGACTAATGACCGGCGTGAAACATGCCGAGTGAGCGGTGACCTACGTACGCGCACGCAACCCGGCGGGGCCAGGTCCGCTGCGCGGAGGGGCCTCCGTCGCCGCGATCTGGGCGTCCGGCCGGCAGGCCGGCGCCCCTCGCGCGACAACTAGGTCCACACCCGCGCCGTCCTCCCGCGCTCCCGCCGCACCGCTCCGACTCATAGGTCAATTAGAACACACGTACGATCAGATTGGAAGAGGGTATTGTCACAGCTCAGCTGTGTTCGGGTCACGAGATATCAGGCGGGGCTGTTACCCTGGCCAAGCGAACCACGGTACCGGTGGCAGGGAGGTATCTGTGACAGGCGGCGAGACGCTATCTCGCGCCACGGACAGCGGAGTGGCCGCCGGTGTCACTGGCGTTGTCGTGGTGGCCCATGGGGGCAAGTCGGTCAGTTCCGAGCCCACTACGGCCTGGCAGCCTGCCGTGTTGCGCATGGTGCCGCTGGCCCGGGCCGTCCGGCACGCGCTGCGGGGCAGCGGCGCAGTGGTCATTCGGCCGCGATTCCGGCTTCGCGGATGGAATGGCGAGCAGGCTCAGCCGGTGAATGATCTCGCGGGCATCCTGGACGGCCTCGGCCACCGGTTCGGGCCGGTCCCTATCGTCCTGATCGGGCACTCAATGGGAGCACGTGCCGCTTTGCGCATCGCCGGGCATCCGGCTGTTGCTGCGGTCGCGGGCCTGGCTCCCTGGTTGCCGGCCGGCGAACCAGTCGGGCAACTGGCCGGGCGGCGGGTCCTGCTTGTGCACGGGAACGCCGACCGCATCACGCGTCCCCAGGACACCTGGGCCTACGCGGAGCGCGCTCGTCCTCTGGCTGACGTGATGGCCATCGAGATACGTAACGCCGATCACGCCATGCTGCGCCGCGCGGTCCTTTGGCATAGCATCGCCGCCGAATTCGCGTGCCGCGCCTTCGGCGTGCGCGGGCGAACGGGACAGGTGGCCGAGATCCTCAGGAACTCAGCCAGCGATCCGCATCGTGTGATGCTATGAGCACTAGCTCACCTGAACATGATTTCGCGAGCCTCCAGTGCGGCCGGGACGTCGCTGGCCGCGTGCCCGACGCCATCGAGCTGGGTGACCAGGTGCCTGGTCGCCAAGCCGGCCGCGGAGGCGAGCCGATGGACATGCCGGTGGCAGTTGATGCCACGCCTAAGCCCGTTCGGGCGCGGGTCCAAGCGCAGCCTCGCCCCCTTCTAGCCCTCGACGCTCCAGTAGAGAGGACGACTTGAAGCGCCCTTAAGCGCATCAAGATCGAATCTTCGTCCTGTCACCAGGTCGTTGCGGGAGGCGGCGGTTGAGCAGCGGGGTTTTCTCGTAAATATCCATATATACCCGGACTTGTACCTAAGCGGCGAGCCCGAGATATCACTAAAAGCGTCCGATGCATCGCTCAGTGTGCTATAAAACACTGGAAAAGGCAGCTTGCCCCGTCTGCCGGACTACGGGGGAGGGATGTACGAATGGCGAAGTTAATCCGTGTTCGACCACAAAGCGCCCCGCTCGGGCGCGACATCCTTCCCTGCGAGATACCGCCCGGCGCCAAGCAGGATCAAGCGGGGCATTCCGCCCGGCACACAAGCAGTTCCGGCACCGGGCTAGGACGGCGTCCGTCGCTGTCGATCCGGTCCGCTGAGGCCCGGCGCTGGGCCGCCGACCTGACCGGCCCGGGCGCGGCCGGGCTGGTCGTCTACGGCATGGGCGGTATCGGCAAGTCGGCCCTGGCCAGCCAGATCGCGACGCGGGTCGAACGGATGGAAGCCGGCCGTGTCGCCACCGTCGTCGAGGGCGAGATATCCGCGCCCGAGCTCGCCGCCGGACCCGCCGAGGCGGACTTCATCATCCTCCGCAACTTTGATGACAACTTGTTGGAGGAAGCGGGCCAGTGGGCCTTCCGCGACCCGGCTCTGCCGACGTTGCTGGCGAACTGGACGGGAAAGCTGCTGATCACCTGCCGCCGTCCGTTCACCTTCCCCGCCCCGGACGCCGCACAAGCTAGACCTAACGCTCCTTGGCTGGCACCCTCCCGGACCGCCCTGGACAAGCTGGTGTTCCGCCGGATCGGGCCGCTGACCCGTTCTGACGCCGCCGAGCTGATGATGTCGCAGCCGGCCATCCGCCACCTGCCCGACTCCGAGCGTGATCGCGCCTGGCGGCTGACCGCCGGACATCCGCTGGCCCTCGAGTACCTGGACTCGCTCCTCGGGCTCGGCGAACGCTACCCCGCCGTGGCCGCACGTATCGAGGAGATGGTCGAGGCCAGGACCGGTCAGCCGCTGCCCGAGACCGAACCCACCGAGTTGCCTGCCCCGGCCGCCGAACTGATCGCCTGCGCCGCGCGCGACCAGCTTGTCGCCGAGCTGTTCGACCGCCTCAGCTACGGGTCCAGAGCGCTGCTGGTCCGCGCGTCGGTCTTCCGGGTTCCGGTCACGGCGGAGGTGATGGCCGGCCGGGCCGGACTGGTGGCCGAATGCGAGGCGGCCGGGTTGCTGGCCGTCGGTGGCTCCCATGAGCTGGCCGTTCACCGTTGGACCGCAGATGCGCTGCACCGTCGCCTGGCCGAAGCCGGTCTCGGTGGCCAGATCGCGGCGGCGCACCGCCAGGCGGCCCGGCACTGGCAGGTCCGTGCGGCCGGCTCGCGGTCACCGCTGCGGACGGGACTCGAAGCCGGCTACCACCAGCGCCAGGCGACGCTGGCCGCGCAGGCCGGACGACCCGAAGGTCGGCAGCCGGACACCGGAGGCGGCGCCGGGCGGCGCCGCCCCGCGCTGACTCGGGCCGGCCGGCGCGGCGTGGCCGGCGCATTTGTGGCCGGCGCGGTCGCGACTCTGTCGGTGATCCTGACCCTCGAGTCAACCCACGCCTCCGCCGTTCCGCACCTGGCGTCCGCGCAGGCGCCTGCCCGGACGTCGGCGCCGGTGGCGGTGAGCCAGGCGGTCGCGGCGCGTGCCGAAGCGGCAGCCTGGGCGGCCAGTCAGCTCAGTGGCGGTGCCATCATGGCCTGCGACCCAGCGATGTGCGCCGTGCTGGCACAGCGCGGGATCCCGGTCGGGAATCTGCTGATGCTCCGGCCCGGTGCGCCCGACCCGCTCGGGTCCGACGTGGTGCTGGCCACGGCCGCGGTACGCGACATGTTCGGCGCCCGCCTGGCCAGCGTCTACGCCCCGGAGCTCCTGGCCAGCTTCGGCACCGGCCCGGCCAGGATCGACGTCCGTGCGGTGGCGCCGGACGGCACCGCCGCCTACTGGGCCGCTTTCGCCGCCGACCTGCGGGCCCGTCGGCTCGCCGGCCGCGAGCTACTCCGCGACCCGCTGATCACGTTCGGGCCGGCCGCCCGCGCCCAGCTGGCCGCCGGCCGGGTCGACGCGCGGCTGCTGACCGCCCTGGACGCGCTGGCGGCCAGCGAGCCGGTCCGGGTCGAGGCGTTCATCGACGACGGCCCGGGGGCCGGTCCGGGCCTGCCGCTGCGCGCCGCCGAGCTGACCGGGAGTAACACCACCGCACGCAAAATGCTGGCCTTCTTCCGCGCGCAGCGCCCGCCCTACCTCTTCGCCCATGCGGCCATCGCCGCGAGGCCAGGTGGCGAGTCCGTGCTCACCGTGGAGTTCGCCGCTCCCGCCCCGCTCGGCCTGCTTCAGTCGCAGTCGTAACCGGCTGGTCCGTCCCGCCGGATGCGGGACGCCCGCCGGGCCGCTACCCTCGGCATTGACATGGACGATGTGACACTGGGGACGGCCTGCGATCCGCACAGCGAGGAGTTCGCCGCCAACCTCAAGGCCCAGCAGGCGCTCGCGGCAGGGCTAACCCAGCTCCTGCTGACGGCACGGGAGGGCGGGTCGGAGAGCTCCCGGCTCCGGCACACTGAGCGAGGCAAGCTGCTGCCCAGGGACCGGGTCGACACCCTGCTCGATCCCGGCAGCCGTTTCCTTGAACTCTCGGCCCTGGCCGCGCACGGGATGTATGACGGCCAGTCGCCCGGCGCGGGCATCATCACCGGCATCGGCCGGGTATCCGGGCGGCTGTGCGTCGTGGTCGCCAACGACGCGACGGTCAAGGGCGGCACCTATTACCCGATCACCGTCAAGAAGCACCTGCGAGCCCAGGAGATCGCGCTGCAGAACCGGCTGCCGTGCATCTACCTGGTGGACTCCGGCGGTGCGTTCCTGCCGAGGCAGGACGAGGTCTTCCCGGACCGTGATCACTTCGGTCGGATCTTCTTCAACCAGGCCACGATGAGCGCGCAGGGAGTGGCCCAGATCGCCGCCGTGATGGGCAGCTGCACCGCCGGCGGAGCTTACGTGCCGGCCATGGCGGACGAGGCCGTCATCGTTCGGAATGAAGGAACGATCTTCCTCGGCGGCCCGCCTCTGGTCAAGGCCGCGACCGGGGAGGTGGTCAGCGCCGAAGATCTTGGCGGCGGCCTGCTCCACTCCCGCACCTCCGGTGTCACCGACCACCTGGCCGACGACGATGCTCACGCCCTGCGCATCGTCCGGCGGATCGTGGCCACGCTGGAGCCGCCGGACTCGCTGCCGTGGCGCCGGCAACCGGTCGAGGAGCCACGGGTCGACCCGGCCGAGCTCTACGGCGTCATCCCGGCCGACCTGCGGATTCCGTATGACGTCCGGGAGGTAATCGCCCGCCTCGTCGACGGCAGCAGGTTCGCCGAGTTCAAGGCGGAGTACGGCATCACCCTGGTCACGGGTTTCGCGCACATCCACGGTCACCCCGTGGGCATCGTGGCCAACAACGGCGTGCTGTTCGGTGAGTCGGCCCTGAAGGGAACCCACTTCATCGAGCTCTGCGACCGCCGCCAGATCCCGCTGCTCTTCCTGCAGAACATCACCGGGTTCATGGTGGGCCGGGAGTACGAGGCGGCCGGCATCGCGAAGCACGGAGCCAAGATGGTCACCGCGGTCGCCTGTGCGCGCGTCCCGAAACTCACGGTGGTGATCGGCGGGTCGTTCGGCGCCGGGAACTACTCCATGTGCGGGCGAGCCTACTCACCTCGCTTCCTGTGGATCTGGCCGGGCGCGCGGATATCGGTCATGGGCGGCGAGCAAGCCGCGTCGGTGCTGGCCACGATCCGGCGCGACCAGCTCGGTGACGACTGGAGCGAGCAGGACGAGGAGGCCTTCAAGGCCCCGATCCGGGCCCAGTACGAAGAGCAGGGAAACCCCTACTACTCCACCGCCCGGCTCTGGGACGACGGCGTCATCGACCCGATGCAGACCCGTACCGCCCTCGGCCTGGCCCTGACCGCCTGCGGCGGGGCGCCGCTTCCGCCGGTGTCCTACGGCGTTTTCCGGATGTAAGAAAGGGAGCGCTCGTGTTCGACACCGTGCTGATCGCCAACCGGGGGGAGATCGCCGTCCGGGTTATCCGGACGCTGCGCCGGATGGGGATCCGTTCGGTCGCGGTCTACAGCGACGCGGACGCGGGCGCCAGGCACGTCCGGGAGGCCGACGTCGCGGTCCGGATCGGGCCCGCGGCCGCCGCGTCGAGTTACCTGTCAGCCGACCGGATCCTCGGTGCCGCGGCGGCGACCGGCGCCCAGGCGGTCCACCCCGGCTACGGCTTCCTGGCCGAGAACGACGCCTTCGCGCGGGCCTGCGCCGCCGCCGGGCTGGTCTTCATCGGGCCCTCCCCGCAGGCCATCGAGACGATGGGCGACAAGATCAGGGCCAAGCAGACCGTCGCCGCGGCCGGAGTCCCGGTGGTCCCCGGCCGCGCCGAGGCCGGCCTGACCGACCAGGACCTGATCGGTGCGGCGGAGCAGGTCGGTTATCCGCTCATGGTCAAGCCCTCCGCGGGCGGCGGCGGCAAGGGCATGCGGCTGGTGCACGAGCCGGACGGGCTTGCGGCGGCGCTGGCCTCGGCCCGCCGCGAGGCCGCCACCTCCTTCGGCGACGACACGCTGTTCATCGAGCGCTTCGTCCCCGACCCGCGGCACATCGAGGTGCAGGTGCTCGCCGATGGCTTCGGCGCGACGGTCCACCTGGGGGAGCGGGAGTGCAGCCTGCAGCGGCGGCACCAGAAGATCATCGAGGAGGCGCCGTCCGCGCTGCTGGACGAGGCCACCAGGCAGCGGATCGGCGCGGCGGCCACCGAGACGGCGCGCGCGGTCGCCTACACCGGCGCGGGCACGGTGGAGTTCATCGTCGCCTCGGCGGCGCCGGCCGAGTTCTTCTTCATGGAGATGAACACCCGGCTCCAGGTCGAGCACCCGGTGACCGAGCTGGTAACGGGGCTCGA
>Ga0302325_10017936_pt1 | contig 14933 bp, 12 predicted proteins | sample Palsa_T0_2_FD_201948 | JGI IMG/M metagenome (GOLD analysis project Ga0302325, IMG submission 201948) | Peat permafrost microbial communities from Stordalen Mire near Abisko, Sweden - Palsa_T0_2 | ecosystem: Environmental > Terrestrial > Soil > Palsa > Peat permafrost | place: Sweden: Abisko... | reverse complement strand
TCTCACCGTCGGCCAGCAGCCGCTCCACCGCGTCGAACACGCGCTGCTCCACCGCCTCGCGCCGCAGGCGGCCGGAGCTGGTCCTGCGGGTCACCGACGGCATGGCCGCCAGGGTAACCCTAACTCGAGCTCAGGAACCGCTCGACGTCACGGGCTTCGTCGGCCAGCGCGGCGCGGGTCCCCGCCGGCCAGCGGGAGAACGGGGCCAGCACAACGCGACCTCGCTCCAGGCGCCACAGGCCCGCGGCGCGACCGCGGATGAGCGCGAACGGTCGGAACAGGCCGTTGACGGTGACGATGCCGTGGTGCCGGCCGACGATCGCCTCGCGAGAGGTCCAGCCGAGCAGAACCGGGTCAAACGCGCCAAGCAGGCGCGGCGGTGGCAGCTCGACCCTGGCGCCGTCGCCGCGACCGCGTCGGTGCAACTCGAGCAAGCCGTCCGGGCGCTCGGCCAGCTCGGCGGCGATCGCGGCCAGGCCGGCGCGAGCCTGGCGCAGCGGCAGCCCGGCCCAGCGCGCCAGGTCCCGCGCGTCGGCCGGCGCGTGCCCGGCCAGGTAGCGTCGCGCCAGCTCGGCGAGCGCCCGGTCGGGGTCGATGGCTGGCGAGGGCCCGAGCCAGTCCTCGACCAGCGCGTAGGCGTGCTGACCGTCGAGCATCGGACCCCGAACCGCGACGCCGCGCAGGCTGGCCAGCAGCAGGATGTGCACGAGCGCCTGTCCCGCGGTCGAGACGTCCGCCCGATTGAGGCGTTGCGCCAGGTCTGACCGCGTGAGCGGCCCCTCGTCGGCGAGCGAGCGGGCGATCACCGCCACGCCGCGCTCGGCCTGCGCCGCACTGACGCCCTCCTGGCGCAGGCGCCGCTGGTTGGCGGTGAACAGCGACGGCCTGGTGAGTGCGTGCAGCCACGGGTAGTCCTGGCGACGGACGAGATGCAGCGTGCCCCGGTTGAGCGTGGTGATGACCAGTGAGCGTTCGGCGGTGAGCGCCCGGTCCACATCGGCCGCGCTGACGCCGATCGTGCGCGCTCGGATGGCCAGCCGGACCCCGCGAGGGTCCTGTGCCTGCACGGCGAGCAGGCGCTCGGTGACCGTGACGGGGTCGCGGGCAGGCGCACCGGCCAGCAGCTGGGCCTCGAAGCGCTCGGTAAGCATCGGCGCACGCGAGTATGGCGAGCGCCGACGCCGGCGTTCGCTCTGCCGAGCGCCCGGGACGAACAACCGCCGAACCGGCGACGAACGATTGAAGGATGAGCGAGATCTGCCGATCATTTGTGGTGATGGGACCCCCCGTACCCGAGCCCATGCCGGTCGCGGCCGAGGGCGCGCACTTCTCGTGTTCGTTGACGGCGGTCCTGGTGGCGCGGGTGCAGGCCTTCGGCGGCGACCCGGCGGTCGCGCGGCTGCTGCGCGAGTCCGGTGTCCACCGGACGCCGGAGTATCTGCTTGACCTGGGCAACTGGGTGTCCTACGACGAGGCCGTCGCCCTCTGGCGGGTTGGCGCCTCGATCACCATGGATCCCAAGTTCGCCCTGCGCCTCGGCGAGGATGCGGCCGAGCGACTGAAGGCCTCCCCGGTGGCGGCCCTGCTGCGTTCGCTCGGCTCGCCCGAGGAGGTCTACCGACAGATCGCCACGACGGCGACGAAGTTCAGCGTCGCCGTCGCCGGCGAGGCGGTCCGGGTCGGCCCGGGCTACGCCGAGATCCGGTTCGTTCCCGTCGACGGCTTCCCGCGCGATGCGAACCACTGCGAGTGGACCGTCGGCCTGCTCACCCAGTCCACGGTCATCTTCGGGCTGGCGCCGGCCCTGGTCGAGCACGACCGCTGCGCCGCCCTCGGCGCGGCCGACTGCACCTACCGGGTGATCTGGGACGCCGCCTCCGCGGCCGAGGCGGCCGAGTCCCCCGCTCAGACCGCCGCGCTGAAGGAGCAGCTGTCGGCCATGACCGAGCGACTGCAGAGCATGTTCGCTACGGCGTCGGATCTGATCGCCGCCGGCGATCTCGACGTCACGCTCGCCCAGATCACCGACCGGGCGGCGCTGGAGGTCCGCGCGCCGCGCTACCTGCTGGCCGTGCGCCCGACGGCCGGCGACGACCCGCACATCCATCACCGCGGGTTCGACGAGACAGAGGCGCGGGACTGCGCCGAGCGCATCCTCGGCACGCCGCTGGCCGACCTCCCGCCGTCGTGGCTCGTGGTCCCGGTGCGCTCCCATCGCAGCGACTACGGCCGGCTGCTGGCCATGTACGGGGACGGGCAGGGGTTCTTCACGCAGGAGCGCGAGCTCCTGGAGGTCTACGCGCGCTACGCGGCGACGGCGCTTGACACGGCGACGGCACTCGCCGAGGCCCGACGTCGTCACGAGCAGGCCACTGCGCTGCTCGAACTCGCCCGCAAGCTGGCCACCGCCGGCACGAGCGACGAGGTCGCGCAGCGTCTCGTCGATGCGGTGCCGGCCGTGGTGGACTGCGATCGGGTGGGCGTTTACCTGTGGGACGAGGAGACCAGAGAGCTGCGCGGCCGAGCCGTCTACTCGGTGGACAAGGGCGATAGCGAGCCGGCCGATTGGAGCCTCAGTCCGGCCGACGACGCGCTGCTCGCCAGCTGGCTCGCCCGGGAGGGACTCGAGCCGCAGGTGGTCGACCCCCACCAGGGGCACCCCCCGCTGCGCGAGTTCCTCGGTCAGCTCGGAGCCGTGTCCTCGATCGTGGTGCCGATCAGCTCGCGCGAACACTTCCTCGGGGCGATCGCCGTCTCGGTCAAGCAGGACGCGCTGCGGCTGCGCCCCAACCCGGACATCCTCGATCGCCTGTCGGGTATCGCCGCGCACGCCACCACGGCGCTCGAGAACGGGCGGCTGGTCGACCGCATCACCCACCAGGCGCGCCACGACGGCCTCACCGGCCTGGCCAACCGCGCGGAGCTGGCCGACGCCCTGACCCGCGCCAGCACCGGAACCCGTCATCGCGACGCGACGTTCTCGCTGTTCTACATCGACCTGGATGACTTCAAGTCGATCAACGACGAGCTCGGCCATCAGGTGGGCGACGAGCTGTTGTGTGCCGTCAGCCTGCGGTTGGCGGCCTGCCTGCGCGAAGTCGACACCGTGGCCCGTATCGGCGGCGATGAGTTCGCCGCGCTGGTCAACGGCATCGGCGTCGGACCCGAGTCCGACCAGGTACTGGAGCGCCTCCGGGGCGCCTTCGACGATCCGTTCGACCTGCGACAGCATCGCGTGCGGGTGGGCGCGAGCATCGGTCGGGCCGTCTGGCCCCGCGACGCCGATGACATCGACGGACTCATTCGCCGCGCCGACTCGTCCATGTACGAGGTCAAGCGCGTCCATCACGACGGGTCCCCGCGGGGCCGCTGAGGCGCAGCAGACCGGCGGCTCCGCGCCGGTCTGGCACCCTGTGGGGGTGAAGTTCAGTCGACAGAGCCCGCGTGGCTCCACCGTGCGGCGGGTCCGGCGGCCACTGCTCGGGGTCAACGACATGGCCATTGACCTCGGAACGGCGAACACGCTCGTGTACGTCGGCGGTGAGGGAATCGTGGTGTCCGAGCCGTCGGTCGTCGCCACCGATTCGTTCACCGGCGAGGTGCATGCGGTTGGCGCCGAGGCCGAGCGCATGATCGGACGCACGCCCGCCACGATTTCGGCCACCCGGCCGCTGCGCCACGGGGTGATCGCCGACTTCGACGTCACCGAGCAGATGCTGCGCTACTTCATCCGCCGCGTCCTGGACCGCCGGCGGGCGCATCCGCGGCTGATCGTGTGTGCGCCGTCGGGGGTGACCGCGGTGGAGAAGCGCGCGGTCGAGGAGGCGGCGCTCGCGGCCGGCGCCCGACGGGTGCAACTGATCGAGGAGCCGATCGCCGCGGCGATCGGTGCCGAGCTGGCGATCGAGCAGCCGATCGGACGCATGATCGTCGACGTCGGCGGCGGCACGAGCGAGGTCGCGGTCATCTCGCTCGGCGGCATCGTGCTCTCGCGCTCGGTGCGCGTGGGAGGCTACGAGATGGACGAAGCGATCGCCCATCACCTCCGTGGCGCCTACGAGCTGGCGATTGGTTCCCAGACCGCCGAGGGGATCAAGCTGGCCATCGGGGCGGCCACGGCGACGCAGCCCGAGCGGATCACCGGCGTGCGCGGTCGCCACCTGATCACCGGCCTGCCGACCGAGATCCAACTGTCCAGCCGCGAGGTGAGCGAGGCACTCGCACCCACGCTGGCTGAGATCATGACCATGATCACCGACGCGCTCGAGGAGACGCCCCCCGAGCTCGCCGGCGATATCGCCCGCGAGGGAATTCTGCTGGCGGGCGGCGGCACGATGCTGCGCGGCTTCGACGAGCTCGTTCACCTCACCACCGGCATGCCGGTGAGTACGGCGCAATCACCGCTGACCTGCGTCGTGCTCGGTTCCGGCCAGGCGCTGGCTCACTACGACCAGCTGGCCTCGGCGGGTCGTTCGCTGCGCGGCTGACGTCCTCGCCGCTGCTGCGGGCGGGTGGGCGCGGCCATGCAGGGGTTGGCCGCGGGCCCCCGGTCTCCGTTAATGACCGCGAATGGCCGCTCAGGTGATCGCCACGACGAACCTCTGGCTGGACGGGGAGGACTGGAGCTGGCCCGTCACGGGCTCGGAGCTCGGGCCGCCCGCCTGGATCCCGGCGCTCCCGGACGGCGGCGGCGCGCCCGCGCCACTCCCGCAGATCACCGCGGCGAGGCTGCGGGCTCCGGATCCGCTGCGCGAGCTCGACGCCCCGGGCCCGGCGGCGTGGTCTCAGGCGAATCCCGCGCCAGCCGCCGTGGCGCGTCGGTTCACGATCGTCCCGCCGGAGCCAGCCGTCGCCGCCCGGCCCCGACGTCGGTCGTCGCGCTGGCGGGTCGCCCGCCAGCGGCTGATCGCCTGCGTCGCTCTCCTGCTCGTATTTGGCGCGACCTTTGAACTCGCCGCTCGGCTCGGATCCGCCGCCGGCCCGACCCACGCGCATGGCGGTGCGCGGGCCGCCGGGGTCGCCGGTGCCCACGGCGCGGCGGTTGCGCCGGGGCTCGCGGCCAGCCCGCCGGTCCCGGGTCCGCTGGCGTCCTCCCACGCCACGCTGTCGATCGTCAGCCGCGACGCGGGCGGCTCGAGCGTCGCCCGGGTCCACTACTCGTCGCTGGCCCTGCACCGCCGGGCCTCGTTCCTCGTCTATCTCCCGCCGGGCTATACGGCGGGGACGGCCCACCGCTACCCGGTGCTCTACCTGCTGCACGGTGACAACCAGCTGGCCAACGCCTACCTGCAGGTGGGCCTGCCGACCACGCTTGACCACCTGATCGGCAGCGGCGCGGTGCATCCGCTCATCGCCGTGATGCTCGAGGGTGCCCGGCGCACCGACAACTGGCGAAACGACGGCGCCACGCGTTATGAGGACTACGTCGTCGAGACGCAGCAGCTCGTCGACCGGATGCTGCCGACCGTGGCAAACCGCGGCGGTCGCGCCATCGCCGGACTCTCGATGGGCGGCTTCGGAGCGATGAACGTGGCCCTCGGGCACCTGGACCGGTACTCGGTGGTGGAGAGCTGGCTCGGCTTCTTCAACCATCTCGGCCCCGAGCTGGCCGCCGACGCGTCGCTGTTCCAGCACCTCCCGCTGACCGCTTTCGTATACGGCGCCGCGTCGGACTCGATCGCCGACCCGACCGAGAACGCCCCCTTCGCCGCCGCTCTCCGTGCCGCGGGGGCGTCCGCCACGAGCGCGGTGTATCCGGGCGGACACAACCTCGCCACGATCCAGGCGCATCTCAGCGACATGCTCGTCTTCGCGGGGCGCGCGCTGTCGCCAGGCAGCTGAGGCGCCGCTGGGGGCGCTGGGGTGGGCACGCCCGGCGCGGGACGTGTGTCACCGGCCGCGAGCGCCGTTCTGTGACCTGCACGTGACCGTCCGGCATGCCGCCCGGCACTGTCGGCACGCCGCCGTATCGCTCGCCCCGCGGCCTGCGGGGGGGTTGGCGAGAACCTGGTCAATACGAAGGATTCCTCGCCACACGCCCCCTGGGTTCGGCTCGCCCACCGAGGGGGTTGGCGAGAAACTGGTCACCACGGAGGATTCCTCGCCACACGCCCCCGCGGCCCGCCCGCGGGCTCGCGACCGACCCGCCGGATGGGCGGCGGCTCGGTCCCGCACGTGATTTCCGACCGGGGGTGCTGACAAGACGGACTCCCGCGGACCCCCCGGGCGGTGAATGGGTAGGGACTCAAGAGCGACGGTTGACGCCCGGTTGGGCCAGGCGAGGCAGCGGTATGTCAACGGCGGGTCGGGATGCACAACGCTCGGTCACGGCCCCGCAACGAAATCGCGGCCCCCCTCTACGCCCCCCCGACGGTCACCAGGGCCGCGCTCGCCGGCGGGAGCGCGACCGTGATCGCTCCATGGGCCGATCGCAGCCGCGTGCGCTGCAGCGGCCCGAGCAGTTCGCCCCGGGCGTTCACGCCGCGCCCACCGATGCGCACGCCCGTGGAGGCCGCGAGTGACGGGGCGGTCAGGGCGAGCACCGTGGCGGTCGTCGGGGCGGGACCGACGGCGATGCGAACGGTGCGCGCCGGGCCGCTGGGGTCGGTGTCGGTGAGGAGGATCCGGATGCGTCCACCGTCGCGGAACGCCGAGGCCACGACTGAGGGCGATGACCCGGTCGCCGTGGTGGTCAGTGGCCGGTCGCCGATCAGGCTGCGCACGAACAGCAGGGCGTACCACTCGGGCGCGGCGGTCAGGTGGCCGTCGGCGAGGTCCTGCGGGCGTTGCGCGCACAGCGGCGAGTAGCCGGCGCAGCTCGCCGGCAGGTCGTGGAAGTTGACGCCGGAGATGCCGAGCTGCATCGCCTCGGTCATCAGCTGCACCGCCCACAGCGCGGCGGCGAAGGTGTTGCTCACGCCCGCGCGTCCCCCGCACGACACCGAGTTCGTCTCGTCGATGCGCAGCGGGATCCCGGCGGCGGCGGCGATGGCGGCGTCGCTGCTCAGCTGGGTGATGTCGCGGGCCCGCGTGGTCGCCGACAGGAGGCCGCCGATCGACGGTGCCGGCCGGGCGCTGCACACGAGTGGGTAGCGGTGCGCGGTCAGCAGCGCGGGATGTTCGACGCTCGCCTCCGCGCGCCCCCAGGTGGCGAAGGCGGCTCCGGTGGTGTCGGGACCGGCGATGGCCACACCGGGCGCGGCGGCCGAGATCGCCGCACGATAGGCGTCGACCTCGGGCGCATACTGCGCGAACGTCCAGGGCGCCGGACGCACGCCGTGGGTCCCGTAGGCGTCGGGCTCGTTGCCGATCTCCAGGCCGAGCAGTGAATCACCGAACGCGCCCGCCGCGGCGGCGGCTTCCTGCGCGGCGGCCGCCGGGTCGTCATGGAGCAGGCCGACGGTGAGCAGCGCCTGGTCGTTCGCGCTGCGGGTCAGCGCGGCCAGAGCGGTGAGGTCGGCGGGGGAGATGACGACGTCGGCCCAGCTCGGTGGGGTGGCGGGCGGCTGCACAAAGGCGACGCGCGAGTCGGCGGTCACCCCGCCGAGACGCAGCACGCCGGGCCCGAGCGACCGCAGCAGCAGCGGGAGGTCTCCCTCGCTGGCGTAGCGGGCGAGCTGGGGGATGCTCTCGGCCTCGAACGAGAGGCCGAGGAATCGGGACGGGACCACCGGTCCGCCCGGCCCACTGGCGAACGACACGACCAGGGCGTGACCGCGCGGTGGCGCTGAGGATCGCGCCGCCGGCGCGAGCCCGGCCAGGGCGCCGGCCGTGGCGAAGACCAGCAGGCCGCTGACCAGCAGGGCGGCGGCCAGCGAAGCGGTGGCGCCACGGTGTCGGCACCGGAGGGAAGGCAAGACCTTGACTGACCGCATCGGCCCGCCATTGTGGCGGCCGCGCCAGATCACGTCTCGGTCCCGGACCGAGACAGCCGGCCGACCCGAACTCCTACACTCCCCGGTCATGGTCATGGTGGGCCACTCCAAGCGGCTCGCGCAGCCACTGACGCCGCGGCAGAAGCGCGGCATGGCGATCTCGCTCGTTGTCGTGCTGCTCGCTGTGCTCGGTGCGACCGTATACGCGGTTGTGAATCAGAACTCCGGCAGCTTCGGTGCGTCGCACGACGGCTGCGTGAACCTGACCGTCGCGAGCTCGCTCGGTGGCGCCCTCATCCACCAGTGCGGCAGCGCCGCTCGCACGTTCTGCCGGCACGCCCAGACGCACACCGACACCCTCTCCCTCCAGGCCCGCCCCCAGTGCGTGCTGGCCGGGTTCCCGCCGGCGCGAGCGTCCGGCTGACCGGGTTCGGGAGCTGAGCGGCGATGGTCGACTGGTCGACGGCGGCGTCGCTGGGCACGGCAGCCGGAACGCTGATCCTGGCCGTCGCGACCTTCGCGTCGGTGCGCTCGTCCGCGCGCTCGTCGCGCATCGCCGAGCAGGCCCTCAGCCTGAACCTGCGGCCGTTGCTGCACCCCGCCCAGTACACCGACCCGGGTCAGAAGGTGCGGTTCGGGGATGGGCGCTACGTGAAGGTGGAGAACGGGCTGGCGGCGGTGGAACGCGACGGCGCCTCGATCTACCTGGTCATTCCACTGCGCAACGCCGGGTCCGGCTTGGCCGTCCTGCATGGCTGGCGCGTCGACGTGACGCCCCGGTTCGACCCCACCGGCGCGAACGAGATGGAGCGCCCCCGCCCGGAAGACTTTCGCCGGCAGAGCCGCGACCTGTACGTGCCTGCCGGGGACGTGGGGTTCTGGCAGGGAGCCATTCGGCTGACGGACGACTCGTTTCGCGCCGCGGCCGAGTCGGCACTGGACGCCCACGAGCCGATCACCATCGACCTGCTCTACGGCGACGAGGTGGGCGGCCAGCGGACCATCACCCGCTTCGTGCTCGACCCGCGCGAGCAGGGCGACGTGTACACGCAGGCCGTCGTGCGTCACTGGTACCTCGACGCTCCCGGGCCGCGCGAATGAGCCGCGGGACCACGCGGTCGCGGCCCCGGGCTCACCGGGGGACAACGCTCGCCGCCGTGGACGCGACCACGCTGCGCGTCGAGGTGGATCGGCGCCGCCCGACCGCCCGGCGGCTGTTTGCCGGTCTTTTAGAAATGTCCTACGTCGATCTCGACGACCCGATGCACCTGGAATTCGAGTACATGCGTCGCATCGGCGACGTGCTCGACCTCGCCTGGCCGGCGGAGCGGTCGCTGGCCGCCGTCCACCTCGGTGGCGCCGCCTGCACGCTGGCCCGCTACCTCACCGCCACGCGTCCGGGTTCGCGGTCCGACGTCTACGAGCGCGATGAGCGCGTCGTGCGGATCGCCCGCGAGCAGCTGGGGCTGCGTCCGTCGCGCGCGCTGCGGGTTCGCCTCGGCGATGCTCGCGAACTGCTGGCGCGTCGCGGTGACGCGACGGCGGACGTGGTGATCGGGGACGCGTTCAGCGGCACCGACGTGCCGGCACACCTGCTCACCGTCGAGTTCGCCCGCGAGGTCAGGCGCGTCCTGCGGCCGGATGGGACGTACGTCCTCAACGTCATCGACGCGCCGCCACTGTCGATCGCCCGGCGCCAGATTGCCACCTTGCTCGACGTGTTCTCTGAGCTCGCGGTGCTGGCCACGCCCCGGCTGCTGCACGGCCGCGCCAGTGGCAACGTCGTCCTGCTGGCCGCCGATCGGACGCTGCCGACCGTCGCGCTGGCCGAGCGGGCCGCCCACGCCCCGCGGCCGGAGCAGCTGCTCGAACGCGATGCCGCCGAGCTGTTCGCGCCCCACGCTCGTGCCGTGCGCGACGAGGATGTGCGCGGCTCCGGTCGGGGCCGGAGCACCGCGCCGGCTCGCTGAAGCCGCCGCCCTCGTGAGCTCGCGGTGGCCGCCGCCAGCGAGGGCCGCGAACGCAACGACGGTACAGTCTGTCGCCGTGTCGACCCGCGCGCTGATCCTGTCCTGGGAATATCCGCCGGTGATCGAAGGCGGTCTCGCCCGCCACGTCCGCAAGTTGTCCGAGGAGCTCGTGCGTCAGGGCGTGAGCGTGGAGGTCCTCACCCGCGGCGGCGAAGACGCACCCCCGCGCGAGGAGCTGGCCGGCGTGATCGTCCACCGGCTGAGCGAGCCGGGCTGGCCACGAGACCTCGATCGGTTCGTCGCCTGGGTCGACCAGATGAACACCGACATGCTCGCCGCCGGCCGCGAGCTGGCCGACCAGCAGGCGTTCGATCTCATCCACGGACATGACTGGCTGGTGGCCTCCGCGGCCGCGGCGCTGGCCGACCACCTCGAGCTGCCCTTCCTGACCACGGTGCACGCGACCGAGTTCGGTCGCCATCAGGGCTGGGTGGACAAGCCGCCGCAATCGCATATTCACGAGGCGGAGCGCCAGATGGTCCACCGCGCGGACCGGGTGATCACCTGCTCGTACTACATGCGCGGTCACGTCGCCGACATCTTCGACATCGACGAGAACCGGGTCACCGTCATCCCCAACGGCATCGATCCGCGCGACCTGCGCCCGGTCGGCGACCTCGAGCAGCTGCGGGCCGAGTTCGCCGCGCCGCAGGAGCGGCTCGTGCTGCTCGTCGGTCGCCTGGTCTACGAAAAGGGCTTTCAACTCGCGCTGCAGGCACTCCCCGACGTGATCCGCCGGGTGGGCGGCGTGCGCTTCCTGGTCGCCGGCTCGGGCACGCATGAGCAGGAGCTGAAGGATCAGGCGCAACGGCTCGGCCTGATGCACCACGGCACCTTCCTGGGTTGGATCGGCGACGACGCCCTGCACTCGCTGTACCGGATCGCCGACCTGTGCGTGGTGCCGTCGATCTACGAGCCGTTCGGCCTCGTGGCCCTCGAGGCGATGGCCTCCGGGTGTCCGTGCATCGTCGCCGATACCGGCGGCCTGCGCGAGGTCGTGCCCAACCACGACGTCGGTCTGCGCTTCCGCTCGCGCGACCCGAACTCGCTGGCGCAGATGCTCGAGCGCCTGCTCACCGACGACGCCCTGAGCGAGCGGCTGGTGGCCGAGGCCTCCGAGCACGTGCTCCGCTTCGATTGGAGCGACGTGGCGGCCCGGACCGGCAAGGTGTATCGGGAGATGATCGCCCCTCGTGCCCGCCAGCGGGCCTAGGGGCCAAGCGCCGGCCACGCGCCGCCGCCGTGGTGCCACTCGCCGCCGGCGCGACGCGCTGCTGCGCGTGGGCTATCGCGTGGCCTACCGTCTGCTCGCCGCCTACGCGATCGTGCGACGGCCCCGGGGGCGGGGGGTCAAGTGCGTGATCGCCCACGGCGATTCGGTGGTGCTGGTCCGCCACACCTACGGGCCCCGCCGGGTGTGGCAGCTCCCCGGCGGGGGGCTGCACCGCGGCGAGTCGACGCTCGCCGCCGCGCAGCGCGAGATGCGCGAGGAGCTCGGGCTCCGCGAGGTCGAATACCACCCGCTCGCCGAGGTGGAGCTGCGCCTGGCCCACCGTCTGGTCACGATCACCTGCGTGCACGCCGAGCTCGCTGACCCCGAACTGGATCCGGATCCGGTGGAGATCGCGGAGGCCCGGTTCTTCCCGCGAGACGCCCTCCCGGCCCCGCTCGGCGAGGAGGTGCGCTCACTCGTGCGGCTCGCCTTCGAGCCGTCCGCGACCGGCCAGCGTGCCGCGGTGGGAGAATGACCGACATTGGCGGCCACACCGAGGGAGAGGACGCATTGATGCTCGAGGGTCTGATGCAGAACGACTTCCAGCTCACGCTGAACCACATCCGGCGGCGACTCGACGTCGGACACGGTGAGGCCAAGGTGGTCACGCTCACCCCCGATGGTCCGGTGACCGTCTCGTTTGCGCAGACGTCGCGCCGCGTCGATCGCCTGGCGCGCGTGCTCGACGGGCTCGGGATTCAGCCCGGCGACCGCGTGGCCACGTTCGCCTGGAACAACCAGCGCCACTTCGAGCTGTATCTCGCGGTGCCGTGCGTCGGCGCGGTGCTGCACACGGTCAACGTCCGCCTGTTCGCCGAGCAGATCGCCTACATCATCAACCACGCCGAGGACCAGGTCGTGTTCGTCGACGACAGCCTGGTGCCGTTGCTGCAGCCGCTCGTCCCGCAGCTGCAGACGGTGCGCCACTTCATCGTGATGGGCGACGGGGACGCCGGCGGCCTGCCCAACGTCCTGCGCTACGAGGAGCTCCTCGCCGGGGTCGACGACGGGCCCTACGCGTATCCCGAGCTTGATGAGCGTCAGGCCGCGTCGCTCTGTTACACGAGCGGCACGACCGGTAACCCCAAGGGCGTCCTGTACTCGCACCGCTCCATCAGCCTGCACTCCGCCGCCCAGCTGATGGCCGACGCGGTCGCCCTCTCCTCCCGCGACCGCGCGCTCGCCGTCGTGCCGATGTTCCACGTCAACGCCTGGGGTCTGCCGTACGCCGCCGCGCTGACCGGAGCCGATCTCATCCTGCCCGACCGGTTCCTGCAGGCCGAGCCGCTCGTCCGCCTGATCGAGGCCGAGCGCCCGACCCTGATGGCGTGCGTGCCGACGATCTTCGCCGACATCCTGCGCTACGCGGACACCCACGAGGTCGACCTGTCCTCGCTCACCAACGCCGTGTGTGGTGGCTCGGCCGTGCCGCGTCAGCTGATGAAGGACTTCGAGGAGCGTCACGGCGTACGCATCTTCCAGGCCTGGGGCATGACCGAGACGAGTCCCATGTGCACGTTCTCGCGTCCGCCCAGCGACGTTGAAGGCGACGCGCACTGGGACCTTCGCGCTCGCCAGGGCCGCACGATGCCGTTCGTCGAGCTGCGGCTGATCGGCGATGCCGGTGAGGAGATCCCCTGGGACGGCACCTCGACCGGCGAGATCGAGGTGCGCGGCCCGTGGGTCGCCTCGCGCTACTTCAACGACCCGAGTGGCGACGACAAGTTCGACCACGGCTGGCTGCGCACCGGCGACATCGCCGCCGTCGATGAGCGGGGCTTCGTCGGCATCACCGACCGTTCCAAGGACGTCATCAAATCTGGCGGAGAGTGGATCTCCTCGGTCGAGCTCGAGAACGAGATCATGGCCCACCCCGACGTGATCGAGGCGGCGGTGATCGCCAAGCCCGACGAGCGCTGGTCCGAGCGGCCGCTGTGCTGCGTGGTGCTGCGCCCCGGCGCCCAGGTGAGCGCCGATGAGCTGCTCGAGCACCTGCGCCCCCGGGTGGCGAAATGGTGGCTGCCCGACGAGTTCGCCTTCATCGACGCGGTGCCCAAGACGAGCGTCGGCAAGTTTGACAAGAAGGTGTTGCGAGCGCAGTTGAAGGAGGACGCGCTGGTCGGTCGGGTGCGGGTGGGGGGGAGCGCGCCGGCTGCCCCGAGCGCGGAGGCCTCCCCGGCCTAGGATTGGCACTGACAGCGCAAGGTCGGTTCGCCGACCCACGGCAAAGGAGACCGAGATGAAGGCGATCTGGAACGGGGCCACGGTGGCCGCCAGTGACGACACCGTCGTCGTGGAGGGCAACCATTACTTCCCGGCCGAGTCGGTGAACGTCGAGTACCTGGTGGACAGCGACACCCAGAGCACCTGCCCGTGGAAGGGCGAGGCCCGCTACAAGAGCCTGCGGGTCAACGGTGAGACCAACGCCGACGCCGCCTGGTATTACCCGGCGCCCAAGGATGCCGCCGCCGAGATCCAGGATCACTATGCCTTCTGGAAGGGTGTCGAGCTGGTCGACTGAGCCCAGTCAGTCGACCGGGCTCAAGCGCCTCGGGGGCTGTGCCGATATGAGCCGTGCCCGTCCCTCGAGCCATCGGCAGGATCGTGCCGGTCGCCCCACTCGGCGTCGAGCAGTGTGACCCCGTCATGACCACCCGCACTCACACACACGCACCATCCCAACCTCTGGTCAACTGCATCGCGTGCGAGTTCGCGTGGTACGGCCGCACCGCCGCCCACGGCTTGTCGGTCATCGGCCACTGCCCCCGGTGTGGCGGCCCGCTACAGTTCCACGGCGACTCGTCCGGGCCCGAACGGTTTGAGCGCGTGGCCCGCAATGTGCAGCCCTGGCAGGTCCTCGGTACACCCACCTCGTGGGACGCTGCCTGAGGGACCGGTGCTCTACAGCGCGATGACGCTGCGGATACCGTCCTGCCGATGCATGAGGTCAAAGCCCCGGTTGACCTCGTCGAGCGTCAACCGATGCGAGATGAACGGGTCGACGTCGATGTCGCCGGCGAGATAGCGCTCGATCAGCATCGGCACCTCGTCGCGGCCCTTCCAGCCGCCGAATGAGGAACCGCACACGCGTCGGCCGGTGATCAGGTAGCGCGGAATCACCTCGAGCACCTCGCCGCGGCCGGCCACGCCGGCCACCGTGCACAGTCCCCAGCCCATCCGGGCGGCCTCGACGGCCTGGCGCATCACCGCGACGTTGCCGGTGGCCTCGAAGGTGTAGTCCGCGCCGAAGCCGTCGGTCATCTCCAGGATCCGGGCGACGGCGTCCTCGCCCCCGGGGAGCAGCTCGGTGGCGCCCTGGTCGCGAGCGAGCGCCAGACGGGTGTCGGAGAGGTCGACGCACACGATGCGTTCGGCGCCCTGCAGGCGGCACCCGGCCACTGCCCCGAGCCCGACCATGCCGGCACCGAACACCACGCAGGTGCTCCCCGCGGTGACCTGCGCTGTCTTCATGGCGGCGCCGAGGCCGGTCGACAATCCGCAGGCGAACAGGCAGGCCCGATCGAGCGGCGCCTCCGGGTTGATCCGGGCGAGCGCGATCTCCGGCATCACCGTGTACTCGGCGAAGGTCGACGTGCCCATGAAGTGGCGCAGCGGCTCGTCATCGCGTCGCAGTCGCGTCGAGCCGTCGGGCAGGTAGCCGAGGTTCTGCTGCTCGCGAATGGCCAGGCAGAGGTTGGTGAGCGGACTGCGGCAGTGCACGCACTCGCCGCACTGGGGTGAGAACAGCGTCACCAC
>Ga0302325_10017933_pt1 | contig 14934 bp, 14 predicted proteins | sample Palsa_T0_2_FD_201948 | JGI IMG/M metagenome (GOLD analysis project Ga0302325, IMG submission 201948) | Peat permafrost microbial communities from Stordalen Mire near Abisko, Sweden - Palsa_T0_2 | ecosystem: Environmental > Terrestrial > Soil > Palsa > Peat permafrost | place: Sweden: Abisko... | reverse complement strand
GCACCGAGCTCGCCGAGGCCGGCGCCAAGCAGGCGGGCACGCTCGCCTACTTCCCGCTGTGGACCTACGCCCACCCACGCGCCATCGAGCTCGCGGAGCGGCTGGCGAGCCTGACCCCCGGGGACCTCAACCGCGTCTTCTTCACCACCGGCGGATCCGAGGCGGTGGAGTCGGCCTGGAAGCTGGCCCGCCAGTACTTCCGCATCATGGGGCAGCCCCAGCGGACGAAGGTCATCAGCCGTTCGATCGCCTACCACGGCACCTCCATGGGCGCACTGTCCATCACGGGAATCCCGGATTTGCGAACTCCGTTCGAGCCTCTCGTGCCCGGGGCTATCAAGGTGCCCAACACGAACTTCTACCGGGCAGAGGTCTTCGCCGACGACGAGGTCGCGTTCGGGCGGTGGGCCGCCGACGAGGTGGAGCGGGCTATTGAGCGGGAAGGCTCCGACACGGTGGCGGCAGTTTTTCTCGAACCGGTTCAGAACGCCGGCGGCTGCTTCCCGCCGCCTCCGGGATACTTCGAGCGTGTGCGCGAGATCTGTGACCGCCACGGCGTGCTCCTCGTCTCCGACGAGGTGATCTGCGCCTTCGGACGCCTGGGGCACTGGTTCGGGGCCCTCCGTTACGACTACCAGCCCGACATCATCACGGTGGCCAAGGGCCTGACCTCAGGCTACGCGCCTCTCGGCGCGATGATCGCCTCGGATCGCCTCATGGAGCCCTTCCTGGCCCCGGGGGCCTCCTTCCTCCACGGCTTCACCTTCGCCGGGCATCCAGTCAGCTGCGCGGTGGCACTGGCCAACCTCGACGTCTTCGAGGGCGAGCAGATCCTGCAACACGTGCAGTCGACGGAGGCCTCGTTCCGCAACGCCCTGGACGGCCTGCACGACCTGCCCATCGTCGGCAATGTGCGCGGGGCGGGCTTCTTCTACGGGATCGAGCTCGTGAAGGACAAGGGGACGCGCCTCTCCTTCGACCGCGCTGAGTCCGAGCGACTGTTGCGCGGCTTCCTCTCCGGCGCCCTGTTCGAGGCCGGTCTGATCTGCCGCGCCGACGACCGGGGCGATCCTGTGGTGCAGCTGTCACCCCCGCTCATCTGCGGCCAGGAGGAGATCGACTTCATCGCCTCGACGCTGCGCGAGGTGCTCTCCGAAGCGTGGCGGCGGCTGTAGGACCGGGTTCCTCAACGAACAGCGGCGGCGCTCCCGGTGGCGAGACGCCATCCCGGCTCCGCTGCCGGCGTGCCCGCGCGCACCGAGACATCGACCGCACAGGACCCGATAGGGACACCAGGCCGGCTGGCCGAGACCACGGACGACTCCTCGCCCGGTGAGAGGTGCCACAATCTCAACTGTGCAGGAGACGGCATCGGAAACAATCACCAAGCTGATCTACACCTACGCCGAACGCATTGACGCCGGAGATTTCGCCGGAGTGGCCGAGGTCTTCGCCCACGCCACCCTGACCTTCGAGGGATTCGGCGACGCCGTGACAGGGCGCGATGCCATTGAAGCCCTCTACACGCGGACCACCCGGCGCTACGAAGACGGAACGCCGCGCACGAAACACGTCATGACCAACGTCATGGTCGACGTGGCCGACAACGGGGAGACGGCGTCGAGCCGCTCCTACTTCACGGTGTTGCAGGCAGTTCCGGGCGAACTGGCGCTCCAGCCTGTGATAGCCGGGCGCTACCGGCATACCTACACACGAACCGACGGCCGCTGGGAGGTCGCCACCATGCACATCACGATCGACCTGGTCGGTGACCTCGGCCATCACATGCTCTTCGACCTCGCGCCATGAAGCTGACCCTCGACTACAGCTGGGACTGTTCGCCCGAGGCCTTCTGGGCCCTCTACTACGACCCCGAGTTCGCTGTCCGCATGCACCTCGATGCGCTCGGATCCACCTCGGCGGAGGTCGTGTCGCAGGAGGGAGACCTGAAGAGCGGCCTGGTACGCACGCTGCGCTACGGGCAGCGGCCCAACATGCCTGGACCCGTGCGCAAGATCTTCGGCGACGAGGTCACCACCACCGAGGTGAGCACCTACGACCCCGCCACCACGACGACCACCTTCACCATGACGCCGGGCACGATGGCCAACAAAACCCAGATCGAAGGGCGCATCGCCCTGGCCCGTGAGGGAGGCAGCACGCTCGAGACGTTCCTTCTCGACGCCCGCGTGAAGATCTTTGGCGCCGGGCCGATCGTCGAGCGCTTCATTGAACAACAAGCCCGCGACATGCAGAACAAGGCCGTCGACTACATGCGGGAGCGGCTCAAGGGCTGAGCCCGAGCGCTCACGCGTTCGTGGTGGACCTGGCCCCCCGGAGTTCCGTCACATGCGATGCCCGCTCCCAGAGCCGGGACGTCACACATTGCACCGAGACTGTCGCCGAAACGGCAGCGCAGAGGTGATGACCGGTCGGGCCAAGCGGTCGAAGGCGCGGCGGCTCCGCCGGGCCCAGGGGGCCCGCACCCTCGTTGCCGCCCTGAAAGGGCCGGGGAGCCACGTTCACGCGCCGTTCACAGCATGCACTTGACCAGCGGGGCCGCCTTCACACATTGTGTGGGCCGACACACCTTCGGTGGCCCGCCAGGGACGCGCACCGGACCTGACAGGTGGGTGCGTGGACGCGAGACCGAAGGGGGCTGCCGGGGGGGCAGCCCGGGCTACAGCCCGTCCTCCGGTCGCCCTCCGGGGCGTCCGCGCCTCCGCGGAGGCGACTACGAGGAGGTACTGAGCATGGCGATTGCCGAGGACCTAGCCGTCATACACCAGCCGGACGTCGAGGATGCGTTCCACGTCGAGCAACACGGGATCGACTTCATCCCCGAGAGCGAGCGCTGGGCCACCCCGAAGGACATTTTCGGGATGTGGGCCGGGGCCAGCGTGCAGATCGAATACTTCATTTACGGCGCCATACTCATGACGTTCGGGCTGACGTTCGCCCAGGTGCTCTTCGTCATTGTGCTCGGCAATCTCTCCTACTTCCTTCTCGGGCTGTGCTCGCTGCAGGGGCCGCAGACGGGCACCGCCGTCTTCGCCATCAACCGCGCACCCTTCGGCCCCAACGGAACGCGGCCGATCTCCTTCTTCAACTGGGTGACACAGATCGGTTTCGAAGTGGAAGGTCTCATCCTCATCGTCGGCGCCGCACTGGTCCTCATGATCAAGGCGGGATTCCTGCCCGGAGATCCGGCCAAGGTCATCCTCGTCATCCTTGCGGTGGCCATTCAGGCGATCCTGCCCCTCCTGGGCCACGCCGCCATCGTCAAGACGCTGCGCCTGCTGATCGTCCCCTTCGTCGTTCTGTTTGCCATCATGCTCGGCTTCGCCATCCCCCACGCCCACCTCCAGGTCGTCAAGGCGAGCGGCGACTGGCAGGCCTTCACAGAGGCGCTGGCCTTCACCATCGCTCTGAGCGGTCTCGGCTGGGCCGAGTGCGGCAACGACTACACCCGCTACTGCCCAGCCAACACGTCCAAGAAGGGCATCGTCGGCTGGGTCTTCCTGGGCACTGCGGTGCCCGAAATCCTCATCATGACGCTGGGCGCACTTGTGGGGACGTTCGTCCTCAACATTGGGACAGGGGCCGGCGGGTTCCTGCCCTTCGCCCATCAGAGCGCCATCCCGTCCTGGTTCGTTGTGATCTTCCTGCTGTTCGCCGTGGTGCAGCTGTTCGGGATCAACAGCCTGGACCTGTATTCCTCGGGTGTCACCATGCAGGCCATCGGCATCCCGGTCAAGCGGTACCAGGCGGTACTCATCGACTGCGCGATCGCTCTCGGGGTCACGATGTGGGCGATCTTCAGCGGGTCCTTCACCGAGTACCTGTCGGACTTCGTGGACCTCGTCATCGTCTGGATCGCACCGTGGTGCGCCATCTTCCTGGTCGACTGGGCCATGCGCCGCTTCACCTACGTCCCGAGCGAGCTGCAGAAGACGGGTCGGAACTCGCTCTACTGGCGCAGGGGCGGTGTCTTCTGGCCGGCCTGGATCGCCCAGATCATCGGTATGTACGCCGCCATCTCGGCGCTCTACGTCAACCCGACCTACTACTTCCGCGTCCCCCGATGGATGAACGAGGTCACCGACCACACGCAGGACGCCTATCACTACGGGGGCGATTTCAGTGTCTTCCTCGGGCTCGGCGTGGCAGCGCTCGTCTACCTGGTGCTGGCCTGGCGTCCGCTGCACAAGGAGGCCGCCAAGCAGGAAGAGCTTCTCGAGGAGCAGGGGCTCTCAGCCTGAGCGCTCAGTCCCAGTCTTCGACGAGATCCCCGGAGGGATCAACACGGAACAACGGCATGCTGCCGAGCGTGCGGACGAGGCCCGCGTCCTCGCCCAGCGCACGCTTCCATCCCCCGCCTTCGGTCATCAGGGTCCCGATGACGACCGGTTCGGCGTCCATGCGGCGGACCAGCCGCAGGGCGGCCGACAGCGAGGCACCCGTGGAGATGACGTCGTCGACCACAGCCACCCGCCGGCCCCGCACGGCGTCGACCCGGGCCGGATCCATACGCAGACGCTGCGGCGTGTCCGTGGTGATGGAGTGGACGGGCTCGGCCCACGTCTCGCCGAGATGGATCTTTGGTGTCTTGTGCAGGATCACGTAGTCGTCGAGCCCCAGGGCTCGGCTTGCCTCGATGGCGAGCGGGATGCCCATGGTGGCCACGGACACGATGATCTCGGGCTGGGCCGGCCGCATCAGCTCAGCCAACTCGCGCCCGGCCGTCCCTGCGAAGGCCACGCCAAGGTCGACGGTGATGAGGAGCGCGATGGTCAACTCGTCGGAGAGCGCGACAAGCGGGAGCTCCAACTCCTGGCTCCCCACGGTAGTCGTGTAGGTACGATCGGCGGCCGTGGACATGACTCTTCCTCCCGAGCATATGTCCCCCGCTGAGCCACTCAATGAGGACCTCGTACGCGAGATGCTCGGGGTCGCCCTGGCCGAGGCCCGCCACAGTATGTCCGAGGGAGGCGTCCCGATCGGCGCCGCTCTCTTCCACGCCGACGGGACCCTGCTCGGGCGTGGCCACAACCGGCGCGTCCAGGATGGTGATCCCTCCATGCACGCCGAGACGGCCGCCTTCCGCGCCGCCGGCCGGCGGCGCGACTACGCCGACTGCGTCATGGTCACCACGCTCTCACCGTGTTGGTACTGCAGCGGGCTGCTGCGCCAGTTCGGCATCGGCACCGTGGTGATCGGCGAGACGCGCAACTTCGAGGGTGGTCACGCGTGGGTGGCCGAGCACGGGTGCCGGGTCGTGCTGCTCGACGACGCCGAATGCGTGGCGCTGTTGAGGGGCTTCATCGTGGCGAACTCCGATGTGTGGCACGAGGACATCGGGCTGTAGGCGAATTCCGTACGAACCCGCAGGCGTGGGCGATCCGTCGCCGCGACCGGTCCTCCGCCGGTACTCGCCCGGGCGAGGGCCCGGATGTCATCCCGGCTAGGTTGCCTCCATGCGAGATGGTTCGCCCTCAACGACGGCGAGAGCCGTGGCCCAGGTGCGCGCCACCATGGACCGGCCGGTGACGGTGGAGGGTGATGGCGACATAGAGCGCCAGCTCGTCGAGCGCTTCCCGGGCGACCGCCGCAGCCCGATGGCAGACCTCCTGGAGCGCCGTACTCAGTGGTTCGACGGCGTTACTCTGCGGGCCGTCGAAGGGGGTGTCTCACAGGTCGTGATCGTCGCCGCCGGCTACGACTGCCGCGCTCTCCGATTCCGCACGACAGGCGTGCGCTTCATAGAACTCGACCATCCGTCCACCCAGTCCGACAAGCGACGCATTCTCGACGACATGAACGTCGATGTGGCCGACGTGGCGTATGCCGCAGCCGACTTCATCGTCGACGACGTGGGCGCAGCGCTCGCCGCAGCCGGACATGATGCCGACGAGGCAACCCTCTTCCTGGTCGAGGGGCTGCTGATCTACCTTCCGGAACAGGTCATCGTCTCGCTGCTCACGGCGCTCCGAGCACGGGCAACGCCGACGAGCCAGCTTGCGGTGTCGATCTCCCGCGGCGGCTCTCCTGAGTTCCAAGCTCATGTTGCGGCGCTGGGCGAGCAGGCACAATCGAGCTTCAGCGAGGACGAAGCGCGCACGCTGCTCCAACGGTGCGGCTGGCAGGGCGACACCGCCCGATCAGTGGTCCTTGCATCGCCTGCCTGAGCACGCTGAGCCACTTGTCACAATCCCATCCGAGTCCGCAGTCCACGTGGGAACCTTCGATCCCGGTGACGCCCCGACCGAGCCGCCTCAGGCTTCCGGAGCTTGGCGGATATACACCGAAATCTCCTCCAGGAGCCCTTCAGGCCCGACTTCGAAGACCAGGCACTCATGCGTCACCAGCGGACCGGCTTCCATGTGCACAGTCTCACGCAGTTCGACCATGGCGCGTCCATCATGGAGCCCCGTCACGCGGTCTATGTCCATTTTGTATCCCGGCAGCGAAAGCATCGTCCGCTTGAGAAAGGACAGGTAGTCCTCGTCGCCCTCGAAGTCGTCACCGAAAGGGCCGCGCCTGAGCACACCTCCAGCCAGACACGCAGCGACCTCGTCCCAATCCTGACGGGCCAATGCCTGTAGGTAGCGGATGGCAACGGAGCAGGCGGGGCTCATCATCTGCCGCACCCGTCCAACGTAGTGCGGGCGGACGCAGCTGCACCGGAGACGACGCCGGACGCCCCGTTCGTGGGGGCGGCGACGGACATAGGGTCACGCGGAACGAGCCCGGAACGAGGCCATGCCATCCGCCCGCCTCAGGCGGTCGGACCGGGCCTGGGCCTCAGACGGCTGGAGTGCTCAGAGACCCCAATTCGAGCAAATCGACTATGTAGAGCTCATCTTCGGAGAGGCCTACGAATTCGACGCCCACCCGTACAATTCCATCGGGACCGGCCTTCACGTTTCGCATCACACCGGTGAACGCAATATCGATGGACTCACCGACCGAAAGACGCACGGAGATACGACGGCCCACGAGATCGGCAGGATCGTCATGGCGAAAGTCCATCCCCACACCGAGAGTCGAGAAGTCGAAAACCCCGCAGCCGCGCCACAGACGGGAGGATTCGTCCTCGGGAAGCCCAGACGATTCGCCCTCGACATGGCAAAAGCCCATCCACACGGTGGACTGGCGCTGTTCACGTCGTCGATCCTCCATGGTCCATCCTCCAGATACGGCCGCGTCGACTTCCTGGCGCGGAAGGCCCTTCGATCTGTGTCGTCCAGAGTCCTGGTCAACTTGAATTCATCGACCTAACGCCGGGGACCGGGACCGGGTCCACTCGATCGAGGGCGGCGAAGGTCACCTCGCTGGACTCCGGTCACGTACCCCCGCCAAAGTCGCGAGGAGGGAAAGAGGGTCCGTGCCGCTTCAAATCCTCAGGTCGACCCGGCCGCGGGACGCTGAGTCGATCCAATTGGTGCAACGGTTGCCGGGCACCGTGGGCTCCGTTCTCCGAGAGGGCGCGCTCGGGGCGGGGGACCCAGAGGCCGATCTCCGATCACGAAGCTGGCGGCGCTCCCTCTTCCGGGCCACCCCGGCCGACGCAGCCTCGTCGTCATAAGCGTTGAGCTCGGCCGCCAGCAGTCGGTACGCCCTCCCGGTGAGCGCAGCGGCTTCGGCATCGAAGTTCGTGCCCTGTGCCTTGATCAGCAGTTTGGTTGCCAACGCAATCGTCTCTTTTTCCATGGTGTACCCAAGGTTACGAATGGACCTGAGAAAGTACATCCCTACTAACGGATCCTTTCGCGCAACTCATCCACAACTCGGCTTCGGCTTCCAGAAGCGCGTCCTCGGCTTGGACAGCACGATGGAAGCTACAAGCCCTTTCGGACCGTTCGCTCCAAAATGCCCAGAGTGGCGCGCAGGGCCGAATCCGGCACGATCGGGAACCGTTCCTTGAGCTCTCCATCCACCTTCGACCAGTCGTAGTAGGACGTGACGTTCGTGAGCCCGTCGTCACCGGGGTCCAGGCGATACCCGTAGAAATGCGGGATCGGGATGTCGGGCCCGAGGTCCCACGCGATCTCCCTGTCGGGCTCGAAGACGATGATGTTCACGGTCACGTCGTACTTGCCGAGAGGGAAGTCATTGAGTGACTCGCGGTCCATGTGGATGACGAATCTGTCACCGACCTTCTCCGCCGGTTCGCCACTGAAATCCTGCAACATCCCAGAGGCGTCGATGGCAACATGGCCAGCTGGGCTGCGCACGATGTCGAAGATGGCAGAGGGTGACGCAGGGATGGGACGAGTCACCTCAATGCGGTCGGGCAGGAAAACGGTGTCGGGCATGCAGCCTCCTCAAGGAAGCGAGTTGGTTGTCGGGCTATCTTCGGGTGCTCGGTTCGCCGAGTATCGCGCACGAGCCTTTCATGGGCGTCAGTCCGGCGGCCCGAAGAGACGATCTCCGGCGTCTCCCAACCCGGGCACGATGTACCCCGCGTCGTTCAGCTGCGGATCTACGGCGGCGCAGAACACGCGCACACCCGGATGGTCGCCACGGAAGGCGGCCAGGCCCGGCTCGGAAGCCAGGATGCACAGCGCGACGATCTGGGCCGCGCCGCGTCCCCGCACCAGCTCGCACACCTGGCCGAGCGACCCGCCGGTAGCGAGCATGGGGTCGCACACCATCACCCGGCGGCCAGCGAGGTCCCGGGGCAGGCGATCGAGGTAGACCTCGGACTGCAGCGTCGCCTCGTCCCGGCGCAGGCCCACGTGTGCCACCTCGGTCAGGGGGACTATCTCCTGGATCGCCTGGACCATGCCCAGCCCGGCGCGCAGGATCGGTACCAACAGCACGACCTCGTTCACGCGGCGCACCGGCACGGCATCGGCCACCGGCGTGTCGACCATCACCTCTTCGGTGCCGAGATCGCGCAGCGCCTCGTAGGCCAAGAGACCCGACACCTCCGAGGTCAGCTGGCGGAAGGCGTCGCTGCCGGTCCGCCGATCACGCAACTGCGTCAGCCGGTGTCCGAGAACGGGATGGTCGATGACAGTGACGGCGGTCACCCCCTACCTGCCTTTACGGCCGCCACCAGGTCGCCCAGCACCCGGCGCAACTCCAGCGTGGCCCGGTCCGCTCTGGTGTGCACCTCTGCGGTCGGGTCGAGCGGGATCGTCAGCTCGTGATAGGCCTCCTGAATGCGGAGGTCCTCGCGCAGCACCTCGAGCTCGAAGCCCACCGCCTCGGCCATACGCGCCTCGTCGCCGTCGAGGTCGTTCCGCCACAAGGTCGTGAACAGCCGGCAGGTCTCGTCCGTCTCGGGCTGAATGAAGAAGCCGATGACGTTGGAGCCGCCTGCCTCGACGAAGTCGATGCGGAGCCGGAGATGGAACGGTGCAGTGAGCCGATAGGTGAGGCGCCTCGTCTGCACCAGCGGGCGCCGGCCGGCCGCCACGCCAGGGTCCTCGCGATGGGCGAAGGGGTGCTCATAGGCCACGGTGAACGACCACTCATCGCGGGCTACCGCGAATTGGGCGACCTGGGTCGCCTCATCGGTGCCGAACGTTCCGGTGTGGACGAAGGGGAAATGGGCGATGTCAAGAAAGTTGTCCGCCAGAAGTCCCGCCGAGGCGCGGGCCCGCAACGTCGGCAGCAGTCCTTCCATGAAAGTCGGCTCGTCGGCCTCCGGGATAGCGCCGAGCGGGGAGATGGGTGGCTCTGGAGCGAGGAAGACGATGCCATGGGCCTCCGTCACGGCGTGGGCGGGGTCCAACCGGGCGCCCGGAGGCAGCGTCGCTCCCTCCCCCAACGCTGGGATCTCGATGCAACGACCCTCCTCGTCGAAACGCCAGCCGTGATAGGCGCACTGCAACACACCTCCCTCGCAGCGGCCGAGCGTCAGCGGACACCGCCGGTGTGGGCAGCGGTCGGCGAACCCTCGCACCCGACCTCCGGAGCGGTACAAGACAAAAGGCTCGCCCAGGAGCACGATTCCGTGCGGCTGTTCGGTCACCTCTCCTGAACGGGCCACCGGGTGCCAGCACCGGCGCAGCGCCGGGTCGGTGTTGGAGAGGGCGTGGGCCACAGCGCCACCCTGGTGCTGCTCGGGACACGACGTCAAGAACCCATCGGAAAAGTTCACGTGCGGTGGTGACCACGGCGTACTAAAGAAGGGGCACCGTGGACGTAGCAGTGCAGGAGACCAAGGAAGATCCCCCCTCTACGCGACGGGAGCGGCAGGGGGGTCCCCTTGACCCCCGGCTCCTGCACTACGCGCAGACCACCCGCCGGTTCCTCGTGCTGGCCGTCGCCATCGGCGGCATCACGGCTGTGTTTCTCATTGCCCAGGCCTGGCTGATCGCCCACGTGGTCGCCGGCGCGTTCCTCGACCATCGGACGCTGGGGTCGCTCCGGGGTGCCCTGTTCGCGTTGCTGGCCGTGGTCGTCGGGCGGTCGCTGCTCGCCTGGGCCGCCGAACGCACGGCGCACCGCGCGTCGGCCTCTGCCAAGTCGGAACTCCGGCGGGCCGCCGCCGAGCACGTCGCCGCGCTAGGCCCGGCCGGGCTCGAGCAGAACGACACGGGACGACTCAGCACGCTCATGACGACGGGCATCGACGCGCTCGACGGCTACTTCGCCCGTTACCTGCCCCAGCTGTTCTTGGCTGTAATCGTGCCCGTCGCCATCATTGCCGTGGTGGCGGGGGCGGATTGGGTCAGCGCTGTGTTGATTGCCGTCAGTCTGCCTCTGATCCCGATCTTCATGGCCCTGGTCGGCGCCACGACGAGGGACCGCACCATGGCCCGCATGCGCTCCCTCCAGAAGCTGGCCGGCCACTTCCTCGATGTGGTCGCCGGACTGCCCACCCTCAAGGTGTTCGGGAGAGCCAAGGCCCAAGCCCGATCAATCGCGGATGTCACCGATCGTTACCGCACGACCACGCTGGCCACCCTCCGACTGACGTTCCTGTCGTCCCTCATTCTGGAGCTGCTGGCCACGGTGTCGGTCGCCCTGGTCGCAGTCGCCGTCGGGCTTCGCCTTCTCGATGGACATATGTCATTCCGAGACGCATTGTTCGTGCTGGTCCTCGCTCCGGAGGCCTACCTGCCGCTACGGGCGCTCGGTGCCAACTATCACGCCAGCGCAGACGGGATGCAGGCGGCGCAAGATGTCTTCACGCTGCTGGAGCAGCCCGGTCTGGCCCCGGCGGGCGCTGCCACCAAGGCAGCTGATACCTCCATCCGCCTCAGCGGACTGGCGCTCACCTACCCAGGCCGGAGCCTGCCTGCACTCGACGGTGCCAGCCTCGTCGTTGCCCCCGGAGAGACCGTGGCGATCACCGGTCCCAGCGGCTGCGGCAAGTCGACTCTCCTCTCCGTGATTTTGGGCCTGCGTTTCCCTGATGCGGGATCCGTGACCCTCGGCGGAGTGAACCTCGACGAGCTGGACCTCGTGGACTGGCGCAGCCGCATCGGTTGGGTTCCCCAGCGGCCCCACCTCTTCGCCCGTTCAGTGGCCGAGAACATCCGGCTCGGACGCCCCGGCGCGTCAGATGCCGAGCTGACTGCTGCGCTCGAGGCCGCTGGCCTGACCGAGGTCGTGCGACGCCTTCCGCACGGTGCGGACACCCTGTTGGGGCAGGGCGGGACGGGGCTCTCGGCCGGCGAACGCCAGCGTGTCTCGCTCGCCCGCGCGTTCATACGGGACGCGCCGCTTCTCCTGCTCGACGAGCCCACCGCCAGCCTCGATGGCCGGACCGAGGGCGAAGTGTTGACGGCTGTGCGCCGGCTGATCAACGGTCGCACCGCCGTACTCGTGGCTCACCGTCCGGCGCTCGCTGCGCTCGCTGACCGCGTGGTCGAGCTGCGCGCTCCGATGGAAGCGGCGACGTGAGCGAAGGCCGCGCCGGCATCGTCCGGACACTGGGGATTGCCCGCTCCGCCCGCCGCCGGCTGGCCGAGGCCTCGGTGCTCGGTGCCGGCGCGATCGGTGCCTCTATCGCTCTGATGGGGACGTCGGCCTGGCTGATCTCACGCGCCGCTCAGCACCCTTCCGAAGCGTCACTCACGCTGGCCATCGTGGGAGTGCAGTTCTTCGGACTCTCACGGGGCTTCCTCCGATACGGCGAGCGGCTGGTCGGCCACGACGCCGCACTCCGCGTGCTGGCCGACCTCCGCGTTCGCGTGTTCGCTCGGCTCGAAGCGGCGGCTCCCGCGGGCCTCCCTGCCTTCCGGCGGGGCGACCTCATGGCGCGTTTCGTCGATGACGTGGACTCGCTGCAGGACGTCGTGCTCCGCGTGTTGCAACCGTTCCTGGTGGCAGCACTGGTCGGCGCAGGCACGGTGGCGGCCCTTTGGTGGTTCCTTCCCCAAGCTGGTGTCATCCTCCTGGTGGCCCTCGTCCTCTCAGCCACGGCCGTCTCGTGGCTGACCGGTCGCTTGGCGCGCCGGGAGGAGTCCCGGCAGGCCACGGTGCGCGGCGAGCTCGCGGCGAGTGTGGTGGATCTCGTGGAGGGCGCGCCGGAGCTCCTGGTGATGGGCGCCGTCGGCGATCAGCTGGGCCGACTGGACGACTCGGACGGCCGGCTGCGCGAGGTCGCCCGACAGGGTGCCGGAACCACCGGCATCGGTCTCGGCCTCACCACGGCGCTCGCAGGGTTGGCCAGTTGGGGCGCGCTGACGATAGGGGTCGACGCCACGCACGCCGGCTCGCTCAACGGTGCCCTGCTCGCCGTCCTCGCGCTGGTTCCGCTGGCGACATTCGAGTTGGCCTCTCCGTTGCCCGCTGCCACTCAGGCGCTCCAGCGCTCACGGGTGGCGGCAGCACGGGTCTTCGTGGCCATGGACGCGCCGGCGGTCGTGCGCGACCCGGCGACGCCGCTGGAGCTCGGTTCCGCGCCACACACACTCGCGCTGCACGACGTCTGGGCCTCCTATCCGGGGGCCGGGCGCGCCGCACTGCGTGGCGTCGACCTTGAACTGACGCCCGGACGCCGCGTCGCACTGGTCGGCCCGAGCGGCGCCGGCAAGTCAACCCTCGCCGACCTGCTTGTACGTTTCCTGCCGGCTGACGCGGGAGAGATCACGCTCGACGGGGTGCCATTGGAGCGCCTTGCTGCCAACGACGTCCGGCTCGTCGTCGGCCTCGTGGAGCAGCGACCCCACCTCTTCGACACGACGCTGGCCGAGAACCTCCGCGTCGGGCGGCGCAGCGCCACCGACGAGGACCTCATCAGGGCTCTGACCAGGGTGGGGCTCGGACCCTGGTTGGCGGGGCTGCCCGACTCGCTCCGCACGGCGGTGGGTCCGATGGGGGCGCGGCTGTCGGGAGGACAGCGGCAACGGGTCGCCGTCGCCCGCGCCCTGTTGGCCAACTTCCCCATTCTGGTGCTCGACGAGCCCGGCGAGCACCTCGACCCGCCCGCCGCCGACGCGCTCACCGCCGATCTGCTCGGGCTGACCGAAGGCCACTCCACCCTGCTCATCACGCATCGGCTGACCGGGCTGGAGCAGGTGGACGAGATCGTCGTCCTCGACGAAGGGCGCGTCGTGGAACGCGGCACACACAGCGACCTCGTCGTGAGCGGCGGCCACTACGCCGCCCTGTGGTGGGACGAGCTGATGAACGATTGGCCCCCAGTCGAACCGCGGACTCCCTCCACCGAGGGTCTCTCTGCCGTCCTCAATGAAGGGAGCGATACCCCGTGAGCCTCGACCTGGCCCGCTGGCAGTTCGCCAGTACCAGCATCTATCACTTCCTCTTCGTGCCGATCACCATCGGCCTCGCGTTCCTGGTCGCCCTCCTCGAGACCGCGTGGTACCGCAACGGCGACGACACCTATCGACGACTGGCCCGCTTCTTCGGATCGCTGCTCCTGATCAACGTGGCGGTCGGCGTGGTCACGGGACTCATTCAGGAGTTCGAGTTCGGCATGAACTGGTCCGCCTACTCACGGTTGGTGGGCAACGTGTTCGGCGGACCGCTGGCGATGGAGGGGCTCGCCGCCTTCTTCTTGGAGTCGACGTTCCTCGGCATCTGGATCTTCGGGTGGAACCGCATTTCGAAGAAGGCGCACCTGGCCTGCATCTGGCTGGTGGCTGCAGGGACCATGCTCTCGGCAGCCTTCATCATTGCGGCCAACTCGTGGATGCAACACCCGGTCGGCTACACGACGAACAACAGCACCCATCAGCCTCAGCTGGACAACATCTGGGCCCTCTTCACCAACCCGGTCTTCTTGTGGGGCTACACCCACGTCGTCGTGGCTTCGCTCGTCACGGGTGCCGCGGTGATGCTGGCCGTATCGGCCTGGCACCTCCACCGGAAGAACCAGGTCGAGGCGTTCCGCCGCACCGCTGTCATTTCACTGGTGGTCCTGTTGCCCACCGTTGCCTTCAACCTGTTCGTGGGAAGCGAGCTCGGTGTCGTGGAAGGCACCTACCAGCCGATGAAGATCGCGGCGGCCGAGGCGCTCTGGACCACCTGCGACAGCCATTGCGCCTTCTCGCTTTTCCAGATCGGCGGTGGCATCAACGACGAGACCCCGACCCAGATCCTCTCGGTCCCCGACTTGCTGTCCATCTTGGCCACCAACCACGTCGATGGCACGGTGCAGGGGCTCAACAATCTGAATACCCAGTACCAAAAGGAGTACGGGCCGGGCGACTACATCCCCAACGTCTTCATTCAGTACTGGTCGATGCGGGTCATGGCCTATCTCGGCTCGCTGGTCTTCATCTTCGCCTTGTGGGGAGCCTGGCTCCTCTACCGACGTCGGCTCGACCGGGCCAGATGGTTCTTACGCGTCGCCCCTTGGATGGTGATCCTGCCCTTCGTGATCAACACCGCCGGGTGGATGCTCACCGAGAACGGCCGCCAGCCGTGGATCGTCCAGGGTCTCATGTTGACCAAGAACGGCGTCTCGGCCTCGGTATCGGCGACCGACATCTGGATCTCGCTGGT
>Ga0302325_10017932_pt1 | contig 14934 bp, 12 predicted proteins | sample Palsa_T0_2_FD_201948 | JGI IMG/M metagenome (GOLD analysis project Ga0302325, IMG submission 201948) | Peat permafrost microbial communities from Stordalen Mire near Abisko, Sweden - Palsa_T0_2 | ecosystem: Environmental > Terrestrial > Soil > Palsa > Peat permafrost | place: Sweden: Abisko... | reverse complement strand
TTCGGCAGTCCCTTGCGGCGCCGGGTCTCGCGCCTGCTTCCGGTGGACATCGCCCCGCCTTTCTCCCACGGCGCCGTCAGGTGCTCATCGAGCGCCGTCATGGCTATGTTGAAGATGAGCGGGGACAAGATGCCGCCCTGTGGCGTGCCGGTGAGCGTGTCGCGGTGCTCCCCAAGCTCGGTGAGCACCCCGGCCTTGAGGAACGCTTTCACCAGCGCCAGCACGCGCTTGTCCTTGACTCTGGCCCGCACCCGCTCTAGAAGAGCGGAGTGTGAGATGTTGTCGAAGGCCGCCTCGATGTCCGCATCCAGCACCCAGCGGTATCCCCGGGTGCCGTAGAAGTGGATCTCGGCGATCGCGTCCTGGGCTCGCCGCTTCGGCCGGAACCCGTACGAGCACGGCTTGAAGTCCGCCTCGAAGATAGGCTCCAGCACCAGCTTCAGCGCAGCCTGGACAACCCTGTCCGCGATGCGAGGTATCCCCAGCTTGCGGAGCTTGCCGGACCCACCCGGCTTGGGAATCAGGCGTTCCCGCACCGGCAGCGGCCGGAACGAGCCGTCCTTGAGGGCGGCCCGCAGGTCATCCAGGAACCCGGGCACGCCCACCTCTTGCTCGACCCAGGCGGCGGTGACGCCGTCCACGCCGGGGGTGTTCGCGCCCTTGTTACCCGCGACCCGGTCAAACGCCACGTTCAGCGTCGCCGGGTCGTGCACGAGATTGAACAGGTCATCAAACCGGCGGCCAGGATCGGCCGCCGCCCATCGGTGAAGCTTGGCCTGAATCCCCGCTACCCGCGACCACGACCCTTCGGCCGGGCCGGGAGCGCTGCTGTTCAGCGGCGCGTCTTGCGGCATGACAGTCTCCTTCCCCTCTCGTAACCGCTGCCGCCCTTCCCCATGTGACCGGCTCTCCCGGCCTCGGAGTACTACGGCGGCTCCGCCCCGCCCGGCCCGTTCAGCGGTCGGCGCGCCTATCCCCGCACGCCGGGCCGGATGCCCCCGCGCGGGGAACCGGCACCAGGCGGTTCCCGTGTTCACTGTGATTCGCTTGCCGGAGTAGGAGCCCGGCTCTGCCCCAGCGGCCTCGCCACGGCTACGCCGCAGACCTTCACCGTGGCCTCCCGGGCCTGCACGAGAAAGCCCGCCCGGGAGTTCCCGCCGCATTCGCATGCTTCGGGATGCGCCGCGCCCGGCCCGTATCCACCAGGTTTGAGCCGGTGCACGCTTTGAAGGGCGTAATGACGCCGGTTCCTCTCGTACTCCTCTCCGTCTCGCTCGCCGGACCCGCCCCATCTGGCAGTACTGGCACGTCCCGGCTTTGTCAGGGCTGCTCCCGCCCTCCCCGGCACCACCCGGATCAGGCTGCCCTCAGCTACAGCGGCCTGCTGCGACAGGCCGCAGGCGAAGGTCTCTCACCTCCACTCGAACCACAGCGCCTCACGGCGCACTCTCATCCGCGTGCAGGTGCCACGATCCCCGCGACCGCTCCGTGACCGCCTCCGCGACCGGGGCCAGCAGCGCCCCGGCCTGCGCGCACGTCCCGGCCAGGGTCGCGGCAGAGATATCCGCTCCCTGCCGGGCCAGGCCCCGCACCAGCGAGTTCTGGCTCCGCCCCGCCGTGAACCGCTCCACCAGGAGCATCGCGATGAACGCGTTGGTGAACAGGCCCTTGCCGACCGCCTTCGGCGGGCCCGGCGCCGTCACCGTGGCCGGCACCCGGCAACCGCAGGCCCGCTTATAGCGGCGGCGGCAGTGCGCCGCCAGCCGCACGACCACCTGCCAGTCCAGCTGCTCCCCGGACCAGTGATCGCCCAGCGGCGTGAACGGCTCCCCGCATTCCGGGCAGCAGAACCCGCCCCCGGGAAAATCCCAGAACACCTCGAACCGGGGCAGGTGCGAGTAATCCCGCCGCCCCGCCCGCGCCCCCGGGCCGCGTTTGCTCCCCGCGCCGGTCCCGGCACCCTGCCCGCCCGCCGCACCGCCGGCACCGCCGGCACCGCCCGGCCGCTCCGGCCGCGACCGCTCCGAGGACCGCCCGAACACCATCCGCTGCAGAACCGCCAGGTCAGCGCGCAGCTTCCCCAGCTCGGCCGCCTGCTCCGCGTTCTCCGCCCGCAGCCGTTCGTTCTCCTGGCGCAGCCCCGCCGCCAGCCGGGCCAGCTCCCGGTTCGCATCCAGCGCCGCAGCCAGCACATCCCGCAGCGATGCCTCAGCATCCTCCGAATCCGGGACAACGCCAGCCGTAACCGTCACCCAGCACAGCAAACACTCTCACCAGCCGCAAATCACGCACCCCGCACCAGCGTGTCGCAGCCCACGGCCCTCATGGACGCCAACAACCCATCACACGAATTCCGAATACTTACGTGCATCGGCGATTGTGGCGGTGGATACGATTCCCTCAAAGGCGCAGCGTGCATATGAGTTTGGCGCTACCCATCATGCTGTGAATACTTCGGACGCCAGGTCGGTGATCTCCGACCTCACCCGCGGGGTGATGGCGGATTCGGCCATCTTGACCGTGGGGCTAAGCAACGGCCAGATGCTTCAGCCGGCCCTGGACCTGGTACGGAAGGGCGGCGTAGTGGTTGCCACCGGTCTCGCTCCCTGGGAGGACCACGTCGCCGACCTGCGCCTCACCGAGTTCATCCTGTGGCAGAAGGAACTCCGGGGAAGCTTGTACGGCGCCTGCAATCCGCAAGCAGATATTCCGCGGCTCCTGGGCCTGTACCGGACAGGGCAGCTGAAGCTGGACGAACTGATCACCAACCGGTACTCGATCGACGACATTAATCTCGGCTATGAGCATATGCTGGACGGCACGAATATCCGGGGTATTATAGTGCACGAACACTAATTTATTAATGCAGTGGCTGGCTCATCGACACCGGTAATAACAGCCAGCAAGAACGCTTTCCGGGTTTTAGCAGTGGCGGCGGGCTGAGGTAATTCCAGCCTGCCAGTTGGCACCGACTGCCCGGCGCCGAACTGATCACTCAACGCGGAGCCGCGGATGATGATGCCCTGCTCCCGGTCGAGCACGTCGTGCTCGGCCACGGCACGCACGACTGCGGCCCGGTCGAGCTTGCCGTTGACCAGCCGGGGCAGTTCGGCCGCCTGCAGCCGGAGGTAGCGGGGCAGCTTCCACTCCGCGAGCCCGTGGGCGCGGCACCAGTCGACGGCCGCGGCGGCGTCGAGCCCGGACCCCAGGTCGGTGACGAGCACGGCGTAGACCTCCTCGGTCCGCACCGGGTCGGCGACGCCGAGCACGAGGCACTCGACGACGTCGGGATGCGTGCCAAGCACGTGCTCGACTTCGTCACCGGAGACGTTCTCGCCCAGCCGTTTGATCAAGTTCTTGAGCCGGCCGCGGAAGTACAGCGCCCCGTCCGCGTCCATGACGCCGAGGTCACCGCTGCGCACCCAGCCATCCACGAGCGTCGCCGCGGTCGCCGCCTCGTTGTCCAGGTAGCCGGTCATGACGTGCTCGTGTCGGCACCAGATCTCACCCGTTTGCCCGGGCGGGCATGGGTTGCCCTGCGGATCCCGGACCGCGGTCTCGCCGACGGGTGCGAGCGGGCGTCCGGCCACCCGCGGATCCGGGTGTTCGCGCAGCGGGGTGGTCATCGTCCCCATGGCTGCGGTCTCGGTCATGCTCCATGTCATCACCATCTCGACGCCGAACCGCTCGACGAACTGCCGGTCGAGGGTCGCGCCGATGCTCACCCGCAGCGGGTGGTCCCGGTCACTCGGCGCGGGCAGCGCCCGGTTGAGGATGGCTACCATGCCCGGGACGAGGTTCACGTGAGTCGCCCCAGCGGCCCGGACGGCGGGCCAGAACGCGCGGGCGCTGAACCGCTCGGCCAGCACGAACCGGCAGCCGGCCGCGATGGTCGTCGCCCAGGCGAGGTGGGTGCCGCCGCAATGGCACAGCGGGAGGACGCAGTACATCGTGTCGCGGCTGGTGATCCCGATGCGGCCGGCTGCGGCCGTGCCAGTTGCGCCGAACGATGACTCCGGGAGGACGACCCCCTTCGGCCGGGCGGTGCTGCCGGACGTGTAAATGATCGCGAGCGGATCCCGCGGCGACCGCCTGGGATCGGGCACCGGGTGGGTGTGCCCGGACTCGACCGCGGCCTGCGGGATGAGCTCGGCAGGCAGCCGCGGCCCGCCGGCCGGGTCCAGCTCGTCCAGCACGATCACGCGGTGCATCTGCGGCAGCGCGGAGCCGACCGCGGCGAGCAGGTCGCAGCCGGCGCGGTCGGTGAGCACGCTGGTGGCCCCGGAGTGCCCGAGCGTGAAAGCGATGTCGCCGGGCGGTGCCTTCGGCAGCAGCGGCACGATCGTCGCGCCGAGTTGCATGAGAGCGAGGTAGGCCCGGACGAGTTGCGCGCTGTTGGGCATCAGCACTGCGGTCCGGCTCCCGGCCTGCACTCCGGCCGCTACCAGGCCGTGGGCGAGACTGTGCACCCAGCGGTCCAGGCTCGCGAACGTCCAGGTCTGATCGCCCCAGGTCAGGTACGGTGCGTCCGGTGTGCGCTGCACTCGCTCGGCCCAGAAGTGCCGCGCGACCACCGCCGCGGGCGCGCCCATCAGCCGTCTCCTCGGGTGGCCGGTCTCACCGCGGCGTTGTACCGGGTCACGCCTTCGCCGAAATCAATGGCGGCGCTGCGGTCAAGTAGACGCGCGGCGGACCGGCGGTCAACCTTGCCGCTGGGGATTCGAGGCAGGTCCGCTACCTGTTGAAGGTAACGCGGGAACTTCCAAAGGGAGAGGCCGGCCGACCGTGCGTGCTCGGCGAGGCGTGCCGGGTCCAGCCGGTCGCCGCGACATTGCAACAGGGCATGTACCTCCTCGCCTCGGATCGGATCGTCGACCCCGAGCACGACGCAGTCCACGACGTTCGGATGCGCACGAAGTACCTGCTCGACCTCCTCGGCCGCTATGTTCGAGCCAGATCGCTTGATGACGTTCTTGATCCTGGCGTCGAAGTACAGCTCACCCCGCTCGTCGAAGTGGCCTAGGTCGCCCGAGCGGACCCAGCCGTCCCTCTTGACCTGGCCGGTAGCCTGCTCATCGTCGAAGTAGCCGAGCAGCGTGTGCGGATGCCGGAACCAGATCTCGCCGCGCTGGCCCGTCGGGCATCGGCGGCCGGCCGCATTGCGCACCTCGATCAGAGCCGTCGGCGGCGAGGGCCGTCCGATCCTGCCGTTGAAGTCCCCCGTGTCGGATACGGAGGTAATCGTGCCCATGCCGGCCAGCTCGGTCATAGCCCATGTGCTCTGAACGCTGATACCGAACCGGCGGGCGAATCCCGCCGGGAACCGGTCGCCGCTGACGGACCGCAGCGTGTGCGCTCGATCCTCGGGGCGTTCCGGCGCGAGGCAGAGGATGGAGGCGACGGCGAATGGAAGCACGGCGTGAGTTGCTCCTGCTCCGTCTGAGTCTTCCCAGAAGGAGGATGCATGGAATCCGGGCCACAGCACGAGGCGCGCACCAGCGGCGATCACCCCGCCGAGCTGCATGAGCATGGGCCCGGCGTACTGGATAGGCAAGACGCATCCGAGGACCGCCGACGAGGTGAGGCCGACGCCCGACGCCCAAGCTCGGCCGGCCGACGAGTGCGCTCCTGACGGAAGGACCGCTCCCTTGGGTGTTCCGGTGCTGCCCGAGGTGTACAGGAGGAAGGCCGGGGCGAGAGCCCCGCGGCCGTTCTCCGGTTCGCGCTCCTGCAAGGCTGGCGCCACCGCGAGGAGCAATTCCGGAACGGTAGTGCCCGCGAGGCCGGCTCGCTGGCCCATGGCCAGATCGACGACGGTCATCGCCGCGTCGAGCCTGTCCCACCCGCGCTGATCGGTGATGAGCGCGTGAGCCCGCGATGCACGGAGGGTGTACGCGAGCTCCGCGTCAGTGGAGTTCGGTACGAGCGGGACGATGACGCATTCCGCCTTGATCACCGCGATCGTGACCAGGACATGAGCCGCGGAGCTCGGCAGGAGCACGCCGATCCGCGATCCCGGCCGCAGTCCCGCCGCGCGAATGATGGCCATGAGTTCGTCGGCGGCCAGGTCGGCTTCGGCATAGGTCCAGCTCTGGCCGTCGTACTCGAGGACTGGACGGTTCGGGCTCTGCGCGACACGCCCCGCCCAGAACGCGGCGGCGGCCTCGCCGTTGTCGGCTTCAGGCACAAATTCAATATAACCATTCGTCGTCTTGACAGCTCACTTTATAAGACTAAACATAACTATCAATATCCCTGATACCGCGCGGGGTTGGTCCTCATGAGCTGGAGATGGCAGATGAGATATGCACAGCGGCTGGTGTCCGCAGTGCCTGTCGTGGCGCTCCAGAAAATCGCCCGTGACAGTCAGTGACCCGGTCAGGGTCGAAGGTGACAACGGAGTGGCCGTTGTCACCGTGGATAATCCGCCTGTCAACGCGATGAGTCTGCGGGTGTTCGAGGGGCTGCGCGAGGCCGCGACCGAGGTGGACACCCGAGACGACATTCGCGTCGTCGTCCTCACTGGCGCCGGCCCGCGGAGCTTTATGGCCGGGGCCGACATCACGGAGTTCGAGCACGTTCGTACCACCCCAGGTGAGTCGTCGCGACGACTCATGCTGGCCCAAGAGGTGTTCGCGCGCTGGGCCGCCCTGCGACAGCCGACCATCGCCGCCATCCAAGCGCCGGCCATCGGCGGGGGACTTGAGGCGGCGCTGCTGTGCGACTTCATTGTCTCGGCCCGTGACACGGTGCTCGGCCTCCCCGAGGTGAAGCTCGGCCTGGTCCCGGGCGCTGGCGGGAATACCAGGCTGGCGCAACGGGTGGGACCGTCCCGCGCCAAGGAACTGGCCATGCTCGGCGACCCGATCTCGTCGCTGCGAGCCTTCGAGATCGGGCTCGTCGACCATCTCGCTGCCCCCGGCGCGACGCTGAGCGTAGCGGTCGAGCTAGCCTCGCGCCTGGCCGAGCGACCGGCTGTCGCTGTGCAGATGGTCAAGCGGGCCGTCGACGCAAGCACCGGAGCCGACACAGCGACGGCGCTCCGGTTTGAACGCGAAGCATACGAGGTAGCACACGCGTCCGCGGATGCCGAGGAGGGCTACCGCGCATTTCTCGATCACCGGGCACCGGTGTTCCGGCACCGCTAACCCCGAAGTTGCCTCTGCTGGCCGGCCGCGACATGAGCAGAAGCGCGGCATGAGCAGAAGGGAGTCATCCCGAGCAGAAATTCAGTGTCGACTCGAAGTGGCGTCCTGCCGGACTCTCGCCGGTGACATGGGCCTCCACCTCGTCGGCCTGGTGCCCGAGTGAGGGGTTGAGCAACGTGAGTTCGCACCGCGGGTAGACCGGTGCCAGCAGCGCCAGCCGAAGGCGGCGCAACCTGAGCGAGTCACTATCCAGGCGCCTGGTGGCGTAGCTCGCCACCAGGCCCAGCGACGTGAGCACATTCATGATGATGTCCCCGAGCCCCTGGGACCGCGCGAGCTCGGCATCGTGATGCACCGGCTCAACGTCGTTCGTGGCCATCGCGCCCACGACCACATCGGTCGTTGATACCCGGATCTGTTCCGGACTCCACCCGCCGGCTCCCGCAGTCCGGCCAGCGGCGGCTCCGGGCCCATCCGTAGCCCGGCCGGGCCGGTAGAAAAACCCTCCGACGCGCTGCGCGCCAACCTCGCGGCCGCTCTCGTCCCGGAACCGGTGGATGGTCTTCAGGAAGAACCCCTGACCGAGGCGAGTCGATTTGAGCGCGGAAACGGATTCCAGGGACGTCGACTCGATGACCCGCTGCCCGACGAAGAGGTCGGCGTAGTACTCCTGCTCAATGTCGGTCGCTACGACGGCGTCGTACCCGTGTTGCGCTAGCAATTCCCTAGCGACCTCCTTGCCGGTGAGCTCCCGATCACCTGCTTTCCCAAGACCCGGCAGGGTCCAGCAGTACAGCATGGGGCGCGGCGCGAGCATGGGCCGGACGCCGTGCTCCCGGAGCGGGAACCGCATGACGTCGGCCCACGAGATCACGGCCGACTCGCTGACGGGCCAGCGGGAGGAGACCTCGACTGTCCGACCGGCCTGGACCAGCCCACGCAACCGGTCCTCAAGGGCAGGCGTCACCATGGCGATCGGCGTTGCGGACGCGGCCCCCTCAAGGCACCTGCGGACCCGACGGCGACCGTTCCGTCCCCGATGATCAAGTCGAAGCCAGCCACTCCAGGTCCGTCCTCATGCCGCGCTCGGCTGGCATCCTCAGCCGGGGAAACCTAGAATTCATTCTAACGATAGTCATAAACAATGCCAGGGCCGACGGGATGCCTCTCGGGCGTATAAGTGATATACATTATCATCTTTCCCCCTGAATAGGAGTGACCGATGATCGCGATGGTCCGCTGCCTGCGACGGCAGTCGCACGTGACACTCGGGGAGTTCCAGGATCACTGGCTGTTGCGAGCCCGCGCCGCCATCGGCGCCATGCCGCTGGTCCGCCGTTCTGTGCAGTACCACGCCCTGGCCGACGATCCGGTCCGGCCGGTATTGGCGCAGGCCAAGACGTCGGCCGCCGAGGCCTACGACGGGGCCAGCATCGAATGGTTCGACGACGTCGAGGCGTTGTCGGCCCACCTCGCAGGCGACGCGTTCGGGCTTGAGCGGTCCCGCGAGGACTGGTTCATCGATCACGCCCGCTCGACGGCCCAGCTGGTGCGCCCCGAGGTCATCTTCGAGCCCGAGGCGGTGGATCTGGTGCTGTTCGAGTGCCTGAAGCGACGACCCGGCCAGGACTTCGGCGAGTTCACCCGCATCTGGCACGAGCACGCCGTACACGGCCTGAGCATGCGCGACCACGGCTGGCTGCGCGGCTACTACCAGCTGCACCTGCTCGAACCCGGGCCCCCGCCGCCCCTCGTCGCTGCCCTCGGCACCGAGCCGGTCGAGTGGGACGGCTTCGTGCTGCCGTACTTCGCCAGCATCGTCGACATCAAGGTCATGTCGAATAGCCCGCACAACCAGCCCGGGCATGACCACGCCCTGACCTTCGTCGACCTCGACGCCTGGCTCGCCATGACCACCCGGCGCCACGTCATCCGCGAACTCGTCTCCTGACCCGGCGTCACGGGCCGATCCGGGCGTCACGGGCCGATCCGGGCGTCACAGGCCGATCCGGGCGTCACGGGCCGATCCGGGCGCCTTAACTTCCGGCATTACACCGCTACTCCTGGCCGGCCGGGATATTGATGACTATGATTACGTTTATTCCTAGGCGAATTCCACCCGGGGAACACGCCGCGCCGAGGAGCCACTATGACGACCACCACCGCCGAGGTCGACCTCCAGGACCCTTACGACATCGCCGACGCCCTGCTGAACCGGCAGGCGCTGGCCCTACCGGGTGATACGCCGTGGGAGCTCTACCGGATGCTGCGCGAGCGCAACCCCGTGTTCAAGAGCCGGCAAGGCATGTGGATCCTGACCCGTTACGCGGACGCGCTCGCGGCGCTCCGGCACCCGCCCATGGATCTCGGGCCCGAGATGCGCCGGGCCGCGGCCGCCGGTCACCTCGTGGCGCAGATGAACGCGGCCACCATGCTCTACTTCGAGGATCCGGCCGACACCCTGCGGCAGCGCCGTCTGGTGCAGCAGGCCTTCAACCGGCACTCGGTCGCCGCGTTGCGCCCGATGGTGGAGACGCTCGTCGACGGCCTGCTGACCGAGAACCTGGAGCGCGGCACCTTCGACTACCTGTGGGACTTCGCCGACAATATCCCGGTCAACGTGGTGTGCGAGCTGCTCGGAGTGCCCCGGGCCGATGTCCCGGTGTTCCGGGATTGGACCCGCAACCTGGCCGAAGCCACCAGCGCCGTCATCACCGATGAGATCGCCCAACGGGTCCAGTCGGCCGTCCAGGGCCTGCACGACTACTTCGTCGACCTCATCGCGGTGCTGCGCAAGAATCCGAACGACCGGCTGCTCAGCCTGATGATCGAGGCCCGCGACGAGGGAAACCGGCTGTCCGAGGAGGAACTGGTCGGGCTGTCGTACTTCACCCTGTCGGCCGGCTCCGACACCACCACGCAGCTGCTCACCCACGGGACGATCGCGCTGCTGCAGTTCCCCGACCAGCTCAGGCTGCTCCGTGAGCGCCGCGACCTCATGCCCAACGCGATCGAGGAGCTGATCCGCCACTCCGGGCCGGTCCACTACACCCAGCCCCGCACCCTGCTCGAGCCGCTGCGGCTTGGCGACGTGGAGGTCCCGGCCGGGGAGACCGTGCTGGCCAGCGTGGGTGGCGGCAACCGCGATCCCGAGGAGTTCCCCGACCCGGACACCCTGGACATCGCCCGCCCGCGGGTTCGCCACCTGGGCTTCTCGCAGGGCCTGCACCTGTGCATCGGCGCGCCCATCGCCCGCCTCGAAGCCGACGTGGTGTTCGGCGCCATGCTCGACCGGATCGCCGGCCTGGAGTTCGCCGAGACCCCGATCGAGTACTCAGATACCGGTCCGATGCGCAGCGTCAAGCGGTGCCTGGTCACAGCCGAGCCGGCCTGACGAGCGCGGAGGGCTGGATATGAGAGCCGTCGTCGACACCGCCCTCTGCCAGGGCCACGCTCGCTGCGAGGACGTCGCCCCCGAGTTGTTCGCGGTCGGCGACGAGGATGGCGCGCGGGCCCGGGTGCTGCAGCCGGAGGTCCCCGAGGACCTGCTGAACGCCGCCGAGGACGCCGTCTTTTACTGCCCGATGGGCGCCATCAGCCTCGTCGACTGACCCGGTCTGCCCAGAACTGCCGTCGGGTTACCTGGCCGTCCATCCGGCGTCCACCGGCAGGACCGTGCCCGTGACGTGCCGGGCGTCGTCCGAAGCGAAGTACACGACCGCGTTGGACACGTCCACCGGGTCGACCGAACGGATCGGCAGCGGGTTGCGCGCGCGCAGGAAGGAATCGACATCGTCCAGGGTCGGCTGGTCCAGGTCCGGGCGGTATCGCTGGAGGATCGCCGGGCTGGTCGCCATGACCGTCTCGACCGTCCCGGGCGCGACCAGGTTGACCCGGATGGAGTACTCGGCCACCTCAAGCGCCAGGGACCTGGCGAAGCCCACCAGGCCGTGCTTGGCCGCGGCGTAGTGGGAGATCTCAGCCGCGCCGCGGAGGCTGTTGACCGACCCGATCACCACCACCGAGCCGCCGCGTCGTGCCTCGATCATGGCCGGCAGGGTCGCCTTGACCGTGTGCCAGACCCCGGTCAGGATCACGCCCAGCGTCGCGTTCCACTGCTCCTCGGTGAGCTCCCAGGCCCGGCCGAACGACACCAGGCCCGCGTTGGGCACGATGATGTCCAGGTGGCCGAACGCCTCGATGGCCTGGGCCGCGGCCGCGTCCAGCGCCGCCTGGTCCCGGACGTCGGCCTGCGCGGTGACGATCCGCGCCCCGGTCTTCTCCACCAGGTGGGCCGTCTCGTCCAGGTCACGCGAGCGTCCGAGCTGGTACGGGCTGTCCGGGTCGTCACGGCACAGGTCGACGGCGACGATGTCCGCGCCCTCCTCGGCCAGCCGGACCGCGTGACTGCGGCCCAGGCCGCGCGCGGCCCCGGTGATGAAGGCCACCTTGCCCGCCACCCGTCCCGGCCTGTTCGCCGGCGCGTTCACGCGGGTGTCGCGGCCACGTCGAGCCGGCCGAGCGTGCGCAGGTTGCCGTGGTCGATCCACGGGATCTGCTCCTGCACCAGCGCGAGGTCGCGGCTCCGGTCGAGCAGCAAATCAAGCACGACCGTCGACTCCATCCTGGCCAGCACCGCGCCCAGGCAGCTGTGCATGCCGAAGCCGAAGCCCAGGTGCCGCGGTTCGGGGCGGGTCAGGTCGAGGGCGTCGGGGTCAGCGAACCGCTCGGGGTCCCGGTTGCCGCTCGAGGTGATCGTCCACACCCGCTCGCCTGGCCCGATCTCCACGTCCCCGAGCCGCAGCGGGTCGGTGGTCGTGCGCATGATCCCGAAGTGCACAGGAGCCTCGAACCGCATCAGCTCCTCGATGGCGTTGGGCATCAGGGCGCGATCGGCCCGGAGCCGGTTCAGCTGCTCCGGCGCGCGCAGCAGGGCGGCCATGGCGGCCCCTAGGAAGGCCGACGTGGTGTCGGAGCCGGCCACCAGCAGCAGGAAGGCCAGCCCGGTCGTCTCCTCCTTGGACAGCCGGTCCTCCTGGTCACGGGCGGTGATCAGCCGGCTGAGCAGGTCGTCTTCGAGGACCTTGGCCCTCGTGTCGAGCAGGTCGTTGAGGTAGCCCAGCAGGTTCGTGGTCGCGCGGTCGGCCTCCGCCACCTGCTCGTCGGACAGGTGCGCCCCGGTGGAGGCGGTGACCGTGAAGTTCCAGTCCTTGAACGTGTCGATGTCGCGGTCGGGGACGCCCAGCATGTGGCAGATGACCGCGACCGGGATCTGCTCGGCGAACTCGCCCATGAAGTCGAAGACCGGCCGGGACAGGCAGTCGTCGAGCAGCCGGTCGACGCGCGCCTGGACCCAGGGGCGGAGCTCAGTCACGGTCCGGTTGGTGAAGGCCTGGCTGACCAGCCGGCGCTGGCGGCCGTGATCGGCCGGATCGTCGAAGAAGAGCATGTTTTCCGCGGAGGTCTGCAGGGTGACGCTGGAGGCGTATCGCGGGTCGGCTCGCAGCGCCGCCATCATGCTCATCCCCCGGTGACGCAGGGCCTTGGATACGTCGTCGTACCTGGTGAGCACCCACATGCCGGTCTCGGTCTGGTAGACGGGCGCTTGCTCGCGCAACGCCGCGTACAGCGCGTACGGGTTGTCCAGGGCCAGCGGCCGGTCTTGCAGCAGCGCACGGACGATCTCGGCCGGCGTCTGCGGAACCTGGGGGGCGGCGTCGGTTGCAGCCATCTGGGCCTTTCTCGAAGCTCGACTTCAGATGAGTAGGATAACTATGCTAATGAATATATACTGTTCTCGCCAGCCAGCCAGTGCAGCGGAGGTATTCATGTCCCTGATCTACCGGATGCCGGTGGGATTCGGCCCGTCCCTGGGTCCCCGCCAGGGTCCCGGCGGCCGCCGCTTCAACGGCGAGCTGTCGAAGGCGACGATCCTGACGATCGAGTACGTGACGGACGCCGGTGCCATGGCCGCCCTGCTGCCGCCCGGCTTCAAGGCCGCGGCCGACCCCGTCGTCACCGTCAAGGTGCACTACAACAAGAGCCTGGCCTGGCTGGCAGGCCGGGCGTACAACTACATCGAGATCATGTTCCGCTCGGTGTTCGAGGGCGTCCAGGACCGGGTCGAGGGCGACTTCATCGCGGTCATGTGGGAGAGCCTGGCCGACCCGATCATCGTGGGCCGGGACGAGGTAGGCCACCCCAAGATCTTCGCCGACATCCCCGACCCGGTCGTGACGCCTACCTCGACCACGTTCACCGGCAGCTGGTTCGACTTCCCGTTCTGCACCGCCGAGTTCGAGGGGCTGTCGCTGGCGCCGTGGCCGTCGGAGGCGCAAGAGCAGGAGGCGATGAGCCGGCCACCGACCACCGGCCTGGCCGGCCTGCCGCGGATGAACTACAAGTACGTCCCAAATGCCGAGAACCTGGAGAAGGCCGACGTCGCCTACGCCGTTCTGATGCCGGCCGGCCTGTACGAGCACTACACGCTCGACAGCTGGCAGGGCTCCGGCCGGGTGACGTTCTCCCACGCCCGCTGGGAGGACCTGCCGACCATGTCCAACATCGTCAACGCGATGGCCGACCTGCCGATCGTGGAGTACCGCGGCGCCTCCATGCTGCGGACGCTGCGGTCGTTCAACGACCTGCGAGACGTCTCTAAAATCATCAGGTGAGCTCCGCCGCCCTGCCGCTGGACGGAGTCGTCGTCGTCGCCTGCGAGCAGGCGGTGGCCGCGCCGCTGGCCACCCGGAGCCTTGCCGACCTCGGGGCCCGGGTGATCAAGATCGAGCGACCGGGCACCGGGGACTTCGCGCGCGACTACGACGAGGCGGTGCTCGGCCTGTCGAGCCACTTCGTCTGGCTGAACCGGTCCAAGCAAAGCGTGACCCTCGACCTCAAGCGGCCCGAAGCGGCCGAGATCTTGTCGCGGCTGCTGGACCGCGCCGACGTGTTCGTGCAGAATCTCGCGCCCGCCGCGGCCGAACGCCTCGGGCTGCAGGCGCCGGCCCTGTGCGCGCGGTTCCCCCGGCTGATCGCGTGCTCGATCTCCGGCTACGGCGACGGCGGCCCGTACCGCGACGCCAAGGCCTACGACCTGCTGATCCAGGCCGAGGTGGGCTTGACCGCCATCACCGGCACCGAGGAGGCGCCGGCCAAGAGCGGGATCCCCGCCGCCGATATCGGGGCCGGCATGTACGCGATGAGCGGGATCCTCGCCGCGCTGTACGAGCGCGAGCGGACCGGCCACGGCGCCCCGGTGGAGGTCAGCCTGTTTGACAGCCTGACCGAATGGATGGGTTTCCCGCTGTACTACTCCCGTTACGGCGGATCGCCGCCGCGCCGGACCGGCCTCGAACACCCGGCCATCGCGCCGTACGGACCGTTCACGGCCGGCGACGGCATCGAGACCGTAATAGCGATACAGAACGATCGTGAGTGGCAGTCCTTCGCCACCATCGTGCTCCGCCAGCCGGCGCTCGGGACCGATCCCCGGTTCCGCACCAACAGCCTGCGCGTGCGGAACCGGGACCAGCTGCACGCCCAGATCAACGAGGTACTCGGCTCGCTCGGCACCCCCGGGCTGACCGAGCGGCTCGAGGCCGCGGGCATCGCGCACGGACGGCGGCGCGAGCCCGCCGACGTCTGGGATCACCCCCAGGTCGTGGGGGGGGGGGGCCCGGCCCCGCCGGGGGGGGGGGGGGCCTTTCGCCGGGGGGGGGGGGGGGGGGCCGCGGGGGTATCTGGGCCGTCCGGGGCTGACCGCGGAGCGGTTCGTGGCGTGCCC
>Ga0302325_10017930_pt1 | contig 14935 bp, 9 predicted proteins | sample Palsa_T0_2_FD_201948 | JGI IMG/M metagenome (GOLD analysis project Ga0302325, IMG submission 201948) | Peat permafrost microbial communities from Stordalen Mire near Abisko, Sweden - Palsa_T0_2 | ecosystem: Environmental > Terrestrial > Soil > Palsa > Peat permafrost | place: Sweden: Abisko... | reverse complement strand
CGGCGCCGCCGTCACCGTGTCTGAAAGCACCGTGTCTGAAAGCACCGTGTCTGAAAGCACCGCGTCTGAAAGCACCGCGTCTGAAAGCACCGCGTCTGAAAGCACCGCGTCTGAAAGCACCGCGTCTGCACGTCTCGCCGCCACCGCGACGGAAAGCCCGCGGGTCGCCGGCGTGCCGGACGGGGCGAAGCGGGCCGCGACCGTGCTGCACCGGGTGTTCGGCTTCGACTCCTTCCGCGGCCGCCAGGAGGAGATCATCGGCCACGTCGTCGGCGGGGGCGACGCGCTGGTGCTGATGCCGACCGGCGGCGGCAAGTCGCTCTGCTACCAGATCCCGGCGCTGGTGCGACCGGGCACCGGGGTGGTCATCTCCCCGCTGATCGCGCTCATGCAGGACCAGGTGCAGGCGCTGCGCCAGCTCGGCATCCGGGCCGACTTCCTCAACTCGACCCAGGACCCGGGGACCAGGCACGTGGTCGAGCAGCAGTTCAAGGCGGGCGAGCTCGACCTGCTCTACCTGGCCCCGGAGCGGCTGCGGACCGAGGCCACGCTGCGGCTGCTCGACGCGGCCAAGGTCTCGGTGTTCGCCATCGACGAGGCGCACTGCGTGTCGCAGTGGGGCCACGACTTCCGGCCCGACTACCTGGAGCTCCAGGTCCTGCACGAGCGCTGGCCGGACGTGCCGCGGATCGCGCTGACCGCGACCGCCACCCAGGCGACCAGGGAAGAGATCGCGATCAGGCTCAAGCTGGCCGGGTCGAAGCTGTTCGTGTCATCGTTCGACCGGCCCAACATCCAGTACCGGATCGTGCCCAAGAACGAACCGAAGAAGCAGCTGCTGCACTTCCTGCGGACCGAGCACCCGGGCGACGCCGGCATCGTGTACTGCCTGTCACGGGACTCGACGGAGAAGCTCGCCGCGTTCCTCACCGATAACGGCATCCCCGCGCTGCCGTACCACGCCGGGCTGGACAGTGGGGTGCGGGCCGATCATCAGGCGCGCTTCCTGCGCGAGGACGGGCTGGTGATGGTGGCGACGATCGCGTTCGGGATGGGGATCGACAAGCCCGACGTCCGGTTCGTCGCGCACCTGGACATGCCGCGCTCGGTCGAGGGCTACTACCAGGAGACCGGCCGGGCCGGGCGGGACGGCCAGCCCGCCACCGCGTGGCTCGCCTACGGGCTGGCCGACGTCGTGCAGCAGCGGCGGATGATCGACTCCTCCGAGGGCAACGTCGCGCACCGGCGGCTGATGGCGTCGCATCTGGATGCGATGCTCGCCCTCTGCGAGGCGACCGACTGCCGCCGGACGCAGCTGCTTGCGTACTTCTCCGAGCGGACCGCGGCCTGCGGCAACTGCGACACGTGCCTGTCTCCCCCGCAGACGTGGGACGGGACGGTTCCCGCGCAGAAGCTGCTGTCGACGATCATCCGGCTGGAGCGGGAGCGGGACCAGCGCTACGGTGCGGGCCAGATCATCGACATCCTGCTCGGCAAGAAGACCGTCAAGGTGTCGGAGAACGGGCACCACGAGCTGAAGACGTTCGGCATCGGCGTCGAGCTGAACGAGGCGCAGTGGCGCGGCGTGGTGCGGCAGCTGCTCGCGCAGGGGCTGCTGGCGGTGCAGGGCGAGTACCAGACGCTTGGCATCACCGAGGCGAGCGGCGAAGTGCTGCGCGGGCAGCGCGCGGTGACGCTGCGGCAGGACGCGCCGTCGCCCAAGGCGGCGCGCTTGCGCGGGGTGCGCGTCGCCGCCGCGGGCGGCCCGGCCGGGGCGGCCGGGGCGGCCAAGCTGGCCGCGGCCGACTTGACGCCCGAGCAGGAAGCGGTCTTCGAGCAGTTGCGCGCCTGGCGCGGCGCGACCGCGAAGGAGCAGGGCGTGCCCGCCTACGTGGTCTTCCACGACGCGACGCTGCGCGCGATCGCGGTGACCGCGCCCGCGACGCTGGGCGAGCTCGCCGCGATCAACGGCGTCGGCGAATCGAAGCTGGCCAAGTACGGCGAGGGGATCCTGGGCGTGCTGCACCCGTAGGCGCCCCTGGGCGGCCGGTTAGAAATGCCGGCGGTGAGCCGAACCGGCGCGCTGGCTGTTGCTACTTACTCTGCAAGCGAAGCTTTCAGAGAGGCGACCGGTGAACGATCCTAACGGGAACGTCGGGGCGGCGATTTTCGCCGCCAGCCGTGACCCTGCCAGTCGCGATGGCTGGTTGCTTGGCCGGATCGGCCAGGGCGACGAGGACGCGATGGCGGCGTTCTACCGTGCGCACGGCCGGGTGGTCCTGGCACAGGTCCTGCTGGTGACCGGTGAGCGGGCGCTGGCCGAGGAGATCGTGCAGGACACGATGCTCGCGGTCTGGCGCCGGGCGGGCGACTTCCGCGGCGATTCGTCGGCGCGTTCCTGGGTGATCGCCATCGCCCGGCGGCAGACCAGGGACCGGCTCCGCGGCCGGCGGCTGCGGGTAGTGGACGACGCCTTCCTGGCCGATCGGCCGGGTTCGGGCCCGGGGCCGGAGGTGACGGCCCTGGACCGGGCGGAGCTGGCCGAGGTACGGGTCGCGATCCGGGACCTCGGCCCCGCCCACCGGGAGGTGCTCGGGCTCGTCTTCGGCTCGGGGCTCAGCCTCCCCGAGGTCGCCGGCGTGCTGGAGATCCCGGTCGGGACGGTGAAGAGCCGCCTGAGCGCAGCGCGGGCCGCGCTGAGCCGGATTCTTAACGAGAAGGGCCAGATCCAATGAACGCACCTCCGACCGACACCCAATCCTCCCATCTGGACCTGGACGACCTGATCGCCGCGGCCAACGGCCAGCCGATCGGCGACGCGGCCGGAGAGCACCTGACCGGCTGCGAACACTGCCGGCTCGAGGCGAGCCGGTGGAACCTCGTCGCCGACGGGGTCCGCAGCTTGGCCGCCGCCACCCCGGAGGCAGCCCCACCGGAGGCAGTCCCACCGGAGGCAGTCCCACCGGAGGCAGTCCCGGCCGCCTACCCCTCCCATCCCGGCCAGCTGCGACGCACCGGACGGCGGGCACTGGCGCGTCACCGGCGCCGCGCCGTGCTGGTGGCAGGCAGCGCGGCAGCGGCGCTCGTCCTCCTCGCCGGGGTCGGGGTCGGGGTGGGGACCTGGACGGGGCTCGTGCAGGTGGACCTGGGTGGTGGCGCCAGCGCCGAGCCGGTCCTCACCGCGGTCAGCGGGTGCCCCGCACTCGAGTCCGCTAGCGGGACGCTCGAGCGGATGAACGGCAGCAGCCTGGTCATCAAGACGCCCAGCGGTCGGCCGGTGACCGTGACCACAACGGCCTCCACGACGGCAAGCGAGACCGGGGCGTCCGCAGCGCTGCTCGCAGACATCACGGACGGAGCGTCGGTTACCGTCTCGGGCCCAAGCTCCGACGGGACGATCGCAGCGTTCTCGGTCATCATCGCTAACCCGGCGCAGCAGCACCCGCAGCCGCCGCCAGGCATGGTCGTCGTCAAGGGGACGGTAGCGGACGCGAGCACCGCCGGCTTCACCGTCGTCACCGCCGACGGCACCAGGGTTCCGGTGACCACCTCCGGCGATACGAACGTCAGCGTGCTCAACGCCAGCCTGGGCCAGTTCCCGGTCGGCGTCAGCATCCTCGCCCTTGGCTCCGCCGGACCGGACGGGTCGCTGGCGGCAGTGGGAGTAGTGGCGATCATGGCGCCCCCGCCAGCGAGCCTGCCACCGAGCTTGCCCGGGGCGCGGCAGATCCACGTACAGACCCATGCACAGGGGCGGCAGGTCTATGTGAAGAACTGCTCGCCCGCCGCGGTCGACGAAGCGCTCGCCGCCGGCGGCTGATCCGCCGACCCCCGATGATGGCTGGCACCGCGACCGCACGCGGTGCCAGCCATCATCGGCCTGCGGTAAGCCGGGTCGCCTCGAGGCTTTATCGGGCCGATAGGCGGTTTATATGGTGATATTTCGGGCGCGAACGGTTGCGGTGTAATGGGCGCGCCGGGAAGTAACTTGGCTCTGCCGGGCGGTGCGCGTCCTCGTCTGGTAAATGGGAGTGCTCCTTTTCCTGACTGCGGTCCAGAACATCCTTTGATCGCCATCTCATGATCCAATGCCAATTGGACTAGGTAGTCTCGTGGTGTGTCGGCACCCTCGCGTGACGTCGGATCACAGCTGGCAGGGCACGGCATCGACGTGATCGCGAAGACTTTTCTTTTGGCGAAGACTTTTCGTGCGCAGGGCACGAATTATTTACATCAAGAAAAAAGTCTTCGTGATCAGAGAGCGACGGACGGGGTTGAAGATCAACTGAGGCCGCGTCGCACTGGGCCATGAGTGCGGAAGTTGGCCTGCGGTTTGGTTGGCACCCGGCAAGGATCAGTGGGGCGGGTGAGGTGAGAGCAACGGTTCGTTAAGGATGAATTGGATTTGATTATTTAGCCCTTGACCACCCCGGCCATCAGGCCGCGGATGTAGAAGCGCTGCAGGCCGAGGTAGAGGACCACGCACGGGATCATCGCGATGACCGCGCCCGCCTCCAGGTAGCCGAAGTTGACCTGGCCGACGCTGCCGTACTCCAGGTTGAGCAGGGCCAGCGGCAGCGTGTAGAGGTTGTTCGAGGTGAGGAAGGTGAGGGCGCCGACGAACTCGGTCCAGGAGAACAGGAAGGCGTACAGGACCGTGGTCGCGATGCCGGGGACGACCAGCGGGCGCAGGACCGAGATCAGCGTGCGGGTGGGCGACGCGCCGTCGACCGCGGCGGCCTCCGACAGCTCCCAGGGGATCTGCAGGAAGGTGTTGCGCATCACGAACACGCCGAACGGCAGGTTGAACGTCGTGTAGAACAGCGCCAGGCCGGCCAGGTTGTTGGTCAGGCCGAGCGTGTGCATCTCCAGGAACAGCGGGGTGAGCAGCGCCTGGAACGGGATCATCATCGTCACCAGGACGAGGGCGAACACCACGCCCGAGCCAGGGAACCGGAACCGGGCGAAGCCGTAACCCGCCATCGTCGCGATCAGCGCCGTCAGCAGCGCGGTGCCGCAGGCGACGAGGAGGCTGTTGAGCGCGTAGTGCAGGATGTCGTTGGCCTGGATCAGGCCGGTGTAGTTACCGGTGGTCAGGTGCCCGAAGTCCTGCGCCGAGGGCGCCTGGGTGACCAGGCTGTCGGGCATGAACGAGCGCGCGACCGCCCAGGCCAGCGGGAGCAGGAACACCAGCGAGGCGAGCGTGCCGACGATCAGGTAGAGGGCGAAGCCGACGCGGGTGGCCGGGCGCGGCGCTCGCGCCGTCGTTCTTGAGGTTCGCGACGTCCCCGCTGTCCCTGGCGCCCTGGTGGTCAGCGACGTCATCGGCGGGCCGCGCTGGTGTCATCGCGCAGCAGGTACAGCTGCGCGGCGGTGATGATGGCGATGACGATGACCAGCGCGATCGCGCCGGCCGTGGCGTAACCCAGGTGGTACTGCACGAACGCCTCCTCGTAGATCCACATCACGACGGGCTGGGTGGAGGTGCCCGGGCCGCCCTCGGTCAGGATGTAGAACTGGTTGAACGCGAGGAACGAGCCGATCACCGAGATGATCAGCGACAGCGCGATGTTCCTGCGCAGCAGCGGAAGGGTGATGCGGGTCTCCTTCTGCCACCAGGTCGCGCCGTCGGAGTCGGCCGCCTCGTAGAGCTCGATCGGGATGCCCTGCATCCCCGCCATCAGCAGCATCATCGTCAGGCCGGCCGCGAACCAGGTCACGATCACGCAGATCGCGGTCAGCGCGAGGCCGTAGTTCACCGTCCAGGCGGTGGTCGCGTGCGCGAGCCCGACCTTGCCGAGCAGGTAGTCGGCCGCGCCGGAATCGGGCTGCAGCTCGAGCAGGGCCATGAACGACTCGGTGGCGAGGCCGATGATGAACGGCAGGAAGAACGCGGTGCGGAAGAAGGTGGAGCCGAACCGGTTGGACCGTACAAGCACCGCCATCCCGTAGCCACCTGCGAAGATCGGCCCGGTCACGATCGCGGTGTACAGCAGCGTGAACAGCACCGAGTGGATGAACTCGGGGTCACCCGCCAGCGCGGAGTAGTTCTGGCCGCCGATGAAGTGGTACGGGCCGATCAGCGGCCAGTTGGTCAGCGAGATGTAGACCGCGAAGCCCAGCGGGAACAGCACGAACACGGCGACCATCGCCAGCGACGGCGCGACCAGGAGCATGCCTGTCCGCGCTCGTCGCCCGGACAGGCTGCTGCCCCTTGTGGTTGCCAGCACCGTTGCCAGCACGGTCACGAAGTGGCCTGCTGGAGGAGCCGGGCCAGGCCCGACTGGCCCTGTTGGAGGGCGAGGGTCATGTTCCCGTCGTAGACGGCCGTGGTGAACATCTGGAACCACGGGCCGCCCGCCTGGTTGAACATCTGGTCGTAGACCATCGTCACCGGCGCGTAGCCGTTGGCGAGCGCCTTGAGCGCGACGGCGTCTTCCGGGTGAGCGGCGGAGAACGCGGGGGTGAGCACGTCCGTGCGGACCGGCGTGGCGCCGAGGGCCGGGTACTGGTCCTGCTGCTGTGTCTGCAGCACCCACTGGATGAACTCCCACGCGCCGGACGGGTTCTTGGCCGCGGCCGGGATGGCGAAGTCGTCGCCGCCGTCGAAGGTGCTGTAGCCGCCGTCGGCGCCCGGCAGCGGGGTGTCCATGAACTCGGTGCCGAGCTGGCTCGGCTTGGCCAGGTCGACCAGCTGGCCGTAGCCGCCGGGCATGATGCCGATCTTCCCGGCCGCGAAGTCCTGGCCCCAGGTGGTGCCGTCATCGGTGCGGTCGTTGTCCGGCACCAGGTGCTGCGACCACAGCTCCCGGTAGAGCGTCAGCGCGCTGACGAGGGACTGGTTGCCGGTGATGTTGGCGGTCTGGCTGCCGATGTCGCCGTTGGTCAGGTGGCTGCCGCCGGCCCAGATGCCCGGCTGCACGGTGAAGCCGAGGCAGCCCTGGCAGTCGCCCGCGAACGTGGCGCCGTAGATGCCGTGGCCGAGCTTGTTGATCGCCTGGGCGTCGGACAGGATCTGCGCGTACGTGGTCGGCGGGTCGTTCGGGTTGAGGCCCGCCTGCTTGAACAGCGTCTTGTTGTACCACAGGACCGACAGGTCGGCCCAGTAGGGGACGCCGTAGAGCTTGCCCTGGTAGGTCCCGAGGCCCACGTGCCCCGGGGACAGGTCGCTCTTGTACGGCAGGGCGTCGATCTGGGAGGTCAGGTTCAGGAACGAGCCGGTGCTGGTGAACGCGGGCATGTCGATGTCGTTGAGGCCGACGACGTCGGGCGGGTCGCCTGCTCTGATCGAGGTGGCGAGCGACGTGGTGTCGTCGTTGATCGACGTGAGGGTCAGCTTGACCTGGAGGTTCTTGTGGGTGGCGTTGAACTCGCTGACGAGTTTCTGCGCGAGGGTCTTGGAGACCGTGCGTGCCCAGAACTGAACCGTTCCGGTGGCGTTGACGCCGAAGGTGGAGGAGGTGGGGGCCGGGGCGGCGGGCGCTGATCCACCCGACGAGCAACCGGCGGCGGCGAGCAGCGCGAGCGCCGCCGCCCCGGTGAGAATCGGTCTGCTCAAGAGCTTCATTGCTTTGCCCTTACGCGTGAGGAAACCCTTTTCCTAAGAGCCTTAGACAGAACCTAAGAAGCGACGGGGTGGCCGTCAACCCCCAACTGGTAACGGTTTGCGCGCGGTCATATCGGACGGCGGTCATATCGGACGGCGGTCACATCGGACGGCGCGTCAGGCGGTGTAGCCGCCGCTTGATTCCCGCACGACCAGGCGGGGCGGCACGGTGTGCACGCCAGGCGCGCGGCGGGCGAGGCTGCCGTCGTGCCCGGGCTCGACCGCCTGCTCGACGTCCGGCTCGCCCGCGATCGCGGCCAGCAGGCGCTGCGCGGCGACCCGGCCGACCTCCTCGAGGCACATGTCGACGCTGGTCAGCGGGGGTAGCGCGCCAACCGCCATGGGTTCCCAGTTATCGAACCCGACCAGGGCGACGTCGTCGGGGACGCGGCGGCCGACGGCGCGGAGGGTGTCGGTCACGCCGCGCGCGATCTGGTCGCTGCCGCAGAAGATCGCGTCCGGCCGGTCGGCCAGCAGCAGTCCGGCCGCCTCGCGCCCCCAGTGCTCGGTCCACTCCCCGTACCTGATGTCACCGCACGGCTCGACGCCCGCCTGCGCCAGCGCGGCGGTGAAGCCCGCGGCGCGCAGCCGGGACGCGAGGAACCGCTCCGGGCCGGCGATGTGCGCGATCCGGCGGCGCCCGATGGCGAGCAGGTGCTCGGCCGCCACCTGGCCGCCGCGCTCGTCGTCCGGCAGCACCGCGGGCGCGCCGTTGCCGGCCGGCTGGGTCATCGCGTAGACGACGGGGATGCCGGGCAGCGCCGGCACCGGCGGCCGCGGCTCGATCCGGCGCCCGGTGACGATCAGCCCGTCCACCCGGCGGGCCCACAGCATCTCCACGTAGCGCCGCTCGCGCTCCGGGTCGTCGCGCGTGTCGCACATGAAGACCGAGACCTGGCCGGTGCCGAGCGCGTCCTCCGCGCCGAGCATGACCGGGATGCTGAACCGGCCGAAGCTGTCGGTCGTGATCAGGCCGACCGTGAACGAGCGCCCCGCCAGCAGGGCCTGAGCCAGCGTGTTGGGGGCGAAGCCGAGCCGCTCGGCCGCCTGCAGTACGCGCTCGATGGTCGCGCTGCGGAGCTTGCCCTGCCCGTTGAGCGCCTTCGACGCGGTCCCGACGGACACCCCGGCCGCCACCGCCACGTCCCTGATCGTCGCCCGCCGCACGCTCAGCCGCTGGCCGGCCGCGTCGGGGCGCCCAGAAGACGGCTCCACTCCGTCGCCGCTGGTGCCTGCCTGCGCCACCCTTCCCTGCCTCCCCCGCCACTTCGTCGCGGGCCCGTCCGCAGCCGGCCGTTGACGTATACGAGCCGAGACTCTAGCGTACGGTTTCATATTTAGGAAAACCTATTCCTTGTGAGGAGGCGCGTCGATTTGGGCGGTCCCGTCATGCCGACCGCGTCGGCGATCGCGGCGCAGCGTCCGCTCGAGAGCGCCGCCCGGTTGACCGGCGGTCTCCTGCACCAGTGGCAGCAGCGCAACGTCACCGCGAGCCTGCCGCTCGCGGTCCGGCAGCTGGCGGCGGCGGGGAACCTGGACAACCTGCGCCTCGCCATCGCGGCGGACGCGCAGGCGGACGCGGGCGCGGCCGACGCGGCAGGCGTCGCCGACGCCGCTGCCAGCGGGGGGGCCGGGCCGTCGGGCTACCACGGCCCGGTGTTCATGGACTCCGATATCTACAAGACCCTGGAAGCCATCGGCTGGGAGCTCGGCCGCGGCCCGCGGCCGACCCTGCGCGACTTCGCCGCCAGCACCATCGGCCTGCTTGAGCAGGTACAGCAGCCCGACGGCTATCTCAACTCGTATGTGCAGGCGACCGGCGAACCGCGCTATTCGCACCTCGCGTCGAGCCACGAAATGTACTGCGACGGCCACCTCATCCAGGCCGCGATCGCGCTGCACCGGGCGGCCGGCGGCAGCCGCGCGCTCCGCATCGCCACCCGGGTGGCCGATCATCTGGTCAGCGAGTTCGCCAGCCAGGAGAAGGGGCTCGACGGGCACCCGATCATCGAGACCGCCCTGGCCGAGCTCTACCGCGAGACGGGCAAGACCGCCTACCTCGAGCTGGCCCGGCAGTTCGTCGACCAGCGCGGCCACGGCCTCGCGGGCGACTCGGGCCTCGGCCATCGCTACCTGCAGGACGCCACGCCGGTCAGGGAGTCCGTCACCGAGGTCGGGCACGTCGTCCGCGCGCTCTACCTCGAGGCGGGCGTGGCCGACGTCGCGGTCGAGACCGGCGACCGGGAACTGCTCGCCTCCTCGGTCCGCCGCTGGTCCGACATGGTGGCCACCAAGACCTACCTGACCGGCGGTAACGGCTCGCGGCACAGCGACGAGGGGTTCGGCGACCGGTTCGAGCTGCCGCCCGACCGCGCCTACAACGAGACCTGCGCCGCGATCGCCAGCTTCCAGTGGAGCTGGCGGCTGCTGCTCGCCACCGGCGACGCGACGTACGCCGACCACATGGAGCGCGTGCTCTACAACGGCTTCGCCGGCGCGATCGCCACCTCGGGCGACCGGTTCTTCTACGTCAACCCGCTGCAGCGCCGCGAGGATCACTACGAGGGAGACGATCCCGGCCGCCGGCGGATCTGGTTCAAATGCGCCTGCTGCCCGCCGAACATCATGCGCCTGCTCGCGTCCGTCCAGTACTACCTGGCCACGGTAGGCGTCGGCGCCGGCCAGGCCGACGACACCCTGTCGGTCCAGCAGTACGCGGCGGCGCGCCTGTCCGGCGCGGATCTCGATATCGAGATCGACACCGACTACCCGTGGTCGGGCACGGTCACGGTCCGCGTGCTCGACGCGCCGGCGCAGGCGCGCGGGCTGGCGCTCCGCATCCCGCCGTGGTCGGCCGCCACCGCCGTCTTGGAGATCAATGACTCGCCTGAACGGACCGTGACTTCGCCCGACGGGTACCTGCTTGTCCGCCGCCGGTGGCAGGCGGGTGACGAGCTCAGGCTCCGCCTTGACCTGACGCCGCGCTGGGCCATCCCCGACCGGCGGGTTGACGCGGTGCGGGGCTGCGCGGCGATCGAGCGCGGCCCGCTCGTCTACTGCTTCGAGCAGGCCGACCAGGGCGTCGCGCTTGAAGAGCTCGCCGTCAGCGCGGGCACGGCGCTGACCGAGCGCGCGGCCACGGTGGACGGCGTCGGCCCGACCGTCCAGATCATCGCCGACGGACGGCACGTCCGGTTGCCCGCTATTGCCATCCCGTATTTCCAGTGGGATAACCGGGGTCCAGGGGCCATGCGCGTCTGGGTCCCCGGTGACTAAGCCAGCGCGCGCACGGTGACGCGCACGCCCTGAAAGGAGCGAGTTCTCTTGTCCCAGATCGCCATCACCACGGCGCGGCCGGTCGGCACGATCGACCGCAAGCTGTTCGGCGGCTTCGTCGAGCACCTGGGCCGCTGCGTGTACGGCGGGCTGTACGAGGAAGGCTCGCCGCTGTCAGACGAGCACGGCTTCCGCAAGGACGTGCTCGGCCTGCTGCGCGATCTCCGGCTGGGGGTGCTGCGCTGGCCCGGCGGCAACTTCGTGAGCAACTACCACTGGGAGGACGGGATCGGGCCGAAGGACGCGCGGCCGCGGCGGCCTGAGCTCGCCTGGGGCGGCGAGGAGCCGAACCGGTTCGGCACCGACGAGTTCCTCGCCTACTGCGCGGAGCTCGGCCCTGAACCTGACAGCGTGGCGCCGTACTTCTGCCTGAACATGGGCACCGGCACGCTGGCGGAGGCGCTGGCCTGGATCGAGTACTGCAACTCGGCGCGGAACACGTACTGGGCGGGCCGGCGGCGCGAGAACGGCCGGGACGAACCGTACGGGGTCAGGTACTGGGCCCTGGGCAATGAGATGTACGGCGACTGGCAGGTCGGCCAGCTGTCGGCCGAGGAGTACGTGCGCGAGGCGACCCGGTGGGCGCGGGCCATCCGGATGCTCGATCCCGAGGCGAAGCTGATCGGCTGCGGCGAGACCGGGTGGACCGAGTGGGACCGGGTCGTGATCGACGGGCTGGCCGGGCTGGTCGACTACCACTCCGTTCACATCTACACCGGCAGCGACGACTACTGGACCAACGTCCTGCAGCCGCACCAGGCCGAGCGGGCCATCTCCGCCGCCGCCGCGATGCTTGACCGCGCCGCCTACCTGCGCGGCCTCGCCCGCACGCCCGCGATCGCCTACGACGAGTGGAACGTCTGGTACCGGACGATGACCGTCGACCTGGCCGAGCGCTACACGCACGCCGACGCGCTCGCGGTCGCCACCTACCTGAACATCTTCGTCAGGAACTGCGCCCGGGTGCGGATGGCGAACCTGGCGCAGATGGTCAACGCGATCGCGCCGATCGTGGCGACGCCCGACGGCGCGGTCGTGCAGCCCATCTACTACCCGTTCCTGCTGCACGCGCGGGCGGCGCTCGACCTCGCGGTCGACACCCACGTGGACGGCGCGCTGGTGCCGCCGGACGCGAGCCGCTGGCAGCCTGAGGCGAGCCGCTGGCCGCACCGGATCGCCGATCTCGGGCCGTTCACGCTCGTCGATGCGGCCGCGAGCGTCTCAGCGGACCGCCGCCGGGTAGCGGTGACGCTCGTGAACCGTGGCCTTGAGCCCGAGCCCGCGCGGCTGGTGCTGCGCGACGCCGCGTTCGACGGCGCCGCCGCGATCACCACCCTGACCGCGGCCGGCCCGGGCGACGCGCGGCCGATGCCCGACGTCGCGGCCGCGCACCTGGCCCACGGCAGCGAGCCTGCGCGCGGCCCGGTGCTTGCCCTCACCCTGCCAGCGCAGTCCTTCAGCGTCATCGAGGTGCCCGTCACCGCCTCCTGACTTCCCTCCCCCCTCGTCCGCCCTCCCTCCCCCCTCGTCCGCCCTCCCTCCCCCCTCGTCCGCCCTCCCTCCCACCGCCGCCCTCCATGGACTTCCCCGCGGAAAAGTAGTTCAGTGAAAACAGGAGACAAGGGAGTTACCTCAAATGAGACCGATCACATCGCAAATGAGACCGATCACATCAGACAAATCCCCCACCTCACGACGCGCGGGCGGCAGGCACGCGCGTCTCACCCTCGGCGGCATCGCCGCCGTCGCGGCGGTCACCGGGCTGGCCGCGTGCAGCAGCGGCGGCAGTTCGACCACCGCCGCCTCGTCGAGCGCCCCGGCCGCGTCAAGCAGCGCGACGTCGGCCTCGGTGTCGGCCTCGGCGTCGGCGTCGGCGAGCTCGTCGGTGACGGTCGAGGCGGGCGGGTCCTGCTCGTCAAGCAACGCGGTGAAGATCACGTTCTGGGCCTGGGTGCCCGGTCTTGGCCGCGCGGTCAACGAGTTCAACTCCACCCACCCCGGCATCTGCGTCACCCAGGAGGACGTCGGCGCGGGCGACCCCGAGTACGTCGCGATCACCGACGCGCTCAAGGCCGGTTCCGGCGCGCCCGACGTGGCCGAGGTCGAGTACGACGAGCTGCCGTCGTTCGAGGTCACCAAGAGCGTGGACAACCTCGTGCCGTACGGGGCGAACAACTACAAGAGCGACTTCGTGCCGTGGGCGTGGTCGGAGGTCAGCCAGGGCTCCGACGTCTACGCGATCCCGGGCGACGCCGGCCCGATGGCGTTCTACTACAACAGCGCGCTGCTGGCCAAGTACCACATCACCCCGCCCACGACGTGGGCGCAGTTCGCCACCGACGCGGCCACGCTGCACTCCGACGACCCGTCCGCCTACCTGACCAACTTCGCCGCGGTCGACCTGCAGTGGATCATGTCGCTGATGGCGCAGGACAACGCGTGGCCGTTTACCTACACCGGCGGCAGCTCGGTCACCATCAACTGGACCGGGCCGGCGCAGCTGGCCTTCGCCGCCTACTGGCAGAAGATGCTGTCCGCGCACGAGCTCAACTCCACCACCGACGTGTCCGCCACGTCCTTCGCCGACATGGACAAGAGCATCGACGCGAGCTGGCTCAGCTCGGCCTGGGGCCCGTCCTACTTCCTGCCGGACGCGAAGTCGTCGCTCGGCGACTGGCGCGCCACCGCCCTCCCGCAGTGGACCGCGGGCGCCGACGTCGCGGCGAACTGGGGCGGCTCGTCCTACCCGGTCTTCGCCCAGTCCAAGCACCCGGCCCAGGCGGCGGAGTTCGCCGAATGGCTGAACGCGACCACGACCTCGTGGAACATCACCAAGACGGCGCCGTCGCTGCTCTTCCCGACCTACGTCCCGCTGCTGAACGACCCGTCCTACAAGGACCTGGGCAACGCGCTGTCGGGCACGTCCGACCCCAACGTGGCGTTCACCGCGGCGGCGTCGCACATCAGCTCCGATGAGTGGCCGCCGTTCATGACCGAGGCGCTCAACGAGGCTTCGACCGTGTTCGCCGGCGTGCAGAACGGCAAGGAGACCCTGCAGGCGGCGTTCACGAACTTCCAGAACGTCCTCGTGTCCTACGCCAAGGCGCAGGGCTTCACCGTCAACACCTGATTCCGGTCATGGCTGACACACTCACGCGGGCGGCGAGGTCTCACCCCGCCGCCCGCGGCCGGCTGGGCGCGTCCTGGGTCCAGCGACGGGACCGTCGCGGGGTCTGGTTCGTGGTCCCGTTCCTGCTCGGATTCCTGCTCTTCATGCTGGTGCCGCTGGGCTACGCCGTCTACACCAGCCTCTACACCTACCGGATCATCGGCGGCACGAGCTTCACCGGCGCGGCCAACTACACCCAGACGCTGCAGTCGGGCGAGTTCTGGTCCGGGGTCATCCGGGTGATCATCTTCGCGGCGATCCAGATCCCGGTGATGCTGGCGATCGCGTTCTTCTTCGCCACCGTCTTCGATCTCGGGGTGGCGAAGTTCGGGACGACGTTCCGCACGATCTTCTTCATACCGTTCGCGGTGCCCGCCGTGGTCGCCGCGGTCATGTGGTCGTTCCTGCTCGAGCCGCAGTTCGGGCCGTTCACCCGGCTGGCGGGCGCGCTCGGGTTCTCCGGCACCAACTTCTTCTCGCCGTCGCTGCTGCTGCCGATCATCATCGTGATCGTGATCTGGGAGTGGACCGGCTACAACATGATGATCCTGTACACCGCGCTCAAATCGGTGCCGCGCGACGTGGTCGAGGCGGCGATACTCGACGACACGCCGCTGTGGAAGATCATCGTGCGGATCAAGCTGCCGATGGTCCGGTCGGCCATCGTCATGTTGATCTTCCTCAACACGATCGGCGCACTGCAGCTGTTCACCGAGCCGCAGATCCTCGCCTCCTTCTACCAGGGCGCGGTGTCGCTCAACTACACCCCGTCGGTCTACATCTTCAACACCGCGATCGCCGGCGACCAGACCAACCTCGCCGCG
>Ga0302325_10017929_pt1 | contig 14935 bp, 13 predicted proteins | sample Palsa_T0_2_FD_201948 | JGI IMG/M metagenome (GOLD analysis project Ga0302325, IMG submission 201948) | Peat permafrost microbial communities from Stordalen Mire near Abisko, Sweden - Palsa_T0_2 | ecosystem: Environmental > Terrestrial > Soil > Palsa > Peat permafrost | place: Sweden: Abisko... | reverse complement strand
CGGCGAACGCGCCCAGAGCGTGCCCGATGCCATGGCTCGCGCCGTAATTCACCCGCGCGATCGATGAGCCGGCAAGCCACGAGGCTTGTTGGCAGGCGAGCCTGGCAGCGAGGTCGTCGGGGCGCGGTAGGGCTTGCGCGAAGAGGCGCAATGCGTGCAAGGCGAGCCCGTTACAATACGGATGCGCGTCGACCGAGCAAATCGTCTCGACGGCGTGATCGACACCGCGGACGCCGGTCGAAAGCCATAGCCATTCGGGCGTGTGTACCGTCACTTCCGGATCGAGGATGACGACGCGGGCGCCGACATCCGGCCCGATGAAAGAGTGTTTCTGGCGGATGCGCTCATCGGTTATCCCCGCGAGGTTTGAGAATTCGGCGCCGGAGAGTGTGGTGGGGATCACAACCTGGCGCACCGGCGAGGGGCGGATATCCGGCAAATGCCGCTTGCCGTCCGACCCGATCGAGGCATGCAGCCCGTCGAGCCCGTCGGTCGTTTCGACCCCATGCGCGAGGCAGATTTGCAGAACCTTGACGGTATCGATGGCGGTGCCGCCGCCGACGGTGAGGATAAGGTCCGGAGCCGCCGCGCGCACCGCCCGCGCCGCTTCGATGACACTCGCACGCGGACTGTGCTGTACGCAGCCGTCGAACAAGCCGGCATAGCGAGAGCCAAGCGCTTCGGCGATGGTGCTGACAACCGTCGTCTTTCTCGCCAGGCTCTTCGATGCGACGATGAACACGCGCGCCGCGCCGGCGCGAGCCGTTTCGTCCACCGCGGCCTCGGCCGCGGGACGGCCGAATACGACGCGCTCGAGCGGAAGGTAGGCGTAGCTGCCAGCCTTGTTCATCCGCGTTCTCCGCCACTCTGTCGCCGCCTCCCGGCCGCCCCAGCAAGCGACGCCGGAGCGGACCGTTCGCAATCCGATTGCAAAATACCGCAATCCAGTCATCCTTGGAGGGCGCCGGCAGCGACGGCAAGCCAGGCTGGCGTTGGAGTTGCGTGCAAATTCCCATGCTGGAAAAGAAGCGCGAGCGCGAACAAGGCCTCGCCGAGGCTCCGCCGCACTATTACGGCCATCGGGAGCGCTTGCGCGATCGCTTTCGCGAAGCCGGAGCCGACGCGCTTTCGGACTATGAACTGCTGGAGGCGGTGCTTTTCCGCGCCCAGCCTCGTCGCGATCTCAAGCTGCTCGCCAAAACGCTGATCGCGACGTTCGGCTCGTTCGCAGAAGTGATTTCCGCGCCGGTTGCGCGGCTCGCCGAAGTCAAGGGATTGGGCGACGCTACCATTACCGAGCTCAAGCTCGTACATGCAGCCGCAAGTCGCCTGCTGCGCGGCCAGGTGAAAAAACGGCCGGTGCTTTCATCGTGGTCGGCCGTGCTTGATTATTGCCGCACCGCGCAGGCCTTCTCCGAACGGGAGCAGTTCCGCGTATTGTTTCTCGACAAGCGCAATCAGCTCATAGCCGATGAAGTGCAGCAGGTCGGCACAGTCGATCACACGCCGGTCTATCCGCGAGGTCGTCAAACGGGCACTGGAGCTGTCGGCGACCGCCGTCATCCTCGTCCACAATCATCCGTCGGGCGATCCGACGCCCTCCCACGCCGATATTGCGATGACGCAACAGATCATCGCAGTGGCGAACCCGCTCGGCATTTCCGTGCATGACCACATCATCGTCGGCAAAGAGCGGCACGCGAGCCTTAAGGGGCTGAAGCTGATTTGATGCGTTGGAGACGCCAATGGCACGCGACATCGTGAGGCAACAAAAAGCCGCCCCCGCGCGCAGCCTGTTGGCACTGGCGTTGGGAGCGGCCGCGGTGGGGGCCGTGGCTATCGGAGCCCTTGCGATCGGCCGCCTCGCCGTCGGCCGCCTGGTGATTGGCAAAGCGCGCTTCAAGTCGCTGGAAGTCGATGAATTGACAGTCCGCAGACTGCGCGTCACGGAGCAGCGGAACGCTGAATCCTGAGTTCCGGCCTATCTGCTCTGCGTCACGAAGTTGGCGGCGCTGTTGCCCGCGACGCGCCCGAGCACCGTCGCCGTCAGCAAGCCATTTCCCGACAAATAGCCGCTAGCCAGCGCGCCAGAGACGCCCGCCGCGGCACCGCCCGCCGCGAACAGGTTCGGCAAGCGGCCGCCTTGCGCGCTCAGGACGCGCGTCTCGTCGTCGATCGCGAGACCGCCCTGCGTATGAAACAGTGCGCCTGTCACCTTGACCGCCTTGAACGGTGGCGATAATGGCGATGAGCCTGCAAAGGAGCGGCCGAAACGATCATCCTTATGGCCGCGGTTCGCTTCCTCGACTTCGGCAAAGCTTTGCGCCAGCGCGGACAGCGGCAGGTTCAGCCGCTTCGCCAAAAGCGCGACGGTCGAAGCCTCGATCACGGCGCCGCAAGCTTCGGCTTGCCGGAAATCCGCGAATTGCCGTGCGATCGCGGCAATACGCTCGTCGAATATGTCGAAAGCTATTCCGTCCGGCTGAGCCAGCACGATGGCCGCCTGTTCGGAGTATCCCCCGCTCTCATTAGAGAAACGCGCACCTTTGACGTTGACCTGAAATCCGCCCTCCATGATCACGGCCCACGTGATCAACACGCCATGCGGATGAGCGACCGAGCCATGCCCCTGATAGCCTGACATGTGGAGGAGTTTCGCGCCGAGCGCTCCTCCCCATGACACTGCATCGCCGCGATTGCCCGGATGACCGAAATACAAAGCGCCGCGCATTTCGGGTATGTGCTGCGCGACGAGATCGGCCGCGCCGCCGTAGCCGTTGCAGGCAAGGATAAGCGCCTCGCAGGCAAGCGCGTCGTGCGTCCCGTCAGGCCGGGTGATTTCGACGCCGCGAATGACGCAATCGGGACCGGCATACAGCGCGCTGACGGTGGCGTTGAGGACAAGCGGAATTTCGGCCTCATCCGCGGCCTGACGCAAACGGTCGATCAGTTCAACGCCCGAGCGCGTTGGCAGGCCGTGCATCCGTCGCGCAGAATGGCCCGGGTAATCGAAGTCATGCACCACCGAAAATGGGAAGCCGTAACGGTCGGCCAGCCATTCGATTGTCGGACCGGCCCCTCGCGTGACGCTCTTGACGATCGCGGCGTCGGCATCGCCATGCGCCTTGCGCTGGATGTCGGCGGCAAACAAGGCAGGGCTGTCGGTGAAGCCGAGGGTTTTTTGAAAGCGCGTTCCGGCGGCGGGGATCAGTCCCGCCGACAAGGCCGTCGATCCCCGCGGCAGGGAGTCGCGCTCCAGAACGAGAACATCGACGCCCGCCTCACGCACCGACAGGGCGGCACAAAAGCCCGCGGCGCCGGCGCCGACAATGACCACCGGCGCGCTTGCCGCGAACCCGCCGGGTGGCATCGCCTTCACTGTCACGCGGTCAACTCCGCAGCCTCGTTTCCAGCATCGACCGGAATCGATCCGCGGGCGAGTTGCAACCGCCGCCTTACGTGCCGCGGGTTTGATAAAGAACGATCTGCGTGCATCGAAACAGCGCGATTGTTTTGCCCGTCGCCTCGCTTTTCACCTCGGCGTCCCACACCTGGGTCGTGCGTCCCCCGTGAACCAAGCGGGCCTCGCAAGTAATGCGGCCTTCGCGCGCGGTCCCAATGAAATTGGTTTTGAGCTCGGCCGTCGTGAAGTTCGCAGCGCCTTCCGGCAGCGACACGATGCAGCCGTAGCCGCAGGCCGTATCGGCGAGGGCAACGACCGTTGCCGCATGCAGATAGCCGTTGGGCGCTAGATGCCGTTTGCCGATCTCCAACCGGCCTTGCGCAAAGCCCGCGCGCAGTTCGACCCAATCAAGCCCCAGATGATCGGGAAGAAATCCGATTTGCTTGGCGCGAAAAGCCGCAGCCAGATCGCTCATACTAAATCCTCGGTTTGATACCGCCGTTACTGCCGCACCAGCAGGACCGGGTCGGCGCTCTCCGGCACGCGCAGCCAGGTGTTGGCATCATCTTCTTCGAAACGCCAGACTTGACCCCGCGCGGACAGCAGAACCAATTCGCCCTTGTCGATACGCCAGGAGGTTGGGCCAAACCGAGTGACGAGAACGTCGCAGCCTGGCTTGAGCTTCAGCGCCAGACTATCCGCACCGGCAGAAGTGTTCGCCAGTGTCAGCGCGCAGATCGGCTTGCCCGTTCCGCGCGCAATCGCCCAATCGCCGACCATATCCTCGGCCGAGCGCACCGGCGCCGCGGCCGCGCTTTGCATCACATAGCGGCCTTCGCCGGGCTGGAAGCCGTCGAAGATGCCGGCCTCAGCCTCGGTAAGTTCTATGACCGCATTGCCGCGAGCATCAAGCAGTCGCAGCGCGCCGAACGTATCCACGTTCCAGCCGGCGACGTCCTTGGTCGACGGGAACAAGGCGGCGCAATTCCGGTCGATGTCGAGCTTATAGCCGCCCGCCACCACGTCGGCGCGGAAGGTAAACCGGCAAATCTTGTCGTGATCGGCGTTAGAGAATTCCCAGCTACCGATCATGGCGTTGGCGGCATTGCTCAACGCCGAAGAGTCCTGCGCCGACGCGCCGGAAGAAAGGCCGCAGACAATGGCGCACCCAAAGACTATGATTGCGCTGCGGCATATGCCGAATTTGTTCGCGCTCATCGTTGAACGCTAGCATGCTTGCAAAGCTCCGTCATGATGCCGCCGGTAGCCGCCATTCGTTGTTCCTTGCCTATGACGCGCGCAAAAAAATGCGGCGCCGGTGCGTCTTAGGCTAGCGTCAATGCGCCGCTTGTGATGGCGTCCGCGGCCCTTACATATGTGACGGCAAATTGCAGGGTGACCGACTACGCCATGACGGACGATTCAGACCAAGTGGAACGGCCTCGCCTGGAGCCGGAAATCATCCCGCCGGGCCGGACGCGGAGCGAGCCCGACTGGGCACAGAGCGGCTGGCGCCCGTATGCGTCGACGACGGGTGGCACCCAGCGCATCTATATCGCAGGACTGGGGCCGTTCGGCATCGCTCTGCTGGTGCTTGCCATCGGCGCTATTGCGGCCGTGATCCTGCTGGCGGTGCTTGGTGCGATTTTGATCTGGATACCGGTCTTTGCGCTGCTTCTCGTTGCCGGCTTCGCTTTCCGGCTGCTGCGGCGATAACCGCGGCCGACCCGAGGCCCGGCGCCCTCAGGCTTGGTGGTGAAAATGTGGGCGTACACCACCCATTAACCCTATGCCCTTATGAATTATTAACCATACGGACTTGCCTGGACGCGCCCGGCGGCGTGGCCTTGAGTTGATGTGGGACTGACGCGCCGATGCCGGGGCGCCTGGCGCCATCACCAACGCGCGCAGCTTTGCGCCGCCCCCTGTTAAGAGAGTCAGCTAGGAATGTTTCAGGCCCCACGCCAAGTCCAATCGGCAGCCCTCGGCACGACCGACATGGCCGTCGATTTTCCTTCCGCCGACGGCATCGATTTTCAGGCGCTCTTGTCGGTACTCTGGCGAGGTAAAGCGACGATCCTTTTGACGACGATCGCCGCGCTTGCTCTGGCGCTGTTGTTCGTGGTCCTCGTGCCGCATCGGTATACGGCGGTGACGCAGATACTCATCGACCCGACAGATTTGCACGCCGTCGGTAATGATCTTACTCCAACAAATCAGGCTAACGACGCAACCGTGCTGCAAGTCGAGAGTCAGGTTCGTGTCCTGACGTCCGACGGTGTGCTCCGGCGCGTGGTCAGCGCGGAGGGGCTCGACCGCGACCCGGCATTTACCAGCCAATCGACCGGCGATGACGCCGACAGGTTGGCCGTCGCCCTTAACGCGCTCAAGCGGAGCGTTCAGGTGAAACGCGCCGAACGCACCTATGTAGTGGATGTGAGTGTGACCTCACGCGAACCGGCCAAAGCCGCGCGTATCGCCAACGCGATTGCCCAAGCTTATCTAGAGGAGCAGACCAACGTCAGGTCCGATGCTGCACGCCAGGTTTCGCAGTCCCTGTCGGCTCGCCTCAGTGAGCTCAAGGATCGCCTGCGCATAGCGGAGGATAGGGTCGAGACGTTCAAGGCAAGCAACAACATCCTCGGCTCGAGCGGACAGCTTGTCAACGAACAGCAACTCACGGAGCTGAACAATCAGCTCGGCTTGGCTCGCGCGCGCACGGCGGCCGCAAAAGCGCGTCTCGACCAGGTGCGTCAGGTGCAACTGTCGAAGAACGAAATCGGCGCCTTCCCGGAAGCAGTACAGTCGCAGACCATTACTGCACTGCGCAGCCAATATGCGGAGGTGATGCGTCGCGAGGCCGAACAGATGACGTCGCTCGGCGCGCGTCACCCGGCGGTGATAGAGATCCAGGCGGAAGCCGACCGGCTGCGGCGGTTGATCGAGGACGAGGTGCACCGCATCGCGCTTTCAGCGGGCAGCGAATATGAAAGCGCCCGCGCCAATGACGAGGCGCTCGCCGCCAACCTGGAAAAGCTCAAAGGCAATGCGATCACCACGAACGAGGCAATGGTGACGCTCCGCGAACTCGAGCGCGACGTGCAGGCGAACCGCGCGGTTTACGAGTCGTTTCTCGTGCGCGCCCGCGAGACCGGCGAACAGGAACGGCTCGACACCAAGAACATCCGCGTCATCTCGCGGGCCGATGAGCCGACACGCCGTAGTTTCCCGCCATCGAACCTTCTGCTTGCCGTGAGCGCACTCCTCCTCGGCGTCGCCGCCGGTTCCGGTATCGTGATCATGCGCGAGACATACGGCGCGGCGCCACCTCGCGTCGGCCAAGCCGGCGCCGTTCGCGGCAAGTTGGCCCACGCGATCAGAGAGATTTGGCCGGCCGGTGCAGTCTCGTCGTCCATTCCGGTGCTCGCGGTATTGCCGAATGTGGACGTCTCGTTCGGCTTGAGCGCCGCTGAAAATCCGAGATCGCGCTTCGCTTTGGAACTCCGCAAAGTACTCGACGCCGTGCGCTCAAAGCATAGAACGCGCGGCAATCCGAGCATTCTTGTCGTCGCCTCCGATGATGAGGACGACACCGTAGCGGTCGCACTCACGCTTGCGGCGGTCGCGGCGGCGACGCAACGCGTACTGCTGATTGACGCGGATCTCGAGTGCCGGACGCTGTCGGCGATCGATGCCGATCAAAACGATGCCGGACTCGTCGATGTCGCCGTCGGGCGGCGAGACCTCGAAGACGTGATCGTTCGCGACCGTGAAACCAACATCAACCTCGTACCCTTTGTTTCGCCGAGTAGCCGGCGCGGCGGACGCATCAGCGAAGCAGCCCTCAAGGAGGTGTTCAACCAGACGAAACGCTTTGGCTTTGGCGTCGTCATCGTCGCCGCGATCGACCTAGGCCGCAATCCGAGCACAAGTTTCTTCGCCGACATGGTGGATCATATCGTGCTGGTCGCGAGAACCGACGATGGGAACGCCGGTGCCGTCGAACAATTCATGTCGCGCCTCGGTCCCAACGCACGAAAGGTCCGCGGAGCAGTTCTCACCGGCGCCAGAGCGGCGTAAGCGTCCGGGCCCCGTATACGGACCGTCCGCAATGAGCGCGCCAGAAAGCTCGTCGTGTCGCAGCTCCATCTAGCCCCGGCGGAACGTCCTGCGATCGGCAGGGCCCTCGACGCCGACACGCTCATTCGCACCCTTCTTCTGACCGCAGTGTTCCTGCTGCTGTGGATTTCATTTCGACCATTCGAAAGCCTCGCCGAGCCGCCTGAGGTTACGGGCGTTGGCAATATCGCCAACCAGGTCGGCTATTCGTTGCTGTTTATGGCGCTCGCGACGTGGTGTTTCTTCCATCAGCCGTCGCGGTTGATGTTTCTTGTACGCCCGATTTTGATTGCCACGCTGCTCTGGTTCGCGTTGTCCGCCGTCACCTCCTGGGAGCCGTCGCTTTCCGCCCGCCGCCTGGCCTTTACACTCTTGACCCTGGGCATCGCCGGCATGGCGATGCTGGTGCCCAAAAATGTGCGGCACTTCAGCGAAGTGATGGCCGCAGTCGTGCTTGTCGTGCTCGTCCTATGTTACTTTGGCGTCGTATTTGCACCGTCGCTTTCGATACATCAGTCTTCGGATTTTCTTGAACCTGAGCTCGCCGGGGATTGGCGCGGCGTTTTCGGGCACAAGAACGAAGCAAGCGCCGTGATGGTCCTGTTCACCTTCATCGGGCTGTTTGTCGGCCGCATTCGCGGAGCCGCGCTTGGCGGCGTTGTCGTCGTGCCGGCATTGATATTTCTCGTCTTCACCCAGTCCAAGACGTCGATCGTCATGCTTCCGCTTGTACTGATTATCTCCATGATCGTTACCCGCGTTCGCCGGCCGGGGGCCGGAATAGCCATCGTCCTTTCCGGTGTCGCGATCCTCAATATTCTTTCGGTCGGTTCGATCTATTCGGAGCCCATGCGCAATCTGCTCGATTTGATCCTGACGGATTCGACCTTCACCGGACGAACCGAAGTCTGGCAATTCGTTTTGGACCACGTGATGGAGCGCCCGATCACCGGATTTGGATTTGCGTCGTTTTGGGGAACCCCGGAGGTCGTCTACGGGATGAGTGGAAGCGCAATTTGGGCGAACACTGCCGGCCATGCGCACAACGGCTACCTCGATCTTGCCCTCACCATCGGTATTCCTGGTGCGGTACTCGTGATCCTGTTGCTGGTCGTGCTTCCGCTCCTCGATTTTTATCGCTCACCACGCCAAGGTTCTGCCGCGCCGCTGGAGATGCTTTTCGTGCGTGTCTGTGTCTTTGCCGCCTATGGGTCCTGTTTTGAGAGCATGCTGCTGCAGGAAGGCGGGGCTGCGCTCTTTCTGTTTGCGGCGGCCTTTGGACTTCGGCTGCTCTCGGTGTCGCGGCTAACGCCCTGAAAACGCGCACTCGTCCGAGGTGCGATGGCGCGTCGTTAACGCTTGCGGCGTCAGCGCGGCGATCTTAATCCTAATACTTCATTAAGCTTTGTTTTCCGTGACCTGACGGCTAAATGCACCGCCAGGAGTACGAAGGCATGACGGTACAATTCGCCGGTGTTTACCTTGATGTACCCGCCGGGCCGCGGTGGGGCTTACCGGTCGCCACGATCGGCGGACTACCCATTGCGGTGATGGACCGCGCACAGTCGGCGCAGCTCATGGTCGACGTCGCGCTTAAACGCCGCAATGCCGCAATGCGCCCGCTCATCTTTACTTCCGCGAATGGTCAGGTGCTTTCCATGTGCGCCCGGCAATCGCAAATTCGCGAACTTTTCCTTGAGGCCGACTTCATCCACGCCGACGGCATGCCGCTGGTCTTTGTCTCGCGCCTTTTCCACAAAACGTCGCTTCCGGAGCGTGTTGCGACAACCGACATTTTCCACGATGTCGCTTCGGTTGCGCAACGAAGCGGCGCGCGCATGTTTCTTCTTGGCGCGGCCAAGGCTGTGGTGAACCAGGCCGTACAGCGCGTGCAATCGCTTTATCCCGATCTCGATATCGTTGGCCACGACGGCGGATATTTGCGCCGGCAGGGAGACGAAGATCGAATCATTGAGACGATCAATCGGGCTCGTCCGGACATTTTGTGGCTCGGTCTTGGGGCGCCTGCCGAGCAATCGTTCGCCGTCCGCCACCGCGACCGTCTGCGCGCCGTGGGGCTGATCAAGACCTCCGGCGGTTTGTTCGATTTCTTGTCGGGACGGAACACCCGCGCGCCGGAATGGATGCAGAGCGTCGGACTAGAATGGGCCTATCGGATCTATCTTGAACCGCGTCGCCTCACCGGTCGCTATCTGCTGACCAACCCGCACGCGCTGTTTCTGCTGCTCACGCGGACCGGACAAGCCAACAAACCGGCTTGGGATCAGGCCAAAAGCAAGTAAGCGAAATGTGGAGCAACCCTGCGCCATGACCGAACATTCCGCGCCCTCTGTGTGTTTGTGCGTGCCGACGTTCCGCCGCCCGGCGGGGCTGCGCAAACTGCTGGCCTATATAGAGCAATTGAACTACGCCGGTAAACTGAGTGTCATCGTCATCGACAACGATGCGGAAACACTCGCCGGCGCGACGGTTGTGGAAGAGATAGCGCCGACTTTCCGTTTCCCGCTCCGGTCCTACGTTGAAACGCGCCGCGGCCACACCTACGCATACAACCAGGCCTTCGCAAATGCCTGCCATTCGATGCCGGCCCCCGACTACGTCGCCGTTCTCGACGACGACGAATACCCCGACGCAAACTGGCTCACCGAATTAGTCCGGGTCGCGCGTGAATACAATGTTGAGATCGCCGGCGGCCCGGTATTTCCCGTCTTCGACAATCCCGATCACTGGCTTGCGAAGAGCGGCCTCTATGCACCGCAGCGCTACGCTACGGGGCCCGTGTCCATGATCTACGGTACCGGAAGCATGCTGATACGGCGCACCACGCTCGAGCATTATCTCGACGAACCGTTCCGGCACGATTATGCGTTTACCGGCGGCGGCGACGAAGAATTCTTCTACCGTTGCCGCAGAGACGGACGCAGCTTCGCATGGGCCGACGAGGCGCACGTGTTCGAGACCACACCCCGTTCGCGGACCACCGTGGGTTATTTGTTGCGCCGAATGTTCCGCAAGGGTACCGGCGCAACCCGCGTCGAACGTAAGTTCGCCGGCACCGTCCCTGGTGCCGTGCGCCGTTGGTGCAAGGGTCTCGGCCTGATCGGTTCCGGCGCTTTGTTTTTGCCGATCGCGGCGTTTGGCGGGCGTCCCGGTATCATGCGCAGTTTGATACTGGCCGCGCGCGGAAGCGGGCGCATCGCCGCGGAGTTCGGCATTCTTTACGAGGAATACCGATAGCACCATGCTAGCGCATCAAACACAGGACCCGAATAGCGGCTCCCTCCCGGAGAGGGTCACGGGGATGGCGTCGCGATTCCTGGCGCGCCAAAGCCGTAGCAAGGTGATGGCCTTGAGCGACGTACCGCCGATGGTGTCGTTCACGTTTGATGACGTTCCCGCATCGGCTTGCGAGCTCGGAGCGCGTATCCTTGAGCGGCATGGTGCTCGGGGAACTTTTTTTGTGGCGGGCAGCGGTTGCGGCACGACCGGCCCTGACGAGCCGCCGCGCGCATCGATCGACCAACTCAGAACGGTATGGGCGAATGGCCACGAAATTGGATGCCACACCTATTCCCATCCGGCGATCCGGCACATTAGTCTTGGAGAACTCGGCTGGGAGCTTGAGCACAACCGGACGATCCTGAAGACGATCAGCGCCGATATCGTTGTGCGAAATTTCGCCTATCCGTACGGTGACCTTTCAATCCGAATCAAACGTTATCTCGAGGGTCGCTTCGAATCTTGCCGCTCGGGGCATGCGGGCATCAATAGCGGAATAGCGGACCTCGGGGCGCTCGATGCCTGGCCTTTGCAGGATGCGTCCATTGATTACGCGAAGATAGTCGAACTGATCGCCGAGACGACACAAACTTGCGGATGGCTGATTTTCTACAGCCATGACGTGGCGGAACCCCCGAGCAAATACGGGGTGTCCCCCGATTTGCTCGAGTGGGCGGTCGGCAGCGCGAACAGGTCCGGATGTATTCTCACGACCGTTGCTGAAAGCCTTGATCTTATTCGCGGCCGGGCCAACTCAAGATGAGTGAATCGCAAACACATGACGGCCGGAATCGGGCTGGAAGTATCGGTCTGGAGAGCCCCGGGACTAAAGACGGCGGCCTTCGTGGTCCTGAAGTCAAGTCGACCGCGGACAATTCGATGCCTCCCAGAGTGACTGTCGTCATCGCCGCGTACAATGCCGAAAAGTTCGTTCGATCGACGGTGGAGAGCGTTCTCGCGCAGAGCCTTGAGAACATCGAACTCATCGTTGTGGACGACGGCTCAACCGACACGACGCCGGAGATTTTGGCTGCCGTTTCCGACCGTCGGCTGATTGTACGTCGCCAAGAGAATAGCGGTGTCAGCGCGGCGAGAAATTCCGGGCTTGCACTGGCGCATGCGCCATACATTTTTTTTCTCGACGCGGACGACATTCTGCTTCGATGTGCGCTGTTCCGCATGGTCGCGACTCTCGATCAGATGTCCCAACACGTCGCCTGCTTTGCGCATCACATCAGGATTGGAGAGGACGGTTCTGAGCTTTCGACGCGGGCGGACCTCCGCTGGAAAACGTTTCCTAACGGCGACACCTTGCGTAATCTGATTGCCAAGAACTTCATCGTTTGCGGCGCCATATGTCTTAGGACCGAGGCTGCCCGCGCGGTGGGGGGCTTCAGCCCGGCGCTCAAGCTCGGAGAAGATTGGGAATTCTGGTGCCGACTCGCTGTACTTGGCGATTTCACAGCCATGCCCGACGATGTCGTTCTTCAGTACCGGCAGAGTTTCAGCAGCGCAAACTATCGATTACGAAACTCGCCAATGCGCGCGAATTTCGCGGCAATCAACGCGGTATTTTCGAACGCGGTGATTCGACGCAAATTTTCCCCTACCGAGTTTAGGCGGCGACGGCGGCTTGCGGAGATCGACGCATTTTGGACTGGAGCCCGCAACGAATATGTTCAGGACCAGGCGACCAGGTTCTTTAGGCATGTGGCCATCGGTGCATTTTTATATCCCGACAGCATTCTCAGGCCGCGCCTAGTCTATCTCTTCCTTCGCGGGCTGGTACAGCACTTAACGCGCAAACACCTGCCGAGAAACGTTCATAAGTTAACCAACGTTGCACAACCGCGTTGAAGTCGCAGGTCAACTCTCTAACCTTCCGGCGGTGCAGACCGTATGTGTCGCCTTGCGGCGCGAGGCTAAGACGGCGCAAATCAAAAGGAACAGCGATGGAACGCGACGTTGCGCTCGTCACACCAAGTCACCGCAGCGACATCGAGCGGTTTGCCCTACTTTGCGAGAGCATTGAGCGCCACCTTAAGGGCTACAAGAGACATTATATTGTCGTCAATGACGACGACATGTCGCTTTTCAACCAATTCAGCCGGGATTATCGCGTTGTTGTTCCCTGCTCGCAATTGTTGCCTCGTTGGCTCAAACTAATACCTTCGGTGCTACGCAATGGCCGCAGAGTTTGGTGGTCCTTTCGAACGAAGCCGGTCCACGGTTGGCATATTCAACAGATCCTCAAGATCGCCGTCGCCTTGCAATCCCCAGAACAGAGATTCTGTTTCATCGACTCGGATAACGTGTTTGTTCAACCTTTCGACTTAAAAGCCTACGCGAGCGGCGAGAAGACGCCTCTCTACATGGAGCCTGCCGCGATCTCCGCTGAGGCGCCATTACACGGAACCTGGACTCGCAATTGCGATCGTCTTCTCGGTCGGGAAGAGCCGACCACTTTCCCTGCCGACGATTACGTCGGCAATTTGCTGATTTGGGACAAGGGCGCCGTACGGGATATGACTCGCGCTATCGAAAGCACCACGGAAAAGAGCTGGGCACACGCCCTCTGCAGCACCCGCTGCTTTTCCGAGTATCTCCTTTACGGCCATTTCGTTCGAAACTCACAGCGGCACCTGGCGCAGCACGAGATCACGACCAAAAGTCTAGCTAACGCATATTGGGACGACGTCCCACTTGATTCCGCCGCAGTCGTGGCAATGGTGAACAATACGACGGGGTCCAAAGTGGCGTTATGCATCGAGTCCTTTTCGCGCACGCCGGTTTCCATCATCCGTGACGCCGTTGGATTGCAACTACGTCAAGTCGAGCCGGCGGCCAGCCCCCAGTCAACGGACACCTCGGAGCGACAGCTTGATGTGCAACTGCACTAGGAATGAGGCGCTGGCTCGCCGTCGCAGGCAGCCTTCGCCGAAGACATAAGATGCTGTTAGGTCAAACTGCGATAAATTTTGCTGCCAACGTTTTTTCGGCGGCGTTCGGTCTCCTCAATGTTATCGTGTTTACACGATTGCTCGCGCCGACCGAGTTCGGCACCTATGTGCTCGGCTTCGGCTTTGCTCAAATAGCCAGCACATTCATGATCAGCTGGTTGCGGCTTCCCATCATGCGGGAACAGGCACGCGGCGACGGGACCGACGTGCGTGGCATTGTCGTGCCGGGGCTTGTTTTGTCGTGCCTGTTGGCGCCCATCGCATATGCCGGGGCACCGTTAATCGGTCTTACGAGCCTTCCAGCTTCGGCAGCTGCTGGGCTCGCGCTTGCGATCGGCTTTTTCGAGACCAGCCAGGAATTATTGCGCGCACGGATGCAGGCGTTCACCGTGATGAAGGCGACGATCGTACGGGCAGTTTTGGTCTCCGCGTTCGGCGTTGCGTTCACGGTAGTGGGCCATTCCGGCGTGTTGCTGCTCACGTCGTCGGCGCTTGCTTATCTAATAGCTACGTTCGCCTTTACCCGCGACGCGTGGGAGGGCACCCTCATTCGATACGACAGCGCGCGGCTCATCGGTATGGCCAAGGCCGGAATTCCACTTACCGTGTCGCTTACGCTTTTGGCTTTGTCGGGTGTGATCGACCGCTTCATTATCGCCCATCTCGTCGGATCGGCTCAAGCTGGACAGTATAGCGCCGGCGTCGACCTCGTTCGGCAGGCGCTGATTATTCCGGCCATCAGCGCAGCGGCAGCGTTTTTCCCGCTCGCGGTCCAGATTCACGCCAACAGAGGCGCTGACGCCGTCCGCTCGCATCTCGCCGAATGTTTCGAATTCCTTCTTGCGGGGACCATTCCGGCCTGTCTGGGCTTTGCGATCTTGGCGACTCATCTCGCCAACGTGATCCTTGGCCCTGATTTCAGAAGCACGGCAATTGCAGTCATGCCAATCGTGGCGGTGGCATGCACCTTCCAGATCATGGCTTATCAGTATCTGCACATAAGCTTTCTGCTATCTGGTCGCAACTTGTTCTATCTATGGAACACTGGTTCGGTCCTGGCCTTCAATGCGGTTGTAAGCTATCTGCTGATCCAGCATTTTGGGTCGGTGGGCGCGGCGTGGGGGCGGCTAGCAGCTGAACTCTTCGGCTTGAG
>Ga0302325_10017928_pt1 | contig 14936 bp, 17 predicted proteins | sample Palsa_T0_2_FD_201948 | JGI IMG/M metagenome (GOLD analysis project Ga0302325, IMG submission 201948) | Peat permafrost microbial communities from Stordalen Mire near Abisko, Sweden - Palsa_T0_2 | ecosystem: Environmental > Terrestrial > Soil > Palsa > Peat permafrost | place: Sweden: Abisko... | reverse complement strand
GTGAAATTCTTGGTGCAGGAAGCGCAACCCAAAGCCGAGGTCGATTCGAAGGATAACGACGGAAGGACGCCGCTGAGGCTGGCGGCCTTGGGTGGCCATCTGGAGGTGGTGAAATTCTTGGTGCAGGAAGCGCAACCCAAAGCCGAGGTCGACTCGAAGGATAACGATGGAAGGACGCCGCTGAGCTCGGCGGCTCACTACGGCCGTCTGGAGGTGGTGAAATTCTTGGTGCAGGAAGCGCAACCCAAAGCCGACATTCGGTCGAAGGATAACGTCGGCAAGACGGCGTTGGATCGGGTCACGGCGGCGGTGGACGAGGAAAGGGAAAAGCATTCGTGGGAAACGGAGAAGGAATGGGAGCGGAGAAGGGAGCGGAGGAGGGCGATAGTCGCGGTGCTGGAGGAAGGCTTGAAGAAACAGAAGGCCGCTTGACGGGGAGCGGCGGATGAGGAGCAACAGGGGGGATGGTGATGGATGATTGACGACGACGAAGACGACGACGACGACGAACATGGAGCTGGGGATCGGATCTCGCCTACAGCATGCATATTCTTGTGTTCTTGTATTCTCAGATTCGTGTCCTATCCTATCCCCTATCCTATCTACATATACTGTATACGACACGATGAAAAATTCTCTCTTACACGTTGACTTACATCTAAAAACCCGTGATGGTCCCGCCCGCCGTCTCTAAATGCCTGGCCTTTATTATATAGTCACCGGAGACCGAATATTTCAGAAGAACGTGATTCATAATAGCGAAGCATCATATCGGTCGGCATAGGAAATAAGGGGACTTGCCTTGCGCACTGGCATGAGATGAGTTATTTTTGTCCGGCGGCCGCTTCAGGGAGTCTCATCCGGGATGCACGGGCCCTTTCCCTTACATGAAAGGGGGGCGTTTGTTGAAAGTAGGCAAATCCGCAAATCTCCCTCAGCATAAAACAATCGGACCCGAGCGCAAATCGTCAAACAAAGTTTGATTTAGCCGAAGCCAGCTGACCGCAACCTGATTTAAACATAGGATTTGGAAAGCCCGGGCTATTCGAACAAAACCGGTTGTCGGCTGGGAACGCTAGCACATGAGGCGACTGCGTGCTAAGCCATCTAGAAATTTAAATTTGATTTATTAGATGCGTGTCCGTCTATTCTCTTCCATTCTACGCTGTGGCCGGATCGGCAATTTGTACTACTGAGGGTGATCTCACCCTTCAACGGTTTTAATTTCCACCAATGCATATGCATGCAAGTGAGAGGGGGCGTGCATCTCTTCCAGGCCCTCTGAGGAAACCGTTAGAAGGCAATAACTTATCCCATGCACGAGCGCAATGGTTGACTAGCCTTATTGACCGAAAATTAAGTATGTTCCAAATTCCGCGTTGCGAAAGTTCGATCAAAGTATTCGATAGATGGACCCGAGCTCAAAACCTATCGATATTCCGAATTACCTTATGGTAATCAGGCGAGCCGCGAAGATGTCTCATCTCAGGGTACACTCAACAACCTTCCCTAGCCATGATACAAGGTCGTTGGCCTTCGCTTTCGATGAGCCACGATGATCACCTTTGAAATTTGTTTTTCCGGCTGATTGCTGATCTGATCGTCAGATTTGATTCTTAGCGATAACTCATGCCGACTCCGAACATATGATAGAGAAGTATGGTTAACTGGTCTTTGATTATCTAGTTTTTCTCGGCTGTTGCAGATGCACCTAATAAATTCAAGACAGCAGGAAAGAAGGGTGAACTTTCACAATTGCATGCAGTAGTAGCGTGGTAGGTAACCGGAGACAAAATGGCGGGGGAGAAGATTCAATTAATTTCTATGTACATAACAGCTCCTACTACTCGGCTTCTTCACTTGCCTTGGTTTCATCCACTGTATCCTACCATCAGAACCAACTACAAGAGGAAGGACCTTTGTAAGCATCTTCGCCATATGGGATGCTGCGAGGATGAGCCCCGCCGACCCAACGAGACTCCCCAGAATTCCAGTAACCACGTGCACGATGCTCTGAAACAAGGTTGTGTGACGATATAAGAGCTCCGGAAGCTTTGCGTGCTTATAACAGGCGACTGGCACCCAATGCTGCGCCTAACGCAAAGGATCCGTAGTATAGGAGAAGGATAATTGGTTTGGAAGACCCGCGGATCCTAATCCCTTGTCCGAATCCCGATATGGACAACGAACCTAAGGTTTTGGTTGGGCTGGATGAGGGTAGGCCTTTTGCCGGCGAGGTGCGAGGGGTTTGTGTAGAAACTCGATGTACGGCATGTGGAGAGTGAGATGAGGTTTCCTACCATTAGATATTGCTGAAGAGATGAGAAATAGTACTGGGCGACTTGCCATTGGGCCAGTTCACACATAGATACCAAATCCGCAAAACTGCAAAGTTATCCCATAAATGCGTTCACTGCCAGCATTACTGCATCCCTGCAAAAAAATTTGCAGATTTGGCGGGGGTGACTTCCTAATTAGGAAGTCGTTTGCAGGCGGCAAAATCGTCACTTGCAAATCTGCAAATTCTACCTGCATCACTACCTTGTCTGCAGAATGGACCAGTGTCGGGCCACTCTCGTCGTTGTAGCCTTCTTCCAAGTCGTCCTTGCCTCCAGAATCCTTGTGGGTGTCGTTACAGAGTTCCAACAACAGGAATTCAATCGACAAACTCGATGCATGGTCAAGAAGAGGAAGCAAGGACGAGGAGCTGGCTTTGGTTGGAGCGCCAGCCTTAATTAAATTTGCATTTTTGCAGGTATGCCGTGTGACAGTGTGAACGCATATGCAAAAATTAGCCTTTGCGGTTTTGCGGTCAACTTTGCAGTTTTGCGGATTTGGTATCTATGTGTGAACTGGCCCATTGTGCTAGCGCTTCTGAAGCATCCCAAAATATGAATGTTTAAAATGAAAGTGTTTGCTAATTTTAAGCATTGAGATCTGTTGACATAATAGTAATAAAGAAGAATATAACTTTCTCTTTGGGTTTAATATCTTGGTGGTGAAGAATTATGCGAAAATGTGAGAATTTCTGAGAAAAGGTGGGAAACTTCGTGCAGCAGAGTTTGTAGATTTTGGTGATTTTTTAGTCCCGAAACCAGACCCGGAGCGTCGACAAGTTGGACCAATGAGCGACGAGGGGCTGGCCTCGAGACTCGTGATTTTTTGCGCCAATAGTTTTGAATTTGATGTACCCGCGGCCCCACGCGTCGACCGCGACCGCCAAGCCTCACACCGTCCGCCATGGTTTCATGGAACGACTTACCGTCGGATGTTTGCCGTGCCATTCTCTTCGAATTCGTCAACGTCGTCGCGGACGAGTACAGTGAGCGTCGCGATTGGTGTGGTAGAAAGATCGCCAAACGGATCGAAAAATATGGAACAGCCGAACGTATATTCGCGATGTTGGAAGCAGGTGGGGACGAATCGGACGACTCCTCTGAAGAAGATGAAGAAGATGAAGAAGATGAAGACGAATGGGACGATCGGTCGAAACTTGAAAAGCGTCTCGAATCCGCCGGACCTTTGCCCCTGTCGTGGTTCGCGTCCGCCCTTCGCGTTAACCGCGAATTTTCCAGCATTCTCACTAGCATCACGATCGGAGGATACCGAGCACCCGAAAAATTGAAAAGGGCTCAATGTGAAATGTTTGAATTTGCATTGAAATACTTCGAGTACGAGTACAAAAACGTCGATGGACAATATTATATGTCCCTCTACGACCTAACGACGCTCGTTGGCAATTTCTGGGCAAATTTCGATTGCTTCCAACACGGGGTCAACATTGTCTCTCACGAATTTCCTTCCTTATGCATCGACGCGGGAACACGTTCATTCCCTACCTATTCCCTTTCCTGCAACGTCTCTCTGAAACCGTCCCCCCTACCTCATCGCCAACCACGGAAGATGCGGATCACAGGTTGGAACCTCACCCTCACCCGTCGACCTACGTTGTTGAGGAACTGTACCGCGAAGCGTGTAGTCGTTACATTCCTGTCAGCGGAGGAGATAGAAGGGACTCGGAGATTACGGTTTTCAGGGTTGTCGGGATTTCTCCGGATTTTGCCAAGGTGTTACCCGATTTGAAATGTTGTGCTGTCGCAAAAGAAATAGAGGTGTCCCCTTCGAGGGAGTGGTTGGCGGTTTCGTTCAGTGAAAGTTGGTCTAGCCTGGATTACTTTGTGAACTTCAAAAAGAGGAGATGTTTTGAATATAAAGACAGCAAAGTGGTGTATAATCACAAGTCCAAAGACTTCGTAACCAGTCGTGCCGGTTGGAAAGATGTGTCGGATAAGGTAGGTGAATTTTGGCCAACCGTTTGAGGAAAACCATCAGGATAGCGGTGAAAATGTACTATTCAAATCATGCAATGTCAAGGTCTTGAATATCATTATCGAAGCTATCTTACCGAATGGTATTCCACTTATACATTCAACGTACTCTTGCCAAACTTGTGGAGGTGTTCAACCCAAGCGCGACAATAATAGGTAACCAACACAATTAGATACTGAGATCTTTCCCACACAACTATGTTTCCCCCAAAGTTCTTCCCTGAAATATTATATCTTCATTACCAAACCAGCAGTGTTGAAGAAGCTCGGTTGGAGCCGGGCGACTCCTGGGATCCATCTGAAGCATGGAACTCAGAAATTCGCGAAGCAAAGTAACCATATCGTCCGATAATAACTGGGGCCAAGCCCAATTAATCACATGTTGCAGTGGGCAACTATAAGGAATTCCAGGAATCGGATCCAAAGGAGCCGAGAGATCGTAAACCCCGTTTTCGGGAAGCGACGGCTTTTGCTCTATCTGGAAGTCTTGTTGCATGTATGATGGAAGCGGCCCACAACAAGCGATCAAGTCCAAAACGATATCCTTGGGTGGGCCGGATCGCATCCACGAGCAGACCAATTCCTCTTTTGTGATCAACTCGTATATCTAGCATTAAGCAAGTTGGTTAGATGTGGCCCTACCGTTGCTCCAACACTCCAAACATCGGCCCTTCTTGTCCAATTGCATCCACATAATATTTCAGGGGCGGCGTAAGTCCGCGAACCATGCCCGACTCCTCCTCCCAGCCAGGGTTCACAATTCAAAACCGTTACTTTCCCGGAGCCGTCCCATTCTTATGACTCGGACATGGCCGTTCAGGCAACCGACTACCCGCAAGATGACGATTCCGCGGCTGTCGCTAAATTTCCCATCTACCCAGGTGGATATCTCACCTACACCGAAGAGGCGGGGACTCTCTACTGCCCTTGGGACCCTTGGAACTACCGTACGGGAGGAAGTAAAAAATTGCAAAAGCGCGTAAACGCTGAGGCGTTGGTTGTTGCCTACTGGCCGATGAGCCGGAGTTTCGGGCCCGGAAAGCCCAGCGAAGCCTCGACAGTTCTTATCTTGTATCTTCTCGAGAGTTACTTTCCGTCTAATAGATTATAGTCAGACATCTCATGGCTCCGAACAAACTACTGGAGATCCTCTTGACCATATCTCGACGCTTTGGAATTCCGGAAAGCCCGGGGAGGGACTTACCTATAAAGGCGCATCTCACATTTATCCTCCTTACTGAGGTCCATATCCCGTGTCGAAGTTGGACTAGATGCGGTAGATGCAACATAGAATTTATCTTTATAGTAGTTCCATCATGGTTGCTTTAACTAGACATGAATATCTCACCGTGTGCCTGACTAGTACTGTCGATCTGACAGGGAGATTGCGGATTTTTGATTGGCGTGGCTGGCAGCTAGCCTAGTTCCTCGTCTTCTCATTGGCCAATCTCTCCTCACCCCTCTTCGAGGGCCCGGAGGGCCTGAGACCCTAGATGCAAAGTTTGGGCGCGATTTTTCGGAGTAGGTTTCATGACGCCAGAGCGATACAGCTGATAGAGCACGTCACCCGCTTTTCAGAAATGTTAAATTTATGCAAATTGGATAAGTGGTGGTGAAGATATAAGCAGTCCGATTTTGGCGCCTTAACTATGGTCGGGGTACTAAATTTGCCTGAGATCAGCATGTCTTAAATATTGAATCCTTTGTATCAGTGGCCACCTCCCTCCAAATCTTTTCGGAGAACGCTCTGTGTAGTTTAAATACTCTGCGGTTTCATCAAACTTTAAGCTGTAGTTCTCCGAAGCCTTTGAGAAAAGATACAAGTACCCCGGAGTTTTAAATTTGGGTACTCCGAAATGCTTGATATCTCCACCAATATAGGGTCGATTTTCTTAATTTTGACATATTCTAAGAGAAGACATCCAGGGCTATCGACCGGTAGTCTCAAACATGTCAAAACACTACTCCGAAAAATATCGTCCAAACTTTGCATCTAGGCTCTCAGGCCCTCCGGGCCCTCGAAGAGGGGTGAGGAGATTGGCCAATGAGAGACGAGGAACTAGGCTAGCTGGCAGCGACGATTTGGGAGCGATCCGATCGGCGGATTTGAACCAGCAGCTCAGCTCGCCTTCCTCACCAGCACTCAGCTTTTGCAGGCAACCTTTCGGGCAGACTAGTGAGGCACAAGACAATGACGCCCGGAGACATTCTCTCTCTTATCCTCGCCATAATCTCCGGTGTCTGCTGGACCACGGTGTACATCACTGCCATCCGTGTCGGTTTCAAGGAGCACACGTACGCCATTCCCATCGTCGCGTTATCCCTCAACTTTGCCTGGGAAGGCATCTACGGCGTCGGCGGCGTCTTCGCCGTCGGCAATCTCCAATCATGGATCAACTTCACATGGGCCATAGCCGATGCCATCATCGTCTACACGTACTTCCAATTCGGCCGTTCAGAATTCCCCCCCTTTCTAACGCGCCAATTCTTCATCGCGGGCAGTATTCTCGTGTTCGCCGTCGGATTTGCCGTGCAAGCCGCCTTTATCGCCCAATTCGATGATATGGCACCCGTATACGCTGCCTTCCTCCAGAATGCATTGATGAGCGGACTTTTTATTGGGATGTTTATTTCGCGCGAGGGCGCGAGGGGGCAGAGTTTAGTGATTGCGATATGTAAGTGGATTGGGACGTTAGCGCCAACGATTTCGTTTGGGATTCTTACGTTTACGCCGCTGGTGTTGATTGTGGGATGTGTTTGTTGTGTCCTGGATTTGATTTATATTGGACTTATTGCACTGGCGCAACGGAATGAGGAGGCGTTTGCAGAACTTGCGGAACCTGTGGAGGATTCGGAATCTTCAGATTTATAAACTGTATCTCACAACCAAAATATATACTAATCTGTTAGAATTGCATTGGAAGGAGCAACTGGAATTATTTAATGGGAGGCTTATTCGCATGGATGGAGGCGTGAACTTAGTATTAATCGAAGAATTGGCATTAGAAAGCAACATGATCTCCCTGACCTTATTGCACATCACTGAGTCCTCTAGAAAGTCTTGAGTTCGAGTTGTCCTCGTGCTCCGCTTCAAGACTTCATCTCCTTTTATGTCGAAAGCGTCATGCATATGTCGTGAATTAGACGCTGGCGTTTGCCAACTGGTTCGTCCCTGCGAGCGATTCGGCGTCCGAAAATTCGTCTCTGTTCAACCCAACTGGTTGACCGACCTCCGTTCGAACCCAGCGAGGGCCGCGCAGAGGAAGGAGGCCGCAGCGAGGCGAACAGAAGCGAAACGGCTGGCAGCAATATCGGGGGGCTCCCCCGTGGACGAAGACCAGGACACAACACCCACGATGACGGAGGCTGGTGCGAGGGAAACCCCGTCCACTCCTACATTGTGACATCATTGTACGAGATGTGGACCCGAACGGCATCCGCTTTAAAGGCCTACCGATTTCCCCAGGCGACGGTGTACACCAATTGCAAGCCATGAGTAAACTTTCTTCAGCTCGATTTGGGTCCCGTAAAGGATGGATCCCTTCTCCTATACGTCTATTGATATTTCAACCCATGCCAACGCTTCACCAGGTATCGGAAAATGTGCGAGAACAATGGCAAGTACCCACCTCTCATCTCTTCGAATTGCGCAATATCTGACGGTCAAGATAAACACCGACTTCATCTGACTCTCCACGCAGCCTGAGCATCGTTTCCCTATAACCGAAACCCCTCGAACCTCCCCGACGAAATCCGCACATGGACGCGCGCCTCGATCATATGCATTCTGCCGAAACCCCTTTGACCATTCAAGAAACTTGGTTGCTCCTTCCTCTTTGAGTTTGCAGCTATTGTTGCATACCAGTAATGTAACAAGGAGACCCAAACGGAACAAATTTGTGGACGGTCCCTATTTTACGGCTATCGGCGAGCTTCTTGGTACCCCGTAGTTGGAACTACCACCATCCATTCCCCATTGAGATGTTGAATTCAGCGTCGCCTTCGTCACTCTCGATTTCGGGAATCGGTCCCGGTCAAGGACTTATGGCCCGTGGATTCTCCAGGCCGGTCATCATTATCCTCTACTACGGAAGACTTACGTTTGGAGCTACGTTGGTCCCACTCACTTGCTACAATGTACCTGAACCACTGCTACACCACATTCGGACTTCCGATCAAAGACTTCCACCCTGCCGCGGACGGCCAGAGCGAACGAACGAATCAGAACGTCGAATTCGCCTTACGATGTTTCCTTGGAGGCGACACAGAACGATACTCTGATCCAGATGGAGCCCCTGTCCTTGAGCACGAGAAGAGCTCGACGACGAACAGCACCACGGGCTTCCCTCCGACTCGAATTGCGATTTACGGTGAAGCTGCGTGGACTTGCCGACCTTTTCTACCCCATCGAAGGAGCGTCGGAGAGTCCGGAGCGCTTAGCAGAGGAACTCAAGAACAGACAAGATGAGGCGCGGGACTCGCCGGGCCCTCTTGCCCCCGTGGTCAGAAGGGAATTACCCGTCATCAACTGCCGCTGAGCTCACGAAAGTGTTCAACGAGCACACCACTACCCCCGGTCATTTCCATCCAAACAAAAAGTACATCAGATTTCAATTATCCAGGTTTACGAGAAAACGACGTCAATACGACTTTATATCACATTACTGGGGCTACAGGGATCGTCCACCATACTCCGCAACCAGGTCCAGCCTTTCTGTCCGAAGTCCATACCTTCGCAAACGACATCAATCTCCTGCTCGAAGTGTTTATGGACAAGCTTTGTAAAGCGACGGGCCAAACGAGGGAAGAACTCCAGCGGGACTTGGCGACGCTTGGGATCGAGGAACCGGCTGGGCTATTTGGCCGTTTTGATGCAAGGGTAATACGACAGCCTTCACATTCACCCCTGCTCGTGAGGAGGAGGAAAGGCTGTCGCCAAGAATCAAGAATGGTTTCCGCACCGGACCGGGGGATAGAATTCATATGCATATGGCGACACCGAAGGTCACTCCGTTTGCACGCAGGGTGCATAGGTCCTTTATAATTGGTTCTGATGGTAGTCTATATTCCCTGAATCGAAAGGAAGGAAGGACGAAGTAGATTAAACGCTATTGTATATCCTACATAGGAATTGAATCTTCTTCCGCCTCCATGTTTTGTGTTCGGCTTCCCACCTCGCTAAAGAGAAGTACTAGTAACTGTAAAGGTTGTTCACCTTTCTTTCCTGATCCTTGAAAATTCTAGGTGCATACACCAGCGTTATGACTCTTGGGGACCTGGGTACGTTGGCTGATTTTGTTCAGATGGAGGGACTCAGGTTCTATCTGACATCGAGAATAAGGCTCAGATCCTCTGGGCGTTAATGTCCAAGTACGTATATGTAGGGTGGCGTGTGGAGAAGGATCACCGACTGTACTAGATTAGATGGATGGAAAGAAGTTTTCGGGCTATCGCGACGTTGTCTTCATCCTTCGCGGCCTGCACCCTCAAATATTGAGTTCTACGGGCGATTGATCTTTGTGGCAAATCTTCGCACAAGGGGACCGACCAATCGGCGTCGCGGCCGATGACAGCGTCCCATAACCCGTCCCCAAATCCTCCGTCCCTAGCGCATGCTAGTCAGAGAGGGTGACAACGAAAGGATACATTCGAGCGACACAGGGTGCGCAGGTGAGTTCTGTCAGATTGATTTTGTTAAGGGGAATCGAATTACCTTAAGATCCTTACGGAATCTAGCCAAACGATTGATGAAAGATACATTCTTGCCAGATTAGCCCGGCGCACCACACTAGATAGAAATCATCAGCATATCACACCCATATGAGACCGGTACCTAACATCTATAGAAGAAGGAATATGCAAGTAATCTCTATGTATTTTCTAATGCCCCAATACTGAAAACCAAACTGAAATTATGCTATTCACCCTTACGCCAGCCGCAAAACGCCCGCTCACATTTCGCCACAATTGCACAAAAGAAAAAGAAATGCAAAAATAGCCAAAGATACCCCGCGGCCAACTGCAAAAGCCAATGAACAGTCACCACTTTAACTTCCACCACTGTAGACAACAGTCAAATCCACACCATTCTCAAAGAGAATTCCGAATCCTTGTTCCAGAGCCTCCGTTTTCGGATCATCCCCGTCAGTTCGCCTCCAGAACTTGCCGGCTACAAACAATTTACCACTGCTCACGGGTTTTCCAATCACTTTCATACTCTTTTTCAAACGACACCACTGACGTAGGATTATGTCCTGCATTACTGTTAGATAAAGGAGAATAGGATAGAATACGGTCGACACGCAATGTTTACACTCCAAAAACCAAATCTTTCCATCCTCCAACTCGATCACAGCTTCCCATTCCGCAATAGGTTTTCCATCCGCTTGTACGACGCGGTCCAATTCGCGAAACGAGAGTCCCTGCTCCTCGAGATACCGGGTAAGAGCCCGGCGACTCTTGTCCTCGAAGGCTTTATCAGCAATTTGTCGATGTTGACGTTCATCCATCATAGAGGCGAAATAAGGAGATATTATTTCGTAGATTGTATGGGGCGACACTTCAAAATATTTCGATCGTGGAATGATCTTCGAAAAACCATTCCCGCTAAACTCTGTAAGAGTTCCTCTGTAGGTTTTGACGAGTTCAATGAGTTCTTCCGTTGTTTGACATTGAAGAACTCGCAGTTCTTTGGAAGGCGGGACAACCAATCTCAACATAATCGAATCGCCGTACTTGAACTTCTCGGACGATGTCTTAAGGGCCCGGAGGACGCGATATTGATGAGGATAGGGTGGTTTGATGCGGAGGGATCTAGCAGAGGCGATGAAGTGGTTGACCCGACTGAATTTACTGCGCATGATGCCTACATCCGTTGAATCTGTCGGAGAACGCTGAGAAAATGAGAAAGTTGATGAGATGGTGTGGTGATGTGTTAGCGATGGAGAAGCAGAGTAGTTGTGTCACCTTGTGTGAGACACGATGATGTGGGACGCCAAACACGGAGGACCAATCGGCATCGCGGCCGATGACAGCGAACCTCCCGTCCCAAATCCTGCGTCCCCAGCACCAGCACCAGCACCGTCCACCCTTTGCACCACACAAAAATGGTTCTCTCCAACGTCGACATCCTCGACAAATGCGACTCCCACCCCTCTCCCTTCCGCGATCCAAAAGGCTACTCCGAGGCCCTCTCCAATTACACGCTGTTCAAATACCATGGCGTCACGCTGGGATATCTCCTTGCGCCGGTTGTTGCTGCGCTGCGTGGTGCGCCGTGGGAGGACTGGAATGTCAGTGGCTCGACAGTCGAGTTCAATCCTATGAACGATACGTTTGAGAAGAGGAGTTTGGTGGTGAAGAGGACTGTTGAGCTGTGGAGGCAGGAGAAACGGTTTGAGGTGTTGGCTGGTAACTTCCCACTGTCCCAGCCCCAGTCCAGTCCAGCGGCGTCGTTCAGATTGCTGCAGACAGGATTCATGGTGGATGGGGGATTGCGTTTTGTCCCTTTTTGTGGGTTGGTCGGGTTCTGACTTTAGGCTGGCGAGACGAATTGTATCCTATCTACGGGGAACATGGGGAAGTTCTCTTCGCGATGGAAAGGTCCGCGACACCGTTATTTGGAGTCGTCACCTATGGAGTCCATATGACTGTCTATGTCCCCCCAACTCAATTCCAACCTATGAGAATCTGGACTCCCGTACGCTCAAAAACGAAACCCACATACCCAGGCATGCTCGATAACTCGGTACGTGTCCCCCATCCCTCCCCAGACATCCCTTCCGCCAAATGTCCGCCCTGTCCAAACACCCAATTCACCTTTCCCGCCCTTTTACCTCTTTCCTCCACCCTTTTATCTCTTTTTGCCACCCTTGCACCTTGTAAATATCCTAATACATCCGGGTAGGTCGCCGGCGGCATCGCCCACGGCTCCTCCGTCCTCGAAACTCTAATCAAAGAATCCGCCGAAGAAGCCTCCCTGCCCACTGACCTCGTGCGCGCCCAAGCAATCGCCTCCGGCGCAGTAACATACTTCCACGTGCGGGAAAAGTCCGCGGGCGGGGAGGAGGGGTTGTTACAGCCTGAGGTGCAGTATGTATATGACTTGAGTGTCCCCGAGGATGTCGTCTTGAGACCTAATGATGGGGAGGTGGAGGGGTTTCAGTTGATGGCTTTGCATGAGGTACTGTCCCTCCCCTCGCAGTAAACCCTGTCCCACTTAAATAATTCCCCTTTTTGTGTTGTTGGTTGGCGGGCTTGTATCTTTCTGTGTTCTCTTGGTGTCTTTCCTTGTCAAGGAACCTTTGTTTTGTATGAGCTCTGTGTTTTTCTTATTTTTGGGGAAAATTGGCTAACGGCATTTTCAGGTCCAAGAAAATCTCGCGCAAGGAAACTTCAAGCCAAACTGCGCTTTGGTCCTCCTCGACTTTTTCGTCCGACACGGGATCCTTACACCTGACAATGAGAAGGATTATTTACAAATTGTGGGGCGGGTCAGGACGGGATTACCGTTTCCGCTGCAGTCGGAGCAGCCGATGGCGGTTTATTATTGATCGTGTTGGCGGATGTTGAGGATGGCGCCGAAGATGGGAGTAGGGAGGGATGGAAGGAAGAAGGTCGGTTGGAAAGGGGCAGGGTGGTGGTGACTGGGGGGGTGTCTGAGTGGGTGGGGACAGGTGAATGGAGTGGTGATGGGAGTGAGGATGTGGGTGTTGGGTGTTTAATTGAGAGACTTGGAATGGGGCCATCGCGGGAGCTGTAGTCCGCTCGTTGAAAGATCTTTTGGAGCGCATAGAGCGCGTTATATCCAGATTCACGAACTGTAGACTAGAGATTGCTTTATAAGTTTATGGCGGTATTGGATTTGATGACCTTGGCTCCTCTTCACAAATACAATCAATCCACTTCATCAGGCTCGCCCCGAATCATCTCATTTTTGAGATACTTACTGCATTTCAACTCCCTCCTACGTGACTCACTTTTATCAACTCAGATTTTCCCACTCTAACCAAGCTCACTTATCTACACATCCCCCCCAAGCCATTTATAAACCACACTGAAGTCCTTCCCTCCCAACTCCTTATCCCCCGCAACACTATCATAAACCTTCTCGACTTCCCTTCCCAGCACAGTCTTCGCATCCACACTCCCCGCCGCCTCCAACGCCAACTTCAAATCCTTCCTCATCAATCTCACGCCAAACCCGCCCTCATACTCCCTCTCGGCCGGCGCCCCCGGACTCACCCCCCTAACCGGATTATTCACCCTCGAACACCAACTCGCCCCCGTCGAAGCATTAATCACCTCCGCCAACTTATGCGCATCCAGTCCCAGCCGCAGGCCCATATTCATCGCCTCGCACGTCGCGACATTCAGCGCCGCGAGGATGTAATTGTTCGCCAGCTTGGCGCTGAGGCCGCTCGACGGGGGACCGCACCACATCACTTTGGCGCCCATGTAAGAGAGGATGGGGGTTATATGTGCGACGAGCTCTTTGGGGGAGCCGAGCATGAATGTCAGGGTGCCGTTTTGGGCGCCTTTGACGCCGCCCGAGACGGGCGCGTCGAGGAGGTGGGCGGATAGGTGGGTTGCTGACACGACTTTTGAGGCCAACGTGAGGGAGTAGAAGGGTGAGATTGTGCTGCTGTCGATGAAGAGTTTTGGGGAGGAGGAGTCTTGCAGGGCTAGGAAGCCGGTTTCGGGGTTCTCGAATACGGAGGAGACGTGTTCGGATTCAGGAAGCATTGTAATAATCGTGTCCTACAATTAATCCCCATCTCCTAAAAGCGAATTGAACTCTCCAACATGACCACTCAAAACCATTGATAGAAATCACCAAACTCGAACAGAAAACCACGGAGAAATAGCCCCCCAGACGGAAAAATAGCGAAAACCTCAGAACAACAAGGAAAGAGAACATACAGACTTCTCAGCAAGATCCTTAGGATGCAATGCCACCGAAACATTCGCCCCGGGTACCGATGTCTCCGCCTCATTCATGAACCGCGACAGACTCAGTGGATTGACATCATATATCATGAATGTCCCGGGATTCCGCTCCGCTGCTGTTTTGCGCAATAAATTCATCGCCATGGGGTAGCCCATTTGACCCAGTCCCACGAAGCCGTAGCGCATCGGACCCGTGTGACGGGTCGTGTAGTGTCGCGCATGGAGACGCAGAGTCGGGAGAGAGCGTGTCAAGGTGCGTATCATGGTTATTGTCTGGGGATGATCGATGGACACGGGGAAATGTGACACGGACCTCGGGGTCGAGGGATTTAACAGAAAGCCGCCGAAGCCGGAGGCCTTGGGAGGATAATTCCCGAAAAAATTCTGCCGATCATCAGCTCTGAAAAGGATTTTTGTGAAAGTTTGACGACATGGCGGATGATGGGCTGTTGCTCAATTTCTCGGTCAGCGACACGCCTTCCGTCCCTGTTTCTGCAGGACAATACAAAGGCCGCTGGAAGGAACGCGCCCTGTCGAAGAAATGGGATAAAATCAAGGCTCGGAGGGCGTTCAATGGGAAACCTGTCGCTGCCCCTGTTTCTGTCAGGCCGTCGAATGCTGCTCCCAAGGAGACGACCACTGCTGAATTGAATACGACGA
>Ga0302325_10017927_pt1 | contig 14936 bp, 10 predicted proteins | sample Palsa_T0_2_FD_201948 | JGI IMG/M metagenome (GOLD analysis project Ga0302325, IMG submission 201948) | Peat permafrost microbial communities from Stordalen Mire near Abisko, Sweden - Palsa_T0_2 | ecosystem: Environmental > Terrestrial > Soil > Palsa > Peat permafrost | place: Sweden: Abisko... | reverse complement strand
ACGTGCGCGGTGGTTACGCCCAGGATGACTTGCAGGCCAGCTACGCCCAGGAGGACATGAGCGGCGCCTACGGCCCGGACGACACCCTGGGCCGCTACGCCCAGGATGCCGCCCGCGGCTTTTACGGCCATGACGACAGGGGCGGGCGTTTCGGCCCCGACGACGCAGCCGCGTCCGAGTATGACTTCCCCCCGGGCCGCGATGACGATGGCGAAGCGACCGGGCCGCTGTCAGCCGTGCCGTCCGGGCCGTTCTCCCGCTACGAGGCGCGTTCGTGAGGGAGCAAACCGCCCCGGAGGCGATGCGGATAGGCCGCGCCCGGCTTACCGCGGGCCTGGACCGGTACGACAGCATCGACCTGGCCACGCACCAGGAGATTTTCGGCCCGATGCGCCGGATGACTGCCCGGCAGCTGGTCGAGATGGCGGAAAGCGTCGATCTGCGTGGCCGGGGCGGCGCGGGATTCCCGGTCGGCCGCAAGATCAGGGCGGTCATGCAGTCGGCCGCGGCCCGCAAGTGCCGGCCGGTGGTCCTGGTCAATGGCACCGAGGGTGAGCCGGGCAGCGCCAAGGACAAGATGCTGCTGCTCAGGTCGCCCTATCTCGTCCTGGGCGGCGCCCTGCTCACGGCGCGGGCGCTGAGCGCCAGGGAGATCGTGATCGGGGTGACCGGTGGCGGCCGGGTGGCCAAGTCGGTCGTCGAGGCGGCCAAGGCCGAGCCGGACCTGAGAAAGATCCTCCGCGTTGTCGAGGTACCCGAGAGGTTCGTGTCGGGTGAAGGCGGCGCCCTGGTCAACGCCGTCAATGGCAAGGTGGCGCTCCCACCGGGCCGCAAGCGGCGGGCCAGCGACATCGGGGTGGACGGGGTGCCCACGTACCTCTCGAATGCCGAGACCTTCGCCCAGCTGGCGGTGCTGGCCATGCTCGGCACGGAGGGTTATGCCTCGGACGGGACGGCCGAGGAACCCGGCACCATGCTGCTGACGGTAGGTGGCTCGGCCGGGCGCCCGGCCGTGGTGGAAGTGCCCACCGGTGTGCCGCTCGGCAACGTCCTGGACATCTGCGAGGTCACGGCGCACGACGGCGTGCTGGTCGGCGGCTACCACGGGATGTGGCTCCCGGCCGAGGTCGCCGACGAGGTACCGGTATCCCGGGCCGGCCTCGATGCGGCGGGCGGGACGCTCGGCGCCGGCATCGTGCTCCCGCTGGGCGCGGGCACCTGCCCGCTCGGCGAGGTAGCCCGGATCGTGCGCTACCTGGCCAAGGAATCGTCTGGCCAGTGCGGTCCGTGCAAGCTCGGCCTGCCGGGAATCGCCCGCTCGATGAGCGCTCTCGCGGACGGCTCCGGGGGAATGGACGCGCTGGACGCGGCCCGCCGGGCCGCCTCGGTGGTTCGCGGCCGTGGTGCCTGCTCCCATCCGGACGGCGTGTCCCGGTTCGTCCTCTCGGCGCTGGACGTATTCACCGACGACCTTGCCGCGCACCTGTTCCGCGGCTCGTGCGGGCAGCCGGTCCGCGGTGTCCTGCCGCTCTCGCCAGAAGATGACGAGGCCCGCCTGCAGGTGGACTGGACGCGGTGCCAGGGGCATGGGCTCTGCCACAGCGTGGTGCCGGAACTCGTGCAGCTCGACAATCAGGGCTACCCGATGTTCCTGGACATGCCGGTGCCGTTCTGGCTGGAGAAAGAGGCGCAGCAGGCGGTCGCCATGTGCCCCGCCCTGGCCCTCAGGCTCACCCCGTCGGTGCCATCGGGCGCCGGCCCGGGCAAGAACCCCCGCCCGGCGTTGCCCAGTGCCGCGCCGCCGACCCTGCAGCTCGTCATTCCCCCGCGGCGGGAACTTCCCCGGGCCTGATGGCCTTCCCGCGCGGGTCCGCCTCCCGGGAGGCTTCGTAGGCTGGTCACACTCATAGGAGGGCGCGCTGACCGGCGTGCCGCAACTGGCGGCGGGCCGGGACGACCGGTGCAGCCGTCAGAATGAGGGGGAGCATGAAGGTGGCCCGATTGCACGCCGTGGGGGATCTCCGGATCAGCGAGGTGCCGGTTCCCTCGCCTGACCCGGGGATGAGCCTCGTCCGGGTCACGGCCGTCGGCATCTGCGGCTCGGATCTGCACTGGTGGGGCGAGGCCGGCATCGGCGACGCAAAGCTGGTGGAGCCCTTGATCCTCGGGCACGAGGCCGCGGGGGTCATCGTGGAGGGGCCGCGGAACGGTGAGCGGGTGGCGATCGACCCGGCCGTCCCCTGCGGGGTCTGCCGGTCCTGCCGGGACGGCCACCGCAACCTCTGCACCCACACCAAGTTCGCCGGGCACACTGGCCAGGACGGGGTGATGCGGGACTTCATGACCTGGCCATCGGAGCTGCTGCACTCGCTGCCGGACACGCTGACGGACGCTGAAGGCTCACTGCTCGAGCCGCTCGGCGTGGCCATCCACGCACTCGACCTGGGCCATGTGCGGCTGGGAGCATCGGTCGCGGTCGTCGGCTGCGGCCCGATCGGGCTGCTGCTCGTGCAGGTGCTGCGGGCCGCCGGAGCCGGCTCGGTGGCCGCCTTCGACCCGCTGCCGCATCGGCTCGAGGCGGCGGCCCGGCTCGGTGCCGATGTGGTCGCGGATCCCGCCCGGGCCAGCAGCCTGATCCCGCGCGGTGATCTGCCCGACGAGGGGGTCGATGTGGCGTTCGAGATGGCCGGGACCAGCGAAGCGGTCCAGCTGGCCATGGCGCTGACCCGCCCCGGCGGCCGGGTGGTGCTCGGCGGCATTCCCAGCGACGACCAGACCACCTTCCGGGCCTCCGTCGCCCGGCGCAAGGGCCTCACCATCGCCATGGTCCGCCGGATGAAGGAGGTCTATCCCCGGGCGATCGGCCTGGCCGCCGATAAGCGGGTCGATCTCACGCACATGGTGACGCACCGGTTCCCGCTGGAAAAGGCCTCTGATGCCTTGGCCGTTGCCGCCCAGCGTGCCGGTCTCAAGGTCATCGTTGAGCCAGGCACCTGAGCCGGGGCCAATGGCCGTAACGGGACCAGGCGCACCAGGGCGCAGCGACTTGTCGGTAACATCCACGGCGTGACCGAAAGCTTCTATATCCCGCTCGGTGATGACCGGTGGCGGGCCACCGTGCACACGACCGGGCCCTGGGACGCGCGGGCTCAGCATGGCGGTCCCCCGAGTGCACTGCTGGGACGGGCGATCCAGCGGTGCGCGCCGCGCGACGACATGATCGTCGCCCGGTTTACCTGCGAGATCCTCGGCGCCATCCCGGTCGGTGAGCTTGAGGTCCGGGCCCGGGTGGTCCGCCCCGGCCGCAGCGTGGAACTCCTCGAGGCGGTGGCCAGCGCCGGGTCGCGCGACGTGGCATCCGCCCGGGCCTGGCGGGTGCTGCGCACGGACAGCGAGTCGATCGGCTCCCGGGGAGCCCAGCCCCCTGGACTGCCCGATGACCAAGCCGCCGGGGCGCCCGGTGAAACGGTGGCCGGGCCGCCCGGCGGCTGGGTGGATGGTTATCTGTCGGCGGTCGAGTGGCGTCCGGTCAAAGGCAGCTTCGGCTCGCCGGGCCCGGCCACCGTGTGGGCCCGGCTGCGGTACCCGCTCGTCGCCGACGACGACACGGGGCCGCTGGAACGGGTGCTTGCCGTCGCGGACAGCGGCAACGGCCTCTCCAGCGAGCTTGACATCACCGGGTGGCAGTTCATCAACCCCGAGCTCACCGTGCACCTGCACCGGATGGCCGTCGGTGAATGGATATGCCTCGACGCGGCGACGGCGATCTCCGCGGGCGGGGCCGGGCTGGCCACGTCGGCCTTGTACGACCTCGACGGCCCGCTCGGCGCCGGCGCCCAGTCCCTGCTGGTGGCCCGGCGCCGGGGCTGACCACCCGGCCATGGTCACGGCCCGGCCTGGCCGCTGCCCCGGAGGGTAACCGGCTAACCGGCTGCGCCAGTCACTGCCCGGCCAGCTGGGCTCCGAGCGGCGTCTGCTGGTACATGACCGTGTGCCGTTGCCGGCGGCGGGCAATCAGCCGCGCGCGGTGCAGCGCGGCCAGATGCTCAGACACCGTGCTGGGAGCGAGGCCGTGCCGCCGGGCGAGCGTGCCGGTGGACGCCGCCTCCACGAGCGATTCGAGCAGCGCGGCCCGGGTCCCGCCGAGCAGCCCGGCCAGCGCGGCGGAGTGATGGGTCCGGGCGGGCTGCCACAGCTCAGCGATCCCGCGGGCCGGGTAGATGAGAGTCGGCTGCGCTGACTCGGTCATGACGGCCAGATTCGGCCAGATGAACGCGCTGGGCATGAGGACGAGACCAGCCCCGCCGAGCTGCCGCCGCGCGCTCACCCGCCCGCTGACGACCACGGACTGGCCCGTCCACCGGACCTTGGGATGCAGCTCGGACAGCACCCGCTGCAGCCCGTAGTCGGCCAGGATCTGGGTCTGGTAGGCCACGTCAGCGTCGAGCAGGTCGCGCAGCCGCGGCCAGTGCGGCGCGACCAGCAGCCGCCAGCACTGTTCGAGCAGGCCGGCCAGGAGGCCGAGGGTGGCGGCCGCGTCGTCGAGCAGCCGCCAGGCGTCATCGGGCACCGGCTCACCTGAGCGCTCGGTCAGTGACCGCTCTACCTCACGGGTGACCTGGTCCAGGGGTGTGGCCCGGACCAGGGCGAGCTGCCCGGAAACGTCCGTGCCCGGCCCGGGCGGGACCGGGTTGAGAAAGTCGGGCGTCCAGCCGGCCCTGGGCGAGAGCACCAGCAGCGGCCGCAGGTCCAGGCGTTCCAGGTCGGGACGGACCGAGTCCAGCCAGGGCAGGTGGTAATGCTGGCGCTCCGGCTCGAGCAGGACCCGCACCGCCGACATCGTCTCCAGCAGCGGGGATGCCGCGAACCGGGTGCGGGCCGGGTCGTCCGGGCCGAAGACCAGTAGCTGGCTGATGGGAAGCTCCTTGCCGTCCCGAAATGATTCGGTGTTAGCCGAATCTATAGTGCCACTGGTCACGGCCGGCGATGGTCGTGACATGTCATCTGAACGGGCCAGGTCATCCGAGCGGGCCAGCTACCGGCAGGTGCTCCGCCGCGCTGAATTCCGGGCCATCTTCGCCGCGGACATCGTGTCCATGCTCGGCAACGTGGTGGCGGCCGTCGCCCTGACGGTGCTGGTCTACCAGCGGACGCACTCGGCCGCGCTGGCCGCCTCGGTCATGGCGTTCGCGTTCCTGCCGTACCTGCTCGGCGGCGCTCTGCTCGGGGCCGCAGCGGACCGCCTGCCCGCCCGGCGCGTCCTGGTCGGCTGCGATCTGCTCAGCGCGGCGCTCATCGGCGTCATGGTGATGCCCGGCATCCCGGTGGCCGGGCTGCTCGCCCTGCTGTTCGTGGCGGGCCTGATCTCGCCGGTGTACTCAGGCGTCCGGTCGGCGCTGCTGCCGGATGTGCTGGCGCCTGGGCCGCCGTACGTGCTGGGCCGGTCACTGCTGCGCATGGTGGCCCAGTCGGCCCAGATCGCGGGCTATGGTCTCGGCGGCCTGCTGCTCGCCGCCCTCTCACCGCGCGGGGCGCTGGCCGTCGACGCGGTGTCGTTCGCGGTGTCAGCAGCGGTGCTGCGGTTCGGCACTGCCGCGCGCGGGCCCCGGACGGGCGGGGCCGGGTCGATGGCGCGCGATTCCCTGGCCGGCCTGCGGGCCGTACTCGGCCACCGGCAGATCCGGCGCATCCTGCTGTTCAGCTGGCTGGTCCCCGCGTGCGCGGTCGCGCCGGAGGCGCTGGCCGTCCCCTATGTCACCCACATTGGGCTGCCGGCCCGGGCCGCCGGTTTCCTGCTGATGGCCATCCCGGCGGGCACGGTGGCCGCCGACATCATCGCCGCCCGCCTGCTGCCCACCCGGCGGCAACGGCGCGTTGTCCTCCCGGCGGCGCTGTTGGTGTTCGCGCCGCTGGCCGGGTTCGCCGCGCTCCCCGGCCTCGCTGTCGTGCTCGGGCTGCTGGTGATCTCGGGCCTCGGCTCGGCCTGGGGTGCGGGCATCGACGGGCTGCTCGTGGAGGCGGCACCGGGGCACCTGCGGAGCCGCGCGCTGGCGGTCAGCAGCGCAGGCCTGATGTTCACCCAGGGGATCGGGTTCGGGCTCTGGGGCGTGGCCGGCCAGTTCGTCCCGCTGGCCGTCGTCATTCCCGCCGCGGCGGTCCTCGGCGTGATCACCGTCGTCGCCCTGCGGCCATCCGCCCGCCAGCGGCGGCACCGGCTTCCTCCCGTCGTGGCCGCCCCGGTCGCCCGCGCCCAGCCAGAAGCCCCCGTGCTTCGCGACTCGGCGTAAGCACGGGGGCCAGGGACCAGGGGCCCGGGGGCTAGCTGGATCTCACCATGCTGTAGTTGGAGGTGGACAGGGTCCCGACGCCGGCCACGGTCATCCCGAAGCTGGCCCCGTTGACGGTTGACGGCACCGCCGGTGTGGTGAAGGTCGCCAGCGTCCAGCCGGCTGCGGCCGGGAGGGGCTGGCTCTGGGTCCAGTATCCCCAGACCCCGGTGGCCGCGTTGCGGCTGTAGAGGGTGATGAAGACGGGGACCGTCGATTCGTAGTAGACGCTGAGCGTGTACACCCCGCCCGCGGTGACGGTGGGGGCGCAGTTGCCGTTGTCGAACGGCGTGACCAGCTTGGCGTCGCCGGATGTCCAGCTCGTCATGTTGATCGTCTCTTCGCCGCCGCTCTGCCCGCCCGTCGGGCTCCAGGTGAAGGCCGCGGTGTTGGTCCCGTAACCGGCCGCGCTCCAGCACGCCGGGTTGGTCCCGCTGCCGTCGGAGGTCTGCAGGAGCGGATTTTTCAGCGCCTGGACGCCGATCGGGGCGGCGGCCGGGACACCGACCGTGCTGGACAGGCTGTAGTTGGAGGTGGACAGGGTGCCGGGGGTGGCCAGGGTCATCCCGATGCTGACGGCGGTGACCGTGCTCGGGAGGGCCGAGGTGAGCCAGCTGGCTGGCGCCCAGGTGGCGGAGGCCGGGAACGTCGGGCTCTGGGTCAGCCAGGCCCAGGTGCCGTTGGCGGCCCGCTGGTAGACGGTGAAGTACACCGGGACGGTGGACTTGTAGTTGTCGCTGACCTGGTAGCTGGTGCCCGCCACCACTGTGGGCGCGCATTGCCCGAGGTCGAACGTGTTGACCAGCATGGCAGCTCCGGTGCCGCCGGCCGGCATGGTCACCGTTTCCTGGCCACCGCCCGCGGCACCGCCGGTCGCGCTCCACGTGAACACCGGCACGCTGGCGTTGAGGCCGTAGGTGTCCTGCGTCCAGCACGAGGGATTAGCCGGGGTGATCGAGTCCGCGGTGGTCAGGTTCGGGTTGACCAGGGCGTTGGTGCCGGCCGGGGCGGCGGGCACGGTCGGGGCCGTCACGGCGGGCTGGACTGCGCCGCCGATGACCTGGGCGATGGTCTTGACCTGGACCCCCTTGAGGAGCTCCTGGCCTTGCAGCCAGGTCAGGAAGTTGTTGAACAAGGTGGGGGACCACGAGTACACCGGGTCGCACCCGGCGGTCGTGGTGGCGCAGATCTGATGGAAGGACAGGGCCAGCAGGCCGCCGCCGTGATTCTCGGCGTTGGTGACGGTCTTCTCCATGTCGGCCAGCGTGGTGGTCTGCTCCGCGTCGTCCGGGGTGTTGATCTGGTACGGGTCAGCGGGCGGGATGGTCTCCGCGTAGGGGCAGTCCGGGTAGGTGCAGGCGCCTGGGTCCACTGAGGCGACGTTGCCGACGCCGCGGCCGGAGTTGAACCCGCACGCCTTGACCAGCGTCTCGTCCTCGGCGTTGAGGTCCGCGAACGGGTAGGCGAAGTCGGTGACCTTGAAGCCGTCGCTTGTCAGCACGTTGCGGCCCTGGCAGATCTCCCGCTCGGCCTCCGCGTTGGACAGCGTCGGGAGGTCGGAGTTGTTGACGGTCTTGCCGCCGATCTCATCCCCGTTCGCGACCAGGGTGTTCAGATCGGACATCGACAGGAAGCCGGGCAGTCCGATCCAGCTCGAAATGGTGTAGAAGGTGCCGGTCATCCCGTGCGCCTTTAGGCTCGCGGCGGCGGTCATCTGAGATTCCCACTGGTTGTCGAAGGTAAACGACACCACGGTCGGGGATTTCGCGGCCACCGGAGGCTTCGGCTTTGACGGCGCGTGGCTGCCGTACCCGGCACTCCGGGCGTCCCACAGGGCGTCCCGGATGGCCTGCAGGGCCCAGGCCGTGGCGGGCGGGCTCAGCGTCGGCAGGGTCCGGGCCGGCGGGCTCAGTTTCGGAAAGCCGGACAGCAGTCCGAGCAGCCCGGACAGCAGTCCGCTCGGGGTCAGTCCGGACAGCAAGGACAGTCCGGGCAAAGCCGGAGTAGTCGAGGCCGATGCCGGCACGGCCGACATGCCGGCCGCCACAAACGCGACGACTGAGATCCCGGCAACAGCCGCTGCCGCTCGCCTCCACCGGCTCTTGAATGACGTCGGGCGAGATGATCTGTGCCTCATTCGATGTCCCCTTTGTGGTGTTCTGATCGCACACGGCTGGAAGCGCCGCTGAATCGCGACCTGAGCCCGCAAGGCGACGGGCCCGGTTTCAGAGTCCGGGCCTCACGGCTGAGCATGCACCGACGGCGGGCAGTCGCGTCTCATGCATGTGGGGGAGCGCGCAGCGGCACTTTGCATGAGGACGCGGCCCTGCGGCGGCGGTCCTGGGCCGGCGGAGATGCGGGAGTTCATGCCGAACTTGCCGGTAATCCGGGCCGCGCCTCCGGCTCTACCGCCTGACAATGGTGCCTATGGATGCTCTGGTGCGGAGCCGGGACGTGCCCCCTCGCGCGGCTTCGACGGGGCCGGACCGCACGGAGATTTTCCTGGCCCTGGCCGCCTTCGCGGTGCTGTGCCTGGTGGTCCTGAGCGCCGCGCCGTATCTGGTGGAGCCCGACGACTATGCGTACCGCGCCTCGATCGTCGCCATGACCCAGGGGCATTTCCTGACCCTGTCCACCGCGCAGGTGCACGCGCTGGCTGACCGGCTGCCTGGGGGGATCGCCCAATGGGTCCAGCTGCCTGGGGGCCGGTGGATCAGCGAGAAGGATCCCGGCTACCCGTTCCTGGCCGCGCCCTTCCAGTGGCTCGGCCTCATCCGCCTGGCCCCCCTGTTCTACGGGGCCCTGGGCGGCCTGGGCCTGTTCTTCGGCGCCCGGCGCTGGCTGGGGCGCTTCGGCGGCGCGGCGGCCGTCGGCCTGTTCTGCTCCTCCGGCGCGGCGCTGCTGTTCGCCTGGCGCGACTACATGCCGACGTTCACCGAGGCCTCGCTGATCGCGGCGGGCACCGGGGCGCTGCTGTGGGCCGTGCTGGCCACCGAGGCCACCACCGGGCGGCGCACCTGGGCCGGGCTGCTCGGGTTCGTGGCCCTCGAGACCGCCGTGTTCGTCCGCTACACCGACATCGTCGTGCTCGGCTGCGCCGTCGTGGCCGTGGTAGCGGCCTGGCGATGGCGGGCAGCGAGGCTGCCCGCCGCCGCGCTGGCCTGGTGGCTCGGTTCGGTCGCCCTGTTCGGAGCGGGTGTGGCCCTGTTCAACGACCTGGTGTACGGCGGCCCGCTCGCATCCGGGTACATGCCCGGCGAGATCACGTTCAGCCTCAGTGCGGTCCTGCCCAACTTCCGGCTCATGCCGGTGCACCTGATCGAGGCCGTGCCCATGCTGGTGCCCGGGCTGGCCACGCTGGCCTGGATCGCCGGGCGCCGGGTCACCACCGGGCGGCGGGTCACCACCGGGCGGCGGCTGAGCCCGGGGCAAGCCAATGGCGAGACGGCCTCCATGGCTGCGCGGGCCTGCTCCGGTGATGCGCCGGCGGCCCTGGCCCGCCGCGACTTCGCCGTGGGGCTCGCGCTGGCCGCGTCGTGGTTCAGCGTGTGGGGGCTGTACGCCGCTTACACCTGGACGACCTACCCCTTCTTCAACACCTTGCAGGTGGTCCGGTTCTACGTGCCCGCGATCGGCGCCATCTCGCTGCTGGCCGCCTGGCTGGTGGTCCGCCTGCCGCGCCGGGTGCCACTGGCCGCGGTTGCACGGGCCGCGGTGGCCTCGGCCGCCGTGGTGGTCGTGCTGTTCGGGCTGGGCGTCTGGTCGTTCAGCATCATGCGGACCACCCCGCTGCCGGGCCAGGTGCGCCTGCCGGCCGCTACAGCATCTCGGCCAGCAGGGCCGCCGCGCGCGCCGCTCCGTCAGGTGCCACCGGCTGGTAACTGACCGGGCGGCCGATCTCCCCGGCGATCGCCGCCGCGATCGCGTCCGGCGGCGCGTGGTCGAAGTCCATCCGCCGTCCGGCGCCGTAGCGCTCCAGCCGGTGCCGGACGTGGAAATTCTGCTCGAAGTGGTGCTTGAGCGGGAAGTAGATGAACGGCCGCCGGCCGGCGGTCAGCTCCATCGCGGTGGTCAGGCCGCCCTGGACGATCGCGAGGTCGCAGGCGGCCAGGTGCCGGTACAGGTTGTGCACGTAGGGCCGGACCTCCAGCCCGTCCGCCGCGGGCAGCGTGGCGGGGTCGATCCGCGGGCCCGCGACGACGATCATGCGCAGTTGCGGGACGAGCCGCTTCGCCTCGGGAAAGCTGGCGATCACGCGCCGCAGCAACGGTGCGCCCACGGCTGAGCCGCCGACCGTGACGATGCAGACCAGTTCGTGCTCGCGGTACCCGAGGTCGTGCCGCAGGGCCGCGCGGTCGCCGAAATCGGCCGGGTCGAACCCGGTGACGTACCCGGCGAACTGGAAGTGCTCCTCAGTCCATTCCCGGATCAGCGGCAGGCCGGCGCCGAAGCTGTCCGGGACGATGTCGGCCGGCTCGCCGACGAAGATCGCCCGGTCGCGGACGCGCGGGTAACGGGCGATCTGCTCGATCATCTCGGCGTTGTAGTCGGCGGTGAGGAACGCCTCGCGCTCGGCGCCGTCGGCCATCGGCAGCCAGCCGACGAAGTCGGTCAGCCACGCGTAGGAGGCCGATTTCAGCTCTGGGTTCTCGTGCAGGTAGTAGTCCAGTTCCCAGGCTTCATCGCCGATCCACAGGTCGTAGTTCTCCTCGCGGGCGAGATCGTGGAAGACCATGAAGTTGGCGACCAGGATCTCGTCCATCCGCCGCCACGCGCTGAAGCAGTGCAGGTCGTGCTCGGCCGACTCCGACTCGATGTGACCCGACTCGCTGGCCAGGTGCGCGCTCGCCGGGTGGATCCGCTCACCGCGCGCTTCGAGGACCCGGGTCACGGGATCCTGGGCCAGCCAGTCGATCTCCAGGTCAGGATGGAGCTTGCGCAGCTCAGCCGCGATCGCCACGTCGCGCTGGGCGTGGCCGAGACCGATCGGCGAGGAGATGTACAGCGCGCGCCGGCGGCGGGATCGGCCCCGCGCCCAGCGGCGCGGCGGGGCGGGCGGGCCGGCGAAGTCCCGGATGATGAGGTTGGCCTTGACGGGGTCGCGCAGGTGCGGGCCGTGGCCGCTGCCCTCCAGCGTGATGAGCTGCGCGCCCGGGATGGCTTCGGCCACGGCGGCCCCGCGGGCCGGCCCGACGACCGCGTCCTGCGATCCCTGGATGACCAGGGTCGGGCAGCGGACTTGTGCGCAGAGCCGCAGCACGGTCTCCCGGTCATTCAGCCATTCCGCGTCCATGCCCCGGACGATGGTCTCCGGGTCGGTCTCCAGGCCCCACCCGATGCCGTCCTCGATCTGCTTCGTCGAGTGCGGCTCCGTGAACATCTGGGCGTAGAAGAACTCGAGGAACTGCGGCCAGGCGCGGAGCCAGTAGTGCCGGTTCCACGTGGCCCAGCCGTCAAGCGTGGCCGGCTCCTCGTCGAACGGGAAGGGGCCCTCCTCGTCGGCGGGATCGTCGGTCAGCAGGAGGTCGGGCGCGATCAGCACGAGGCCGCTGACCCGCCCGGGATGCTCGACGGCCAGCAGCAGATCGTCCCCGGCGCCGCACCACGACACCACTACGGCACGCTCGACGCCCGCCTGGTCCAGTACGGCCAGCGCGTCCTCCATCGACGCTCGCCGGTCGTAGGCCGCCACGTCACGGGGCCGGTCCGAGCGCCCATTGCCGCGCCGGTCGAACGTGACCACCCGGCCGTGCCGGGCGAAGTAGGGGATCTGGCCTTTCCACGCGCGTGAATGGGTGATTTCCCAGGACGGGAGGAGCAGGAGAGTGGGCTCCCCGGTGCCGTAGACCTCGTAGAAAACCCGCACCCCGTCGTTTTCCACATAGCCTTCGGCGTCCGGGTAGCGCGCCCGGGTCTGCTCGCGCCGGGCGGCGCCCGCCAGCTGTTCCGCGCTGGCGGGCGCCGCTACCGGGTCGGCCGCGGTGGTCACGGACGCGCCTCGAACACGAGGTTGAACGGTGTCTCCGTGGCCCGGCGGAAGCGGCTGAAGCCGGCCGTCCCGATGACGTCCCCGATCCTCGCCTCACCCGCTTGCGCGCCGAGGGCCAGGCCGACGTCCTGCGAGAGCGAGGCCGGCGTGCACAGCAGCGTGGAGAAGCCGTAGTAGGCGCGCCCCACGGGATTGAGGTTCTCCTCGACCCGGTCGCCGGCCTGCGGCTCGACGATCATCCAGGTGCCGTCGGGCTTGAGCGTCCCGCGGACGTGGCGCGCGGCCCCGACCGGGTCACCCATGTCGTGCAGGCAGTCGAACATTGTCACCAGGTCGTAGTCGGTGCCGCGGTAGGCCGTCGCGGAGGCGACCTCGAAGCTGACCCGGTCGGCCACCCCGGCGTCTTCCGCCCGGCGGCGAGCCGTCCCGATCGAGCCGTCGTGGTAGTCGGATCCCACGAAGGTCGAGTTCGGGAACGCCTGGGCCATCAGGATCGTGGACGCGCCATGGCCGCAGCCGACGTCGGCGACCAGCGCCCCCCGCTCGAGCTTGGCCACGACGCCGTCGAGCGCGGGCAGCCATCCGGAGATCAGGTTGGCGTTGTAGCCCGGCCGGAAGAAGCGCTCGCAGCCCTCGTAGACGTCATCCCCGTGCTCGTGCCAGCCGAGCCCGGCGCCGCTGCGGGCCGCCTCGGTGATCCGGGGCGAATCGAGCACGGAACCCAGCGCGACCTGGAAGAACCCGGGCAGGTAGGCCGGGCTGTCGGGATCGGTGAGGGCGACGGCCTGCTCCGGTGGCAGCGTGTAGCGGCCGCTGTCTGGGTCGTAGTCGACAAAGCCGCCGGCCGCCTGGGCATTGAGCCACTCGCGGATGTAGCGCTCGGCGGTGCCGGTCCGCCCGGCCAGGTCGGCGGGTGACATTGCGCCCCCGGCGGCGAGCGCCCGGTACAGGCCGAGCTTGTCGCCCATTACGACCAGCGCCGCGTTCAGCGTCGCCCCGACCTCGCCTACGGCCCGGAACACGAACTGCTGGAGTTTGTCCCCGTCGATCTCGACGGCTTGCTCGATGGTGCTCACGATGTCCTCCCCATGATCGCTCTTGGGGTGACGCTACGTTCGCGGTGGCCCGTCCCGCTTCCGGGGGGCCACCTAGTCTTCCGAGCCATCCTCCGGGCTTGTATACGGTCCCTAGAATCTATTTATGCTGCTCGGCCGGGGGCAAGAGCGCCAGGAAATAGACTCCGCGCTGGCGCGGGCGCAGTCGGGCGCCAGCGCTTCGCTCGCGGCGACCGGTGAGAAGCGCCTGTGGCTGGAACCAAGCACGATCGACGAACTCACGCCGCAGGAACTGCAGATCGCGCTCCTGCTCGCCGAGGGCAGGACGACCAGGGAAACCGCCACCGCGCTTTTCCTCAGCCCGAAGACCGTCGAGTACCACCTCCGCCACGTCTACCAGAAACTCGACATCCACTCCCGCGACGAGCTCGCGCAGGCACTCGCCAGGCCAGCACCTCAGCCGACCCGGCCGGCCACCCCCGGCGCTCCCCTGAGGGGGGCGGGCCCGCTGGCCCGCAGTTCGTGGACAGAAACGGCTGTTTCCACAACAGTGTGAGCCCGCAAACGGCAGCGCTCCCGGCGTCTGCTCAGGTGCTCCCATCTCCTGGGGCTGGGGTGGCCAGGGTGACCGGGAGTGGTCCGGCGGGGCGATGGAGCGGCGGGTAGCGCAGCGCCCTAGTGATACGCGTGTTTACTCCCTGTTTGTCCATCACTCCCACATAGTGCGTTATTGGCGGTGTTTGACTGCGAGCGCGACGGATGTCCTGCCATGCTGCCGAATTGGGAACGATGACAGGCCCGGTGGGAGCCGCACGAGGCTCAGGGGCGGGCATGGTGCGGCGTTAGGAAAGCTTCGTGAGTTCAGTACCCCGTGATAGTTCAGGACCGAGCGCGAGCGCAGCGGCCCGGGTCAGCGCAGCGGCCCGGCATCGCCGGAAGCGGAAGATCAGGCGTACCGGGCAGCACACGACCCCGTCCCAGACGGCGATCGTGGTCCAGAAGGCGGGCATGGCCGCTCCGGCCGTCGCGGTCGTGGGCGCACTGGCCGCGGCCCCGCAGATCCAGCAGGCCGCCCAGGTCACGCCCGCGGCGTTCACATCCCAGCAGGTGACCCACGCCCACCTGGATGCGGCCATCCTCCCGGTGCGCGTGACCACCCGCAGCTACACCGTCCGGGCCGGGGATACTTTGTCCGGGATAGCCCAACGGTTCTATGGCACCTCGGCCGACTGGCCTGCGCTGTACCGGGCGAACCGGTCGAAGATCCGTAACCCGGATCTCATTTACATCGGCGAGGTGCTGAGCATCCCGGCCCGGCCCACCACGTCCCACGCGACCATGCCGGCGAAGGCGCACACGGGCGACGCTGTGCACGCGACCAGTAGCACGCACACCACCACGACCACCTACCGGCCCAAGCACTCCAAGCCGGCGACCACAGACCTGCAGGGCACGCTGAGCTGCGGCGGCCTGGAAGCGCTGTGGCGGTCCGCGGGCGGCGCGCCGTGGGCGGAAGTCACGGCGGCTTCCATCGCCATGGCCGAGTCCGGCGGCCGCCAGTACGCC
>Ga0302325_10017926_pt1 | contig 14936 bp, 13 predicted proteins | sample Palsa_T0_2_FD_201948 | JGI IMG/M metagenome (GOLD analysis project Ga0302325, IMG submission 201948) | Peat permafrost microbial communities from Stordalen Mire near Abisko, Sweden - Palsa_T0_2 | ecosystem: Environmental > Terrestrial > Soil > Palsa > Peat permafrost | place: Sweden: Abisko... | reverse complement strand
AGCCGGCCCGTCGTCAGGCCGTTATCGTCCTGCAGGTTCTTCTCGAACTCGCCGCCGTCGATGCGCAGATCGGCCTTCAAAATATAGGAAACCGGAAGGCCGGTGAGCTCATGCAGCTTCTCCGCGACCGCCGCGCGGCGGCCTGGGGAAAGACTCGTACCCTGTTGCAGGGCGAGCGCGTAATCGTTCATCGCCCAGTTTTCGACTCCGTGCACGAAGGCAATGAGATCGGCAGGCTTCTGGCCCGGCAGCTTGTTGTGATACCAGGCCGTCGCCGCATAGGTCGGCAGCGCGATCTCATAAGGCAGATCGTTGCCGGGATTTGTCGTGGGCCCGTCGACGCTGAGATCGAAATTCAAAATCTGCGAGAGCAGAATCACGCCGTTGAAATCGATATCGTGGTTGGTCTCGAGATCGTTCACGACCACTGCCGAGCGCGGCGTGCCGTAGCTTTCGCCGAACAGATATTTCGGCGAATTCCAGCGCCCATATTTCGAAAGGAATTCCTGGATGAAAGCCGAGAAGGCATGCGCATCCGGATCGACGCCGTAAAACGCCTTTTCCTTGTCCTTGCCCGCGATGCGGCTGAAGCCCGTTCCGGGCGCATCGATGAAGACGAGGTCGCTCGCATCGAGCAGGCTCTCGTCATTGTCGATTACCCTGTAGGGAGCAGCCGGTGTGTGCGAGTCGTCGGCCGTCACCACGCGCTTGGGACCGAAGGCGCCCATATGCAACCATACGGTCGAGGAACCGGGCCCGCCATTGTAGAGAAACGTGATCGGGCGATCCTGGAGGCTTGCGCCGCGCTTGGCATAATAGACGAAGAACATGGAGGCTTCCGGCGACGTGCTGTCGGCCTTGGCATCGGGGTTCTTGTCGCCGCCGCTCTGCGCCGCATCGTTCCAATCCTTGTCGTGGACGACGAGCGTGCCCGCGATCGCCTGGTAGGAGACGTTTGTTCCGGCGGTGGTGACGCTGCCCGTCGTGATCGATTCTTCGGCCTTGAAGAACTTGCCGGAATAGATATCGGCGCTGTTGTCCGCGGGTTTCGGCGGCGCGCCCATCGCGAATGCCACGGCCACCAGCGCGGTCACCGCCAGCACCACCCCACCAACCAGAACGTAAGTGCGATTCATAAATGTCTCCTCGAAAGCGAGATTGCAGGCGCAGTCATGCGCGATAGCGCCTGACGACAAAATGGCCTGCCCTCACGGACCGGCCTACGATTCGGCTTGGCACCCCGGATGAGTTTAGCCGCCGCGTCCGGCGCGGCAAGCGCGCGCAAGCCCGACACGGCCGCTACTCGCGCCACGCATATCAACAAAACGAGAGGCGCGCGCCGGAAACAGCCGCTGCGGACATTCGGGCGCGGGCTGAGGATCATCGCGACACGCCCGCCGAATCCACGTCCGGAAGCCGGCTCAATTCGGAAAATTTTTTCGCTCCGAAATATTGTGTAAAATCAATATCTTGACCTGCCGGAGCAGGGCTTTTTCGCCCTGCTGAATCCCCTACATTTTCCCTGTGTTCGACCTTGCAAGCGCCCCCCGACCTCTCCGCCTGTTCGACCGGCACGGGCAACGGAATGCGAAGGCCGTCCGACAGCGCTCGGCGCGATTGCATATTTCCTGCGTGCGGCGAACCATTTCGCGCGGGAAAAAATTTCACCTGTTATCTCCCCGAATCTCCAGGCAAACCGTGGCGTTCCCGAAAACATAACAGGCGATAACAGGTGCTCCGCCTTCTGTAGCGTGACGCGTGTCCAATGGAAGGCGCACCTCCACGCGCGAAGACGCGATCGTACGCTGCAGGAGGCGCCCGCGCGCAAATTCAATCCACGCGGCTTCGCGCTCGCCGGACCTCTTCCGACACGTGCCGGTATCTTCCATGCGCGATCTCCTTCGCGAGGGAAACACCCAAGATGGCGATGCAATTCGCCTCGCGCAATGCAACGAAACTGCAACTTCGGAAAATAGTTGGAACAAAACTCGAATCTTTGGCGCGAGTTTTTCGGCGAATGTTTTTGCGAGTCAGGAGGTTAGAAAGGGGGAGATTTTTTCAAAATTTATTTTGATCCAGTGAGCAACGAATTTTCGCCACTTACGCGCGGACCAACCAACATGGTTGGGCAGTTGTGCGCCTGCTCGCATTGGACTGAAGCCTGCAACTGCGGTTCAGTCCCCGCGCTCGCTGAAACATCCCCTGACGCAGTTCGCGCGGCACCACTGGACATTCTATATCGAAACTGATATAGGAGAGGCCGTGAAGCCCGTCTCGTTTCTGGGAGACTCGCTAGCGGCCGTTCGTTCCTTTCCGGGGGAAGCGCGCCGGGAAACCGGCTTTCAGATTGATCGTGTGCAGAGAGGTCTCGATCCCGACAGCTGGAAGCCAATGAAGACCGTTGGCCAGGGCGTTCGGGAAATTCGCGTGCGTGACGCGAGCGGTGCTTTTCGCGTGATCTACATCGCGACTCTACCCGATGCAGTTTACGTCCTCCATGCGTTCCAGAAGAAGACACAAGCGACAGCAAAGCGGGATTTGGATGTGGCGACTGGGCGTTACATGGAATTGATGCGGAGAAACAGATGACGAAGGAACACCGATTCGAAAGCGTTTGGGACGCTATCGAACCCACGCCTGCCGAAGCCGCAAGCATGAAGGCGCGCTCGGAGGTCATGATGGAGATCCGCAAGAGTGTCGACGGCTGGAAGGCGACGCAGACAGAAGCGGCGAAGCGACTGGGCCTGACACAACCGCGTCTCAACGATTTGCTTCGCGGCCGGATCGACAAATTCAGCCTGGACGCGCTGGTTGATATCGCGACCCGTGCGGGTCTCTCAGTCCGGGTGAAGACAGTTCGGCGGGCGGCATAGGCCAGGGACGCCGGCGAAATCGGAGATATGGATAAGAAGTACGATGGCGGCTGCAGCGCTCCCCTTCTCGGTATGACGCAATGCGGCGGCTGAGGAACGTTGCTGCTGTCATGTATGGACGCCGCTTCTCAAAGCCGGCTGGAACCTCTCCAGGATTAAACGAATAACGCCAATTTGGCTCGTCTTTATCCCTGTCGCTGCATCTCTCGACACTTGTCAAAAAATTGCGAGTGTCCGAAGGCGCATAGCCCATGCGTGCGTCGATTTCGCGCCGCAGCCAATTTGCGTCCACAACTTTCCGCATATCGACCTCTCCCGCACAGTGTCCATAGGTTACACCAAGACTGGTTACCCGGCACCAACAGCGTCAACTTCGAATCTTATCTGACCGCCGTACCAATGGTGCGCACGGTAACAATTGGCAGCTGCTGCATCGTGAAGATAGCCAAGCCGTCGCGCAGCGCCGACTAGAAAAGCGCTTGTCGCCATCATACTCTCAAAAGCGTCAAGAACCGTTTTGCCTGCGCCTTTGTAAACCAAATGGTCTCCGCAAATTTGAACAATTGTTGAGAACACATCCATTTGCGCTGATGGAATACGAACGTTCCTCAACAATGGCTGGAAGCTGCAATCAACTTCGGCACCCAAATGAAAGAGATCATTCACAATACGTGCCATGTCTAACTTGTTGGCGAGTTGCGCGTGGAATACCGGGTGCCCCGGCAAAGTCTCGTCTAGATCATAGTGAGAGCCGAATACGTGATCGAGCCTACCAGCCTTCATTCGGAAATAACCCGTCTCGGTGCCGAATGATTTTGTCTTGAGTGGTGCGGCGTGAACATCCGCGCCATCAAATACAATCCAGCCCGCGACGACGATGTAGAGCTGGTGGCCCCGACCCGCTCGCTCGGGAACGTTGAACACGATCGGACCGATATTAAATTTCACGTCTTGGAAATTCTCTGTGTCTACAGCGTGGAAGATTTTGTGAACATCAAGTGGCTGGTAGGAACTGGAGTTGTACATTTCCTTCATTGCCACGGTCATGGCGCTCCAGGCTGCTTGGAGCTGATTGCAAACAAAAATTTGCTGACGATTCATGGATCACAGGCCAAGTAGCGGAGCCCATTCATCGTAAAATTGTCGTTCTACTCTGCACAATTGAGCGCCCTGCGGAATCCAACTGCTGGCCGCCACAGAACAATCAGATCTCAGACAGACCGGGCGCACCATAAACGGACACCAGAAGCCGCCACGAGTGCCCCCGCATCTCTCACAGTCATGGTTGCTAAGTGGCCGATTCAGTGCGGTTTCGATTACCTTTCGGTTGAAGTCGGCAGTGTCCTCAAACTGCTCGGCATTCAATGCGGCACCAAGCTCGTCAATCTTTTTTTCGATGTCGTCACGCCAGTAATACCGGTGATTTTCGGCAAACGGTCCGTTGTACCGAGCACTTTCGAACAGCGTCGCCAACGCCTCCGCCTCCGCCGCTGACGTGGCAGCATAAGCCGCGAGCACTTTGTCCGAAAGAATTGGCCCAGGAAATTTCAGGATCGAATTGAATAATACATGGCCAAGCACATAGACGAGCAATTTCCGCTTTTCGCCAGGCGAAGGTTGAACTCCGCCGGTAAAATCTTTGATCTTCTGAACCAGCGACGAGTTAGAGGCGCCAATCCTGTTCATGTAGAGGGCAAATTGGCTCTCCAACGACGCTCGGCCTAACAGCGTGGCCAACACAGACGCTAGACTGCGCTTGGTAAGCAGCGTCTCCGTCGCTTCTAGACGGCGGCGGATTTCACGAAATCCACGAAAAGCAGCCGCAATAAATTGTGCACCCTCGATCTCAGTGGGCGGAATCCGGAATTCGAATAGGTTCGGCTCTTTGGGCAGTTGGTTAGCATTATCACGAGAGAAATCGCCCACGGGGATTGATTTCTGTTGGCACCAAGCAACAATTGTGAGTCCAAACAATCCCCTCATGCCGGTCGTGAGATCATAATCGGTGGCAACCAACACTGTGCCATCGTCTAGAAGAGAATCAAATTTCGTGCTCGCGTCCTGATCCTCGTTGGAAGGCTGCCAGGTTCGAACCTCGACGGTCGGATCATTTAGTTCTTGCACCAACGCGGATCGAAGCTGTTCGAGAAATGCTGCGTTGTCGTCGACCAATAGAACCGAAAGAGTCTGTGGGGCAGGCATCAAACTCTCCTATTCGAGGGGAATGCGAACTCTCACACACGTTGCAAATCCCGGCGGAGGATCGACGATATCGGCCTTCCCCCCAAAGGCTTCTGCACCTCGTCTAACCAACGCCAGGCCGAGCCCCATTCCTGAGCCCAACGGGTCACGATTCGTGTCCGTCGTCGTGAACAGCGGGTCAAAAATACGCTCGCTCAAGGCTGAAGGAATTCCAATTCCGTTGTCTGATACTTCCAAATTATGCCATCGATCGTCATTCCACGCTCGAAATGCAATGGCTCCGGGCACCTTCCCGGTCTTCGCTACCACTGCCTTGAGCGCGTTTGTATATAAGTTTAGCGCAATGCCGTTGTACAACGATGCTGGCACCTTTGGCGCCAAAAGGTCCGTTTCGGCGTTTATTTCGACGGCAATATTTCGTTCTTCGGCATATCGCCCAAATACGCGTTTTACTTGGTTCAGACGAGGTCTTACAGGGTATGGTTTGTCAGGTTTCAGTTTAGCTCCTTGAATGTATCCAGAGGAGTAGGTGACAAAATCTCTTAGGCTTTTGATGTGCACCTCAAACTTTGCGACCGAATCTTGAAGTCGCGGGTATGTCTTCGCCAGTACAATGAGCTCTTTTTGCGCATCTTCCAATTCTTTAAGCGCGACACCAAATTCGTGCGTCATAAAGCCAGCGACAACGCCCAACAAACTCATCACTTCAAGCTGTTGTTCGCGCTCGCGCGAGGATTCGGCGTGGTGTTCCGCGAGCTGCTGCGTTTCAGCAAGAGCTGAGACGATTCTCGCCTTGTCAGTCGCAGCAATATTGGGATTTGCTTGTACCTCGCTGATTGCGGATCGTGTTTCTCGTCGCAACGTTGCCAAGGTCGCCTTGCGATCACGCTCCAGCTCTTCCAGTTGAATTTTCCTGTCCGCAAATGCAAGAGCCTCGACTGCCCCGCGAACAAGTTGGAACAATTGCTTGAAGGTTTCATTTTCAACGAACCCTTCACGATCAGCAGACGCAACGAGACCCTTGTCGTCACGAGCCGACGAAGCCGTTCGACGCCCCTCGACCTGTACAATTCCTACCAACTGATGCGCTTCTGGAAGACGTAGCATCCAATTCTGCTTAGTATCTGTCTTCTCCTTTGGGGACATCGGAAAATGCTTTAGACTCAGCGGGGATCGAGGATTCCTTTCACTTCTGACGGAATCTGCCTGAATCTTGAGCCAATCGTCGGAAGGCGTGCCGTAGGGCAGCACGCGAAAATTGCGATCAAAAATCGCAACGCCGGAATTATTAGAAATCCACGACCGAGCAACACGGCCATCGACCCCGATTCCCGTAAACGTGCCCGTCCGATATGGGAAAAATCGAATGTCAGCTTCCAGATTCTGAATATCGTTCTTGAAGGTGTCCACAACTTTCAGATACGGCTTTTCATTGCCTCGTTTGAACACAGCGAGGGTTACACGTTGACGGTCCAACCGAAGCTCTGCTCGCAGAACAAAGTTGTCCAAGATGGTGGCGCCTACATCTTCTTCATTCTCTTGATCGGCACCAAACTGAATTGTCAATTGAAAGCCCGGATCCTCCTTGCTTGACCGACGGCCTGCGTCAGATTCGAGTTTGTCGCGAACAAACAAGGATTTTAGCGGCGAAAGAATCCCAAGCGAGCCGGTCCGAACCCGACGCAAATCGAGACGTTCCGCTTCAGGCCTGAGCTCGGTGATAGTCAGCACAGTGCCGAGAGGTGTGTCGCTAGACGCAGCTTCCAACCGGAACGGCACAGCCACCTTGCCAAGGTCTTCGTGCTGATCAAATTTCGGCCAATCAAAATCTGCGACCAACCTTGTGTGCATCTTACGCTTGCGGTCGTATGCTACTGATTCGAGTTGAAGAGCACGCCCAAGAAACCTGACGGAGAAGCGGCCGATGCCTTTTTCGCCGGTGATTTGCCGCTGATATCGTGGGCTGACCGCAATCTTCTCCTTCGCACTCGTCCCGATCCGCATCCATGCATCGCGAAAGCGTTCGAGTGTTATTCCGAGACCATTATCGGTGACTTTTAGAAATTCGCCCGGTTCGTACTCGATCGTGCACAGCGAAGCATCCGCATCATACGCATTCTTAATTAGTTCGAGAACCGCAACATCAGGCTGTTTGACAAGCCGTTCGCCCAGCTCACGCAGAATCCGGCTCTCGACGGTAAACGAGAACTTGCCCTGCTCGATGATCGTTGGCTTTGGCACAAGAACTACCTGTCGTTAGCCTTTAAATTTCTGCTAAGAGTGCATTCAGCTGATTGATTTCGATCTTTCGCAAACCATTGGAGTGCGCGACAACACGTTTCCGCAGATCAATTCCGCCCATACCATCAACAATCATAGAAGCTTTCCGCCTGGGCACATTGTAAATTCCGCAGACACCGCCGACGGCTCTAGCTTTTATTTCGTTCTTAACGCCCTTTGGAAATCGTTCGCGAAAGCTCATTGACATCAAGATGTCAGCTATGCCTGGCATCGTGAATTTCCACCAAATTTCACGTTCAAGACACGTACTGGTTTGGTATTGATCGGGCGATATTGAATTTAGATATGCTGTAAGGGTCTGGCTCGGTGCCTTGTCGGTTCGGACCAGCCAGCATTTTTGCCCGGTGTTCCGGTAGTATTTTTTGAAGGTCTCCTTGTTAAGCGTCTTTAAGTCACGCGGAAGTTCTCGCAGAGTCGTAACGCATGGCACAACATCTCGCCGAATCGCCAAATCGGCTCGAACGCGTTCTCCTTCTGTCAACGTAAGCACAATTTGTGTTCCGGGACTTAGTCCTCGCACTGCCCTAAGTTTTCTCTTACTCGCATCTTTGCGGGAAACATACGGGATAATCCCCTTTGACGACAACGTTGGAGAAGGAAGTTGTCGATAGCTGCCACTCGCTGTTTCTTCGAAATAACTCCACTCACCAAAACATTTTGACTTGTCAACAATGGTTATTGAAGACGTGGTCAGCACGCTGTCAAAGGTAGTGTCAATCAGGCGATACACACTGACATTCCATTTCTTGTCAGTTATATATTCCCTCAGAGCTTTTGCTCCAGGGCGTGAAACCCATTCATAAGGGATCACAAGTGCAATAAGCCCAGTTGGTCCGGTGCTTGTTAGCGCGAGCAGAAAAAAATATTGCCACGCATTTGCCAAGCCTGAGAGTGACAAACCTGTGCGATCCTTCAGAAGAGCGGACGCTCTCTGGCGCCATCCCTTGGGTAAATCCTGATTCCTCACAAATGGTGGATTGCCGATGCAGACATCCGCGTTGGCGACGACGTCAGAGAATGCGCAGACATTCTTGATTTTCGCTCCACGCGGTAAGGCGGCATGCTTGTACCGCCTCGCATCAATCTCGAAACCAAGATACTTCGAATAGCTGCCCTCGGCGGCAAACCGTCCGTCTCCGGCGCCGAAATCGACAACGAGGCCGATGCTTTTTCGCAGTTCGCGAACATGCTTCCAAGTTGCCGACACCAGATTGGCTGGCGTGTCCACTTGGCAGCGATCAAGATACAGCGATACTTTCTTGCGTGCGCCCCAGCCCCGAGTCAGCTCGCGCAATCCTTCTTCAAGCCGAATTGAACCGGCGTCGAACTCCATTGCGCGTGCCCCTCTAGGCATTCTCTTCGCCTGCCCCTGGAAAACCTACCGGGGACGGGCCAATTGATCAAGAAAGTATAATCCGACCAAGCCTTTAAAAAGTTAACGCTCCCTGCTCAAGAGGATCGCTCGGCGTCGCTGTAGAGCGCACGATTAGCCGTGTTCCATCGATTAGCCCAGGGGGTGGATATCCAATGGCGTCTTCCGTCAGAACCCCCTTTTGCCGGCGACGTTCGCCGGCGAACCCGAAGACGGCTTCATCGTCACCCGATCGAGCGCGGGTGAGGCTGTGGCGATCACCAATGTCGTGGTCTACAGCAAGGACGCACTGTTCCCGCGCCTGCTGGTCCCCTGCGAAGGCTCGAAGACAGTCGTGTTCACCGTGCCCGCGGGAAAGGTGATTTACATCGGGAGCGTGCGCTACGAGAGCATTGCCGGCGGCGTGGCGCCGCGGTTCGGCAATGAGTTCGACGCGGCCAAGGCTTTCATGACAACGCACTACCCCAAGCTCGCGGACACGCTCGAGCAGGGCCGCTTCGATCTCATGCCCGCGGAAGGCCAGGGACAATGTGTCCGACGCTGAGCGGCGCGACGAACTGGAAAGCCGAGAACCGGGGTTACGCTTCCGTTCTTTGAAAAGACGTGCCGGCCACAGTGTCTTCCAGGATGATGGAACCGCGCCGGGCGTTGCTGGTTCCCTTTGGAACAAGACGGTCGGTGTTTTTCCGCCGTCGAATCGGAACCCGAGGCACAGCGTGGCGAAGAAGGACGACAGTATCTGGGAGAGCAAGCCCGCCAACGAAGATTATGCCGCCGCGCATGCTTATCTGACCCTGCTGTTCAGCGAGGCGGAGACCCGCAAGATCGTCCACAGGCTGCGCCGGGCGCCAACGATCCTGCGCGAGGGAAAGGACTTGCTTCGCGCAAGCCAGACGCATCTGCTGGACGAGGACGATCCCCATGTCGCGGCAGATTTGAAGAAGATCGACAAGGGCAAGAAGCTTTCGCCCGTGCTCCTGGTCCGCGGCGACGGCAGGCACGGGGTCACGTTGACCATTGCGGACGGTCAACACCGGATATGCGCCAGCTGGCACTGGGATGAAAACGCGCCGGTGGCGTGTTGCATTGCGAGTATGCTTGGGCGGTAGAGATCTGGAGCGCGCGCATCTTGCGCGCAATAGCTCTGGAAAATGCGGGCTGGAAGCCCGCGCTCCGGCATTGCTCCGCGGCTCCGCGTGCATCTATTCCACGACGAGCACGATCTTGCCGACAGCATGTCCGCTTTCGACGGCGGCCAACGCATCGGCCGCATCGGTCAACGGATAGGTGTCCTGGATGTGCGGCTTGACCTTTCCCGCCGCGACAAGCTCCGCGATTTGGGCCAACTCGTTTCCGTCGGCTTCGACAGTGTAGCGCAACGCGCGCACGCCGTGTTCGCGGGCAATTTCCCGGGAAGGCTCGCTCAACGTCGAAACGAGGACTCCACCTTTCTTCAGGAGCTTCCAGGAGCGCTCGCGCGTTTCGCCGTCGATCAGGTCGAAGACCATGTCGAGATCGGACGCGTGATCTTCGAAACGCTGCGTCTTGTAGTCGATGACAATGTCTGCGCCCAGCGCGCGGGCAAACGCCACATTTTCGGTCGACACCGTCGTCGTCACGCGTGCGCCCTTCGCCTTGGCGAATTGCACCGCGAAGTGCCCGACGCCGCCGGACCCGCCATGGATCAGGACGGACTGGCCGGCGCCCAGGCCGCCATAGCGAAACAGTCCCTGCCAGGCCGTCTGTCCGGCCAACGGGATTGCCGCAGCATGAACATGATCGAGTCCCGCAGGCTTTCGGGCAATCGCCGCCTGGTCCAGCACCACTTTCTGCGCGTATCCGCCGCCGCCAACACCGACGATCCCGAACACTTCGTCGCCGACGGCAAACCGTGTGGACTGCGCGCCGCATTTCTCGACCACGCCCGAGACGTCGCGCCCGAGCGTGTAAGGCAACCGGTCTTCCTGGACGGACGGATATTTGCCGTTGCGTATCTTGAAATCGACGGGGTTGACGCTTGCCGCACGCACGTTCACCAGAACCTGCAAGGCGTCCGCTTGCGAATATTCGACGTCGTCGGATTGGACGAGGCCCGGCCCGCCGAATCTGTGGATGCGCATCTTGCGGATTTTCGTCATCGCTCGATCTCCGATTTCATTTCCTCAAGGCTGGTCCTCAAGGCTGGCCCGAGCCGCCCGCGGACCCATACACCTGCCCCGTCGCATAGCTCGCGTCGGCCGCCGCAAGCTGCACATAGATCGAGGCGAGTTCGGCCGGCTGGCCGGGGCGTCCCATCGGCGTCTGGCCGCCGAACTGTTGAAGCTTTTCCATGCCGGCGCCGCCACTCACCTGCAATGGCGTCCAGATCGGGCCGGGCGCCACGCCGTTGACCCGAATGCCTTTCTTCGCGAGTTGCTTCGCCAGCGACTTCACGAAATTCATCGTGGCCGCTTTGGTCTGCGCGTAGTCATAAAGGTCTGGCGACGGATCATAAGCCTGCTCCGACGTCGTGGCGACGATGACAGAGCCCGGTTTCAGGTACGGCAACGCCGCCTTGATGATCCAGAACGGCGCATAGATGTTCGTCTTCATCGTCGCGTCGAATTCTTCGGTCGAGATGTCGAGGATCGATTCGTTTGCCTGTTGGCGCCCGGCGTTGCTCACGAGGATGTCCAGACCGTCGAGTTCGCGCACCGCCCGCCTGACCAAATCCACGCAAAATCGCTCGTCGCGCAGATCGCCGGGGATGGCGACGCCCTTGCGGCCCACTTCCTGGATGAGCGCGATGACGTTCTTGGCATCCTCTTCCTCGTCCGGATGATAGTTGATGGCGACATCCGCGCCCTCGCGCGCATAAGCGATGGCGGCAGCCCGGCCCATGCCGGAATCCCCGCCGGTGATGAGAGCTTTGCGTCCCTTCAGGCGGCCCGAGCCGCGATAGGTCTTCTCGCCATGATCCGGCGGCGGCGTCATTTTGCAGGCGAGGCCCGGCCAGGGCTGCGATTGCCTCTCAAATGGCGGCTTCGGGTAGGCCGTTGTCGGGTCGCGCAGGATCTGATCGGTCTCGGGCATGGCGGCGCCTTTTGTGAGGTGAACCCCATGAGAACGGCGCAGTCCGCGGATTGTTGCATCGGCGTCTTACGACGCGGCGCCGGGACCGGGCGGAGAGCCCGCCACAAGTCAGGGTTCACTGCGCTGATTGGCGAGCTTCGCGTCGCGAAGGTCCAGCTCGAGCTCGATCCGGCGCCTTGCTTCGTCTTTCAGTTTACCGGCGCGATAGAGTTTGTTGATTGTCGACCGTTCGGCATCGATCAGGTCGAATTCGATTTCGTCCCGGAGGTCGGCATATTTCCTGTGCGTGTCGTCGCCATCGTCGCTCCTCTGCCGGATCAGATCGAGCTGATCGCGATTGCGGACCCGCAACAGCTTGACGACGTCGTCGGACAGATTGCGCTGCGCCGCCAGTTCCTCGAGACGACGTATCGCCGTTTCGGCCGCCAGTTCGCGGGCCGCGAATTCTTCCGCCCTGTCGGCATGCGCCTCCAATTGCCCCGCATTTGCGAGCCCCAGCAAGCGGATCACAAGCGGCAACATCAATCCCTGCCCGACCAACGTCACCAGGATCACGGCGAATGTCAGGAACAGGATAAGATCGCGGTGCGGGAACGGTGCGCCGCTTTCGATCGTCAACGGGATCGCGAGCGCGGCCGCGAGCGAAACGATGCCGCGAATGCCCGTAAACGCCAATGCAAACGGCCATTGCCAGGGCGGCGAGGGATCCTTGCGCGCGATCGCGGGAACGAGCCAGCGCGGCAGATAGGTTGCGGGATACATCCAGACGAAGCGCGCGGCGATCACCACCGCGCAGACGATCGCAGCCGACGCGACCAGTTCGGAAATCGAATAGCCGCGAATGCCTTCGATCAATGTTCGCGCCTGCAGGCCCGTGATGAGGAAGACGAGGCCTTCGATCAGGTAAATGAGAAAGCTCCAGAAGAAGACGCCCTGCAGGCGCGTTGCCGCGCTGATGAGCCTGAGCCCGTTCCAGCTGATATAGAGCCCGGTCACGACCGTCGCCAACACGCCGGATCCCCCCAGCATTTCGGGCGGCCAATAGGCGAGAAACGGCGTGAGAAGAGAGAGCAGGATTTCGATTTGGGGATCCCGCACGCGGCTGCGCAGCCGCAGCATCGTCCAGCCGACAACGAGTCCCCAAAGCAACTCGCCGACGACAATGGCGCCGAACGTTCCCGCGGCGCGACCGATCGAAAACGTCCCGGTGCTGACGGCCACGACGGCAAAGCGATAGAGGATCAGCGCGGTGGCGTCGTTCGCCAATCCCTCACCCTCCAGGATCACGGCGAGGCGTTTCGGAAGCTGCATGCGGCGCACGATGGAAAGGGGCGCCACGGCATCCGGCGGGGACACGATGGCGCCCAATGCGAAACCCACCGGCCAGGGAAGGTTCAGGAACATATGCGTTGCGGCGGCGACTGCGACCGTCGTGAATGCGACGCACCCGACTGCCAGAAGCGAAATCGGGCGCAGACTGAAGCGAAACTCGCGCCAGCTCATCGCGACGGCGGACGCGTAGATGATCGGCGGCAATACGAGAAGCAACACGAATCCCGGCGCCAGTTCGACAGCCGGCAAACCGGGGATCAGCGCGAGAATCACGCCGGCAAGCACCAAAAGGATGGATGGCGGGATTTTCAGCCGCGACGCCACGACCGCGACACCGGCCATGACGACCAGCAGCACGACCAGGATCTGAATTGTCGCGATCATGGTTTCAGGAGCACCCTTCTATGGACATCTGGCGGTGTCGCGCCGCCGCATCATAGATATCAAAGTGCCGGCAATACCATCGGCGTATTGTCAGATTTCCGAACGCAACCATGCCGTGATCGTCAGGCCATGGGCGGCGTCCGGCAACGCGCGCTGCGGGTTATCCAGCCCGTGTTCTGCAAGCACCGCCTCCGGCGTGCGCAAGGGCACGCCGCCAAAGAGCGCCCGCCCGCCCGGAAGACGCACATTGGCCGCGCGCGACAGATAAAAGACATCGTAACGATCCAGAAAAAATTCGAATATGCCGGGCCCTCCGATCACGGCAACGCTGCGATTCGGCGCTGCAAATTGGTCCAGTGCCTGATCGAAGGATGCGCCGGCAGGATTCCAGAGGATCGCCCTGCTGTTCGAGGGATCCGCGGCGATGGCGGGAATGCTTCGGGTCACGATCACGCGGCGGCGCGTCGACGAATGCGACAGCTGCTCCTGCGAATTCCGCCCGTGAACCGCAATGTCGACTGCGTCAAGACCGCTCTCGAAGAAATGCTGATCGGCCTCGATATGAAGCGCAGGCGGCATGACGCCTGCGGCGTCGGCCAACATGCCGTCCTCGGAAACAATCGCATAGGCCTCGATGTGAATCGACGAACGCATGATGGAAATTCTCCGATATCGTGGCCGGACGGCTCGAATGCTTATTGTGCGGCGACCGCGCCTTCCATCCGGGCTTCGATTTCAAGGCTCGCAAGATCGCGGAATATCGATGCGACGGCGAGCGTGCGGCCCTTGTTCCGGTATTTCAGCAAGCAATCCTTCGCCTTGATGTCGCCGTCGATCGTGATCTCGTCCCATTGCTCGGCATGACCGATATAATTGATCGGTATGTCGTAGTGCTGGCTCCAGAAGAACGGCACCGCATCGAATTTGCGGCGTTGGTTCAGCATATTGCGCGCGGCGGTTTGCCCCTGGCGCTCCGCCACCACCCAATGCTCGACGCGGATGTTTTCCCCGGAATGAGGATCGGGCCAGCGTACGATGTCGCCCGCGGCATAAATTTTCGGGACGCTGGTCTGGAGGTATTCGTTCACCAGCACGCCGCGATCCATCGCGAACCCCGCCTGTTCCGCGAGCGACAGGCGCGGCCGCACACCGATGCCGGCGATGACGAAATCGGCTTCGAGCGTTCCACCGCTCTTGAGCGTGATCCGATTGCCGTCAATCGCAGTGACCGTGTTCTCGAGATGAAAAATCACACCGTGCTCTTCGTGCAAAGCCCGGACGAAATCGCCCATGTCGGGTCCGAGAATGCGTTCCATCGGACGCTTTTCCGGCGCCACGACATGCACCTCGATATTGTGCGCGCGCAACGCGGCGGCGGCTTCCAACCCGATGAAGCTGGC